>Ga0126370_10000993_pt1 | contig 12640 bp, 10 predicted proteins | sample PanSoiMetaPlot_3_FD_92586 | JGI IMG/M metagenome (GOLD analysis project Ga0126370, IMG submission 92586) | Tropical forest soil microbial communities from Panama - MetaG Plot_3 | ecosystem: Environmental > Terrestrial > Soil > Tropical forest > Bulk soil | place: Panama | collected 2016-02-17 | reverse complement strand
TACGATTCATCGTGACGGCGTTACTCTCATGGAGAAAGAGAAGAAGATTGAGGAGCGAGAAGTGGCTGCCGCAATCTTGCTGGGACCGACACGAGCTCACATTATCGCGATCGCCCTCCTTGGTAAGCTGCACTCGCTGGGCTATTCACGTGACGCCGAATCAAAGGCTGATGTGACTGGTTCCGACATTTGCGCCGAGGCGGGTTACAACCCCTGGGGATTGACGTGGCTATTTCAGGATTTTCAAAATGCTGACGCTCGCCAGCTCCCGCAGCTTCTATCAGACCATCCTGCCAATGGCACCAGGATACAGGCACTTGAAAATCACTTTCGAGACAATCCTGGTACTTTTTCAAAGTTCAGTCGCGACCCAAAAACTGCGACTCCATTCAGCGTACCGAAAAACGCGCCAGTGGTTTTCTTGCGCGTAGACAGCAAAGGGAGGAATTAGCCCTGGAAAGATTGCAGATCTCTGCGGTCCTATTGAAACTTCTTTACGGGAGTTGAAAAACGTGAATAAGTCACCAGTCAGCGTGAACCACAAGACTCGTATCCGGGCAGGAATGGCAAATTGTGTTCGCTGTGCCGTGGTCCTGCTAATGTCGGCAGTCTCAAGCTTCCCTCAAAGCACGGATCGGCTGCACACATTTTTCAAGCAGAACATCGGTCTGAAGGATTCAGAAATTGCCGATATTGAGCATGGTAAAGCGGTCGCCAAGATACTGGGCTCACCCACTCCTTCCGAGGTGTTCGTGTTCGGAAGTGTCTTCATAAAAGCCCAGCCGAGCGCGTATGTGCACCTTGCGGTCGATCTTGACAGCCTCAAGTCTCTGCCAAACTACCTTGCCATCGGACGCTTCTCAAGCCCGCCCCAACTCTCCGACCTCTCGGGCTTTGAGCTTGAAGTTGGTGATGTGAACGATCTGAAAAAATGCAAGCCAGGAAACTGCGAAATACAGTTGCCAGCAGAGAATATTGAAGAGTTTAAAAGCCAGATTAACTGGTCAGGTGCCGACGTCGCTGGCCAAATCAATAATCTCGCCAAGAAGATGGCCCTAGAGGCCCTCCTCGCGTACCAGAAAGGCGGCAACGCAGCGCTCGGCACGTACCGCGACAAGAAATCCCCCGCTCAGGTCAGCGAGCAGTTCCGCGCGCTGTTGTCCCGCTCGAAAGTTCTGCCGGAGAAGCTTCCGGCGTTTTATTCCTATCTGCTCGATTATCCCAAAGCTTCTCTTCCAGACAGCTCCTCCGTTTTCTACTGGGAGAAGGTAAAGTTTGGACTCAAACCTACGCTTCGCCTGAATCAGCAGATTACCGCTCGTGCTACCGGCGAGCATGGCACGATAGACGTGGTTGCGATCAAGCAGTTGTACGCAAGTCACTATTTCCAGACGGCGCTTGACTTAAACTTTTGCGTTCCTGGCAACGGCCAGGGCTTCTACTTGGTTACTGTGAAAGGCTCGGAGCAGGCAGGATTGACCGGGGTCAAGGGCAGTGCAGTAAGGGATGCTGCAGTTGACAAGACACGGTCGTCGCTTGAGAAATCACTCGAAGCTATTAAAACGCAGCTAGAGAAGTGAGGTCCCCAGCCAACAAACCCAGCGTCGCGCACATCCTTCACGTCTAAGCAATCCGCAGCTAAATGCGCATCGGAAGAGGCGTTTGCAGTTTCATCAGCCGATCGGTGCAGTCAATAGGGAAAGCGCTTTATTGAAATTCGGTTTCGACATGGTCAGACAACCGGCAAGCAGCAGGCAGATAAACAGGTGCAAGCCCGCGCTGGATGGATGCCCTCCGCCGCCATTTTCCAAGCCGGGTCCGCAGCCGCCGATTACAAAGTCGGAAGTGCCGTTAGCAGGAAAGAGCGAATCTCTGACCGACATCCTATAACACCGTTTTCGATATAATGCCTCAACCGCCCACCTCTCTGTGGCCAATTCTTTGACGGGGGTGTGCTTTGACCACGAACACAGCCAGTCTATCTAGTCTACCTGAGTGGAGGCGGTTGTATCAGCTCGCGCTCCTCGAACTGGACCTGACAGGTTTACCGAAGAGAATATTAGACGCCAGGATCGCAATTACTAACCGCCTCGCGGAATTGACAACATGGCAAGTAGAAGAACGCACGGCGCTGCTAGGCGCTTTGGGTGTTCTGCAAGACTTGGCCCGAATGACGGAACTCAAACGGCAGACAGGTCTATTTTGATCTCTGTTGAACTGATGAGTATTCTACTTCGAAGCCATGTTCTTGTTTCCGGCAAATTGGCATTGGCGGCAGCGCTGAAGCCCATGGATCGCCGAACCTCAGGTTTCAATCGTCACCTCGACCTGTTTTACAAATCGTCGCCGATACCAAACTCATCCTTCCACCAGGAGGCCTTGAAGGCACCACGAGTCGAATGCGGCACCTTTCGGTGTCGTGCCGATTGATTGTTCGCGAGGTGGCATATCTTATCCGCCTCTCGGTTGTTGCGCCAGGCTGCAATCGAAGAGTCGAGTCCACTGCCTGAACGAAATACCGATGTGTGCCCTTTCGCTTTTGGCCTGTGCGTCCACGGAGAACACTACGCCGGCCGAGTGCAACAGTAAACATTAGACCGCCGCAGGTTTGGCTCGGCACGCGACTGAAGCCACCTGAGTAGTCGCACATCGGGACACCTATCAACTTCTTCTCTGGCGCGAATATTCCTGGCGTGACAAAAAATTGACATATAAGATCCGCGCATCAAATGCGAGCAGTCAGGAGTTCACGCCGCCAGGTTGTGCTGTGAGGGTCATGACTCCTGGACCAAACAATTGGACAAGGATACGGGGCAAGAACCACGAACCGGAGTGCTGGATGTCAACCAGAGGGCCGGCACCCATCTTAGGAAACTTGCTCTGCGGGGAGGACTCGAAATCACCGTTTCCCGGATTCTTGCTCAATACTCCAAACTTGTACCGATTCCGATTTGCGGATTGGTCGGCTACCTTAGGAACTTCCTTCCGGCGTAAATATTCCTGCGGCGACAAATAAAACGATTGTCGCCTCAAATGCGAGCAGTCAGGAGTTCACGCCACTAAGAAAACCCCCGAGGTGCGCACTCAGAGCAATGACTCCTGCGCCAAACAATTCGACAGGAATACGGTACGGAGGTAGCACCGGCGGTCCTGATCTGCTTGACCGCCAGTGTACACACCACGAGGCAATAACCAGGAGTGCGGCAACCGAGGCTGCGTGCACATGAAATAACAAGAGACCTCTGAGCCTCTTGCCATCAAGAGCGAACTGCCAGGCCAGGACACCCGTCAGTGCTGCTGGAATTACCATCGCGGCGGCAATCGAGATATTCAGATATGCAGCATTAGCCAATTGCGTACCCCGTTTACCTCCCGATAGCAGATCCAATCCGACCCCGGTTATGAACAGCGCGATCGGAAAATGGATCAGTACGACATGCTGCGCGTGCTTTGCCAGAAGAACGGTTCGAAAATCGAAAGGGTTCACCATGATCCTATTGGTCCATTCTTTTTTATAGCTGCGATGAGGGGGTCGCTTACTGCACCACAATCTTCCCCACCATCTTGGGGTGAACGCTACAGTAATACGGGTAAGTTCCGGCCTTAGTAAAAGTGAAAGAATATTTCTCGTCTGTGTCGAGTGCCTTGGACTTGAACAGACTGTCATTACTGGCGATAACATGTGGTACATCATCTTTGTTTACCCAGTTCACGGTGCTGTTGGTAGGAACAGTCAGCGTTTCAGGGCCGAAGTTGAAGTTATCGATCCGCACTTCTGTTGCGGATGATTTGTCCTCACTCCTTGCACGCGTCGGATGGAGCAGTAACACTCCGGAAATAGCTAATGGAAGTACAACTGCCAATGTGCTAACGAACAGTTTTCGTTTCATGACATGATCTCCATATCTTTTAATGTTGGTGAAATTTACAAATTGGTTTTACTCACACAAGAGGCGCGTCGACCAGGCCGAGTGCGTGGCGCCCTTGCACATAATTGACATCGGTAATGCCAAGAACGCTGCGTAGGTGCTCAGCTGGGACCTTCAGCGGACCGGGACCTTCTGGCGCACCAGGAGCGGGCTGGGGGAAGGCGGTGGAAAACGCAGTGTGAAACGTCACATTGCCCTCAACCTTTTGCATGGTCTGATGAATGTGTCCGTTAAGGACCGCGACTGAACCAAACTTTTTCAGATACGACAGTGCTTGGGCGCTGTCATCTGTGCCCCACCCCCATTGCGGATAAACCGACCAGAGGGGGATGTGAGCAAAAACGACGATCGGCGTGCTGCGCTTCAAATGTTTAACATCGGCTTCGAGCCATTCGAGTTGCTCGTTCCCGAGCGTGCCCAGGCCGCCCGCCTTGAGATTCATTACGTTCACCAATCCAATGAAGTGAACCCCGTTTTTGTCAAAGCTGTACCAGCCTTGTCCCTTGGAATTTTTTCCGTAACGCTCGCGAAACATTGCCCCGTCGTCATTAAGAACGTCATGCTCTCCCGGCACGAAGAAGATCTCTTTGTTAGTTGCTTTGAGAATCTGGTCAACATTGTCGAACTCCGAAGGCTTCGACAGATGGCTGATGTCGCCGGTGTGCAAAATAAATTCCGGCTGCTCGGGAAGAGCGTTGATCTTGTCTACGGCAGCCTTGAGCGTGGCAATTACGTCTGGATTGGCCGGCTTATTGAAGCCCATATGGCTATCGCTGATCTGGACGAAGCTGAGGTGGCCCATTTTGTGGGACTTCATCTCCGAGCCCGTTTGGGAGCCCAGGCCATATGACTTCAGCACACCTCCTCCCATCACGCAGAGCGCGCCTGTGCCGGCCCAGGCCATGCATTTCAAGAATCCCCGGCGATCGATGCCGTCCTTATTATGGTCGTGCTCGATCAAGCCGCTGGGATTGGGATCAAATAGCTTCTTCTTCTCCACTGAAGTTCCTCCACAATAGATGTCGTCCGCCACTTCCGCTGGATCCAGGCGACGCAAACCTGTGTAGAGTCAGCTCAGACTGGCTCACGCCGCCTGTTAGGACGTGTTACACCTGCATAAACCGGCGCCCACTGGCTTTTATTCCATCGGGATTTATTTTCAGGCAGCGTACTGGGAGGGAATAAAATGCCCGCAACCGTGGTTAATACATCAGAGGCCTAGGAACCGGGACGTGCGAGAGCCGCAGGACAGAATTCGGTTTGAGCAGCTTGTGTTGCCGCATCTGAACAGCGCCGCCAACTTGGCTCGCTGGTTGTTGCGGAACCGAGCCGATGCGGAAGATGTCGTCCAAGAGGCTATGCTACGCGCTTATCGTTTTTTCGACCGGTTCCACGGAGGTGATGCGCGCGCCTGGCTCCTGCAGATTGTTCGTAACACTTGTTATACATGGCTGGAAAAGAATCGACCGGCGGAATTGATGACCGAGTTCAATGAAGAAGTGCATCAGCAGCCCTCTGCAAACCCGGAGACACTAGCGACACAGAGCGACGATCGAGAACGGCTAATGCGAGCGCTCGAATCCCTTCCTGCCCGCGCACGAGAGGTGCTTGTACTCCGAGAATTGGAGGGATGCTCTTATAAGGAGATCGCAGAGATCGCCGCAATTCCCATTGGTACGGTCATGTCAACTTTGGCGCGGGCGCGCAACCGTTTACAGCGAACCCTGACCGCGACGACTGCGGAGGAGGCGTTTTGAACTGCGAATTCAGTGAAACCATAGTTCACGCTTATTTCGATGGTGAACTCGACGCTGTGCGTTCAGCAGAATTCGAGCATCATCTCGATGGTTGCGAGGAATGCAAAGCTGAATTGAGGAAGATTGGCGCATTGCGCAGGCAGCTTCAGAAAAGTGAGCTGTGTGAGCAGGCCTCGCCACAGCTTCGTGATCGGATTCGCAAACAGATCGCAAAAGACGCCAATGGAAGACGGTCGGCATTGTTCAGTGGGCGAAGAGTGTTCCTGATTCCAGCCTTCGGTGCTCTGGTTGCTGCTGCCGCCTCCCTTATATTGGGTCTTTTAATATTTCAGTCTCATAGTCGGTCGACGCGAATTACCGCCGAGTTGATCGACGCGCATGTCCGCTCATTGCAACCCGGACATCTGACCGACGTACTTTCGACCGACCAGCATACGGTAAAGCCCTGGTTCGATGGTAAGCTGGACTTCATTCCTCCGGTATCAGATTTCTCTCAACACGGATTTCCTTTGGTCGGTGGGAGGCTGGATATCATCGATGGCCATAATGTTGCGTCATTGGTATACTCCCGCCGAAAACACATCATTAATCTGTTTGTGTGGCCTTATCGCGGAAAGGAAGCGACTTTCGCTGGCTCGGGTTCACGTCAGGGTTACAACTGGTTGAGATGGCAGTCAGGCGATATGGAGTTCTGTCTCGTTTCTGATGTCTCTACTGCAGACCTCCATCAGCTGAAAGAGCTCATTCGCTAATAGTTACTTCCACCACTCGAGTCAACCTGCTCTTCGGATCGCACTCCCGCTGCACGCCCTCGCGGAAATCTGTGCGTCCTTGGCCACTGGCGAATCGGAATTCATACATTACAAGATCCGAGGAGGGCTTGTAGTGCTGGCGCTCGTGCTCTTGCCGTTTCTGTGCGGCTAGGGAAACCGGAATCGCCAACGCAGCGAGTAATGTCATCGCGGTAATTCACGTCACTATTCTGCATTTCACGACCTCCTCCGATCGACCGGAAAGAATCCAGTCCTCTACAGCTTCGCACCACATAAAATTGTGACTCCCTCCCCCAATGCGTCGACATTTTGATGCTGATTCCGGACACGGCACAGCTTCGCGACCGCTTCGCGCTGATGCGTGGGCCCATCCAGGCGAGTGCCTGTCCCCTCGGTGCCTCAGGGCTTCGCCAATCTTCGAGTCCGCGACCGCTCGCCATGCTCAAGAAACTTCTCGAGGAGCGGGTGGTAAAGACAGGATGCCTAGGGTGATTTGGACCGCGCGGGGGTTCGGCGCGGCGCGGGACCGCCCTCTCAGTGGCGCTGGCTAACTTCGCTTGAGGAAAAGATAGTCTTCAGAGGCCACAAAGAAAAAAGCCCTGCCTTTTCCTGCAGGGCTCTTTGGTTCGCCAGATACAAACAAACAGTTACTAGATCCGGATTTACGGCCCGAGCTTGCGCTTGCGTCTCACCAGCCCCGCGAGACCGAACAGGCCAGTTCCAAGCAGCCCAAGCGTGCCGGGTTCTGGGATTGGGGAGGCGACATGGAGTGTGCCAGCCCCATTCGGACCGAGTAATCTGCCATTACTAAGACCCTGGCAAGGGTTACTGCCGCTAGCACAAATGCTGAGGGTGGTGATTGTCAAGATACTACCGGGTAAAACCAAGGGGTTGGTTGCAAGGGTTCCCGTGAGGATCGTGAGGAAACGGACGGCCCCGCCCGTACCGGGTTGATTCGCTCCCCTATTCATCGTTCCCATGAGGCTGTCCGTAAATGTGCCACCCGGAACGCTTGGCCCCTTGGCTGTTACCATACCGCTGAACGGGCAGTTAACCTGATTCGCAGTGCCGCAATGGGTTAAGCTGGTGATGGAAAGCGTGATGGTGTCACCAACACCTGATCCAATCAGATTAAGTATCCAAGGGTGGTTTGGGTGAATGTTGCCCGGGGAAAACCAGTTCGTCGTGCTTGTACTCAAGGTGAAGTTCAAAGGTCCAGTTGACGCGGTAAAACTGTTTGCTAATGCAGCCGTGGGCAAAGCCAGGGCCAAAAGCGTCAACAGCACTATTCGTCTCATGCTCACCTCCTCCTGCAGGAAGGTTTTTGGCCCATCTCAATGAATCGCAAACTGAGGACTCTTTTTCGCCTGCGGGTGGCGGTCCTCAGCCTTTTCTCCGCAAAATGCGGCTCAACCGCTCACACGATCTATTCCCCTGTCAGAATTAGCAACTGTTACTTTTGACAGTCTTCCCCCCCCCGACTTCGAATTCCTGCCGTTAAGTCGGAGGGAGGAATTGACACGATGTCTTGCTGAGCATCCCGCAGAGCAGGACGCTACCAAGAGGTGCCCAAAGCAATTAAGGAACGTATTTGGGGTTCGAAAGTAGCGCCTTACAGGGGAATCCTGCAATTCATCAGATTAAGGGCGGGGATGTCGATCTGCTGGGGTGACGCCCTGTGACTCAATTTCCCTGCCTCGCATTGTGCTTCAGGGCAACACGAGACATGCCAAGAACACACCGGAAGTTTTTTTCTTTGCGTGGAACCGGAAACAATCGCTTGCTGCTAAACTTTGCATCTCGGTTCGGTATTATTCCTTCTCAAACCCCTGGCTTGTGAACTTGAGAGTCCTGCTATTTTTACTTACCGTGCGCACTACGTTGTCTGGTGTGCCGTTGGACACTTCCACCTCGATTTCCAAGGTGACCTTTACTTTGGCACCCACCAGCCCAACCAAGTGGGAAATCACCTCGTCCGCAATGCGTCCGGCGTCGCGAGCGCGGGTCGGGGCAAGGTTCACAGTTCCGTGAAATCGTTTCGGCTGGGTGGCGGCAGAAGGAAACTCCGATGCCCCTAACTGGTCCGGGCAAGCCGCGCCGCCGTTGGGGGAACGAGATAATGATGTCGTTGTTCCCGTAGGGGCATTTGTGCTGGCACCTGCGGGTGCGGCTTGCGCGGCCGCTTCGGCATCCATTGACGACGTCGTCCTTCAGGCTTCACGAGCAGATCGACGCTATGGTCCAACGTAATTTGGCTTCCAGCACGCAGCCCGCGGTAGCGCTCTTGAGCTTCATCCTGACTCTCGGCGTAGGCAAATGTGTCGTGCTCCCACGCAAGTAATGACAGACCACCTGCAATTCCATCAAGGAGCACTTGCGAATCGGCCAGACGTGGCAAGTACACATAACGAGCGCAGTCCTCAACAAGCTGCTTGATCCCAACATTTTCGTCGCGCCGAAGCTTTACCTTGTCCAGTTCTATGCGAAGTACTGACCCAGCCCTGACGATCAACAACAGATCTCGTTTCTTCAACTCTTTAGAGGCACGCACTGTTAAGCCTTCTTGTCCAGAAAGTTTGAAAGGGTGCCACTCAATTTCCGCCTGAAGCGATTTCTGGACCGGGATCGGCAATCACTGGTATGCTTCGGGGAGTCTGGCCGTAACCGCCCTATCTGCGGAGATTCTTTGATTCTCGGCTTGCTTTACCTGATGCTGCGATAAATCAAGCGTTTCCTTCTCCGCAACAATGTGATCTCCTCCTCTTCCACCGCAGCGGAAGCCAGTGAACGCGACAGCGGGCCGGTCATCACCTCAGCAGGCGGACGACGGCAGAGAGTTGACCAGCGTCGAGTTGATCCAAGAGCTGGTGGGCTTGCTGTTTCTTTCGTTCGCAGGTGCCATCAGGAATAGTCTACCAATGCTGTGCGAGGCGCAACCGGGAAGAAAACCACAGCGAAAGCGCGCCGCGTCCGGATCTGTCCGGGTATGTTCGCAGTTCAGCAGTAGGCTTCGCGACGATGGATTACGCGGCGGACTTCGATAGCATCCGCAATCTGGACAAAGAAAAGCCGGTAGTCGCAGTGGGCAGGGGCTGACGCCCTTTGATTTCGCTCGCTCGGCTTGGCACGGCGACCATTCTTACCGTTCTTGAGCGGTACGTCATGATCGCCAGAAGATGCGCAGGACGTCTGATTGGACTTCTGGCAGAGAGTTCTCCACCGTCTGCTGTGCGCGGACGGACTGCTGGTTAACCGAAACGCACACCGTGCTCAAAATAGCGATGTGCGCCAATCTCCCAACGCATTGCGGTCATTGTAGGCTCGAGTTCTGGCCACCGATCAAACTGTCTAGCTTGATAACCCGGCAAACCCCAGCACATTCCATGGCTCGGCGCTGAGCAGCAGAGCAGCCGCGGAGACGAGCGAGGTTAGCACGCGCTTGCGCCAGGCCGCGGGTGGGGAGCCGGCGCTACGCTTGAAAGCGCGATTGAATGCAGCTTCGGATTCGTAGCCAACGCGGGCCGCAATTTCTGCGATGTTGGAATCGCTATCGCGCAGCATTTGCTTTGCCAGTTGCACGCGCCATCTCGCCAGGTACCGCATGGGAGATTCGCCGATCAGCTGAGTAAAGCGCTCCGCCAGCGCGGAGCGGGAAACGGCTGCCTCGCGCGCCAGTTCCGCTACCGTCCAGTCGTGTGCGGGATTGGCATGCATCAGGCGGAGCGCCTTGCCGACTTGAGCATCGTTCACCCCAGCCAACCAGCCGGGCTGACCTGGAGGAAGCTGCTGCATGTACTGACGGAGAATTTCCAGGAACATCAGTTCCGCGAGCCGACCCAGCACTGCTGCATTGCCCGGGCGGGCCGCCCTGGCTTCGTTGATGGTGAACTTCAGCGTAGTACTCAACCAGGTTCCTGAACCTTGTTGAACCTGAGCAGGGCGAGCACCGTTCTGATCGATGGCTTCCACCATTGCGTAGTCGTTGCTGCTGCGAACCACCAGCATCGTAGGCAGAGCACCGAGCATCGGGTTAAACCGCTGATCACAGTTCAGGTAGCCACAGATAAACCGAGCCTTTTTGCCACCGCCGCCAAAGGCCACTTGCAGTGTGGCATCAGGTGAGCTTTGCGAGAACACTGCATTAATCGGAGTGGGCTTCGTTCCTGGGTGGCTGCACATTGTGTGTGGCTCACAGTGGGGAAAAATGATCACGTCTCCCGCCAGCATCTTCACGGGAGGGTGCGTGTTGCAGAAAACGAAACATTCGCCTTCTGTGAGGATGTGGAACAGCACCATGCATTCTGCATGAGGCAAAACGATGGAAGCGAGGAGTTCGGGATTGGGAGAATCGAGAGCCCAGGGGGACGAGAATTCGGCGCTGAAAAACACCGAGCCGGACAGACGCACGACACGTAGGACGTCTGAGAGTATGTCCATGGAATTTTCTCCGCCCCAATCGGAGGTGTGCAAAAGACCCCGGACTCTGAAGCAAGCATTGCAGAGCCTGAATCAAGCTGTCAAGCCGATATGGCGCCTTGAGCAAGAGGAATGGAGTTCCGAGCATGGACGGGTAACGCCGACTCAGAGAAACTCGCTATTTGATCTGATGCATAGTGCAGAAGGAGCAAGCGATGGCATTAATGAGACCTGATCCGACGTTTTACCCCTCGCCCAAAATGGCCATGCAGGCGCCGCCCGAGAGGCTGGCGTATGTCGCTCTTATTAATCCCAAGCAGAAGGATCATCCCGATGCAATCGGCGTTTTGGATGTCGACCCTGATTCGAAAAGTTATGGGCGTTTGGTTGGCAGGACTGACATGCCCCAAGCCGGCGACGAGTTGCATCACTTCGGATGGAATGCGTGCAGCTCATGTCTGTGTCCGTACTCACCGCATCCGCACATGGAGCGACGCTATTTGATCGTGCCGGGAATCACCTCGTCACGTATTCACATTCTTGACATTAAAGCCAACCCCCGCCAGCCAGAGTTGGTGAAGGTGATTGAGGCGGAGGCAGTAGCCAATCGCACCGGTTATGCCGCGCCGCATACCGTCCACTGCGGACCCGAGGGGATCTACTTGACGGCGCTCGGGGCACCCGACGGGAACGGCCCGGGTGGAACTTTCATGATGGACCCCGAAACTTTTGACATTCGTGGAAAGTGGGAAATCGACCGCGGCCCGCAGCAGTTGGCTTACGACATGTGGTGGCACTTGGGCCTCGACACGATGGTGACCAGCACTTGGGGAACGCCGAATATGATTAAGAATGGCGTTAACCCTGAGCTGCTGCTCGGGGGGAAGTATGGAAACAAGTTGCATCTTTGGGACCTGCGCAGGCGGCGTCACGTCCAGGAACTGGAGCTCGGCCCCGAACAGCAGATGGCCCTCGAGCTGCGCCCTGCACACGATCCCCGGAAGGCCTATGGATTCGCCAGCGTCGTAGTTTCTCTGAAGGATCTTTCTGCGTCCGTTTGGTTGTGGTATCGGCAGGCTGGTAAGAACGGTTCCAGCGAACGTTGGGCAATTAAGAAGGTGATCGAGATTCCCGCCGAGCCCGCGGATCCAGCCCAACTGCCTCCCATTTTGCAGGGCTTCAAGGCCGTGCCACCCTTTATCACTGACATCAACCTTTCCGTCGACGACCGCTATTTGTATGTCTCTTGCTGGGGTACGGGCGAATTCATCCAATTCGACGTCACAAACCCATTTCATCCGACCAAGGTCAGCTCCGTCCGGCTGGGGGGAATAGTCGACCGCGCGGCTCATCCCAGCAAGCCGGCAGAACGTCTGAATGGCGGTCCGCAGATGGTGGAACTCAGCCGCGACGGCAAGCGCATTTACTTCAGCAACAGCTTGTACACGCCTTGGGATGATCAGTTTTACCCAGATGGCGTGAACGGATGGGTCGCCAAAGCCAATGTGAACGGCAAGATGGAACTCGACTCAAAGTTTTTCGTCAAGCTCGATGGTATGCGGACTCACCAATTACGACTCGAAGGTGGGGACGCCTCATCGGATTCGTACTGCTACTCCTAGAGGAGATGTAGCTCACGCAGAGAGGACACCCATGGAATGGAATGCAGTGCTATTTCTTGGGGCTTACCACGGTATTAACCCGGGAATGGGATGGCTGTTTGCGGTGGCATTGGGGATGCAGCAAGGCAGCTCCCGAGGGGTCT
>Ga0126370_10000990_pt1 | contig 12663 bp, 9 predicted proteins | sample PanSoiMetaPlot_3_FD_92586 | JGI IMG/M metagenome (GOLD analysis project Ga0126370, IMG submission 92586) | Tropical forest soil microbial communities from Panama - MetaG Plot_3 | ecosystem: Environmental > Terrestrial > Soil > Tropical forest > Bulk soil | place: Panama | collected 2016-02-17 | reverse complement strand
TTCATCCTGGGTGGCGCAGTGGCGCATCAATGCTCGGCCGGGTTCGTGCCGATCCGTAAGAAGGGCAAGTTGCCTTACAAGCGCGTGAGCATCGGGTATTCGCTCGAATACGGTATAGACGAGATGGAGATGCATGAGGACGCGGTGGCAAAGGGCGAGCGGGTGGTCCTGGTCGATGACCTCGTCGCCACCGGCGGCACGGCGCAAGCCGCCGTCAAACTGCTGCGCCAGCTCGGTGCCGAGGTGCTCGCCGCCTGCTTCATCATCGACCTGCCGGACCTCGGCGGCGCCGCCAAGCTGCGCGCGCTCGATGTGCCGGTGCGGACGCTGATCTCATTCGAGGGGCACTGAACCCCATGAAATGCGGTCGGCGCGCACCTTGGCCAGATCGTAATGCGCCTGTTGCAGGAGCCAGCTTTCAGCGCTGCCGCCAAAAACCTTCGAGATGCGTACCGCCATTTCAGGCGAAATGCCGCGCCTACCGTTGACCAGTTCTGATGGCGTGGTGCGCGTTACGCCGAGGGCAGCTGCCGCATCCGTGATACTCAGGCCCAAAGGCTCAATGCAATGGTGCAACACGAGCCGCCGGGGTGCGGAGGATTTTTCATCGGCATAATTGAGGCTCGCTCCAGCGATAGTCCAATGGCCCGCGCCCCCCTACGCTCGAAACCGCACCACCTTCTGGGTCTGCTCGCCCAGTCCCGCAATGCTGAGCTTCACGACATCGCCGACTTTCAGGAACTTCGGCTCCGGCTTCATGCCGAGCGCGACGCCCGGCGGGGTGCCGGTGATGATGACGTCGCCGGGGTCCAGCACCATGAATTGGGAGCAGTACCACACCAAGTGTGCGACGCCGAAGATCATGGTCCTGGTGGAGCCCTTCTGACGGATCTCGCCGTTCACCGTGAGCCACATGTCAAGCTTCTGCGGATTGGGAATTTCGTCTTTGGTAACGAGCCACGGACCGAGTGGCCCGAACGTTTCCGACCCCTTGCCCTTGGTCCATTGGCCGGCGCGCTCGATCTGGAATTCCCGTTCCGAAACGTCGTTGGCGAGGCAATAGCCGGCGACTGCGTCCATGGCCTTGCTCTTTGCCAGATAGCGGGCGCGGCTGCCGATCACGACGCCAAGTTCGACCTCATAGTCGAGCTTGGTCGAGCCCTTCGGTGTCATGGTATCGTCGTTGGGCCCACAGATGCAGCTCGGCGCCTTATTGAAGATGATCGGCTCCTTCGGCACCGCCAGCCCAGACTCTGCGGCGTGATCGGCGTAGTTGAGGCCGATGGCAATGAAATTGCCGACTCTGCCGACGCAGGCGCCGATCCGTGGGTTGCCGCGCACCAGCGGCAAGGTGTGGGTCTTGACCTTGGCGAGCTTGGCGAGGCTCCTCGGCGACAGCGCCTCGCCTGCAAGATCCGGTATGTGGCTGGATAGGTCACGAATACGACCCTCTCCGTCGATGATGCCCGGCTTTTCGCGGCCAGCCATTCCATAGCGCACCAGTTTCATCGCGTTTCCCTTTCTCGCCAATGAGGGTCAAAATCTATCGGGGAAGAATTGCTAGCGTATGCGTCGGCGATAGCAACCAAGCAAGCCGCATCTGTTACGGAATTGCAACAGACGGCGAAAATATTGATCAGCTCGCCAGCGAAGTGGCGCTTTTTCATACAAAGCCATTGCCGCCGCGCCCCGTTACGCCTCCATAATGAGTTTGAACAGAAGCAAACTCGGATTCTGGTGGAGGCATCTCGGACAAAGGCCCGACGATGGAGAGACAGGGGGCGCAAACATGCTTAAGGCTGACTGGGCCGTGCGGCTGGCAGGGGCAGCCGTTCTCGTTTCGATAGGGGCCTTCGAGGCAACTGCTGGCGGGTTTGCCATACATGAACAGAGCACGGTCGGGCAGGGGGAGGCCTTTGCGGGCATCGCCGCCGGCGGGGCGCCGTCCTCAATGTTCTGGAACCCGGCGACGATGACACAAACACCTGGCGTCGCCCTCGAAGCAAACGGGACCGGGATTCTCGCCCGCGTGGATCAAAATCCCGCTGTCGGCTCAACGCTTTTACCGCTTGGTTTCGGCGGCGCCAACGATACGGGGAGTCCGACCTTGCTTGTGTCCGGGTACACCACGTGGCAGATCAATCCCAATCTGTGGCTGGGCCTGTCCACCAATTCGCCGTTCGGTTTGTCAACGAGTTTTCCTGATCAGTGGGCAGGACGGACTTTCGGCCTCGGCTCGAGCTTGTTGACTTACAACGCCACCCCCAGCGTGGCGCTGCGAATTAATGAGTGGCTGAGTGTCGGGCTGGGCGCGCAGGTCGAATTCGGTCAGGCGGACGTGAACTTTGGGCTCCTGAATATTCCCACCGCGCGCGTCAATCTCAATGGCAGCGGCTGGGGGTACGGCTTGACCGCGGGAGTTACTGTCACGCCCGGGCCGAACACGACGATTGGCGTCGGCTGGCGCTCGGCTCTCAATCAGAAGATTGACGGCAACTTGAACGTCGGATTTCCACTTTCCACGCCCGGACCCGCCAACACGACACTCGATTTGCCGGACATCGTGAGTGCCGGCATCAGGCATCGCTTCGACGATCGCTGGACCGCCATGGCTACTGCCGAATGGACAAATTGGAGCCGTATCGGCACCTCCGTTGTCAACCAGGCTGCGGGAGGACCGGCATTCGTCGGCGGTTCCGTCGTCGCATTGCCGTTCCAGTTTCGGGATGGTTGGTTCTATTCGGTCGGTGCGGAGTACGTGATGGATGCCAGAACCACGCTGCGAGGCGGTGTGGCTTTCGAAGTCTCGCCGATTACCGACCACGTGCGGATACCGCTTGTGCCCGACAATGATCGTTTCTGGCTCTCCCTCGGCGCCAGCTATAAGATGCTGCCCAACTTCATCATGGATATCGGTTATTCCCATATCTGGGTTAAGGATTCCAACATCAACATCTCGGCGGCGTCAGGGAATCCGTGGTTCAATCCCGCATCAGGGATCGCCTATATTGGCGAGGCATCGGTCGGCATCAGTATCTATTCGGTCGGCTTCCGGTATATGTTCAATGCGCCGCCTCCGCCGCTCCTGACCAAAGGCTGAATGAACCAAGCCTCAGCATTTGTGTCTGGTCATTCTGGGGACGTGGAATCGCTGTCCTAGAACGCACCCGGGAACGTGCCACCGTCGAGCAGCAGATTCTGCCCGGTAATGAAGCCCGCATGGGCCGAGCACAGGAACGCGCAGGCCGCGCCGAACTCGTCGGGAGTGCCGAGCCGCTTCGCCGGGATAGAGGCAATGCGCTCCTTTATCGCTTGCTCGACCGTGATGCCGCGCTTGGCCGCCGTCATTTCCATGTTTGATTGCAGGCGATCGGTCGCGAATGGGCCCGGCTGCAGGAAATTGATCGTTACATTGGCGCTCGCAACCGAGCGCGCGACGCCCGCCATGAAAGCGGTTAGCCCGGCGCGTGCGCCAGACGACAGGTCAAGCCCGAACAGCGGCGCTTTCACGGTGCCGGACGTGATGTTGACGATGCGGCCGAAGTTCCGCTTCACCATAGGGTCGATCGCTTTCTGCGTGATCTCGATCGCCACCACCATATTGGCGATGACGCCGTCGATGATCTGCTGGCGCGTAAGCTCACGGAAATCCCTGAACGGCGGGCCGGCGTTGTTGTTGACGACGATGTCGGGCTCCGGACATGCGGCGAACAGTGCCTTCTGACCCTCCGGCGAGGCGACATCGGCCGCGACCGCGATCACCTTCGCGCCGGTCGCCGTGCGGATGTCGGCGGCGGCAGCCTCAACCGCATCGCGGTTGCGGCCATTGACCACGACCTCGCATCCGGCCTCCGCAAGCCTTTTAGCACAGGCACGGCCCAGTCCCTTGCTCGAGGCGCAGACGATGGCCTTGCGGCCGGCAATACCGAGATCCATGGCGTCACTCCCAATCGGTGCGGCAAAGGGCGCCGTGCGGCGTCTTCCTTGGCGGTGGGGGCTCGTGATGTCAATCGGGCCCCCAGGCCAAGTCGCCTATCACCTTGCGCAAGCCGGCCCTGCGGCGTTACCGTTCCACATGGCAAGTTCCCGGGATCCGTCGCTGCGGCTGCCAACGGCGGCCGACGTGGATGCGGCCGCCGAGCGGCTCGCAGGCGTCGCCCTGCGCACGCCGCTGATTTCCTCGCCCGCACTCGATGTGCTCACCGGCGGCCATGTCTTCCTCAAAGCCGAGACGCTGCAGCGAACCGGTTCATTCAAATTCCGCGGCGCCTATAACAAGCTGTCCTCGCTTGCCCCTGACATACGTCGTGGCGGCGTCGTGGCGTTTTCGTCCGGCAACCATGCGCAGGGCGTTGCGGCGGCAGCAAAGCTTCTCGACATGCCGGCCGTCATCGTCATGCCGCGCGATGCCCCGCGGCCGAAGCGCGAACGCACCGAAGCGCTCGGTGCCGAGGTGGTGCTCTATGATCGCGAACGCGAAGACCGCGAGGCGATTTCACGCGGCATCGCAGCATCGCGCGGCGCTGTGCTGGTGCCCCCCTATGACGATCCGTACGTCATCGCCGGGCAGGGCACTGCGGGCCGCGAGATCGCTGAGGACATGGCACGGCTCGGGCAGGCGCTGGACTTGGTGCTGGTCAATGCATCAGGCGGCGGGCTGACCGCCGGCATTGCGCTTGCTGTCAAGGCGCGGGCACCCGCGGCACGCATCTATACGGCAGAGCCGGAGGGGTTCGATGATCATGCGCGCTCGTTCCGCAGCGGCCGGCGCGAGCGCAATGCGGCCCTGACCGGAACCATATGCGACGCCCTGATGTCGCAGACGCCCGGCGAGCTTACCTTCGAGGTCAATCGTGCGCTGGTCGCGGATGGCGTGACGGCAACGGAAGCCGAAGTCGCCCGCGCGGTCAGCTTCGCGTTCCGCGAGCTGAAGCTCGTCGTGGAGCCTGGAGGTGCGGTCGCACTCGCGGCGCTTCTCGCCGGCAAACTCGACGTCGCCGCCAAAACCGCCGTGGTCGTGCTGTCCGGCGGCAACGTCGATCCCGCGCTGTTCGCCAGGCTGGTGGCGTAATCCCCGCTATCGTATTTGCTGGACGGCGAGGTTGGCGCGAGGTTGCGCCGGCCTGACGGCAGCAAACTCGTGATTGGCGTGCCCGACACTGCCTGGTTTATGGGCTATGCGGGCGGTAGCATCGCCGGCTTCTCCGCAAGTCGGCACCATGGAGGCAAGCTCACGTCCGTGGAGAAAGATCATTCGCGGGGTGAGGCCGCCGTGCCGACCAATCCAACTACGCACGTTCGTAGGATAAAGTTCCATCATGGCTTGGGTTGCGAGGGCGCTCGTCGCCTTGCCTCCGCTCGATGTCGGCCGCCATGCGGCGTGAAAGCCGAGTACAGCGTTAGACGTCGCACACACCTGGCTCCGCGGCAGCATGGCGATCGCCAATGTACAGGCCGACAAGCAGGCGCCATCGATGATAACCTGTTCGCCACTTGCACGTGCTTGAAGGAACCGCTGCGCATATTCGATAATGAGGCCGCCGGGATCGCCGGTAATCCGCATGGTCGCCTGGGCGGCGCGGGGTGAAATCGAAATCACGGTCGCCGCAACTGCGGCAACCAGCAAGGTTGTCTGACGCATCACCAACAACTCCTCCCTGCCGCCCAGCGCTGGCATTCCCTTCAAGCAACATCAGTGCCCGAGACGGTAGAATTGAGGCAAAATATTGTGGATTTTCGAGCTTTTGCCTCAACTAAATTAGAATCTTCTGACCTTGCGTCAGCAAAATACCTTCGACGACAGGATTTAGGCTTAAGTCTTTGCGTTTCATCAATAGGCCGCAGTGGCACTCTCGTTCCGTCAGCCCCAGAGCGTGGGGGCGGCAGGGTGTACGATGCTACCGTCGTAACGCAGGCCGTTGGGGCGATCCCGCGCCAGCAACAGGGGACCGTCAAGGTCGATCACGCGGGCGTGTGTTGCGACCAGCAACGCAGGTGCAATCGCGAGCGAGGTTGCAACCATGCAGCCGACCATAAGTTCGAATCCGAGCATTCGCGCTTCGGCGGCCAATGCGAGCGCCTCGGTCAGCCCGCCGGCTTTGTCGAGTTTGATGTTCACGGCGTCATATTTGCCAACCAGCGCACTGAGCGAGGCGCGGTCGTGAATGCTTTCGTCCGCACAGACCGGCACCGTCCGCGTGATGGCGGCGAGCGCCGCATCGTCTGCTGCCGCAAGCGGCTGCTCGATTAGCGTCACGCCGGCCGCCGCGCAAGCCGCCAGATTGGCGACTAAGTCGTCCGGGCGCCAGCCTTCGTTGACGTCGACGATCAGTTCGGCACCGGGCGCTGCGTTGCGTATTGCCGCGATGCGCTCGGAATCGCCCGCACCGCCGAGCTTGACCTTTAGCAAGGGGCGTGCTGATGCGGCCGCCGCGGCCTCTGCCATCCGCTCCGGCGGGCCGAACGAAATCGTGTAGGCAGTAAGGCGAGGCCGGGGAGGCGTTACGCCAAGCAATTCGTGCGCCGGCCGGTGGGCACGCTTGGCTTCGAGATCGATGAAGGCGCAGTCGAGGGCATTGCGTGCGGCGCCGGCGGGGAGAATGAGCTGCAGGGCGGTGCGGTCAAGGCCGCGCCGGATGTCGTCGGCGAAACTCGCGACGGTGGCGGCGACATCCGCCACGGTTTCGCCATAGCGCGGATAGGGCGTACATTCCCCACGCCCGATGAAGATGCCATCGGTTAGCTCCGCAACCACCACCTCGGCTTCGGTTTTCCGACCGCGGCTGATGGCGAAGGAGCCCGCGATCGGCCAGCGCTCGCAGCGCACAGAGAGCGTGGTGGACATGCGTGGCCCCGGTGCGGTCGGTTTTCGGCCGGTGATCGACCAGAAAGCCGCGACCCGCCGCTGCCTTGGTTATTCGAACTGGCCGGCCGCGTGGGCCAGCATGGTGTAGACCTTCCCGGTTTCCGAAGTGAGGTAGGTGCGCGCCATCACCTGATCGCGGTCGTTGCGCCCGACTTCGCGCAGAAACCGCTCGAACTCGCCGATATAGCGATCGACGGCCTGGCGGAATTCGCGGTCGATCTTGTAGCGCTTGCGCACCTCGTCGAACGCCTTGCGGCCCTGCCTGGTGTACAGCCGCCGCGTGGATACGTTGCGTTCTCCATGATTGTAGCGCTCCCAAAGGTCCGCTGCAGCATCATGATCGATCATTTGGGCAATATCGGCCGACAAGTGATCGAGCGGTTCGATCGTATGCTGGACATCATGCTCGTCATCCAGGTGCGACAGGCGCTGTTCCTTCGTAGCACTCGCGCGAGGGGGGCCGAAGGTACTGAGATCGTCGCTGCGCGAGGGCTCCGCGCCTTCGCGCGACGACGCGCGCGTCAGCAGCGCCGACAACCAGCCGCCCTGGTTTGTCTTGTCCGCGGTAACTGCGGTGTTTGAAGCTGCGGGCGCGGCAGGCGGTGTTTCGGCTCCGCTACGCTGTGGGGCGATTTGGTCAGCCGCAGCCGGGGCCTGTCGAGGGGCGGGCTCCGGCCGCGCGACGGTGCTCGTCATGGCGGGTTTTTCGTCGCGATCGCCGCGCTTGGCGGAGGACTGCTCGATGGCGGTCCCCACCGTGTCCATGGCGCGTCCGTGACGGGCCACGATGCTGTTGAGTTCCGCCAGTGCTTCCATCTGGTCGACGATGATGCGTCGCATCTGCGCAGTGCTCTCAGCGGTCTCTTCGGGCAGTTCGAGCACGCCGCGGCGCAGCTCCTCGCGCGTCGTGGCGAGTTCCCGCTGCATGTCGAGGGCCATCTGTTTCATGCTTTGCATGATGTCGGCGAAGCGATCATTCGCCTGTTGCAGCAAGCGGTGTGCTTCGCCGGTATTCTGCCGGAACAGGTCTTGGCTCTCCGATGACGCCTGCTCGTAAAGCTCGTGCAGCGACGTCAGCGTGTGCTTCCTCTGCTGCTCGGCGGTCGAGCGAATCGCTGCATGTTGCTCGGTGATGACGCGGGCGCCTTCGGAGGTCGCTTCGGCGACCAGCCGGGCAGCATCGCGGGCGCGGTCCTCGGCGGAGCGCATCGAAACATCGAGCAAATTTGAGAAACGTTTGAGATGTTTGTCGAGCTGCTCGGTCCGGATATTTACTGCTGCCGCCATGCCTTCGATGGCGTTCTTGTGTTCGCCGACCGAGGTTATGGTCTCGTTGTTGGTTTTTTCGAGCAAATTGACCGCGCCGGCGAGCGCCTTGCCGTGGCTGCCGAACTGTACCGCAAGCTCGCCGAGGTCGCCCAACACCTTCGAGGTAAGCCCGTAGAACGAGCTGAATTGCCGGTCCAGCTTGCCGCTGGTGGCGTCGGTGCTGTCGAGGAGCTTTCCGACCGTGGACACGAATTCAACAACCCGTGTCGAAAGAATTTGCTCGATCGCGTTGAGGTTGGTCTGGGCGCCGCCCAATACCTGCTGAAGCATGCCGTTGGCGTCGCGCAGCCGCTCGAACAGGGCGGTCGTATCGGAGCGCAGCATGTCATGGGTGTCGTGGATTTCCGAAACCGTCGATACCGCGGCCTGCTTGGACTGCTCGATCGCGCCCTTGGTCGACTGCTGGAGATCCTTGAGAATCTGCGCCACCGTGAAGGTTGCCTGCGAGACGGAGTTCTTGGTCGAGTCCTGCAGCTCCTTGAGGGTACGGCTCACGATCGAAGTTGCGCTCGTGCTGGCGTCGGTGATGATGCGGGCCAGTTCGTTCGAGTTGTCCATCATCGATTGGGTAAACGCGAACGCCTTGATGTCGATGGCAGTGGCGGCACTTTCCGCCGCCCGCTCGATCTCCCTGGCGAATTTTCCGCCCTGGGAGGAGTGGGCATTGATGAGGCCGCTGATCGCCTCGTCCAGCATGTGCGAGAGCTCGCCAGCGCGCGCCTGCATAAGGTCGGCGGCAGCCTGGGTGCGCGTCTCGATCTCGTGGGACATGTTGCCGGTGCGCTCCAGCAACTGGCTGGCAGCCTCGCTGGTACGTTCACTGATGTCCTGGGTCGCATTGCGGACCTTGAGCGTGATTTCGTCCGTGGCCGAGACGGTCCGCGTCTCCATGTCCTCGGTGGCACTGGCGAGCCGTGCGGCTGCAAATTCAGCGGCGGCCTGCGTGCGCGATTCGATTGCCTCGGTCGCCTTGCCGACCAACATGGCAGCCCGCTCGACCGCGGTGCCGGTGCGTGACCCCATTTCGTGTGTGACGCGGTCGATCGTACTCGCGGCGAACTCCGCAGCGGCATGCGTGCGGGTCTCGACCTCGGTCACGACCTTCTCGATGCGCTCGCTCGTAGAGTCTGCTGCCGCCCGAGTGCGCGTTTCGATATCTTGAGCCGTTGTCTCGGCGCGGCCGATCAGCAATTCCTCGAATCGGCCGATCTGGCTTTCCAGGTTTTCTGCAACCTCGGCGGCGCGCGTCGCGAGCGCCAAATTGGCGTCTTCGATTTTGCGGGAAAGCTCAGCGGTCAGCACATCGCCGCGCGTCGTTTCGGTGGTAGCAATCAATTCTTGAATCTCGGTGGTCCGCCGGCTCAGATTCTCGATGAGCTCGCCGCCAAAGGTGGTCACGGTGCGGTCGAATTCGGCGAGATGACGGGTAATGAGTTCGCCGAGCTGCGTGGAATCGCGCCCGATGCGCTCGGCAAGCTCGGTGCCGTTGTGGGAGAAGACCTCCTCGAAGGTCTGCAGCCGTTGGGCCAGCATGTCGCGGATCATGTCGCTGCGCGATGTAATCGAGGCAGCAAGCGTCTCGGCATTGTTTCCGAAGTGCTGGGTGACGTAGTCGCTGCGCGAAACGATCGTCTCGGTGATCTTATGGCCGGTCTCCTCCAGCTTCGACACCATATCGCCACCGCGCAGGCTGAGATCGAGCACGATTGATTCTCCCGTGGTTTTGAGGGAGTTGTTTACCTCGTCTGCGCGCAACGCGATGGTCTCGGCGATCCTGCCGGTGGTGTCGATCAGCGCCCGTGACAGCGTCTCGGAGCGCTCCGAAATCGTCTCGGTGAGCTCACGCGTACGCTTTTCGACGGTCTCCAGCACCGCTGAGCTCTTTTGGGAGAAGCCGCCCACGACTTCGTCGAGGCGGGACGTTAGCGACTGCTGCAGATTGGTGGCTATTGCAAGGAACTGCTCGTTGAGGTGATCGGATTTGAAGCTGAGACTCGATGTCAGCCGATCGCCGGCGGCATCGATCGCGTGAGTGGTGTTGTCGTTGGTGTGTTCGAGCCGTTTCAGGAGGTCGGTGCCGCGTTCGCCGAGTTGCTCGATCATGCCATCGCCGGCAGTGCCGAGCGCGATCGTGATCTGGTCACCCTTGTCGGCGAGCGATTGGGTGACGCGCAGCGCGGCCTCATTGACGCGCTCGGCGATCAGTTCGCTCACAGTGGCGATGTCGTGCGACAGGTCGAGATGCAGATTGGTGATGGCGTTGCGGACCTGCTCGGCCTGGCCGACCAGGGTCTCACGTTGTTGGGCGAGGCCGTCGAGCAGATTGCGGATACGCAACTCGTTGTCGTTGTATGCACGTTCCAGCGCCGCGACCTCGTCATTGACAAGAGTTTCGAGCTCGGCTGCGCGTGCCAGCGTGCGCTCTATGCCGTCGCCCATGGCGGCGACTTCGCGACGGATCGCCTGGCCGACGGTGACGATGGAATCGCGAGCCATGGTGTCAGGTTCAACGAAGCGCAGCGCCGCTTCCGCCATAGAACCGGAGACAATGCGCAGATCGCTCAAGCGCGCCATCATGTTGGCGAGCGCGTAGAAGATCACGATTGGAGCAGTGAATGCGCCGCTCAGCCCGATCGCGATGGGAGCCCAGCCAGCCTCAGCAGAAATTTGGCGCAGCTGCTCGCTAAAGCCATAAATCATGGCCGAAGCAGCGATAGTCCACGTGGCCGTGAACAGGCTCGCGACGACGAACGGCGTGCGTGCCGGGCGGCGCTGGAGCGACTGCATGATCTTGCCGATCGATTCGCGATCGTCGTTGGCGGCCTGGACCAGGTGGCGCTCGTCGTGGCCCGAACCGGCGATCGGCGTTTCGGTTGGCATCTCCCGCGCAGCGGCGCGCGCACCGCGGCGGCGTATCTCGTGCGGAACGTCCATGGCGGGTGGTGTGGTGGCCGGGGCGCCGTTGCGCAGCGGCTGGACTTCGGACTCGCGAACGTTGAGCGTGTCCAGGATCGCCGAAAGCGCAACTTCGGTCGGGTCTTTGCTCTTCTTCGAATAAATCGCCATGCCTAGATAGCCTCACAAACTAAGTTAGCTCAGGCGCAGCAGCCCCCGACGAGCTGTCGCCTGGATCGCGTTACATGATGGACGTCTGTATCCCTGCCGCCGAAGGAGAGCTGAAAACAAGTCCCCGCATGCCACCTCTCCCGTGGCATTTTACTCGCGGCATGGTGAATCACGAAGGCGATTCTTAACCTATTTTTAATCGTCGTTAACACGCATTGTGGCAAAATTGCTGATTTGGATACAAAATAGACATAATTAGATGCGGATCGGTATTGCCCGTGAGCCAAGAACCTGAGAGCGATCGACACGAGGATCTTGCCGCAGCACTGCGGCCAACCGCGCCGCAGCGCCGCTACTTGGAGCGCGGTCTGTCGCAGCCGGGCGGTAAGCTGCCCTTGTTCGATGCCGATGGCCGCGAGGTGGCGCCGCGCACCGTTCAGGCCTGCGTGGCGCATGGTTGGGCCGAGCCCTGGTTCAACAATCCGATCAAGCCGGATTGGCTGGTGTGCCGATTGACCGCAAAGGGCTACGCGGTCCTCGGCCGCACGCCACCCGACGTCGTACCTGAAGATGGCGCGCGGAAACGCGCGCGGAAGAAAACATAGCGATCCGAGGAGCACGGTCTGGCGCGCAAGGTTGCAAGCCGCTATAGGGATGCGCCCGGCCGACCCGGCCGCGGCGCATCCCCGGGTTGGGGTCCGAATTGGGCTGTTCGGCGCGTATGGTCAACATCACCTTTATCGACAAAACCGGCAAGTCTCGGCCAATCGAAGCGGAGCCTGGATCGACCGTCATGGAAACGGCGATCAAGCATGGCGTTCCAGGCATCGAGGCGGAATGCGGCGGAGCCTGTGCGTGTGCGACCTGCCATGTCTACGTGGACGAAGCTTGGCGCGAGAAGGTCGGTCCGCCCTCTCCGATGGAGGAGGACATGCTCGATTTCGGTTATGACGTGCGGGCGAATTCGCGCCTGTCATGCCAGATCAAGGTGACTGAAGCGCTCGACGGCCTCGTTGTTGCGATACCGGAGCGGCAGGCCTGATCTCCATTCCAACCTGAGTGGCCGACCAGTCGTAACTGACTACTATCCGACACGTCGCAAAGACCGCATCGGGTATCGCAACGACCGTATCGGGTTATGAAGTCAGGCTTGGGGCGGCACGCACTGAGGTGGCCCCGGTCCTTTGAACAAAATTTCCGCCTCGTTAAGTGGATCGTCGGCCGGGGTTATGCTGCCGTGCGGAGCGGCAACGGGTCGAAGTAGGCTTGATCCGGGGTACGGCCGTCAAGGGCTACGTGAGGTCGCCTTGCGGCGGCGTTACCTACGTCGACGTCCAGCTCGTCGGAGCTATAGACCGCAATCGCCTCCTGCACATCTTTGAACAGCTCCTTGAAGTCGACGA
>Ga0126370_10000988_pt1 | contig 12668 bp, 10 predicted proteins | sample PanSoiMetaPlot_3_FD_92586 | JGI IMG/M metagenome (GOLD analysis project Ga0126370, IMG submission 92586) | Tropical forest soil microbial communities from Panama - MetaG Plot_3 | ecosystem: Environmental > Terrestrial > Soil > Tropical forest > Bulk soil | place: Panama | collected 2016-02-17 | reverse complement strand
CCATCCAGGTGACTGCCAGTATGACCATACGATCTCAGTTTCTCAGATGCCCTGTAATCGAATCCAAGGCACTGCGGAAGGCATCGACGAAGAGTGTCTGCTTGCGGTCCGGACCGGTGGAGACAATTCCTACCTTTGCTCCGCTCTCCTTTTCAACGAAAGACAAGTAGTCTCGCGCCTTTTCCGGTAGCTGTTCGTATTTGTCGATTCCAAAGGTGTGCGACTGCCACCCGGGCAGCTCGGTATAGATGGGCTCGATACGGTCGAATCCGGATGCCTGAGCGGGAATCTCATGCGTATCCTTTCCGTCAATCCGATACCCGACGCACACAGGAATTTTTGCCAGATCATCTAGAACGTCGAGCTTGGTGACGACCAACCAGCCTGTGCCGTTAATCATGTTGGAATAGCGCAAGAGCGGCAGGTCGAGCCAGCCCGTGCGACGCGGGCGACCGGTCACAGCTCCGAATTCGTTGCCCTTCCTACGCAGGGCTTCGCCTACCTCATCGTTCAATTCAGTAGGAAATGGACCGCCGCCAACCCGAGTGCAATACGCCTTGGTGACCCCGGCAACCATTGAGATGGCATTGGGCGGGACACCAGTGCCTGTTGCTGCTCCCCCTGACGTGGCACTCGACGAAGTAACGAATGGGTAGGTTCCGTGATCAATGTCGAGCATCGTGCCCTGTGCTCCTTCAAACATCACCGATTCGCCATTGGCGATTGCTTGATTCAGCAACAGGGCCGTATCGGTGACAAAAGGCGCCACACGGTCCGAGATCTCTGCGTAATCGGCATACATCTTGTCGGGATCGAGGGGTTCGCTGTTGAACAGAGCATGCGCGATGGTGTTCTTCTCCCGACAGGCGTTTTCAATGTGCTTCTTAAGCAGCGCTTTGTCGAGAAGGTCCTGCACGCGCAAGCCGCTGCGCGCCATTTTGTCCGAGTAGGCAGGGCCGATGCCTCGCGAGGTGGTGCCGATCTTCACACGTCCGGGAGCGTTCTCGGCGGCCAGCTCGATCATGCGATGGTAGGGAAGAATAACGTGGGCGCGATTGCTGACAAAGAGATTGCCATCAACTCGTACACCAGTAGCGCGGAGCGCATCGACTTCCTTCATGAAGGCGAATGGGTCAAGTACGACCCCGTTGCCGATCACTCCGCGGCAGCCTTCGCGTAGAACACCGCATGGAATCAGTTGCAGGATGAACTTCTTGCCGTGGATGGTTACTGTATGACCGGCGTTGTGGCCGCCGGAATAGCGGGCCACGACCTTGAAGCGCTCAGACAGTACATCGACGATCTTGCCCTTGCCCTCGTCGCCCCATTGGGCGCCGACGATGACGGCTGTCTTGCCAGGATTCAACACGCTGCTCCGATGCGGTGACACGAAAGGAGCTGGAGGCTCCTAGACGGTCACTGAGATTTGCACACAACTCGCCTCTGGCATGCAAGAATCACGAATGCTGGGATGTTCTCGGTCAGGCAGGTTGCGTAACCCTCGATTCTACAAGCCGCACTATCAAGGTGCAATCTTCCAGGACATGCATTCGTTGTTTCACTAAGACGCTGCTGGAGATGCATGATTCTGCAGGCTTTGCCGTACACTAGGGATTCATGCCGGAACTGCCCGAGGTTGAAACCATCGCCCGTGGTCTGCATAAGCGTGTGGCGGGTGATGTGATCCGATCAGTCTGGCTGGGAGAGAAGCCAGAGATCTTCAAGTCTCGGCCTCAGGAGATCGCCGCAGTTCTGGAGCAATCTCGAATTGTTCTAGTTCGTCGCGTCGGCAAACACATCGTGATCGATCTTGAAAGGTTAAGCCGGAAGCAGCGCAGGAATCCAGAAGAGGCTCAGTGGATTATTCACCTGGGCATGACTGGCCGCATGCAAGTGACCGCTCCCGACACTGAAGTCGCTAAGCATACGCATGTGATTGTGCGGCTGGCTTCAGGCCGCGAGTTACGCTTCGTCGATCCACGCCGGTTCGGACGGTTGGCGGTAGTTAGGCCGAGCTTCAGCAGTCCTAATGGTTTCATGGCGCCGGGCGATGAGCCTTTGCAAGCACAAGCAGAGCGGTTCATTGAGTTGTTTCGTGGGAGGAAAACGCCTATCAAGAGCGCGCTGCTGAACCAGAAATTGCTGAGCGGGGTCGGCAATATTTACGCCGATGAGGCGCTGTTCCGGGCCGGAATACGTCCGCGCAGGCGAGCGGCTTCACTCACGCGCGATCAATTGCGCAGGCTGCATAGGGCGGTGCAAGAGGTGCTAGAGGAAGCAATCGAGGCTGGCGGCTCGTCCATCAGCGATTATGTTGATGCCGAGGGCGAAGAAGGATTTTTCCAATTGCAACATAGGGTGTACGGTAGGGAGGGCGAACCGTGCCTGGTTTGCCGGACTCTAGTGAAGCGGGTCGTAATCGGAGGACGAAGCAGCCATTACTGCCCCAATTGTCAGAAGTGATTTGGGACGGCTCGGGGTTTTCGCAGCCAGGCCTGTCTGCCCCGGCCGGAAAGGAGCGCAATCCGCATGGGTGATTATTCCATTGGAGTGGATCTGGGAGGAACGAACCTTCGCATTGCCGCCGTAGACAGCGATGGAAAGCTAATGGAGAAAGTGACGCTGGGTGCTGAGGTTTCGCGGGGGCGCGATTTCATCATCACCGAGATGTGCAAAGCGATTGAGACTCTGAGGGCCAAGCATCGGCAGGCGGGAGAGTTGCTCGGTATCGGGATTGGAGTTCCGGGGTTTATCGACATGGCGACGGGCATGGTGATGGAGTCTCCTAACCTGCCTGACTGGAAGAGCTTCCCGGTCCGCGACGAGATCGAGAAAAGACTAGGCACTCCGGTGATTCTGGAGAATGATGCGAATTCCGCAGCCATGGGCGAGAAGTGGCTTGGCGCAGGACGCCAGTATGACCACTTGGCGATGTACACGCTCGGCACTGGAGTCGGCGGTGGGTTAGTTTTCAATGGACGACTCTGGCACGGCATGACAGGCATGGCAGGAGAGTTGGGTCATTTCAACGTGTACGCTGACGGGCATCCTTGCGGATGCGGAAGTCGCGGGTGCCTCGAGCAATACGCATCGGCCACGGCGGTTGTAAGAATGGCCAGGGAAGCGATTACCCGAGACGAATCGGCTGAACTGAAACACTTATCACATGATCCGGTACAGTTTACAGCGCGTTCCATATACAACCTTGCGGTGCAAGGCGAGACTGCATCGAAGAAGGTCTTTGAGAATGTTGGCAGGGCTTTAGGAATCGGGATTGGAGCCATGGTGAATGCGCTCAATCTGCCTATGTATGTCATCGGCGGTGGCGTCTCGAACGCGTGGGACGCGTTTGCGCCGGCCATGTTTGAGGAAATGAAGTTCCGGTCGTCGATTTACTCGTTAACCTCTCCCGACCGCATCGGCCACGACAAGGGAACCATTATCACCCGCGCTCTGCTCGGCAGTGATGCAGGTCTGTACGGAGCCGCGCGGTTACCGATGCTGGAAGGCTTTTCGCAATTTGAGAAGGGAAGACATACAACGGGATAGCGTGTCCTGGGTTGCGGGTCGGCATGGGCATGTGCGGTAAGAACGCGGTCAAATTCGCCTTCGCTTCTGCGGTGGCGATTTGCTCGCTTGAGCCGATCTTCGAGAGTGGGAGTCCCGAGTCAAGGCTTTCAGGGCTTCCACTTCACGCGGTGTCAGGTGACGGAAGTGACCCGGCTCAACACTCAAGTTCAGTGGCCCATAACGGACACGTTTGATCTTCTCCACGCGATGGCCGACCTGCTCAAACATTCGGCGAATTTGGCGATTGCGGCCCTCGATTAGGGTGATCTCGAACCAGGGATTCGCCGCGTCACGCGCCAATTTGATCTGAATGGGAGCCGTATGAACGCTATGAGAGCGCCGTTGCATTGAACCTTTCGGTGACTGGAGAGGCGTCGATTCCGGTGGTAAGAACATTCCGGCACGTAATTTTGCAATCTGTGCCTCAGTTGGCTTACCACTTACCTTGACCAGGTAAGTCTTGGGAACGTGTGATGACGCATGCATCAATCGTTGCGCAAGTGCGCCGTCGTTGGTCAGCAGCAAAAGCCCTTCGCTAAGATAATCGAGCCTTCCTACTGGATACACGCGTGTCTTGATGCCGTGAAGCAGGTCGAGTACTGTCGGCCGACCTTCGGGATCGCTGACCGTGGTCACATATCCTTTGGGTTTGTTCAGCAGAAGGTAAACAGGTTGCAAGACGGCCCTCAACAAGCGGCCGTTGACCTCGATGGTGTCCACTGAAAGATCGGCCTTCGTCCCCAGCTCAGTAACCACACGGCCGTTGACAGAGACCAGACCCGAAGTAATGAGTTCTTCGGCTTTACGTCGCGAGGCGAGCCCGGCAGCAGCGATAATTTTTTGCAGTCGTTCAGAGGGCACGTCTTTTACTCTACTCACTGGCTAGTTCACTTGCAGCAGCCAAGCGCTGCCAGAACGCACGTCAAAATGCTTCGCGGATTTCAGCACGATTTTTCCCGAATTTGGTCCGCCAATACCGCTCGTGTAGGTCAGCTCTTCCTCGTCGTAGAGACCGCAAGCGTCAGTAGAGAACACCCAGAAGGCCTGCTCGCCGACGTTGGCGGCTGGACCCGCACAGCCGGCACCGGGATTCGCCATAGGCACTCCGACGATAGCACCGGGTTCCACGACTCGTCCCACAACTTGTCCGTTCGGCGCCTTCACAATTCTTGCTCCGTTGTAGGCGATCTGGCCCCCGATCTGGCTTACGTTCAAGTCCCACGAAGTAGTACCGGGACCGGCGTTCATATTCACCGGATTTCGCACCTGCGCCACAAGACGCATCGAGGCCAGTGCGCGCAGGCCGGTGCTGACGGTCACGGATTTCTTGCCGATTTCGACCTGGTCGAACTGGACCGTGATACTGGCCGGGGTACTGCCTGAAGGCGGCGTAACTGCAACCACGTGCCCCACCACCTTTGACAGGCGCTTGATTTTCAGGCCCTCGGGCAAGACGACTTGCTGGTACAGTTTCGCCGACACTTCCTCGCCGGGCTTGCTCTTATCGGACTCGACCGTATCATCCAGCATGACCGGTAGCAGAGTGCCGGCAGGGATCGTCTGTCCCCTGGCGAAAGATACGAGGAGGCAGAGCAGTATCGTGCCGATTGCAGTGCGCATAGGAAGCTCCAAGAATAAGGGGATCTACCGGAATGGATGATAATCCGACCCTCCTTCCCGGAAAAGTAAAGCTTCGAGGAAATCGGAGGCACACCAGTCCTCTCAGATGCCAGACTAAATTAGCCGAACAGTGCTCATACCAAGAACCGACAACTGACAACCGGCTACCGAACACCGCTTGGTTACTTTCGTGTTCCTGAGCTGACGATTTTCCTTGCTTTTTCGCAGCCCGCAGTTCGTAAAACTGAGTTGTGGCAGAGGCTTAGGTTCTCAGCCCTGGTCGCCCTTGGCGCGAGTGAAATTTGTTCTTTGACAATTCCTACAATGGAACTGAATGCGAACCGAACTTGTCCTAAAATAAAGCCGCTAAGGATTACGCGCAGAAATGGATATGTATAACTATTTTAGGGATCATTTACTTGCGAACAATTTTCCGCCTAAGCTATTGATTCTAAATAGGCGTCAAAGTAATTTTTGCCGATGCAGTGATCCATTTAGTAAAAGCCATCACTAAGGGGTGTTCTAGATACTCATTTCTTCAGGGATTGGTCCACGGCGACCGCCGATGCATCGGGTGACTCTGTGCTAGGGTCTTCTGCCGATGGAACCGCCGAGGCAACGTTCTCGGAGGACAAATTTGCAGCAAACAGTTCAGTCTGGGGATCGCCGAGCTTTTCGAATTCCTCGATGCTAGGCAGTTCGGAGACGTTATTGAGTCCAAAGCGCAGCAGGAATTCCCTGGTGGTCTTGTAGAGAATGGGGCGTCCGATGACCTGCTTGCGGCCCGCGGTGGTGATCAGTTTGCGATCCAAAAGCGTAGCGAGCACGCCCGAGGAATCCACGCCGCGAATTTCACTGATCTCGGGAGCGGTGACGGGCTGTTTGTAGGCAATGACGGCAAGCGTCTCAAGCGCCTGTAAAGAGAGTCGCACCGGCGGCTTTAGACTCTTGGCAAACGCGACTACCAAGTCATGCTGTTCCGGCTTTGTAGCCATGCGGTATCCACCGGCGACCTGCCGGACTTCGACGCCGTGCGTGCTGGCCGCATATTCCTCTGTCAGTTCGTCGAGGAGCTTCTTCAGGTAGGCCTTGACCTGCCGCAATTCCTCTTTCTTGTCGTCCTGGGGCTCGGAGTCCGCTGAGACGTTCGTCTGCGCCACAGCGAGCTCGCTCGCTTCGGCAGGAGACTCTGCGACAACGGGTTCGTTCGAGGACTCAGGTTCGCCATGCGAGATCGCTTGATTCAGTGCGAGACGCGATTCTTCTTCCCTGGCTAATTCAGCCAGAACGGCATCGCGCACTAGGCTTGCTAACAGGTCCAGTGTAACTGGCTCTTCGGTTGCGTAGATAACAGCTTCGAGTTTGGCTTTAACACTCATAGTTAATCGATCCGATTCTATTCGAGCAATCTAGCGCCAGTCGTCGTGAACGGCGGTGCTCTCTGTCGTCAGGCTGTCGAAGGCGGTGTGTTTCTTCAGCACGATCTCTCCGAATACGCTGTCCTGATGCGCCAGAACTGCCTGTAGGCGAATGAGTTCAAGAATGGCCAGGAACGCGCAAACCAGTGCCGAACGTGAGCGCAGGCTCCGCAACAACGATTTCAGGCGAACCGGCTTATCTTCCAATGACAAGCGTCGGCGAACGTACTCGATCATTTGGGCGACAGAAACATCGTCGTCCTGGACGTCGAATGTAGGTCGAGAGCGTGCGCGATTCAGGATCTGCTGAAAAGTCTTAACCAGATCGACAACGTCGGCTGCGAGTTCCGGCTCCGCACCTTCAGCATCGCGAAATTGGCTGAGCGAAGGGTTCGTCCAGACGGCGTCCTCGATTTGCTGCTTCTGTAGCAGCATCTGCGCGGCGGTGCGAAATCGTTCGTGCTCCAGCAAACGGTTTACGAGCTCGGTACGCGGGTCTTCGACCAAGCCAGTCGCCTCAGGATCGCGCGGCAGCAGCATTTTGGACTTGATGTGGATGAGCAAGGAAGCGGTGTAGATGAACTCGGCCGCGATGTCCACATCGAGCTGCTTCATATTCTCGACGTAGTTCAAGTACTGCTGGGTGATTTTGGCGATGGGGATGTCGTAGATGTTGATGTCCTGCTTGCGAATCAGGTCGAGGAGCAGGTCGAGAGGGCCGTCATAGACCTGATCGACGAGCACGGAGAACGAGGAGTCGTCAGCGGCTTTGGTGCGTGCCGCGTCCGTTGAAGGCGCCTCGACGGGTTTTGTCGGATCGGACATGGGCTACAGGTTTTCGCCATTGTGAGGCGGTTCGTACTCCAAGGATAAATTTGCGGCGGCGCGAACTTCTTTCATCGTGGCTTCGGCTGCAACTCGCGCCTTCGCGGAGCCCGCTTCCAGAATGTCCCATGCCAGCTTGGGATCGGATACAAATTGCGCACGCCGCTGTTGAATCGGCTCCAGAACCTTCCAAAGGCTGTCGGCAGCCCAGTGTTTGCATTCGATACATCCAATACCAGCGGTCCGACAGCCCTCATAAACTTTGGCCATGGTTTCCGCTGTGCTGAAGATCTTGTGAAGGTCTCCCACAGGACATTTGTCGGGATCCCCGGGATCGCTACGACGCACGCGCGCGGGATCGGTGACCATGGTCTTGAGTTTGGCGCGCAGAGACTCTTCCGGCTCGCTCAACAGGATGGTGTTGTTGTAGGACTTGGACATCTTGCGTCCGTCGGTTCCTGGAAGCTTGGCCGCAGGTGTCAACAAAGGCTTCGGCTCGGGGAATACGACATCACGGTCCGGTTGGCTCGAGCCGGCGGAGACCTTCCTCGGATAAAACTGGTTGAAGCGCCTTGCGACCTCGCGCGTCAGCTCAACGTGCGGAACCTGGTCTTCCCCGACAGGGACGAAGTTGGCCTGGTACATCAGAATATCGGCCGATTGCAACAGCGGGTATCCGAGGAAACCGTAGGTGCTGAGATCTTTGTCCTTGATGTTCTCGCGCTGCTCTTTATACGTCGGGACGCGCTCGAGCCATCCTAAAGGGGTAATCATGCTGAAGAGCAGATGAAGCTCGGCGTGTTGCGGCAGGTGCGACTGAAGGAACAACGTGCTGCGCTCCGGATCAAGCCCGGCAGCGAGGTAGTCGATCATCACCTCCAGCGAGCTTTGCTTGATGCGGCTGGTGTCGGCGTAGTCGGTAGTCAGAGCGTGCCAATCGGCGATGAAGAAGAAGCAGTCATATTCGTCCTGGAGGTTGACCCAGTTGCGCAGGGCGCCGACATAGTTGCCGAGGTGCAATTTGCCAGTGGGACGCATGCCGCTGAGTATGCGGCCCTTTTTCTTAGATTTCAGATCTGTCATCAGGCCTGTACGAGATTAAACAGAAGGTTTTGAAAGACACTCAGGAATGGAGCGATTACGAAACTCAAGACCGGCAACCTGAGCAGAGGCAGCACGAACATGAGGATGAAAAGTCCGAGATAGCCGACGCGGTCGTACACCTTCAGCGTCTCATATGACAAGAAATGACGAATAACATGACTGCCATCGAGAGGTGGCAAGGGGATTAGATTAAACACTGCCAAGATTACATTGATCTGTATCGCCTGCCAGAAGAGGACAGCGAGTGGGGACGCATTGCTGCTCCCAAACGCTGCTGCAACTAGCGGCTCGGGGTTGCGATGGAACATCACCGCCAGGATTAGCACCGCAATGAACGCGGTCAGGAAGTTGCTTACCGGTCCGGCCAGTGCGGTAAGGACGTCATCGCGAACCATGTGACGGAAGTTCCGATTGTCGACCGGAGTCGGTTTGGCATAACCGAATGGGGCAAAACCAGCCAGAATCAGCATTGCCGGGAGCAGGATCGTGCCGAACAAGTCGATGTGGACCAGTGGATTGAGGGAGATGCGTCCCATCATCTTTGCCGTTGGGTCTCCGAGGCGGTTGGCCATCCAAGCATGGGCCGATTCGTGGACACTGATGGCAAACAGTAAGACAACAATCTCGAAAAAGATAGTGACGGGATCGCGTAACATCGAGCTTCGACTTCGATACTAACATGCAGGAGAGGGCGGAACGTGAAACAGTCGAGGCCGTGCCGCGCGGACTAGAGTCGGCGCGGGAAGGCGAAAAATAAAGGACTTGTACGGCTCGGCTAAAGCCGTGCCCCTTCAAAACACTAGGTAACGTACGCTGAAGCCGCGCCCGTTAGAAGCACCAGGGTAAGAAACCCCTTCGCAACATCAGGTTAAGAACGAAGATCCTAACGGCGTGTGGCTTCGACTGGAGGAGAGCCGATGTTCTTGACTGTGGGCTTGTCCAAGGGGCCGGAGATGGCGTATTCGGGCGAGCCTGCTCGCTCCAGACGCAGGTCGAGCGAGCGGTCGAGGCGAACAGTGCCCGTGACGTTGTAGTCTAGTCCCGGCATTCGGAGAATACAGCCCTGACAGCTGACGGTTGTGTTGCGTAGGGCGACCTCCCCTTTGAAGCTGGTGAACGATAGAGGCGTAGTCTTGTCCTCTAGCGTGATGTGGCGGACGCTGCCTCCCATCCATTTGAAATCTGCCGAGCCGGTGGCCGAGTCGCGGAGTTGCTGCTTGTCGAGACCAGCGAGGCCTATGGTGTACTGACCCGCCAAAGTACCGGTTGCCCACTGATCGTGCATCAGAGAGGAGACCTGGGCCATGACGATCTTACTCATCGCTCCTGAGCCGTAAAACTTTGGTGGGGACGCGGTAAAGTCAGCGTCCCAGTTGCCCTCGTGGTGTCCACCAAATAAGTCGGCTTTTAAATCCCTGATGCTCACGGCTGATGCATTGATTTGCAGGTTGGCCGAGACGTTGGAGGCTACCAAGTTCACTATCGAAAACCGGCCAATCGAAATCTGGCCCTGAGCCTGAAGCTTGGAAAGCGAATTCTCGGTGGCTTGCCCCAACTCCAGGCGCCGATACCACGGACGGTTTTGGGCAGCCGGGTTGAGTAACTGGTTGATCCGCGCCAGGCTCGTCTCCCCTGCTCGCAGGTTGAAGTGGAGCACGCAGTTCTTAGGGATAGGACAGTGCAGTGGGAAGCCTGCTGATCCGGAAATTGAAGGGCCCGATTTGAACTCACCGGTAAACGAGATGAGCGAGGCAGACTGATCGGCGAATGTCATGCTGGCCTGGCTCACCTGTAGCGGTTCGAACACGCCCGGCAATTCCACGATGGCATCGTGAATTTGCATGCGGCCCGATGGCACAGGCTGGGCGAAACCCGTCCAGCCACCGGCGATCTCGAAATCCAGTTGAGCTGGTCCTTGTAGGACGACGGCGGGTGCGCCAATTCCCATTGCTTTGGCAACGTTCAGTAATCTCGCCAATTCGGCATTTCCTGTCAGCAGAATGCGATATGAAGAGAGATCAAAGAACGCACTGGCAATAGCGGGCGAGGTCCCGCCTAGCGGAATGGCAAACGGTCTCACCAGAACCCGAACGGTCCCGGTTAGCTTGGCCTGCCGAGCGCTTGGTTGGCCGCGCCTTGCGAGGGGTGCGCGAGGCAATTCATTGGTTCCAAACTCCATCGGGCCTAACTCGAGTGGAGGTGCCAATGCTCTCGATTGGAGGGCGAAGCGAGTGGTCTGCCCCCCGCCGCTCCACACCGTGGATGCGCCGTTGCTTCTCTGGAAAGTGAAAACCGCGTCGAAACTGCCGGTTGCGGTCAAGTCGTCGGGTAAGTCTTTCTTTGTATGGCGCGCCAGGGCGACCAACCGTTCCAGCGGGATTTTTTCAGCCGTTATGCCCAGATCGAATGCCTGGGCCCATCCTACGATGTTGCCGCGCGACGTTAGCTGACCCGGGTGTACCGGTGCCTGGCATTGGATTGCACGAAGCGAGTTGTCCAAATTGGAGAATGTGCCAGTGCAGTGTGCACTCAGGCGAAGCGCTTCACCCAACGCAATGTCGTACCGGCGAAAATCGTCGATGTGGGAGTCGAGTGTCACCGCCAAGGAGGATGGCGTGCCTGCCAACACGCCGCTGGCTGTGACTGTACCCCGCCATCCGCGATCCCGACCGTAAACGAGAGAGGTAAGCTGCCCAAGTTGCGCCTTGCTGTAATCAAGCTTGAGAATGACGGAGGTATCACTCAACGAATCCGCCTGCTGGAATCGGCCTTCCGCACGGAGAATACCGGTATCGCCCAGCGGGACGTCGGCGCGCATGGGTCGTGCCTCGAGCCTGACTCCCCATTCGTGACCGGACTCCAACCACAGCGCAAAATCTGCATCGGCAAAGGCAAAAGCCTTTTTGACTTGCCCCAACTTGAAATTGATTCTTCCCGCGGAGGACTGGACGTAAGGGAAGCGCGATCGGCGCTGCGGTGTCACGGATGAGGTTGGAGCCGGCGAAACTTGTGAGGAGCGTTCAATCAAGTCCTGCAAGTTCCAATGGCCGTCAGCTCGGCGAACCAGATTGAGGCTGGGATTTTCAAGCTGCAGCGTGCCGACTTCCAACCGCCCACGCCATAGCGAAGAGACACGCAGATACGCTGTTACGCTCTCGGCTCGCAGCATCGGTTCAGGGCCAAAGCTGGGATCGTCTGCTACCACGAAGCCCGACAGAACGAGTCCGGGGCGGGGCAGTAGCTTCAGTTCGACTCCCGAGACCGTGACACTCCGGCCTAATGCGTTGCCGATCGACATGGCGATCTGGTTGCGATACCGGTTTACATTCACGAATGGAGGGAGAAGTATGGCGAGCGCGATTACAACCAGCGCTGCTGCTATCCACTTATACCGCCGTGATGAGCGGCCCGGCATCAGCGCACCACGTGGAACATCCGGGACCAGCGGGTCTGGTCAAAGAAATGGATCACGATGGTAAAAAGGAATTGAAGGCGTTCCGCAATACTGGTCCGTGTGTACTCATCCCGCGGTTGCTGGAACGACCAATAGAGAAACATCGGGCGTCCGATCACGTTCTCAAAGGGAACGAATCCCCAATAACGGCTGTCAAGGCTGACGTCGCGATTATCGCCCATTGCGAAGATGCTGTTGGGCGGAACCACCAATTCGCCATTTTGGATATGCGATGGCAGTTCATCGCGCCATTTTGCAGTCAAGCCATCATAGTCAGAAGGGGGGACCGCCGGGAAATTGTCGCGATAGCCCATGTACGTGCCGTTGCGAACGACAAAGGACTGGTCAAGCTTTTCGCCATTGCGATAGACCACACCGTCCTGGAGACGGATACGGTCTCCGGGCACGCCGATTACACGCTTCACAACGTACAGTCCAGGCTCTGCAGGAGAGACGAAAACAAAAATGTCATCATGCTTGGGGTGGCGGTAGGGAATGAGCGGCTCGATCCAACTGGATTTGGGCGCGAGCAAAATGCGGTCGACGAAGACGTGGTCGCCAATGAGGAGGGTGTTTTCCATGGAGCTGGAAGGAATGACGAAAGCCTGCAGCGTGAAGGTGATGATGAACAGGCCGGTTACCAGTACGGCGGCAATGGAGGCGATGAATTCGGGCGT
>Ga0126370_10000985_pt1 | contig 12679 bp, 9 predicted proteins | sample PanSoiMetaPlot_3_FD_92586 | JGI IMG/M metagenome (GOLD analysis project Ga0126370, IMG submission 92586) | Tropical forest soil microbial communities from Panama - MetaG Plot_3 | ecosystem: Environmental > Terrestrial > Soil > Tropical forest > Bulk soil | place: Panama | collected 2016-02-17 | reverse complement strand
TGAGGCACGGCACGCCGAGCGCCGTCGTCTCTTCCTGCAGCCCCCCGGAATCGGTCAGCACCAGGCGCGCGCCCGCCACCATGCTGATGAAGTCGAGATAACCGAGCGGCTCGACGTAGCGAAGCCCCTCCGCCCCGGACATCTCCTCTGCCGCTTCGAGGCGCTGCCGGGTCCGCGGATGGACGGGAAATACCAGTGGCAGCCGCCGGCCGATCTCACCCAGCGACTTCAGCAGGCCGCGCAAGGTGGCGGAATCGTCGACGTTCGACGGACGGTGCAAGGTGACCACTCCGTATTCTCCCGGGGTGAGCGCGAACCGTTCCAGCACGTCCGAGCGCTCCCAGAGGCGACGCGACTGATCCAGCGAGTCGATCATGACGTTGCCGACCATGTGGATCTTGCGCGGGTCCACGCCCTCGCGGAGCAGGTTCGCCCGGCCGCTCTCCTCGGTGACGAAGAGATGGTCGGAGACGGCGTCGGTGAGCAGGCGATTGATCTCCTCCGGCATCGACCGGTCGAAGCTGCGAAGCCCCGCCTCGACATGGGCCACCGGGATCCCGAGCTTCGCCGCGGTGATGGCGCCGGCCAGCGTGGAGTTGACGTCGCCAACGACCACGACGACGTGGGGACGCCGCTCGAGCAGCACCGGCTCCAGTCGCTTCATGACCTCGGCGGTCTGGAAGGCGTGCGTGCCCGAACCGACCTGGAGCGAGACGTCCGGCGGCGGGATCTCGAGGTCCTGGAAGAATTGCCCGGCCATGGCGTCGTCGTAGTGCTGCCCCGTGTGGATCAGCGTCGCCTGGATGTCCGGGTAGCGGCGCATCTCGCGCAGCAGGGGCGCCATCTTCATGAAGTTCGGGCGCGCGCCGACGATGTTGGCGATCCTCACGACGCCTCCCGGCGGGCCATGAGCTCGCGCGGCTCCGCGACGGCCCCGCGGCAGGCATCGACGAACGCGGCCGCGGCGGCGGGCCAGCTGCACGAGCCCTCGACGAAGCGCCGGGCTGCCTGCCCGATCCGCTCCCGGCGCTCAGGCTGCTCGAGCAGGTTGACGACCGCACGCGCGAAATCCCCGGCGCTCTCGGCCAGGACGAGGTGCTGCCCGTCGCTGACCGGCAGGCCCTCGACGCCGATGGACGTCGAGACGACCGGCTTTGCCATCGCCATCGCCTCGTAGGCCTTGATCCGGGTGCCACCGCCGATCCTCAGCGGGATGACGTAGACCGCGGCCCGCTCCATGTGCGGCCGCACGTCGTCGACGCGCCCGGTGATCGTGATCTCCGGTCGCCCCATCAGCCGGCGGCGCAGGCGCGGCGACGGGCTGCGCCCGACGATGGTGAGCGTGGCCTGCGGGACCCTTGCGACGACCCGCGGGAGGATCTCCTCCGCGAAGAACAGCACGGCGTCCTCGTTGGGCAGCCAGTCCATCGATCCGGTGAAGACGAGATTGCCGTCGACGACCGGGCCGCCGCCCGGCCGAAAATACTCGGCGTCGACGGCCGTCGGGATCGAAAACGTACGACGCGCCCCGAAGCGGTCGGCGAAGACGGCGCGGTCGGCCTCGGACACCGCGACGACTGCCGCGAAGCGCCGGCAGGCGTCGCGCTCGAAGCGCTCCATCTTGCGCCACTGATTGCGCCAGAACCACCGGAGCGGCGCGTTGCCGGCGGTGAGCGCGTGACGCTCGAAGATCATCGATTCGACGTTGTGCTGGAACAGGAGCACGGGAACGTCGATCCTCGCGTCGATGTTGATGCTGGGCTGCACGAAGTCGCACACGACGAGGTCGTAGCGGTCACGCGCCAGGCAGGCCCGGATGCGCTCGGCAAACGGCCGCGAGTGGTCTCCGGCCACGCTCACCGGATACCGCGAGGCCACACGCTGGAGCACGCGCCCGTAGAACGCCAGGCTGCCCTTGCGGGTCTCCTGCCACGCGACCGGCTCGAACCGGGCACACAGCTTGCCGACGTCGGCGAGATACGGGTCGTCCTTCGGATGCTCGACGTTCGAGATCAAGGTGATGTCGAGCCTCCGGCTGAGCTGCTCGAGGAGCCGCGCGGTGCGGATCTTCCCTCCGGTGTCGGCCGGATACGGAAACCGCTTGGCCACGAACAGCACGCGGAGCCGGTCGGACCCGGATCCGAGGGTGTCGCCGGCGGCGCCGGCGTACGACCGGTCGATCACCAGCAGATGCCCTCGTACCGGATCGTCTCCCCTGCCCCGTTGAGCGACACGCGCGCCAGGTCGTAGACGAGCTTGCTGCCCGCGTGCGCGGTCAGCGCCGCCTGGAACTCGGGCGACGATTTGGAGACGACGATCACGTCCGACTCCTCGATGACCTCTTTGAGATCCGAGGACATCAAGCAGGAGATGTGCGGGATCTCCTTCTCGATGAATCGCTTGTTGGCGCCGAAGATGCTCGCCAGCATCACGTCCTGGTCGTAGATCTTCACCTGGAAGCCCTTGCCGATCAGCACCTCGATGAGCGCCACGCTGGGGCTCTCGCGGAGATCGTCGGTCCCGACCTTGAAGCTCAGGCCGAGGATGCCGATCCGCTTTTCGCCCGTGGCGAGAATGCGTTGCAGCGCCCGCTCGAGGTGCAGGCGGTTGCTCTCGAGGATCGAGCCGAGGAGCGGCAGCGACACGTCGCGCTGCCGGGCGGTGTACGTCAAGAGGCGCAGGTCCTTCGGCAGGCACGAGCCGCCGAAGGCGAAGCCCGGCTTGAGGTAGGCGGACGACACGTTGAGCTTCTTGTCCATCGCGAAGAGCTGCATCACGCGGTGGCCGTCGATGCCCAGGCTCTTGGCCAGGGTGCCCATCTCGTTGGCGAACGCGACCTTGAGCGCGTGGAACGCGTTGCAGGAGTACTTCAAGAGCTCCGCAACCTCGTACGTCGTCCGCTCGATCGGCGCCTCGATCCCCTGATACATCGCGGCGACCGTGTCGCCCCCGCTGGCGGTCTCGGCGCCGATGACGATGAACGGCGGCTCGTAGAAGTCGGCGACCGCCGTTCCCTCGCGGAGGAACTCGGGGTGCATGCACACGTCGAAGTCGCGGTGCGCGACGCGGCCGGAGGCGCGCTCGAGCGCCGGGATCAGCGTGGCGCGGATGGTTCCGGGCGGCACGGTGCTGCGGAACGCCACGCAGTGGCGCGCGGGCTTCCGGGCGAGCGCGGCGCCGATCTGGGCGGCGACGCTCTGCATGGCGCCGAGATCGGTGTTGCCGTTGGGCAGGCTCGGGGTGCCGACGCACACCAGCGTGAGCTCGGTGGCGAGGACCGCGGCCAGCGGATCCGAGGTGGCCCGGAGCAGGCCGCGCTGGCTGGCGCGCGCCATCATCTCCTCCACGCGATGCTCGACGACGGGGCTCTTGCCCGCGTTGACCATCGCGACCTTGTCCGCGCTGACGTCGACGCCCCATACCTCGTGGCCCGCCTCTGCCAGGCAGGCGGCGGTCACGGATCCAACATAGCCCAGGCCAAAAATGCTGATCTTCATCGTCTCGCCCTCACAATGTGTGTCATCGGGGTCTGGTTCACGCCTTCGAGAAATATGCGGTCTGCTCGGCGCGAATCTTGTCGCAGAGCCGGCCGATCGGCAGATCGATGTCCGCATAGCTGATCGGCGTGTCCTTGGGAATGTCGCGCTTGAGCCGGCAGTCCTGAGACAGGGCCATCGGCAGATAGTTCGCCGCCTGGCACACTTCGTAGGTGTCGATGAGCCCGTAGCAGGTGAAGCCACCCATGCCGTCGAGGACGTCGCCGGCCTTCAGATCCTTCTTGGCGACCGCGAGGGTGTCGCACACGGGCTTACCGAGCGGGGCCAGGGTGGCGTCCTTGAAGAGCACGGCGCGCGCGACGCTCAGCGGCAGCTGCAGGTGCGGCAGATGGAACGGCGTGTAGAAGAGGTAGAGTGGCCCGTCGCCCATCTTGAAGTAGCTCATGTACTGCCGCTTGATCGGATGGTCGTTGTGGCCGATCACGAAGGCGCCGGTGCCCGGATCGGAAGCGCCGAGCGCGTAGTCGACCCAGCCGTTGCCGAGCTGCTCGGCCGTGAAGTGGGTCAGCATCTCCTTGATGTGCCCGCACTGCGGCCCGTACATACCGCGCTTGCCGACCGTGAAGCCGGTCGCGTTGGCCATGATGGTCGACTCGAGACAGAGCTTCGAGCCGTCGGCGAACGACGCGACCATCGCCGGCTTCTGCTTGTGCTGGGCCGCGAACCCCTGCTGCGTCTCGGGGTTGCGATAGCGGTTCAGGAAGCCCTTGATCTGGCCCATCAGCACCGGCCGGTAGCCGAGCATCTTGACGGTGCGATAGAGGTTCATCGCGACGCCCGGCTCGTCGCCGTCGGTGTAGGTGATCACGACGCCGGCCCGGTCGGCGTGCACCTTGAGCATCGGACCGATCGTGGCGTCGAGCTCGGCGTTCATCAGCGTGATGTGCTTGCCGGTCGCGATCGCCGCCGTGCTCACCTGCGCCCCGGTCTCGATCTCGCCGGTGGCGTCGATGATCGCGTCGATGTTGCCGGCCCGGCACAGGAGCATCGCGTCCTCGGTGACCGCGTAGCGGCGGCGCGCGATGGCGTCTTCCAGCGCGCTCACGCTGTCGACCGTCACGACGTCGTCCGCGCCGGCCTCGTGGTAGGCGCGCACCGCCTGGGACAGGGTTCGATTGGCGATCGCGACCAGCCGCATCCCCGGGACCGTCGTCAGGATGTCGAGGGTGATGCCGCGTCCCATGTAGCCGGCGCCGACCAGGCCGACCCGGATCGGGTTGCCCTGCCGCTCGCGCTCTTCGAGTGCCTTGTCGACGATGATCATCTCAGCGCTCCTTCCCGGACATCTCGGAGTGATTCAACAGTGGCCAGCCATGGTCGGCGTCGGAGATCATCGTGACCGTGAGCGGCCAGCGGATCCCGAGCGCCGGATCGTCGTATCGCACGCCGCGGGCGGCGGCGGGCGCGTAGAACTGCGAGGCTTGATACCAGAGCTCCGTATCGTCGCTCAGCGTCTGATAGCCGTGCGCGAAGCCCTCCGGTACGTACAGCATGCGATGGTTGTCCGCGGTCAGCTCCATTCCCAGCCACTGCCGGTAGGTCGGCGACTCCGGGCGCAGATCGACGATCACGTCCCAGACCGCGCCGCGCGTGCAGCGCACCAGCTTGACCTCCGCGTACGGCGCCTCCTGGAAGTGCATCCCGCGCAGCGTGCCTTGACGCGGGCTCACCGCGGTGTTCGCCTGGGCGACGATGGGGTTGAGCCCGTGCGCCTCGAGCTCTCGAAGACACCACGTGCGCGCGAAGAAGCCACGGGCATCGGCACGCGGCTCGATGTCCAGCACGTAGGCGCCCCGGAGCTCGGTCGGCGTGAATATCATCGGGCGCTCGACACCGGGTGGGTCCCCCGGGCGCGGTGCAGGATCGTCGCGCCGGCGACCCCGAGCTCCTGCCCCAGCTCGTGCACGTGCCAGCGGAGCCAGCGCAGCATGTAGACGGAGCAACGGACGCGCGCGGACAGGCCGATCGGCGTCCGCGCGATGCTGAGCAGGTGCTCGTAGAAGAGCCGCCAGTGCCGAAGCACGATCCGGCCCTGGTTGCGCGGATCGTACCAGGACGCCAGGGCTGCCGCGGACGGGTTCGAGCGGCTCGACTTCTGCTGATGATCCCGCCGATAGAACAAGGGCTCGGGAAGCAGATAGAAGGTCCCGTAGAGCGCCAGCTCACCCAGCAGGACGAGGTCCGAGGCGGTGTAACGGCCGAGCAGCGAGGTCCGCCGCAGGACGCTCGTGCGAATCACGCCATACATCGGGTTCGACAGCCCCGCGGATTCCATGAGCTCGCGGAAGCGCGTGACCGGATCCGACGACGCGGGCGCGCAGTGGTCACCGTATGGCCCCAGACGCTCGCCGGTCTCGTCGATGAGCACCGTCTGCGGATAGCAGAGGACGGCTGCCGGCTGGCGGTCGAGCCCGTCGGCGCACCGCTCGAGGAACTCCGGCGCGCAGATATCGTCGTGGGCCGCCCACTTGAAGTATGGAGCCCGCGCGAGCTCGACCACACAATTGTGATTCCAGGCCGCGCCCCGGTTCCGGTCGCTCCGATGGTAGATGACGCGTGGGTCCCGCCGCGCGTACTCGCGGCAGATCGCCTGGGTGCGATCGGTCGACGCGTTGTCGGAGATGATCAGCTCGAAGTCGGTGCACGTCTGGCTCAGTAGCGCGTCCAGCGCGGCCTCGAGATAGCGCTCGCCGTTGTAGACCGGCAGACCGATGCTGACCCGCGGGATCAACAGGGCCTCAGCACGTCCCGGATCGCCGCGAACGGGACTCTCTCGAGGAAACGGGCGAGCTTCGCTTCGTGCCGCCTCATCCCAACATAATGACGAAACTGGTGGCGCCACGCCATGGCCGGACGCGGCTGGTCGGGGTCGAGCTCCCAGGGGTGGAAATAGAACATGACCGGCCTCCGCTCGACGGCGTTGACCCGCCGGATGGCCGAGCTGAGCAAGGCCCCGGGGAGCAGGCGGAAGTAGCCGCCGCCGCCGATCGGGAGGTTCGTACCGAACAGGCGCAGGGTGCCGATCGGGAACTCGAGCAGACTCTTGTCGCCGCTGCGCCAGATCTCGTACGGAAAGCGCGGGGCGCTCCGGTCGCCGTATCGATCGTGGGCGATCGGATAAATGCTCGAGTCGTACCGGAACCCCTCCTCGGCCAGGACCTGGTACGCCCAGCGCTCGGTTCGCCCGATGGAGAAGTTCGGCGCACGGTAGCCGACGACGGGCTGCCCGGCGATGTCCTCGAGCACCGCCTTGGCGCGACGGACACCGGCGCGGAACTCGTCGGGCGATTGCCGGTCGACCCGCACGTGGTGATAGCTGTGGCAGGCGACCTCGTGGCCGTCCTTCGCGATGTCTCGCACGATCGACGGATGCTCGGCGGCGACCTCGCCGAGCACGAAGAACGTGGCCTTGACGCCACGGGCCGCCAGAAGGCTCAGAACTCGCCCTGTGCTCCGCGCGACCCGGCTCTCGAAGCGCGTGGTTGCCCGCTCCTTGAGCCCTTCCTGGAACACCAGCGCGTGATAGTAGTCCTCGACGTCCACGGTGAGCGCATTGAGGACGGCCGGCGCGGCCGGGCCCGGCGTGCCTGAGGCGTTGGGTCGAACGTGATTGGTCGATATCGCCATGGCTAGACCGGAGTGACCAGCGTGCAGTCGACCTCGACGGCGATGCTCTGCTGCACGAGGTCGACCGACAGCGCGACGACGCCCTTGTTCGGCTTCATGCGAACCAAGATGCCCTCGACGTCGGCCAGCGGTCCGGCGAGGATCCGGACCCGCTGCCCGCGCTTGAGATAGGGATGCGGCGCCACCGGGATCTGGGCCTTCAGGACTTTCTGGACCGCCTCGATGTCGTGATCGGGCACGATCGCGACTCGATCCCAGCCGTCCCCCAGGACGCGGGCCAGACCGCGCGTCTTGCAGATCTCGACGTAGCTCGACTTGTCCATCGCTGAATGGGACAGGAACAGATACCCAGGGAACATCGGCAGCGAGATGATCCGCCGCACGCCTCCACGGCGGGACCAGACGTTGAGCCGCGGCAGGAAGGACTCGAAGCCCTTGGCCCACAGCTGGTCCGAGACCAGCTGTTCACAGTGGCTGTTGGTCCAGATCGCATACCAGTGGCGGACGTCGCCCTGAGTGCGCCCCGACCGCGGCCCGCACCCCGCGTGTCCGACAACCGGTGCTTCGACCATCACCGCCAAGGCTTCGCCCCCTTCGGTTGACCCATGGCCTCAGGTCGACCGATCTCCACGTCTGTTATGAGCCACCGCCGTAGCATCCGCGGATGTCCATCCACGCGCCGTACGGCATCCCCCGGCATTCGGCGAGCCGGGACCGTGGCCTATGTCGCGGCACTACAATCGAACGACTCTGCCCTCAGGCGCCGGCAATCCGAACGTCGCGTTCCGCGTGTCGATGACCAGACGCGCCGCGTCGACCGTGCGCCGATAGTCGAACTCGGAATGGTCGGTCAGGATCACGACACAGTCGGCGGCGGCCAGGACCGCGTCAGTCAGCTCCACCGCCTTCATCGGATGGCCGCCGAGCGTCAGCGAGGGCACGTGCGGGTCGGCGTAGGAGATCTCGGCGCCGCGCGTCCGCAGCAGCTCCATGACCTCGAGCGCCGGCGACTCGCGGAGGTCGCCCACGCCCCGCTTGTACGCGACCCCGAGCGCGAGGATGTTCGCGCCGTTCACGCTGCGGCGCTGGCCGTTGAGCGCCTGGGTGACGAGCTCGACGACCATGTGGGGCATCGAGCGGTTGATGTCGTCGGCCAGCGCGATGAAGCGCGATTCGTAGCCGTCCAGCCGCAGCTTCCAGGACAGGTAGAGCGGATCGATGGGGATGCAGTGGCCGCCGATCCCCGGACCCGGATAGAACGGCATGAACCCGAACGGCTTCGTCGCCGCGGCGTCGATGACTTCTTTGCTCGAGACGTCGAGCCGCCGGCACATCTGCGCGAACTCGTTGGCCAGCGCGATGTTCACGTTGCGGAACACGTTCTCGTAGAGCTTGGCGAGCTCCGCCACCTTCGGGCTCGAGACCTCCCGCACCTTCGGAACGATCTGCCGGTAGAGCGCCGACGCCAGCCGCGTACACTCCGCGGTGACGCCGCCGACGATCTTCGGGATGTCGCCGACGCGGAACGTCGGGTTGCCCGGATCGATGCGCTCGGGCGAGAAGGCCAGGAACAGGTCCTGTCCCGTCTTCGCGCCCCGCTGCGTGAACATCGGCAGCAGAAGCTCCTCGGTGGTCTCCGGGTAGGTCGTGCTCTCGAGCACGACGAGCTGACCCGGGTGGAACCGCGCGGCAACCTCGTTGCCGGCCGCTACGACATACGAAATGTCCGGGTCTTTCGATTTCCGCAGCGGAGTCGGGACGCAGATGATCACGACGTCGCTCCGCTGCAGGACGGAGAAGTCGGTCGTCGCCTGATAGCGGCCCGTACGAATCAGCGACAGGATGTCTTCGTTGGTGAGATCCGGGGTGCAGGAGCGCCCGAGATTGAGGCTCGAAACCCGATCCGGGTCGTTGTCGATCCCGGTCACGGTGAATCCGGCCCGGGCAAATGCGACGGCCAGGGGAAGCCCGACATAGCCCTGACCGATGATCGCGAGATGGGCGCTGCGATCGCGGATCCGCTCATCGAGGAACGTCGAATTCACTCCGTCACCTCCGTCGCGCGGTTGCAATGCTTTCACAAGTGGCTCGGCCGGCCGCGCGGCCCCGTCGCCGTTTCGGCTCGTGTCCACGGACTGCGAGCCCTGACCGAACAGGACGGTCTTCACGGTGTCGAAGAGAATGCGCAGGTCGAGCCAGAACGAGAGATGCTTGATGTAGTAGAGGTCATAGCGCATCTTCTCGGTTTCTTCCTCGAGGTTGTTGGCGTAGCCCAGCCGGATCTGCGCCCAGCCGGTGATCCCGGGCCGGACGGCGGACCGAAGCGAGTAGTAGGGAATGCCCTCCCCGAACAGCTCGAGATTGGACACCGGATGGGGCCGCGGCCCCACCAGATTCATGTCGCCCCGGATGACATTGAGGAACTGTGGCAGCTCGTCCAGACGGAACTTCCTGAGCCACTTCCCCACCTTCGTGATGCGGTGGCTGTTGTCGAGGACCCACTCCGACGGCGGCGTGTCGACCACGTGCATCGTCCGGAACTTCACGAGCTTGAACCGCTTGGCGTGCAGGCCCTGGCGGTCCTGGATGAAGAACAGGGGCCCCTTCGAGGTCGTCTTGATCAGGGCCGCGATCAGGATGAGCAGCGGCGCGAACACGATCAGCCCGATGAAGGCGGCGACCAGGCTGGTGATGCGGCCGGCCGCCAGATCCAGGCGCGACTTCCTGAAGTCGCGCGAGAAGATCAGGTTGCTCGGCGTCAGCGACTCGATCGCGATCTTCCCGGAGAGGCGCTCGTACGTATCGACGCCGTCCTCGACGAAGCTCCCGTTGACGCGCGCCTCGAGGAGCTGGCGCACCGGCAGCCGTGCCCGGCGCTCGGACAGCGCGACGATGATCCGATCGGGCCGGGTCTCCGCGATGATCTCACGCAGCCGCGCCAGCGGGCCGAGCACCGGATAGCCCTGGTGCGTGGCGGGGCCGGTCACGTCGTCGGCGACCGCGACGATCTGATAGCCGACGTGCGGATGGGCCTCGATCTCGTGCAGGATCTTGCCGGCGATCGGTCCCCGGCCGAGCATGAGCACTCGCTCGTGGAACAGCCGCCGTCGCATGAGCCCGTACGAGAGCGCTCGGAACGGCAGGAGCACACCGACGATCGCGAGCAGGCAGACACCGAAGGCGCCGCTCGGGATCTTGACCGGCGGAAAGAAGGCGTAGCACGCCGCCAGCAGAACGAAGGCCACCCCGAAGGCCTGCAGAAGCCGCGAGCCGAAGTCACGGAAGCTCCGCGCAACGCGGAGGTCGTAGAGGTCGTTGTAGTAGAAGGACAGAATGCAGCAGGATGTCAGCACGGTGGCGTGCTTGACGGCGGACAGGAGCTGCGCCCAACCCACATAGCTGGGTTGCGCCCACGTGTAGATGGCGGCGGTCGTGGAGACCCAAAGAAGTCCGGCTTCGAGGAAGAGGAACGTCATTCGACTGTCACACTCTTGGCGAGGTTGCGGGGATGGTCCACATCGCAGCCGCGCAGAACGCCGAGATGGTACGCGAGCAGCTGCAGCGCGGGCGCTACCAGCAGGGGCTGCGTCCAGTCGAGGCTGGCCGGGACGGGAATCACGACGTCGGCGTGCTCCGCGATCTCCTCGTCTCCGATGGTTGCGATCGCGATCACGATGCCGCCGCGGGCCCTGACCTCCTCGATGTTGCTCATCGTCTTTTCGTAGTGGGCGTCCTTCGGGACCACGCAGACGACCGGCATCTGATGATCGATGAGCGCGATCGGCCCGTGCTTCATCTCCCCAGCCGCGTAGCCCTCGGCGTGGACGTAGGAGATCTCCTTGAGCTTGAGCGCGCCCTCGAGGGCCAGCGGATAGTTCATCCCGCGACCGAGGTAGAGGAATCCGCGGCTGGTCGCGAACCGCGAGGCGGCGCGGCGGATCGCGTCGCTCTGCTCCAGCACGATCGGCATGAGGTCGGGGATCTCTGCGAGGCTCTTCACCACCTGACGGACGAGAGTCGGATCGGCGAAGCCACGAGCCAGGCCGAGCTTTAGGGCGAGGAGCGTGACCGCCGTGAGCTGCGCGGTGAACGCCTTGGTCGAGGCCACCCCGATCTCGATGCCGGCCCGGGTGTAGAGCACGCCGTCGGCCTCGCGGGCGAGGGAGCTGCCCACGACGTTGCAGATCGCCACCGCCCGCGATCCCTGGGCGCGCGCCTCGCGCAGGGCGGCCAGAGTGTCGGCGGTCTCGCCGGACTGCGAGATCGGAACGGTCAACACGCGACCGTCGAGGACGGGTCGCCGATAACGGAACTCCGAGGCGATGTCCACCTCGACCGGCAGCCGGGCGAAGGATTCGACTAGGTACTTCCCGACCAGCGCCGCGTGCCAGGAGGTTCCGCACGCGACGAAACACAGGCGGCTCAGGCCGGCGAGGTCCCGATCCTTGAGGCCGAGCTCGGGAATCTGGATGCTGTCGCTTCCCGGCTCGGCGCGCTCGCGCAGCGTGTTGCGGACCACGTCGGGCTGCTCGAAGATCTCCTTCAGCATGAAGTCGGGGTAACCCGCCTTCTCGGCCGCCTCGGCGTCCCACGCGATCGTCGTGTGGGGGCGTCGTACCTCCGTCCCGCCGAGCGTCGTCAGCGACAACCGGTCGGGGGTCAGCACGGCCATCTCGCCTTCCTCGAGAAGGACGATCTGTCGGGTTTCGCCCACGAGCGCAGGAATGTCCGAGGCCAGGAACATCTCGCCGTCGCCGACTCCGATGACGAGCGGCGAGCTGCCGGAGCGGACCGCGACGAGGATCTGGGGCGAATCGACCGCCATGCATGCCACGGCGTAGGCGCCCCGCAGCTCCCGCGCCGCGCGTCGCACAGCCGCCTCGAGACCGTCCGCGCGATAGGTCTCGATCAGGTGCGCGATGACTTCGGTGTCGGTCTCGGACCGGAAGCGATGTCCCTCGGCCGCGAGCCGCCGACGGAGCTCTCGATAGTTCTCGATGATCCCGTTGTGGACGACCGCGAGCGTCGAGTCGCAGTCCACGTGCGGGTGAGCGTTGGCCTCGGACGGACGCCCGTGCGTCGCCCACCGCGTGTGGGCCAGGCCGATGGTGCCTCGTGGACGGTCGATCGCGAGTGCGCGCTCGAGCTGCGCGACCTTGCCGACGGCCCGGCGCACCTCGACCTTGGCTCGATGGAGCGTGGCGACGCCCGCCGAGTCATAGCCGCGGTACTCCAGGCGACGGAGGCCGGGCAGCATGAAGGAGACGGCGTCGCGATGGCCCGTGTAGCCGACGATCCCGCACATACTCACTCAGCTCCGTCTTCCTCTCGATCCCGGCCGCCACCCCACCACCGGCCTTTGCTGCGCGGCGCCTTGCGCGTATGGCCGTAGTAGTAGGACGAGAATGCCTGGTCGCTGCCGTTGAAGACGATGCCGATGACGCTCGAAGGCTCGACCACCTTCAGCGCGTCCTCGACCAGCTTGCGGGGCGTCC
>Ga0126370_10000984_pt1 | contig 12689 bp, 10 predicted proteins | sample PanSoiMetaPlot_3_FD_92586 | JGI IMG/M metagenome (GOLD analysis project Ga0126370, IMG submission 92586) | Tropical forest soil microbial communities from Panama - MetaG Plot_3 | ecosystem: Environmental > Terrestrial > Soil > Tropical forest > Bulk soil | place: Panama | collected 2016-02-17 | reverse complement strand
TGCCTTCGTGGCGAGTTGCTCCTTGTTCGTCAGGTAGCTCATGAACATGCGTCCACCCGGATGCTGGAAGCCAATGTCGTCGACGTTCAGCACGCGCATGCCGAGGCTCACCTTGGCGCGAATGGGATTGAGGTTGGGATCGAACGCTTCTTCCGTGATGGAAAAGTCGGTGATGCGCACGGGAACCACGCGGCTCTTGCTCCATACGAAGAGCGTGAGCGGCTGCTCCAGCGGAATGATTTCGAGTGAGCCGGCGTTAGCCATGGCGTCATCGCTCTGCAACCTCTCGACCGTCGGATTGACCAGCATCTCCAGTTGCGCCAGTTGCGGGTGCAGACCGAACTGCACTGCATTCGGGTTCTGGTTGGGGAACTCCAGTTGATCGCTGGCATCAAGCTCGGCATCAATCTTGATGGTCTCCACGGCAGGTCCGCGCAAGCGCAGCGCGTTAACTCGCGTTCCATCCTGCGCGCCCTGCACGGCTTGAATCTGCAGCGTGCGCGAAAGGGAATCCGGGTTGTACTGCAGGGCGATGACGCTCTTGAGCGCGGACGTGTCTGCGTCCATGGTGACGATGCCGCCTTTAACCAAGCGGGGCGAAATGGGATTGCCGCTCATGCGTTTGGCCTTTCGTTACTGTTTCCCGTTCTAGCTCGCGACCTACTTTGTGAGGAGCGTGTAAGTTCGCGTATTTCCAACTATTGCCCTCGCCTCCTGAAGAATCGAGCCATCAGGTCCCACGAGGGGCGTAGCCCAAATGATCGCGATGGTAAGTTCCTTTCCTTTGCGGCTCTGGATTCGACCTCCAATTCGCGCGACGCTCCTGATGCCATCTGTCGTTATGGTCTTCAAAGTCGCACTAATTTCCCCAGTGTTTGCCGAGTCCCTCTTCCAAGTCAGCATGACTTGCCCAGGTGAAATTCCCGAAAAGTCACCCTTTCGCGCTAGTTCAGCCAGCGTTGCAATCCACTGCGAGTCTGGTTTGGTAACTTTTTTCTTAGAATGCTCGATACTGGCAACTCCCGATTCGGCGGCTTTCGCCTCCTGCTCCTCTTTTTTCTTTTGAATTTGTTCGACCGCGGTTTGAAGAGCACCGAGCACTTCTTCTCCACTAGCCTTTTCGGCTGGCGCAAGGCGTCCGATTACTTCTTGCGCCTGCTCAGCTGTCAGGTCGGTTGGCACAATCTGGAAGAAGCGCTGGGTTAGTTCGTCTGTTACTTTGGGCCCGTCTGGGGCATTGGTGACCACTGCGTCCCACAGGGTCTTGACCGCCCCTTGAGCCGACTTGATCTTCCTGATGGAATCGTCACTGAGTCCGGGGTACTTTGCTTTGTCCCATACGGTCGGCTTTGCATCTGCGGAGGGCCCGGCGCCTTGCTCGGCTTGAGCGGCTGCCTCTTTTGTCTGTGGCGGAGGAGTCGGTTGGTCGCCGGGCGCTTGCGGCGTAGTTGTCCCCGGTTTCGCCGCACGCTCCCAAACACTCGGTTTCTTCGTGCCGGGTTCCTCGCCGCCGGTTCCAGCCTTTTGGTTCAGCATTTGGCGGACCTTACTCGCTGTGACGGAGCCGTCTGGCAGGGATTTTCCGGCGACTTCCGTCATCAACAAAATCTTCTCAAGGTCTTCCTTGCTGAACTGGTCCGGGTTGTCGGCAACAATTTTCAGGATCTTCGCATTAATTTCCTTCTGCGCCGCAGAAGGGTCGCCGCCCTTCTTCAGTGCCTCGTCCAGCTTGGCCTTCAGCTCTGGATCCGCCTCAATCATCTGTTGAATTTCGGGCGGAACCGGAGTGCCCTTTTGCGCCAGCGCTTTAAACATCTGCACAATGGGTTCCTCGTCGCCGGGCCCGAGTTTTGCTTCAGCACGTCCCGAGCCCAGAAGAACGGCGGCCGCAACCAGAGTAGCCACTACGTAAGCAGGTCCTGCCGCCTTCGCAGGTGCCGTGGCTAGCTTTTTTCCTGCCGCGCCTCCACCTTTCTTCATCAGCGCTGCCATCATTGCGAGAAACGTGGCGAAGGCCACTTCCTTGGTTCCGTCTTTCAATACCGTGTAGACCAGGACGCCGTTCGTGTTTACCGTCTGGATATAGAGGCCGCTGGGCAAGAGAGAGCAGGGTCCTGATGGAACCCAATTTCCGGGTGAAAACATCAGCCCGCCACACTCCGGTACGCCTGTGATGTCGTTCGCCAGGCTGATTTGAGCAGCGAGTTTGCCGGTTAAGCCAGACTTGAAGGGTACCTGGCCCATCGTTGTGACTTCGTACATCGTCCGGTTCGCAAAGTCCCAGATATCCGGCTGGGCTGCATACATCCCATGTTTAGCAGTAAAGTGCGGCCCAGCCTTTGCTGTGGTTCCCCCCTTTAAGCACGTGAGGGCCTGCCGCTCCGGCAGGTCCTTGCCGGTTAGTACTGTCCAGCCCAAATTGAATCCAAGGGAAATGCCTTGCTTCGCATTCGGGTGAGTCGCCGCATATTGTTCTTGCAGGCATAGCTCTGCCTGCTGCGGAGTCGGCGGGAACGATGGCAAAGGTATGGGTGCTGGAGGGCAGGGGCTGGCACTGCACTGGCGCTGTACGGCTTCCTGGGAAGCCCTCAGCCTCAACGACGAACCGGCTAGCACCCGACCCGACACAGTACCTGCGCCTGATTGCTGCATCACGTGGGCCAGTTCGTGCGCGAGAAGCTTGCGCGCTCCATCAGAGTTGGTTGAATAGTGCGATTGGCCAAGCACCACATCCCTTCCCACGGTGTAGGCTTGAGCCCGCACAGCATGAGCCGATTCAGCTGCACGCGCACCGACGTGCAATCGCACACGGCTGAAGTCGTATCCAAACCGCGGCTCGAAAAAGTCGCGAGTGGGTTTATCCAGGGGCTGTCCGGGCGAGTTCAGTACCTCGTGCACAATGGGCGGCGCAAGAGCAGGCGACCCGGCTTCGGTGGACTTGCGCTGCACCGTCTGCTCTTCTTGCTTCTGCTTGCACTCCTCGCATTCGCCGCTTACTTCGGCCGAAGCTCCGCAAGAGCACTTCCTCTGTACGGGCGCGGCCATGCTCATACTGGAGATCGACCAGTGATGATTGAGCGATCCTCCAGCCATGATTTGGTCCGCAACACGATCGGCTTCGCGTTCGTAGGAATCGTCGGGATCGCCTACGCGTAGGCTCCCGAGCGCGCCCTTAGTCGCTGGCGTCGCCGCTGGATCGCCGGATTCCTTGGTCGCATAGGTCCCGTAGCTCACGGCTTTAATCCCTTCCCCACCGCCAGCGCTACTTGCCTGCCGAATTTGCTAGCTCCGATGGTGCCTGCTTTGAGCTGCATACGGCCTAACTTCAACATCGGGGTGTGATGCGAGCGCGCCCACTCGGCCCGCGCTGCGCGATCGGAGAGCACCTCCGACAATTGCGCCCGCAACGCCTCGGACAATGCCTTTCCCTCGAGCGCGTCAAAGCCGTTCAATACCAGCCGATCGATGGTCAGCCGAATCCTGCTCATGCTACCCACCCACGCAGTTCCGCCTCGGAGAACGGACGCTCAGTCTTCAGGGCCTCGAATTTCGCGGCTTCGAGCAAATGAGCCATCTGGATGGGCGAGTCTGCATTCGCTGCAAGAAACGCGGCGTTCAACGCAATGTTGCGAATGCTTCCGCCCGCCACATTCAGTTGCGCCAGTTTCTTGGGATCCAGATCCTTCGTCGGGGTCTTTTCGGGGAATATCTTCTGCCAGATGGATTCGCGCTGCCTGGCGTCGGGAAATGGGAAATCAACGGTGAAACGCAATCTTCTTTGGAAAGAAGAGTCGAGCGATGCTCTCAGATTGGTCGTCAGGATCGCCAGCCCCTGGTACGCTTCCATCTTCTGCAGCAGGTAGCCGACTTCGATGTTGGCATAGCGATCATGACTGTCGCGCACCTCGCTGCGCTTGCCGAACAGGGCGTCGGCTTCATCGAAGAGCAGAAGCACGCCGCCGTCCTCCGCCGCATCGAAGACCTGCCTGAGGTTTTTCTCGGTTTCGCCAATGTACTTGCTGACTACAGCGGAGAGGTCGATGCGATAGAGGTCAAGGCGAAGGTCGAGCGCGAGCACTTCCGCAGCCATGGTTTTCCCGGTACCGCTCGCGCCGGTGAATAACGCGCTCATGCCCAGGCCCCTGCGGCCTTTTGCCGAGAAGCCCCAGCTCTCATAAACCTTCATGCGGTGGCGCACTTGCGCAGCGATGTTCTGAAGCAGCTTCTTCTGCAACACGGGCAGCACCAGGTCATCCCACGTGGCACAAGGCACAATCCGTTGCGCCAGGTCTTCGAGGCGAGGACGCGCCGAGGAGCGGCACGCATTCCATAGGCGGTCTGGAGAGACACGTTCTTCATTCTTCAGCTGCGATGCAGTTGAGTAAATTGTGCGGGCGCTGAACCGGAATTGCTCCGAGATGTCGTCCAGCACATCATTCATGTCGCTGGAGCTTTCGCCGAGAGCCTTGCTCCACACGCGCTTTTGTTCGGCTGGACCGGGCTTGTTCACGTCGAAGGAGACCAGGCTCCGCTCGACGCTGACCGGCTCCCTGCTGCAAAGAAACAGCAAGCCCGACGCGTGCTCGAGCAGCCGGCGAGCCGAAGGTGTGAGTCCTGCGCTACCGCATTGCACCATGAGCGCGCCACCCAGAAGAGCGGCTTCGCGTTCCCAGAGAACTGTGAACAACTCCAGCTCCGGGCCGATCGGTGGCAGCTCATCCATGCGTACCGAGAACAGGTTTGCGTGTAATTGGTGTGCAACCAGATTGGCAACATCTTCCTGCCCACGCGGATCGTTGCCCCAGAGATGGAAAATGGGCGGAGTCTCGGGACTGCGCTCGAGGACTGGCATCAACATTTCAGCGATCTGGCGATGTTCGTCGGCGATCCAATCGGGGTACGGGTTGGCGCGCAGGAGCGACTCCAGCCGAGCGTCGAGCAGGTTCAGACCCGCTACATAATGCAGAATTCGCTCGTCGATTCGAATGGCAGCAGACGTCAGGTTCGTGTTCGGTTGCACCTCAATCATTCGTAAGCGCCGTAGCGGACGCGTGGGTGTCAGCGCTCCCCAATGCGGCTGGTCGAGCAAAGCCATCGCCAGTCCGAACGTAACTTGAGGCTTGAGCGGGAGATCTTGCGCTTCGGCGCACTTCGCGGCGAGCCTTGAATCCATATCCACACCGGCGCAAAGCAGAAGCAGCTGGCGCTCAAATTCAGTCAGGTTGAACCGCTCCCTAAGGTGATCAATCGCGGGTGGCGGTTGCATCCTGGAGCGAAGGCCGGCAGCGCGTTCGGCGGCCTCGTTAACTTCATTGGAATGGCCGTTATCGCGGGCGGTCAGGCGGCCCGCAAGGCAGGCAAATTCAGCGACAAGGTAGGCTTGATTGGCCTCCGTCCAGGACGCAATGGAGTCCGTGCTGATCACTATGTCACCTGCGTCAATGGCCCGGAATATTTAGGGGTTGGGCCACTCGTGTCTACGATCTGGCTGTCCACACCGTCTACGCGAAGCCAAACGGGGACTGGCCCCGACGTGGGCAACAAGGGCTTGAAGGTGAAGGACGGGGTGTTCGTCGCCTTGGAGAACGTGTCCACGGGCGCCTGCTGTCCTCCAATCAGCAAAGAGACCTGTTGACTTGCGCGCACGAACGGCGCGCAAGTCACCGTAACCGTCACACTGGTCCCTGAAGCCATAGTCGCGGGAATCACAGACGTAATCTTGGGCGCAAGCGTCATGGGAACACTGTTGGTGGCGAGCGTGTCGCTCGCGGTTTTCACCGTAGCCGCGAGGACATACACGCCAGCCGGCAGGTCGGTAGGATCTCCGCCCGGCGGTGGCGGAGCAGGGTTGGGAATTGTGAATTTGAACGAAGCGTCGCCGGCGCCGGCGATAGGAATTGTCTGTTGTACGCTCTGCAACGCGGTGCTTAGCAGAACCGTTTGCGTGCCGGTTAACTGGGTACCCTCAACCGTGACGCTATCGCCCAGGGTTGCGGCCGATTGCCCGCCCGGCGGATCAACTTGGGTCAAGTGCGGAAAGGAAGCCAGGAAGTTCGGCTGCACGTCAACGATGCGAGTCAGTACAGGTGGTCCGGAACTCGCCATCAGCTCAGGCTGAATCAGGACCACTGACACCAGGAACGGGAATGTAGGACGGTAGTCGGCTTTCAGCGCCGTCCATAGCCACGCCATCTCTTCCCTTCCTAGCGTGGCCGGCGTGATCTTCATCTGTTCGATTTGTTGCGGCAGGGCGCAACTGGCAAGTGTGGATGCCAAATCGTTCGTGGGATCCAGATTGTCCAGGGCGATAGTAATATCCGTCCGCGCCAACACAGGATTCTGGTGGAGCAGCTGCACCGAAATGCCGAGCAGCGCTTCCGCGTGATAGTCCTCGGAAGCGTAAACCGTCAGCAAGTAGTGCAGATCAAGTGCGAGTGGGGGATTGCTGAGACGGGTCCTTCCGTCGGCCGCGACCGATGGGAAGCACTGATTGCGCCAACCAGGGTTGTACGTGACCTGGTGAAGAAAGAGATTGACCTGGCTTGGAACGTCGGAGCCGATGAATTGCTGCTGGATGATGTCGGGCGCTACCGCGGAGACAGCGGGCGCGCCAGGAGGAAAGCTGCCTAAGGCCTGGCCGAGATAGTATTGCAGAACAGCGGTGACACCAGCGATGGCGAAGGAGTTACTCATTCGGAGCTCCTGTCGCGCCGCTTCAGATATTCCTGCAAGCTCGGGCCGTTATACACCGGCTTCTGTGGCGCTGCCTTCACCGGCGCGGGAACGGCGGTTATCTCGATCCGCCCAATGTGAATTTGGATTTCATCGGTGGCAGTGCTACTGCTTACGAGAGCAGGCCGCGGTTCCGCTTTTGGTTTTGGGAGCTCCAGCTGTTTGTGTTCTTGCGTTCGGTATGCGAAAGGCTCAGGCGGTAGATCGCTTGGCCTTGCGTTCAACAGCGGAAGGTAAACCGTGGTGTTCTCGGTACTCGCACGGACTTGGTCTGCTCCCGCGGAAGCAGTATTCGCGTGAGCTAAGACAGGGGGCGCTTTTGAAGACTGTCTACTAGGTGCCGTCGTTGCCGTATTCGGTCCCGCGAGTTTCGTCGGCTCAGCGGTAAGGAAAGGTTCGAAGTTGGATAAAGGCGCGAGCGGCATGCGCGGAAACGCCTCGTGCGGGGTCTTACCAGATGGACCTTCGGCTTCGTTTTCCTGTGGAGTATCTACGCTGCGCGGGACTTGACCCGAAGCGCTGGCAGCTCTGTATTTCTGTGTCAATCGTGTGTCGTCAGCGAGCATGGAAGGCGCTTGCTCATCGCGTGGCGCCGCAGGCGAAAACACGGGCCGGATCAGCGGCTGCACCAGCGGCTCGGTGCCGTTCGCCGTGGAAACCAGTCGTTGCAGGTATCCCCTCATGCCTCGACCATCTCCAGATAAAACGCCCGGCGAGTGGCACCGAGCGACAGCACTTGCTCTTCCGACCAGCCGTAGGCGGAGGCGAGAGTATGAACTTCGCGCAGCAAGCGCTTGCCGTGAGCGACGATCTCGGCCCACAGGAAGGCGGCGATGTCCAGTACACCTTCCTGTTCATGCCCGCAGACGGTGCAACGGAAGCGAACCCGTGTTTCGGCGCCCGGATCCGCTTGCGCCATTAGTTCGCCGAGGCTGGCCATGTCTTCTTGCGACCAACTCGCGGGATCGCGCGATGCAAGCCGACAGCTTTCGAGCAGGCGAATGGCCGCCTTTTCAGGGTCGCTTTCACCAGCTAGTCCAAAGGCGAGGTCGCGGCTGTTTGGCACGCGAAACGTGTGCCCACGGAAAACCACAGTCAGTTGCTGGTTTGTCGCGGTGTTTGCTGGCATGAGTTCTTCGCAATCCAGTTCGAACTCCATCTGTTCGTCACAACGGGAGCAGGCCATTCGTGCAGAAAGGGTGCTGCCGAACCAAAAACTGTGCAGTGCAAATAACTCCCGATTGCGGCGACCTAAAGGCCAATCCGCAACGCTACCGAGCGGCACTTCGGGAAGCGCCGCCGTCAACAGCAAAAGACCACGATCGAGCGGATGCAGCGTGCTCCCCTTGTCCCAAAGATCCAGCAATCCGGAACTGGAGAGAGCCCGCATACTACGTCGTAACCGTGGAGAGTGTCGGTTCTTGCGGTTCCGTCACGCTGGTGTCACGTTCGAAGCCTTCGTTTTCGAGCTTTATGTGCTCGATGGCAATGGCATTTGCGTTGGCGTCGAGATCGGGCATCGCCTGGTATTCCGACACCCAGCAGCGGAAGATCTTGTAGGCAATAACCAACTGTCCGGCTTCGTTGTAGAACTCGAGATAAATGTCTTTGCGGAAGTTTGCCAGCGACACTTCGGAGCCCAGGCCGGCCCCGAAATTCCACACCAGTCCAGCCCAGTCATGGAATTCCATGTCCTGAGTGAGGCCGCGGTCGAGAGTTATAGCGTCGTATTTGGTTCGGCCAGGCGATTTGTGGGACGTAGAGGGATCACCCCCATTGCGATGTTCAACCACCTCAGTCGTGCGCTTCAGCCCCGTGAGCTTGCTGCCGCCGTAGACGTACTTGCCGCCCCATTTCAGCCGGAACTTGAAATTCTTGTAGGGATCTAAGCGTTTCGGATTAGCCGGAAAAGGTAAACCCATACCATTGCCTCCTTACGGCTGCAGTTGACCAGCCATCTGCTGAATCTGGATCACGACGAACTCCGCCGGATAAAGCGGCGCGAACCCGACGAGAATGTTCACGATGCCCTGGTTAATACTGGATTGCGGATTATTTTCGCCGTCGCACTTAACGAAATAAGCCTTCTGGGGCGTGGTGCCCTGAAAAGCGCCCTTCAGGAACAGGTCCTGCATGAAGGCGCCGACGTTCAGCCGGATCTGGCTCCACAGCTTCTCGTCATTCGGCTCGAAAACGACCCACTGCGTTCCTTCGAACAGGCTGGCTTCGAGGAACAAGGCCATGCGCCGGATGGGTATGTACTTCCATTGGGAGGCCGCCTGGTTGCTTCCCTGCAACGTGCGCGCACCCCAGACCACGTCGCCGTAAACCTTGAACTGGCGAAGGCAGTTGATGGCTTGGATGTTCAGGCTGCCGTTTTCCAGATCGGTGAGAACGTATTGCAGTCCGCTTTCGCCGGCAAGGCCGGCGTCAATTCCGGCGGGCGCTTTCCATACCCCGCGGGTCGCATCGGTGGCGGCGTAAATACCCGCGATAAAGCCGCATGGCGGGAACAGCCGCGGACGGTTTCCTGCCAGCGGATCATTAGCCTGCAGCCACGGGAAGTAATATGCGCCATGATCGGAGTTAACGTTTGGTAATTTCGCCACTGCGGCGCCGATCGGACCGTTCAAGTTCAGATTGTCGAAGGTCGCGATCTGCGGACAATCAACGATGTAGAACGAGCCAAAGGCTTTGGGGTTGCTGCCTCCCGCTAGATTCGAGGTGCAATATTTCTCGAGCAAACCAACCGTCGGTTCGTCGGTTTCTCCCGGAACGCACAGCAGATTGAAAATGTCCACGCGATCGAGCAGGCGAATTCCGTAGAGAGCGCCCTTGACGAGCGTGCCGCCTATATTGAGGGCCGTCTCGAAGTCGCCGTTCCCGTTGATTCCATCTTTGGGCTGCAGGACCTCGCCGTCCAAACCGCCGCCCAAGGTTCCGGTTCCGGCCAATGTAGGCACCGTGATGGACAGTGGAGCGGCGGGCGGATTCGCGTTTGGGTCAACAAACGTGATGTATTGCGAATCGTTGTCAATAACGGGAATGGCAGACGTCGCTGTGAGATTTACGAATGTCTCGAGTGTGTTGCCGCTTGCATCCTGGACCTGCAGAGTGAACGCGGTACTGCTGACGGGCGTAACAACGACTTTGAAGTTGTTCGCCCATAGGCCAGGGCTCGTCGCCCACAGGCTCAGACCGCCGACGATGGTGCTGGCAACGACTGCATCAGTCCACACCAGGCGGACGATATATGCCTGTTGTCCGCCATTGGCGAAGAACTGATTTACGCTGTACCCGAGATAGCTTTGCGAATTCAGTCCGCCGAACTTGCGAGCGAAGTCCATCCAGCTCTGCACCAACACAGCTTCGCTAACAGAGCCTTGCGGCGCCCAGCCGACGAACGCTGCAATCGATGTCGCAACCCCCGTAATCGTATGTACGCCGCTGGGTAACTCCTCGATGTAAACACCTGGATAGGTGAGAGTCGGGGGCATGCGTCCTCCTATGCTGCTTTATGTCCGCCCGGATGAGCGGCTTGCCTTCGCAATACTGCTGTAATCACGCTGGCCATTAGTGCCATACACGCGCGCTGGCGCTGCGGCACCGCCTAGGACACGGTGCGCCCCACCAGGACCGATACATTCGCGGTTTTCCCAAGGCTGTTGCTGAAAGTCAGCGAATTCGGAGCCTGACCTGGATTCAAGAATGCAACTGCGCCCGGGCCCACGAAGATGTGGGGTCCATCGAGCTTGTTCGTGGTTCCCAACGAGTCCACTTTGTAGGTGAGCTTTGCTCCGTATTGGTCGGAAGCGATTACCACCAGGGCCATCTGGTTTGCGCTTGACGAAGGCTGAATCGAAACGGCTGTGCCGCTGGCTCCGTCCGGTAGCGCTACTTGGACAACGTCGTAAGCGTCAACGGTGATAACTGGCTGATTGAAAGACAGCGAGGGACCGCCTGCGACTGCTGCCTGAAATTGCCACTTGATCTCGGCCATGAATCCTGCCTCCGTTCAGTCATCCAAAGACGTGGCGCAGCCCAAGCCCGCGCTCGCGCGTTGGCGACTATTTCAACACGCGCAACGAGCCGGCAGGTACCAGCACCGACTGCTTCGCTGTGATCCGAACTACGGCATATGCCTGCCGGGCGCTTCCCGAGTCGGAAAACTCCATCACGACTCCATTGGTCTCCACATCGGATGTAAGGTTCGCCAGGACTTCGGAAGGTTCAGGCAGGAAGACATCAGCGATGCTGAAGCTCACGCGATCACCGATCTGCGCACTTTCCCGGCTCTCCATCCGCGATAGTCCTGCCGGAGCACAGGCAATTGGGAGTCCAACGGGCCGCCGTAGAGACGAGTTGCTAGCATCCTTAAATGAGCTTCTTATCTGGGGAATCGAGCGATTTGTCAGAGGATTGTCGTATGCATTCTGCAAACTGCGTCCGCCATTCTGCCAAGATTGGCAGACCCATCTGCAAGAATTAGCAGAGCTGAGTGCGCAGGATCGCCGCGATCCCGTCGTGGTCAGGTAACAGGCTGCGCTGTCGTGCGAGTCACTTCTGGATCTGGATCGAGATGGTGAAGCCCAGGTCAACCGAACTGGGCCCGCCCAACTGAGTGGCTGGGCCGCCGGTGGCCTGGCCGACCAACGAGAACCAGTCCATCGGTTGCCATTGCAGCTGGGTGCCGACCGCGGCCGCAGCCTGACCCTGCCCGGTGTTGACGTTCGCGCCCTGTTGGAGCTGAGCGAAGAAGCTTGCCTGGAGATCGTCGGTAAGCTGAAAGACCTGGGCGACCTGGCCGCCGACAGCGATCGTCCACTGCTTGCTGGTGAAACTGTACTGCGCTTGAACGAAAAGCTGCTTCTCCAAGCCACTCTGGTTCTTCGCGTGAAGCTGCTTGGTGATCGCGACCTGGGTCTGCAGCACGAATTCCTTCAGCGCGTCGTTCGGACCGGCGGGCGTAGTGTAGATGTGTTGCACGCCGCCGACGCCTGCCTGACCGCTGATCTGGGTAGTCGGTGCCTTTGGGCTACTTGGAGTCACGGCTTTACCGCCAGCACTTTCCACGGCGCCGTAGGAGACCTTGCCGCGCGAGGCGAGATCAACCTCGATCTCGGCATCGTCGGGGTCAGCGCTTGGCGACATCGAGCCGGAGTAGTAGTGGTCAAGCGTATATTTATTCGGCCCAATGCGCTTCACCAGATCATTTTCGAGGTTCACGGCGCGCTCGACCGCCTCGGCATGGGGATCATCGCCCGTAGACTTCTCGCGCACTGCGATGCTCACATAGGCCAGCGGACACGCCTGAAAAGTAGCCTCGGCCGTTTTGGCAACGGCGGCTCCGTCCCAAGGGCCGAACTTCTTCCCTCCGAACTGGGCGATGGACTGGAAACCAAACAGCGAGCCGCAGTCGGTAATGGGCGGCTTGACCGCGCTGGCAGGAGCGGGCCTGGGACGGATCAGTGTCGTGCGGACGGGGCCGGGGCGAACGCGGATTGTGGAACCACCGCCGTAATCGGCGAGAGGATCGTCGCTGAACTCGTAGCCCTCGCTGGTCTTCGTCTCCTTCTCTTCAGGAGCCGGCTGTGGCTGCTCGGTACGGACAGGCGGTGCAGGTTGAGCCGGTTCGGTAGGTTGTCCGGGTTGCGCGACAGGCGCTTTTGGCTCCGGCTCGGCCGGCTGCTTTCCGCCGCCTTGAGTATCGGGCGCGAGAAGATTCGGGGACTTGGGAGTTGTCGGGATCGGAGTGGCCGAGCATACCGGCACGACGGCGGGGTCGGCCTCGCCCGGTCCCGTCTTCGGGGCGATGCGATAGGGCTTATCGGGCGGGCAGCCCGGATCGGGGTCGCGCAGCTGCTGACCGGGGACTTGACGCGCGACCGCCGGCGATGACGCGGTTGCCGGCGGCACGGGAAGCCCGGCGGTGACACGGTGGGCGGCGGAATCAGCTG
>Ga0126370_10000982_pt1 | contig 12696 bp, 10 predicted proteins | sample PanSoiMetaPlot_3_FD_92586 | JGI IMG/M metagenome (GOLD analysis project Ga0126370, IMG submission 92586) | Tropical forest soil microbial communities from Panama - MetaG Plot_3 | ecosystem: Environmental > Terrestrial > Soil > Tropical forest > Bulk soil | place: Panama | collected 2016-02-17 | reverse complement strand
CGGTCGTGCTCCTCGCAGTAGCGACGCTCCTCGTTCCGGCAGCGCCGGGCTCCGCAGCCGGTCGCGGCGGCGGTCCCGGCTTTCACGGAGCGCCAGGATTTCGCGGACATCCCGGATTCGTCAGGCCGCCCGGCGTCCACAGACCCCCCGTATTTCACGGGCACTCGGGATTCCACAACGGATTTCGTGGGCATGGCGCCGTGGTGATCGGTCCGTCGTTCTGGTGGGGTCCGTGGTGGTACTACCCGCCCTACTACGCGCCGCCGCCGGTCGTCGTACAACCGGCCCCTGTCATCACAGACGACGGTGCCCAATCATACTGGTACTACTGCCCCAGCAGCGGAGCCTACTACCCGACCGCACCCACGTGTCCCGAGGGCTGGATCAAGGTTCCGCCGCGAGCGGAGTAGCTCGCGCTGATCGTGCCGCAGCGGTTCCCGCCATGCGCCGACCATAGATCTCCCGCAGAGTCGGCGCGCACAGTGTGAGGATAGTCACTGCGCCGAAGGCGAGACCCGGCAGCGCGAGCGGCGGCCCGGCGCCCAACACGTCGGCCAGACGGCCGGTCACAAGGTTGCCGATGGCCATCACCCCACCGGTCGACCCCCAGTACAACCCCAGCACACGCCCACGAACATGGTCGGGGGTCACGAGCTGAAGCGCGGTCGTCGCGAGCGCGATGAACACCGACTGAGTCAGACCGACGGCGGCCGCCGCGAGCAGCGTACCCGGCCATGAGGCACCATAGCCCAGGGGCACCAACGTCAGCCCGCTGAGCATGCTCGTGGCGAAGAACAGATATCCGAAGTGGACGCGTCGCGCGAAGCCGGCGAGCAACAAGCCGCCGGCGAGCGAGCCACTGCCCATCGCCATCATGAGCATGCTGTAGGCCGTGCCGGTCGCACCGGCCACATCGGACGCTCGCCGGGGCAGCGCAGGGTCGTAACCCATCGCGAAGACGCAGTGAAGAACGACGAGGGTGATCACCGCGCACACAACGGGCGCGCGGAAGACGTAGCGGATGCCCTGTGCGAGCTGCCTGAACGCGTTGTGATCCACGCCGCTGCGCTGGTGCGGGACCTCGCCCAGCACCCAGATCGCGTAAAGAGCCAGGGCGAAGAGCACCGCCGCGGCGAGAAAGGCGCCGGCGCCACCGCCGACGTGGAGCAACGGAGCGGCCAGCAGTGGTCCCAGGAGCCGAGCGCCGTTCACGTTCGCCTGGAGCAGGGAAACCGCGCTGAGCAGATCGCGCGGAGGCACGAGGCTCCCGAGCATCGCCTGCTCCATCGGCGTGCTCGACGACCGGGACGCGCCGAGGATGAAGGAGACGACCGCGAGTGGCCAGGCGCTCTGGTGTCCGCTCAATGCAAGCCAGGCGAGCCCGAGGCACGAAAGCAGGCCGATCGCATTCATGGCGAGCAGCATCGTCCGCCGGTCGTAGCGGTCGGTGAAGACACCGGCAAACGGCGTGATGATCAGCGACGGTAAGAATGATGCAAATACCACGAGGCCGACGGTGCTGGAGTGGTGGTGCAGGTCGAACGCCACCCAGCCGCACGCCGTGAGCGCGGTCATGTAAGCCACGCAGGACAAGATCGAGCCGGACCAGAGCGGTCGAAACCGCTGGTGCTGAAAGGCCGAGAGGATACCCGCCCGATCGGTGCCCGCCATGTCGAGCGCGATCATAAGGCTGGACGCTCTACGCTGTCGATCAGGGTGGATTCCTTCATCGATGCCAATTGAGCACTGAAGCACGTGGTATCACAATGCAGCAGCGCTATCCCTGAAGTCAGCAGTCCTGTCTCTTGCCGAACGCGGCTCCATCTCCGAATGTTGGTCAAGCGATGACCGCACCCGGCGCCCCTAAGGCAATCGCGGTCGGCCCGACGACGTGAGTCGATCTATCTTCGGGCCTAAATCGGCATGCGACTTTAGGGCAGGAGCGGCCGGCCCATGAGCGGGCTACCGCGTTTGAAAAAGTGTGAGCCAATCATGCTTCGTGAGAAGCCCGCGGCACGTCAACTATCTGACGGGAGGCGACCCCAATCATGAAAACGTGGCACAAGCAGGCAGAGAGCTCCTCTCGTGTCTCGCAAGCCGTCCGCTCCATGGTTCACGTCGCCGACGTGGCGAAGCCACAGCGAGTCATCCTGTTGCCGGGCCGAGCCATGCGCGCGACCGCCTCGAGCACCCGCTCGTTCCTCCGAGCAATGTCGGTCGGCGGCCCGTCCGCGGCGGTCGGGAGCGTGGGTGGCGTTCCCGTGAAGATGAAGGTCTTGGACTCGGTGCACGAGGACGGCGCTAAGCTGGTCGAGTGCACGGCAGAAGAAGTTCAGAAGCTGCGCGCGGTCCAACCTGGCCTTGTAATCGTGCCGGAGGTGTTCTTCCAGCCCGCGGTACAGATATATCAGGTGGCGAGCCTCGTGAAGGCCGCCGCCGGCTCCCGGGCGGCGCTGAAAAAAGTCGTGGTGAAGATTGTGTCGCAGGCAGACGGCGGACCCGTGGCGGGAGCCCAGGTCGTGGCGTTCACTAACTTCGCGGCGCGTGAGGGAGCGGGCGGCGTCACGTCGACGGCCGGTACTGTGAGTCTTTCGTTGCCGTCGAGCGTCAAGTCGCTCCAGCGCCTGTATGTGTACCCGGAGAACTCGTTCTGGGGCTCGCTCCAGATGAAGGTGGCCCTCGCGCCCAATATGACCGTCAAGCTCACGCCCATCGACCTGCGCTTCAAGGACAGCGTGAGGTTCTTCGCGGGCGCGGGAGAGATGACCGACGGCCAGGGCGTGAAGGTTGCAGTGGTCGATACAGGCATCGCCCTCGGCCATCCGGACCTCGTAGTTTCTGGCGGCGAATGCACCGTGCCCGGCGAGAAACCCGCAGACTTCGGGCCGCTTGGCGGAGACCATGGCTCCCATTGCGCGGGGATCATCGCGGCGCGCGGCACACCGCCGAACGGAATTCGCGGCATCGCGCCGGCCGCGGCCCTGTTCAGCTTCCGCGTGTTCCCAAAACCAACGCCCCAGAAGCCGGAGCCGGGCGCATCCAACTTCTCAATCGCTAAAGCGATCGACCGCGCCGTGGCGGCCGGGTGCGATCTTCTGAACCTGAGCCTCGGCGGCGGAGACCCTGACGCGGCCACGGAGGCGGCGATTCAGGACGCGCGCAACGCTGGAGCTGTGGTCATCGCCGCGGCGGGAAACGAAGACCGTTCACCCGTTTCGTTTCCGGCGTCGTTCGATTTGTGCATCGCGGTCTCTGCGCTCGGGCGCAAGGGGCTGTTCCCCAAAGGCTCGGTGGACGAAGGGGACGTCGCTTCGCCGTTCGGCAAGGACAAGAACAATTTCATCGCCGCCTTCAGCAACATCGGCCCGGAGATCGACTGCACGGGGCCTGGCGTTGGCGTCATCTCGACCGTCCCGGCGAAGGCCTACGCAATCATGAGCGGCACCTCGATGGCCACTCCGGCCGTCGTAGGTTTGTCGGCGAAACTGCTCGCGAGAGATCTGCCGCTTCTCAAGGCAACTCGCGACGCCGCCCGCGCGGACGGCATCGCGAAGCTTGTGTTACACTCGGCCAAGACGTTGGGATTCAAGGCCGAGTTCGAAGGTCAGGGCCTTCCCACGTGAGCTCCGCTGCGTTCGTCTATGTCGCGGTTCATCCTTCGTTATCGTGGACGGGGCGCACGTCCCCAGGACGTGGTCGGGAAGATTCTTGCCATTGGCGGCGCCGCGGTCCTCGAAGACTCCGACCGGATGATGCTTGTGGACGCTCCCGAGCAGGAGCTACGGAAAGCGCTCGGATCAGAGGCCGATTGGATCGTCACGCCCGAGGTCAAGTACGAGGTGCCAGACACGCGGAAGAAGGTGCGGAAGCCGCCCTCGAACGAGAAGTAAGGAGTCATTGAGCCTGAAATCAGTACGTCGTCTTCGCTGTGATGCTCTCAATGAGTGTCTTGTACCGCGTCACCCGCTTCCCGAGTTGAGCGGCGAGTGAGTGAACTCTACGCCTCTCCGGAGAAGAGACTCTTCTTGATGATGGCGTGGACCCCCCAGTTACCGTCAACCACCTGGGTGATGCCGTAATCCACCGCCACCGACATCAATGAGATCGCCTCGTCCTCAGAAAGGCCGCGGGTGGTCATGAGGAAATGGCGCATCTTGCGGAACGCATCGCGCATCGCGAGATCCACCGACGACTTCGAGTAGATGTCGCTCTGCGCCTTGGCGCCGAGATCCTGAAGGTACTTCGGATAGCTGAAGCCGTGCAGAACCCATTCGTCCTGGGTCTCGAGCAACGGATACTCGAGTCCGGTGAGCGCGCTGCCTGCGAGCGTGTCCTTCTTGTGCAAGACGAGCTGGAACGTGCCGGTGAGCGAGCATTCGATGGCCGTCCCTGCGAGCTCCGAGTCGCCTTGAGCGGCGTGCGAGTCACCGGCGGACAGGAGCGCGCCCGGCACCGCGACCGGGTAGTACATCGTGGCGCCCTTCCCGATGCGCCAGTCATCGATGTTGCCGCCCACCCAGTGGGGAGGAATGGAGTCGACGATGTCCGCCTCCGTCGGCGCCAGTCCGAGCACGCCGAAATGCGGCCGGATCGGGATGCGCACGTTCTTCAGGACGCCGTGCTTTTCCTGCACGGTCTTGTGGTCCACGGGCACGCCCGGGTAGTCGATGATCTTGTGCACGACGCCGAAGGGATCCGTCTGCGGCGTCCACTGGAAGTTGTAGACCGCCTTCGCCCAGTTGCGCTCACCGGCCGCGTCGATCTCGTAGATCGTGATCACCTCGCGTGGCTTCGGATCGGTGAGCAGATCCTTGTAGTGAAAGCCCCACCAGGCGGCCGCGTTGCTGCCGAAGCTCTTCCCCTTGAACTTTGGATTCGCGCACGGTCGCGGCCTCACGTCGATGATCCGCACCTCGAGGATGTCACCGGGCATCGCGCCCTTCACCGCGACCGGTCCCGTGCAGATGTGGACCCCTAGACCTTCACCCGCCCCGCGGCCGAAGAGCGTCGGCTGCATCGGTCCGGCGCCCCGTCGATCCACGCCCTTGCGCTGCTTGTCCCAGTAGAAGACGCTCTCGGCGCCGGGATCGCCCGTGACCATCCGCTCGGCGTCGTCGTTGGCGTGGTGCGTGAGGACCTCGACCGTGACGAAGTCGCCGGAATTTACCTCGACGAGTGGCTTCAGGAGCTTACTGAAGTAGCCCCAGTGCACGGTCTTGTCGGTGGCCGGCACGTAGTAGTGATTCCGCGTTCCGGGCACCATCCCCGGCTGTGCGAGGGCGCCTGGCGGCGCCGCGACAGCCGTGACGGCGGCAGCGCCGGCCAGAAGCGTGCCCTTGAGAAAGTTGCGTCGCCCTTGATCGTCGGACTGATCGGGTACAGCGGGATTCGTCTGATCGGCCATGGTGACCTCGCGGTTCGGGTGAGAGGCGCGTGCCTCGGCGCTGAGGCCTTCAATGACCGTGAAGCGTTGTTGCTTTGGGCAACTCTAAGCCACTCCTCGCGCGGGCGTCAAGGCGACGTTCCTCAGATGGCGCCCATGAATGCGTTCAGCGTTCGCTCGATCGGACCAATGTCCGATCGGTCAGCGAGCGACGCGTAGATGTCGCCACCGAGGTCAGCCGGCAGCTTCGAGCCGGACTCACGAACGATCAGTACGTTACGCTTCCCCTTGAGCCCGATGAAGTATCCCGCTTCGAACACGACATTGTCGCGCGGCACGGCCTTGTCCCTCTGCCCGTGATCGACCAGGTCATCGTCCTTCGTGAAGAGAAAGATGCCGCCGATAGACCGAGCGGCCGCCTGCTCGATCTGGTCGAGGATGGTGCGGCCAGGAATGAAATCGGTTTGCCAGTCCAGAACCCTTGCGCCGAGGCTTTGCAGGTACCGCTTGACTGCGCCGGCCGTAGGGCTCGACCCACTCGAGTAGCCCAGGAAAACATCGGCTCGCTCCTCGAGCAACTGCTTCCAGTACCGAAACGGAACGCGAAACTCGTCGGTGTGCAGCCAGTCCAGCTCGGCGTCCGGATCGAATTCCCCGACGTACCCGCCAAAGCTCATGTCGAAGACCACGCGCCGGCGGACGTTCTTCTGGACGAGGACGAGCGTGGGTAGGCCCAGCGTGCGTGCGAGAGCGCCTTCGTAATGATTGAACTCAGTCGGAAGAAGGGCTGGCTCGCCATTGGCATCCTTGAACGTCCACCTGGGCATCCCGAGCACCGCGGCGCCAACGCAGCGTCGCGCGATGTCATCGGCGTCGCGGGGATTCCACGCCTTCGCCGATGCCAACCCCGGCTTGCCTCTTGGGTTGGTGAAGATCTCCGGCGTGTAGCCGAGCTTCTCGATCTCCTCGACGATGCCCCACTTGAGATCGTTGATGTTCTTTGGCAGCCACGGATCAGCCGGCAGGCTGACGTAAATCCGTCGCGTGATGCGCATTGAGGTCCCCTTCCCGTCGGACCGTTCACGCCTGACTAGACGCCCGAACGCGACCCGATACCTTCCTTGCGGTATCCCCTTACGAGCTCGGCGTAACGCTCCGCGCACGCAGCGTGGAACTGCCAGTTCACGGCGCTTCCCGTGTCCAGCGCTCTGAACACGGCTTCCTTGTTCTTCTGCTTGAGCGCGCTGTCGAGTTGCGGAGCGACCTCGGTTTTCCACCTGTCCATCGCCGATCTCGCCTCGTCCCGGAACTCGCTGCCATCGAACGCAAAGAGAACCGCGTCTTCCGTTCTGATGCCTTGGTTGAAGGACTCGGCGCTGATACTGGCGAGCCGGTGCATCAGATTCGCCTCGACCATACCGAGCTCACCCGGCCTCGCGTCGACAACCTCTTTGGCGGCCCGCTCGATCCATCCAAACCGGAACATGTGCGCCAGCCTCAGGAGGCTTCCGACAGTGGTCAACGGGCCCCTGGACACGGCGGCGAACTCGGGAGGAATATCGACGAATACGATCTCGAAGTCATAGGTGTCAGAGAATACGCTGAGGCGCGCGAGAGACGGGCGGAACAACGCGCGTGCTTTCGCCTCGACGAAGTGGGAATACAACAATGGCAACCCGTCGTCGAACTCCTCCCCGTTTATCGCGGCCAGCATCTTGCGCGCGACGATCTCGATCCACAGTTTCACCGGGTCTGCCTCAGTCTCGGTCTCCGGCGGCGGCACCCTGCGTCGCCACGAGCCCTCGACGTCTACCCACTGCCAAGTTTTCGCGGTCAAGCCGAACAGCTCGAACGCGTTTTGGTCCCCACTGACCTCGCCATCTCCAGGGATGGTCCCATTCGCGAGTGCCTTTAGGGTCGCCTCCGACTTCTTCACCGTGAGAGTCAGCCGGCGAATGTACTCTTTCGGAGCACCGACAGCCTCACGGCGAACAAACGGCGCCTTGAAGGCCGCGATGAGATCGTTACACCCCGAGTCGTTCCAATGCGAATTCACGGGCGGCGTCGTGCTGCCGGTGAACAGGAGCGCCAGCAGGTCCGTCAATTTCTTGTCGTTCGACGGATCACCCGATACGTCGATCGGCACCGAGTTCAACCCGAAAAACGGTCCTTTGGGGGTGATGGTGCGCTCGTGCAGCACGTAGAGCCGCCGATCGTCTTCCTCTGGTGGCTGCCGAGCATCAAAGTACCCTGTCTCGTAGAGACACCAGTCCCATTGCGACTGCGGATCGGTGTACAGGAAGATCAGGACATGAGCCTCGCGCAATTTCCTGAGCAGGTGTTGCCGGAATTGGATGCCGGGCGCTTCGTCCTCCGAGACGAACACCTCGATGTTGTCGCCACCTCTCTGTTGTAGCAGCCGCTTGATTCCGATGGTCGCAGCGCCATCCTTTTGCTTGTAGCTGATAAACACTCGCAGTGGCGGTGTCGGAAGCTTGCCGGTCTCCTGCGCAAGAGAGCCTCGGGAATCCGTGTCGCTCGTCTGTGTCATTGAACCCTCCCGCCAGCGCGTTGTCCCTCAACGGCCGCAGATGCGCGTAAGTCATTAACGCGTCGCCTGCACCACATTTGACTCCGCATCTGCAAGCTCATCCGCATTGAAGATGAACGCTTGCACCCGACTACCAGGTTTGAGCTGAGCTGACTCATTCCGTCGCTATACCCGCGTGGAGGCGGTGAACTTCAAGATCACCGCTCGTGGCATCGAGAAGAACCAGTTCCTGGTGAGGCAACGGCTCGAGGGAGCTCCAATCCGTCGTGGGATCGAGCACCAGACACGGGTCATAGGTGAAACGAAGGACACGCTTGCGAGGGTGCTCATTGGGTCCTTGGTCATGGGCGACGTGCCGAGCCGCGGTGCGGACATCAAACGCGGCCAGCTCGAATTGAATGGCATCCTCGATCGGCCCTCCGTCGAGAATCCTGGAAGTGATCCGTTGCTGGAGCCAGCGGCCAAACCGCCAAGCCTCGCGCCGATACTGTAAGGTGGCCTCCTCGCATGAAGCCCAGAAAGCCTCGAGCTCGGGAAGAAGTCGGTGGCCGAGGATCGCGCAGGTCAGAGGAAGGACGGAATACACTGGCGTCAGCCGATTGACCCTGAAGAGGGTGCAATTGATCGACATTCCAGGATCAGAGACCATTCGCGTGAGGCGTCTCCGCTCCCGCTGAGTCAAGTCGAAGCCCGTCAGCACGGTGTCTGGATCGTGCCGGACAGCGAGAGATCGCTCCGGCGAAGAGATCAGGTCCGCAAAGGCACGCTGAAACTCTTCAAGAGACATGGTCGAGTGCTGCTTGGGCGGCAATGGCCCGCCGGGCGCAGTCCAGTTCGGCTAGGACACCCGACTCGCCAAATCGCGGATAGTACGACTCGTGAAATTCGAAAGTAACTCCGGCCAAGTTGGGGCAACGTGGCAGGACTCGACCGAGGAGTCGCCAGACCGCGGCGGGACAGGGCCCCGAGTGGGAATCAAGGTAAACGCCGTAGAGATGGTTGCCTCCTGCGATGTGGATTTCCCGGACGGCGCGGAGATCCAGCGCATCGATGAACTCGTCCGGATCGAGGCCAAGGTTGACAGCGTTTACGTGTAGGTTGTGTAGATCCAACAGGAGCCCACATCCGGAACGTCGACAGAGGGCATTCATGAACTCGACCTCCGTCATATCTGTCTCCGGAACCGGTGTATGGATCACCCCATTTTCAAGAAGGAGCTGGCTTCCGAGGATGTCCTGCGTGCGCGCTACGCGCGCGCAGAGCATCTCGAGGACATCTTCGTCCCAGGGAAGCGGTAGCGCCAACCCGGCGTGGTGGTCGAGTGTCACGTTCGTGCGCACGCGAACGGCGGCCAGGTGTTCACTAATCCAGCCAAAGTTGTAGCGACGATGCCATTCGCGAAGCTGCTGGACGTGGGCGACGTCGAAGGTCGAAGCACTCGCAATTGAAAGACCAACGCCATGGGATACGAGCGGATATCTGTCTGCCAAAGCGCTAAGTGCGGCGACTTCATCTGGAAGGGCAGCGAATCTCGGGCGGGACGCCCGCCCGAGATCGTTCCAAAATCGCTCCGGTATGACGGACACGAAGTCGACGGCGTTCGGATGCCGGGCAAACAGACTGCCGAGTGCCCCGTTGAACAGAATACCGACGCCGGTCTTCGTCATGGCGGCGCTTACTAGATTCGCTGCATCTTGTTCAGATCAACTCGCACGACCTGTTCGATTTCTTCGTGCTCTTGGAACCAGATCGGAACACCGGAGTTACAGGGCAGACATCCCTTGAGCTTGCCGAGGATGTCGGACAGGATCGGTTGAAGCTTAATGGTCTCTGCGAGCGTCGTGCCTTTCGGCACCGAAACCTTCAATACGGGTTGCAGGCCGTCCTTCACGAGCTCGATCTCCGCGACACGGTTGTCGTGTTTCATCTCTTCCTCCTCGTGTCCGCCACGAGTCTGGCGATGACTCCATAGAACCTGGCGATTAGCGAGCACTGCTCGTAACGCTGTGTACTTCGCGCGACACTTATCCTCCTTTCTGGATGGGGCCGGAACGCAAACGCCATACCAAATGAGAACGCTGAAGAGTCGCTGAGTTACTTGAAAGTGGAAGGGTCCATTGATCAAAGCGCCTCGACCGTTGATCAGCTAATTGATCAGATAGGCGGGGTCAAATTCCCACCTCAAGGTTGCGGCGCACAGCTCGGTGATCCGCCGGCAACCAAGGTCGACGGGGCGGGTTACGCGCAGCCTTCGAAAAAGGGCCGCTGCTAGCTGACTACCGGCCAATAACCCACCTAAGGCCATCGCTGCCGCAATTCCGCCCCCCTCCCCCCCCACATCAGCGCGGTTCCGCTCGCGTAGAAGGCAATCTCCCGTGAGACGGCTGGCGACGGAGCTATTGGCGTCGGATACCCGATTGGGTTTATCGGCATGCCAGCCTCCTCGAGGCGTCGCTGCGCTGGCGCAGCGTGTCGAAGGAGCCGCCCTCGTCAATGACGCCCTTAAACCGCGATCGATCTGCCAGCGGGCGACACACGGACCGAAACGCTGACCGTGCTCTTGGGCCCTCCATAATCGCCTTTGTGCGTTCTTCTCGTTCTCGCACTCGAGGAATCCTTCGCCGAACATCGGGTTGTTGACCGAATGTTCGAGCCGGCGCCTCATACCGTCGCGAGCCTACCGAACCACGACCGCGCAGTCGATGCACACACGCAGGATCTTTTGGTACGTAATCACGCCCGGACGGTCTTCAAATGCACGAAACGTGGGTCTAGACAATAAAGGTCGCGCAGGCGCTAACCGGTTGCGAAGTAGTGAACCGTCTATGACGGCGCGGGATGCAATACCAAGAGCGACAGACCCCTCTCGGGCAGCAGTGTGTCGACGTAGCAGTAGTAGTCAACATCGGGCGTTCGTTCTGCTCGGTCTTGTACTCGCGGCGCCCTTCGCCGACGATCGAGTCGTTGGCCGATATAGGTTCCATTCCCCGCGTCTCATATCGTCACCAGCCTACCGGGCGTGACTCCCCGGTCGAGTCGATCTGGTCTGCTCGCGAACACCAAAATGCGCTGGAGGACGCTCCGTGGCTTGATGGGAAGACGGTGTCGTTTAACTTCTAGAAAAAACTGGTGGGCAGGGACGGGATTGCACCGCCGACACCGGGATTTTCAGTCCGCGAAGACTCGGGTTCGTAGATGCGCCGCAAGTAGCATAACTACCACTTCTCGCGCCGAATCAGATGACGCGAGTATCTTGCCGGTGTTAGGTCTAGTAGGAAGAAACGCGCGCAATTAGGAACGTCGCGGGGCTCGCTCATCGAATCGGCGCTCCCGGTTTCGTCGCGAGCGCAGCTTGGTGCCTTCGCTGTTCTCTCACTGCTCTGGCTGGCCTCACTGCGTCGATGTTTGGCGTCTCACGACTCGCCGTGCTCGACTCAGCCCGAACGCGATGGAGTGTGAGATGAATCCTTCCGCAGCGAATCAATGGTGGCGATTTCACCCAGTTGGGCCGAATTGTAGTGCGCTGGAAAGGCCCACCAATTTGGCATGTTGTTCGTGAGTACGACAGAAGATGAGTCGCTGGATTTGCCGTCGCCTGCTCGTGGGCGCCGGTAGGGAGGTTTCCGTCGCGACGGCACGGTGCGGCGGTGAGGTGACATGGTGACGGCGCCCTGACACAACCCGGGAAGCGGTGAGGCCTCAGCCGGTGTTGGCGGGTGTCGATGACATAGCGCCCTGGATCAGGTTCTCTCGCGCCCCGAGAGGCACGCGCGGCGGGCCCCCGCGCGCTCCGCCAGAGCGAGCGCGGCGGCGATGACGCCGGGGCGCAGCGTCTGCCGATAGGGATCGTCCGCGGGCAGCTCGGCGAGCAGCCGACGGTGCAGCGCGCCGAGGCTATGGTAAGGGACGGTGGGCAGGTAATGATGGAGCGCGTGGTAACGGAGCCCGACGGGCGCCGCCAGCGCGCTGAGGAGTCGCCCCTCGAGCGTCACCGAGTCGAGGAGCTGTCCAAGCGAGTCTGTCGACTGCCCATCGCTCTCGTAGCGGTGGGCGGCGAGGTTGCGGGCCTGGTTGAGGATCAACGCTCCTGCGGTGACGACGTACCATTGCAGGAGCCATTGAGCGGAGATCCATCCGGCCACGACGGCAAACGCCACCAGCCACACCAGAGCGCCCGCCGGCGGCTCTTGTGCCATCCATCGCACGGTGTCCCGACCCTGGGGGGCAGGGCGCCGGTACCGTGGGTTGAGGGCGAGTGTCGAGGCGCGCTCCACCACCCACCGACGTAACGACGGGATGACCCACGACGCTGGTCCCAGCAGCCCCCAGCGGAGAGGGAACATCGGCACCTCCAGCGCCGGCACGAGCAGGAATCCGAGGTGTCGCAGCGGAGTCGAGCGGCTCAGGGGGATGTACTCCGGGTCGTTCCATGTGCCGAAGGTTGCCAATCGATGATGGTCGAGGTGGGACCCCACGTAGGTAAGGCTCGGGGCCAGAAACGGCACCCCGATGAGGACGTTCCACGCGAGCTCGAATCCCGGGAGGCCGCCCCGCCTCTGGTGGGCGATCTCGTGGACGAAGATGGCACCGCGGAACAGCGCCACCATCGCGATGAGCGTCGAGGCGAGGTGAAGCGGCGACCCGAGCGGCGTGCCAGCCGACACCGCGAAGGCCGCCCAGCACACGGCCGTGGTCGCCAAGAGGTCGCTCCAGTAGATGGGGGCCCGGGGCCGAAACGCATCCGCGAAGCGGTGACGGACGT
>Ga0126370_10000981_pt1 | contig 12699 bp, 13 predicted proteins | sample PanSoiMetaPlot_3_FD_92586 | JGI IMG/M metagenome (GOLD analysis project Ga0126370, IMG submission 92586) | Tropical forest soil microbial communities from Panama - MetaG Plot_3 | ecosystem: Environmental > Terrestrial > Soil > Tropical forest > Bulk soil | place: Panama | collected 2016-02-17 | reverse complement strand
TGGGGATTGGCGAAGCAGTGGCGCTTCCTTCCTTCAATCGTGCGGTGGCCAACTGGTTGCCGGCGGACTCGCGCGGGCTCGGCATCGGCATCGCGATCGGCGGCATCGGGCTCGGATCCGCCATTACGCCGCCATTCGCTGCGTGGATCATGGTCAACTGGGGATGGCAAACCGTCTTCTATCTTGCCTCATTGGTGGGGCTTGGCATGGCCCTGCTCTGGTACCTCGTCTCGAGAAATCATCCGCATGAGCATCCCTGGACGAATGAGGTAGAACGAACGTTGATCATACAAGTTGCGACACCAGGACCAGCGTCGGCCGTACCCTGGGCCCTTTTTGCAAGAACCCCCACGATCTGGTGGCTCGTCTCCAGCTATACCTGCCTTGGGTACGTCGCGTACATCTATATGTCATGGTTCTATCTGTACCTTGTCAATGTGCGCGGATTCGACCTGCTCCGTGGCGGGTTCTATGGAGCAGCACCCTTCTTGGCCATGCTGGTCTTCTGTCCACTCGGCGGGTGGATCACCGATCATCTCGCCGCTCGTTACGGTGTCACAACCGGCCGTGTGTGGGCCGGCATGGCCGGTATGGGCTTCGCGGGATTGGCCGTTGCGATCGGCGGTTATGCCGACTCGCCATGGATTGCTATTGCCAGTCTTTCGTTGGGTGCAGGTTGGTTGTACTTCGCTGTCGGTGCCTATTGGGCTTCGACGACTGACCTGTCCAGAACATATGCTGGCACGTTATCGGGAGTAATGAATACCGGTGCCAATCTCGGCGGTGCCCTTTCACCGACGGTAACTCCATGGCTCGCTGATCACTGGGGATGGCCGGTCTCACTGCTAGTGGCAGCGCTGATTGCATTGGCAGGGGCCTTGATGTGGCTCAAGATCGATCCAGGTAAAGGGCTAGAGGCAGGCGCCACCTGTCCATTGCCTCTCGCCCCGCGCCCTTGATAGATTTAAATCCATGACTGTGGAATTCAAGAAAATCGACCCGCGGGTCACCATCACGACCAAATTCGGCGAGATCAAAATTCGCTTTTATCCCGAAGACGCTCCGCGTCATTTGGATAATTTCCTCAAGCTTGCCAAAATGGGGTTTTATGATGGCACGACTTTTCACCGAGTCGTCCCCGGTTTTATCATCCAAGGTGGCGATCCCTTGAGCAAAGAACCAGATCGCCGCCGGCATGGATCAGGCGGCCCAGGCTACTGGCTGAATCCAGAGCCGAGTGACCGCCCACACAAACGCGGCGCGGTTTCCATGGCCAAAACGCCACGCGATGGCACGAGCACGCGAGATTTCAACGACAACGGCTCGCAATTTTTCATCTGCCTGGCGGACAACAGTGGATTGGATCGCCGCTATAGCGTGTTCGGTGAAGTGTTCCGCGGGATGGATGTGGTCGACAAGATCGCCGCGGTCCCGCGCGACGAATTCGATAACCCGGTCGAATCAATCGAAATGAAGGTGACGGTGAAGGAATAAGTCGGGTGACCTGATCGTCCTCCTGCTCGCGGAACCCCCACGTCTGCCAATCAAATTTCCGTTGAAGGAGAACGACGTGGTCGTTCGACACGTGCTGGCGTTGCCAATCGCACCGAATTTCTTATTGGCTTGTCTGGCAGTAAAACTCAAGCTGCCAGGCAAACACCAGGAATTCGTCTCCACCCTGGCGGCGGTATTCCTCCTTCGACACACCCTCTCGACGTTCTTTTCGAAGCTTTTCACAAGCCTGCCGTTGTGCTCGTTGGACCTGCGGTTGCACCCGAGTTTGCTCATCAACAGTCATACGCCCCAAGCTCTCTTCCATACGTTTTAACGACTGATAGTGGTCGTAGAGGGTTGGCTCCTGTGCTCGAGGTTGCTCCGGTTCAGATTGAGCCCAGCTGATCGTAGCAGGCAAGATCAGGAGGAGAGATAAGGCCAAGAGCTTCATGCTAATTCCTTTCATGTGAGACGGATTCCCCGCTGGGCTGGGATCTGCTCGATCAGGCCGAAGTTCGTCTGCACAGACGCGATTGCTTCGCCACGCTGTTGGATAGCTGTTTCGGAAATCGGTCCCAGCCAATTGTCGGCCCTCTCTAAATAGGAAACTTTATAGGGATCAATGCCCATAATCCGACAACAGGTCGCATCAACCGCGGCAAGATTCTGCCCCATCACGAGGACTCCGACTCTCTTTGGTTCCCCCATGATCGGACCATCTCCCTCCATGCCGACAATACCGTCGACGATTGCAAAATGCGGCTTGAGCGTTGCATTAATATCTAAAATTGAATTCTCGATTCCCTCACGATGTAGGACGTTCTTCGGCCAGCCATAATAAATACCGGGCATCACCCCAAACAGATTCTTCATGGAAAGTGTCACTCCTGCCCAATGATGCGTCTTCATTTTCGCTACTGAGACGATCCAATCCACTTCCTTAAAAAGTCCAGGAAATGTAAGGATCCGCATTGACGATTGGCGACCGGCATTCGGCAGCTCATAGCCCGTGATGTAATTCAAATCATGGAACCGGATACGATCTTCAATCAGGACGTCCGCTAAACCGGATTCTTCATAGACCGCCAGCGTGTCACGCCGATGACCGGGCCCCTCGGCAACCATTACGGTAGATGCACCAAGCCCAAGAAACGCCTCAATCGCTCCGCGCAGCACGAGTGGATGCGTATTGATGTGAGGCGCCCCTAGTGCAGTTTCGACCAGATTTGGCTTCAGCAAAACACGCTTGCCTTTTATCTCTACGGGAGAAATGCCTAGTTCTCTAATTCCTCGCGAAATAGTACCAGCAATATCTAACTGGTAGTGTTCCACTTTCCCTACAAAAGCCTGAGACCGTTGCGGCATGCGGAAATACCGCTTTGGAACCAGGAGGAATCCACATCCGATCGCAAGACCAGCCGCCGCTGCCAGGAGAACATCTCGGCGCGTTACACTCCATTCCATTTTGTTATTCTCAGCGTCGACCATCGAAATACCTTTAGGAAACAACTAAAGCAGGGGACCGTCTGCCACTTGAGTTGACTAACAAAGGGACGTTATTGCCTTTCTCTCCCGCGAGGGCGCCTAAGAGAAGGAGACAAAGTGCGGAAGTATCATACTCACCATATCGAGATTGATTCGCTAGACAGCGTTCAACCAAGGCCAGACTGTTTGCTGGCCACGAGCCCCACGCGGCGAGGCCCAGCAAGGTCCACCCGAGCGAGATCGGCGTGCGCAGGCGGTCGGCTTCACCTTGGAGATACTCCAGGCTCCGGGCGACCTTCTCGTGACTGACCACTCCCGCCAATCCGGCTAACCCGGCACCAGTGCTTTCCGGCATCGGGTGGAGCTCCTTTCCGAACATGAGGGTATTTCCATAATTCCACCCACCGTGAGGCAGTTGACGATTGAGCATCATTCGGATGGCTTCACTCACGCGCTCGTGCTCACCATGACCGGTTGCGCGTAATGCCATCAGACATAGAGCTGTCGGTTCAATCCAGGAATGGGTATCCTTGATCCAGGGCCATCCCCTCAGACTCGTGTCGTGCGCCCAGGGGGCATCTGGATTTTTAGGGGAATGAACCCCTGTAGATTCAAGCAAAAAGCGGATGGCAAGAGACTGAGCGGATTGGCTGACCGGTGAGTTCTGCCAAGCTAGGATCGCGAGAGCCGTAGGCCAATAGGAGTCCCGATGTCCCTTGTCGACACCGAGGCTGCCGTCTCCCTCCTGCTCACGAATGAGACGGGCACGGTGTCTTTCGAGAGTCTCGTACCTCCCTCCGGCTGAACCATATGCAAGAATTCCCCATGCAGTCGCATCTGTACGGAACTGCCCACGAGACTGTTCGGCAACTCCACCCTCAGGCAGAAATCGGCGTGAGAGTTCCTTCTGGGCGATCTGGTTGAGAGATGAAAGGGACAAGGGCAATCACGCGTTAGTGGGCGCCTAGTACTGGCAATAGCATTCTTACCATTTGAATAGCTGCTGGTCCAATGGTCACAACAAGGATGCATGGGAAGATAAAGAAAATGAGAGGTAAGAGCAGCTTCACAGGTAACTTGGCCGCCAATTCTTCTGCTTTGAGTCTTCGTGTCGTCCGCATCGAATCCGCATGGACTCGAAGTGCCTGGCCTATGCTGGTCCCGAACCGGTCTGTCTGTACAAGCATCGCAACAAGATTCTTTACCTCTTCCAGGTCAGTTCTGTGTGCAAAATTTTTCAATGCATCCTGCCGTGAGACGCCAGTTCTCAATTCAAGCTCCAGGACATTGAGTTCGTCACCCAGTTGAGGATGGGTACGTTTCACTTCTTCACCGACTCGACCAATGGCCTGGTCCAATCCCAACCCCGCTTCTACACAGACCACCATCAGATCCAATGCATCCGGAATGGCCCGCTGAAGAGAATCTTTGCGAGATGCAATGGCTCTTCGTAGCCAGAACACTGGGGCATAATAGCCACAAGCGGCACCGAGGACATAATAAAATGTGAGTTTCGAAAAAGTCGGGAACCCCAATAACTGTGCGGGAACCACCGCTAACAGGCACACCATGCCGACAGCCAGCAAGAGCTTGGCTCCGAGGAAAAAGACTGGGGCCTTCCCCGATCGATAACCCGCGTTGATTAGGAGCCGACGAGTGGCCCGAACTTCCTCGACATTAGAGGGCTGATTCAACTTCCCAAACCATTCCAGCAAAGCCTCCGACTGTGCCTGAAGCTCCTCGATCATCCCTTTCGGCGCCGCGGCACTTTCTGTGACTGCACTGGCGCCTCCAGCCCGTCGACGCCACGTCTGCTGCACTTGCCGCCTGTCTAGAAACAAGAATAGCGCAGAGCTGGCCAGTAGCACTGTCAAAAGCGCAAGCAAGGCCGCGAAAAAAGGAAAATCCATCGTAACTCCTTACACTTTGATCGTAACCATTCGCTTCATAATGATCCCACCGGTAATCATCAACGTACTGGCAATCGCTGCCAGAGTCTGGCCAAGAGGATCTGTAAATAAGAGCCCTATGTATTCAGGATTCATCTTGAAGAGAGCGGCCCCAACCACTAGAGGAAGGGCAAACAGAATAATCGCAGAGAACCTTCCTTCTGCTGACAACGCTTTCACTTTCATCTGCAACTCGAAGCGATTCCGAATCAATCCAGCCAGCCCATCGATAATCTCCGCCAGATTGCCACCGGTTTCCCGCTGCACCAGGACCGATGTGACGAAGAACCGCAAGTCGACCGAATCCAGGCGCTCGGTCATGTTCTGGAGCGCCTGTGGTAGAGCCACGCCCATGGACACTTCATCGAAAACTCGCCTGAACTCGATACCGACCGGATCGGCTGCCTCATCCCCGACCATCTTTAACCCGACGGAGAACGCATGGCCAGCTTTCAAAGCTCGCGAAACCAGCTCAAGCGCTTCCGGCAACTGCTGATCAAATTTCTTCATGCGCTGGGTCTTGAGCCAATACAGATAGCCCGAGGGAGCCGCTCCTAACACTGCCGCCGGAACGAGCGCAAGGACGAACGGAAAATACAAGATCCACATCGCACCGATCAGACCGAACAGTCCCAACAGTGGCATCGCCAAGACAAAGTTCCCGAGAGGTATCCGACAATCCGCTTGTCGATGAAGGACGCGCAGAGGTTGAAACTGACGCATGGTGGCCAGGAGTTCGTGTAGCCAGGGGATGCCGCTCAACGATTCCTTGCGTACGATCTCCAATTGCGTCAGCAACTCAGGGGCCGACCACTTCTGCAACCGCTCAATCGCACGATCCTTTCCTCTCGGAGACATCACACGGTGCAATGCCGCGCAGCCCTGTAGAAATAGGAGGATTGTGGCAAAGATGCCAAGGGCAATCAGTACATTTAACATTCGTATACCTTTTGCGGATCAAAGAGCTCGGCGGGCAGAGCCACGCCCTTGGCAGCCATTCGCTCGGCGAATTTTGGACGCACACCAGTGGCCTTGAACCGGCCCTTGACGTTGCGATTCGCATGAACGCCGGTCTGTTGGAAGACAAAGAGCTCTTGCAACGTAATGAGATCACCTTCCATCCCCACGATCTCCTGCATACTAATCAGCTTTCTTGTTCCGTCGGACAAACGGGCGATCTGAATGATGACATCCATCGCAGACGAGACATAATGGCGCATCGCCTTCGTCGCGAGGTTGAGGCCGGCCATCGAAACCAGTGTCTCGATTCTGGTCAAGGCGTCCCGGCAGGAGTTTGCATGGACTGTCGTCAGCGAGCCGTCATGACCGGTATTCATTGCCTGCAACATGTCCAGGCTTTCGGCACCGCGAACCTCGCCCAGAATGATGCGGTCCGGTCGCATACGGAGCGCGTTCTTCACGAGTTCACGTTGTGCGATCTCGCCCTTCCCTTCGATATTGGCCGGCCTCGTTTCCAGCCTGACAACATGCTCCTGGCGGAGCTGCAACTCGGCCGCGTCTTCGATCGTGACGATCCGTTCGTCGTTCGGAATGAACCCGGAAAGGATATTCAGCATCGTGGTCTTTCCAGTGCCAGTTCCGCCCGAAATCAACACGTTCAATCGCGCTTGCACGATCGCCTTCAGCAACTCGCCGATCTCCGGAGTTAAGGAGCGTTTTTCGATCAAATGATGTAACTGCAGAGGATCCTTGCTGAACTTTCTGATCGAGAGCGACGGCCCATCGATGGCTAGCGGAGGGATGATCGCATTGACGCGTGAACCATCTGCCAGACGGGCGTCTACCATGGGAACCGACTCGTCGATGCGGCGCCCGACGCGTGAGACGATCTTTTCGATGATTTTCTTCAAATGCCCGTCGTCTTTGAAACGAACCGGCGTCAGCTCCAACTTTCCGGCCCGCTCGACAAACACCTGCTTATGGCCGTTTACCAGGATGTCGTTCACCGTGTGATCAGCCAATAACGGCTCCAATGGTCCCAATCCGAGCACTTCGTGAATAATATCTTGAGTCAATTGGGTCCGCTCCCGCTGATTGAGGGGAACCTGTTCCTGCTGCAGAAGCTGCTCGAGTAACTTCGTCAGCTGCGTTGTCACAGCCTCCGGCGTCATCGTGCCGATCACATTAAGATCCAGCAAGTCGATCACTTGCTGATGGAGACGGTCTTTCAGTGTTTGATAGTGCGCCGCCAGCTCCGTCCCGTTTACCTGTTTCATCGTAAGCATAGTGCTTGTGCCCCTCCTTCAGAACTTGCTACTCGCCCTGAATCAACCCGCTTCTCCCTCTCACCAGGCCAGTCCGAGACTCGGGAGATACCTTCCGAAGATCGACGTTTTCTTGCCCGCGTCCTTTGCCAAAGCCGTCCCATTCGCACCAGCCTTTCCACTGATCAATTGATCGGATCCCCGCAGATACCACTGACCGACCGTTGTCTTCGCCGCCATAATCGTTAACGGTTTTCCATGATCGATGGCCTCGCTGGCCGTCCCGTAGTCGTTGGGGATGAGCCCCGCCATGCGCACGGCGAGCATGGACTCCGTCTCACTCAACAAATCCTTCTGATCGTTGGTGTACCGATTGACTACCACCATGACCTTGTTCGCCGGGTACTGCGCCGCGGCGAACGCTTCGAGCAGGCGCTTCGTACGGCGGATAGCCGGCAGCGACAGCGTCGTGATCACGATAATCTGATCGGAATAATCCAGGGCCTCCTTGACCGCTGGATCGAGCACATGGCCGCAGTCGATGAAGATATGGCGGTGCATCGAACGGAGCAATCCGATTACCCGCATCGTGCTGCCATGCACATAGTCGGCATCCTCAAACCCTTCATAGCTTGATGCCAGCAACTGGAGTCCCGAGGCATGCTGCACCAACGTGCTGCGGAGAATGGTTTCGTCCAACCTGGAGATGTCTTTTGCGAGGTGCTTCAACCCCTGCGACGCATGAAGGTCCAGAAACAATCCCAGATCGCCGCCATGCAGGTCGAGATCCATTAACGCGACGGACTCGCCCTTGCCGGCCTGTTGGACCGAGGTGGCCATATTGGTGGCCACCGTGCTCACGCCCACCCCGCCCCTCGCTCCGATCACGCTCACAACTCGTCCGAGGTGCCGATCAGATCCGGCCACCTTCGCGCTGAAACGCTGCTCGAAACGTGTGAGAGCCGGTTCGACTTCCTGCCGCGTCAGAGGTTGAGGCAAAAACTCCTTGACGCCGACCCGGAACGCCTCCAACAGCATCTGCGGATCGATCCGCGAGGCCGTCAGAAATACTTCCAGGTCCGGCATCGTGCCCAGCAACTCGCGAACTCGGGTGAAGGTCTGATGGGGACGGAATTCGTCCAGCTCGAGGACCAACATATCCACGGCCCCCGTCCCCTGCCCCTTCGTCACTAGATAGCCCAGGCGGGTGGAAACGATCTCTTCGAATGTGCGGCCCACCGCGTCGTTTCGACAATCTATCGAGACCGTGATCAATCGAGACATGCGAGCTGTTCTCCTCGGTTGTATGAACTATTCGACGAGACCTGGGATCGTTCCGAAAACCGGCCCAAACGGTTGGGCGACTCCTGCGGTGTTTCCCTGGAAGATGTTGCACTGAATAGTCGCTAGGATTTGGGCATTTGGCTGACCCTGAACGCTGGTCACACGGGCTGAGGCAAACCCGACAATCGGTTCTAGTCCACTGGGATGACAGCTGTTACTACCATACACGGGCACGAAGACGTTCCAGCCTCCGCTCGCATCTTTACTAACATTGAAAAGATTAATGAGGGCGTCCCAGCTCTGCTTGCTCATCGTCCCATTGGTGAACTCTAACGACGTGACGCCCGCTTGCTCGGCTGGAGACGTATAAGTCCCGTTCGCCATCCCGTTGATGATACTTCGCAGCGTGGCGTCGTTCGCCGGAACCTGATCGAATGTCTGGAAGCCAGCACAGGATTGCGGCGTACCATTGCTCGGATAGAATTGAATCACGCTCCCACAGCCAAACTGCGTAAAATAAAATTGAGAGATGCCGAACGGCACGTTCAACTGACCGGGCGCCGTCTTGCCGGCGACAGGCAGTTCCGCCGTCGCGGCCGCGCTGACGTTCACGCTTGTCATTCCGACCACGCTCGCCAGAAACGTGCTGATAGGGCCATTGGCGGCGCCATCTCGCCGAGCAATCACCCTGACGTCTCTGGGTTGGTTCACTGTGGGTGTGAGCACTCTCGTCGTTGGGTTCCAAAGACCGATGTGTACGTCCGCAGCATTGATGCTGATCGGGACACCCGCCGCCTTGTTCGCACCGGCAGCGGTTTGCACTTTGGCTAGAATGGCTGCTTGATCACCACTAGTAAGAGTATAGGTCAGCTGGGCAGCCGGCGTCAGGCCCGTATAGATCACACCCAACTCCCTTGCACCGGCAAGGGCCGCAGCATCCGACGCGTTCTGCAGCTCGTTCCGCGCGACAAGCGCATGGCCGATATCGATCGCGGCAGCGCCCATCGCAAGGAGGACGGTCATCATCACTGCCACGATGACAGCGGTAGCGCCTCGTGAATTGTTCATCGAATTCATGAGTCTTCTAATAGATCTGTTGTTCATCATCTGACCTCGTAGTTGGTCTAGAACGTTATTCATGGAGCATTGTGACTGAGATGGGAATCGGAAAGGGCCGAGGGAGCCCCAGCATTGTAGGAATATACGGCACGAGCCACGGATATCTATACGTTGCTGTCACCGTCACAGGGGTGCCAGTGCCTCCTCCGGACGCAGGCACAGCGAATGTGACACTGGCTGCGCTAACTCCTGTGCCGGTCAGATAGTTGGTCGCAACGGTCGTGATTTGTGCCGCCGTTACTGCCGGGACACTTTGAATAATGCCTGCCCGCGCTCCTTCCCGAGTGGCATTAGTGACGACTTCCCGACCGTACATAATCATCCCGAACTCCATGATGCCGAAAAGGATTGCCAAGAGCACGGGCAACAGGAGCGCAAATTCCGCTGCGACCGCGCCACGCTCGTTCAACTTCCTCATTTCTCAATCCTCTTGTTGGCTACTTGGTGCTACTTGGTTTGCACACCGCTCGAGACGAGCGATCGGTTGAAATCCGTTTGAGGTTTCTCGAAATTTTGCCGATAGGTTTCCATCACCGTCGCGTTCACTTTGCCGTCTTGACCTTCCACAAGGTCCAGTTTCTCACCCGCTGTCGGATCCAGGACTTGTTTGGCCCGCATCTCTTGGTAAGCCGTTCCCCAGTTCGGGCTAATGGTTGCGTAAGAACAGCCTCCGAATAGAAGTGCTGCACCGACTGCTGCAATCGCCACGTTTAAGGTTTTCATCGCAAACTCCTTGTCATCTCTCGTCAGTTTATTGGTTCTAGTTTAAGGAACAATGTGTCCGACTTGCCCCTCCATCGCACGACCTCGGGTCACTCTGTTAGACAGCACTTCAGCGGCAGGTGACTTATGCCCAGCTTTACCACCGAACCCACCCTTTTCGGCATATCCCATGAAGTAGAATTCGAAATCATTTGGCTCTTCGAAATAATCCGTCGGCAATGTCTGAGCCGTCATATCGAGCGGCCTTACCAAATGTGCGGTCACAATAATGAGCAGTTCCGTTTCATCCTTTTGGAAGGAGGTGCTCCTAAACAACGCACCGAGAATCGGAATATCGCCGAGTCCCGGGTATTTGTTAATGATTTCCCGCACGTTGTCGCGCATGAGCCCGCCGATCGCAAAACTTTGTCCGTCAGCCAACTCAATCGTCGTCGAGGCCCTCCTCGTCGTGATCGCCGGAACGATAAATCCTTGTGTGCGCAAGGCATTCTGGAAATCCAGCTCAGAAACTTCTGGTGCGACGTTCAAACTAATGTGCTTCTTGTCCATGATATTCGGCGTAAAGACCAAGCCGACACCGAACTTCTTAAACTGAATCGTGATCAATCCGAACGCTTGCGGAACAGGGATTGGAAACTCGCCGCCGGCGAGAAAAGCGGCCTCCTGACCATTCAAGGCTATCAACGTCGGTTTAGCGAGCACCTTGACCACATTCTCCTGATGCAAAGCGTCGACGAAGCCGGACCAGGTGATATTGCCGGTCTGGAATTGAAAGGCACCGTTCACCGCGGAGGTGGCCTGCTGCGACAGATTCAGCGTATTAGTCAAGAGACCACCGGTCACTCCTGAAAAGCTGTTTCCACCCAACATCGTCGTCAGCTGATTCAGCGCTGTCATGCCGAATCCTTGAGGCGTGAAGGCAGTGGCGTTAATGCCCAAGCGGCGGACCAACTCACGATTCATTTCTGCGACCCGGACTTCCAGCATGACCTGTTGTACGCCGCCGACCTGCATCGAATTGATGACTTTCTTGGGCGCATAGGCTTCGGCGATACTCATGGCTCGCGAAAGATTGGTTGCGCTGGAAGCGGTTCCGGACAACGTAATGTTGTCATGACTAGCCATCACCAAAATGTTCTTCTCATCCGGCATAGCCTTATAGAGATTTTCCTTCAGGCGAGTTAAGTCGGGCACGATCACCACGTCATACATCCCCATCATCTTGCCGCTCTCATTCCAAAGCGTCAGATTGGTCACCCCCGCCGCTTTCCCAGTGAGATAAATCTGGGTCGGTGAAAGCACCACGGTGTCCGCCACTTCGGGGTTGGCCAGTGAGGCTCGCTTGATTGCCACAGGCAGGTCCAAGACCCTGGATTTACCTGCGGTCAATTCCAGTCTCTGAACGTCCCGCTGTTCTACGGCGCCCGCGGCCGGCTCCTGGGCATTGCCGAGACCTATTGCCGACGACCCGAGCAAGAATCCGAGCACAAGAAAGAGATCACGTTGTTTCATTGAAATACTCCTTCAACATCTGGTTGCCGTTACTTCCGCTCTGTTCAACCGATCAAAATTTCACCGAACCTACAGCCGTGCCCTTGATCACTTCCACCGTCACTGTCTGAACGTCTGGCGCAGGTTTACCGATCGGCTCTGGGTAGATTTTGAGAAAATTCAGCACTTTTTTCGGCGCATACGCTTCTGCGACGGCCAAGATCTGATGCAACCGCCCTTCGCTCGAGACCGTTCCGGAAATGGTCACGTGGTCGTGAGTGCCTCGCAGATGGATGTTCGTCTCATCGGGGAGCAGTTCTGCGAGGTGCTGCTTGAGTCGCACAAGATCGACCCCGACATCCAAGTCAAAGATCGCAAGCACTTGGTCATCTTTCCCCCAGAGCGTCAGATTCGTTGTGCCATAGCCCTTACCGGTCACGTAAATCTGTTTTGGACTGAGCACGATCGCATCCGCAATCTGCGGATCTGCCAGTGAAGCCCGCTTAATTGGAACCGGCACATCAATGACCGTCGATTTGCCGACTACCAAACTGATCTGCTGCGCATCTCGGCTGGCCGTGGCAATCCGAATCGCCCCCTCAGAAGCCGTCGCGAGGCCGGCAGCTCCGAGAACAATGATGGCACAAGCCACCAGACCGTAGTTCTTTCGAGATCGCATTCCATTCACACTCAGTCTCATTCGAGCCTCCATGATCCTAAAATTTCACTTCTTTGCGGACATCGCCCTTGATAACCTCGATACGGATGCTCCCATCGCCATCCTGATTGGGTTTCACGACCTGCTTCGGTCGGTACGAGCTCAACAGCGCTCCCACATTGGCTCCCTTGGTCAATACGTGCTCCGTGTTCAGCGGATTCCGCAATGCCAGTCTCAACCGCCCTTGCGTCGAGGCCAGCGCCAGTTTCTC
>Ga0126370_10000979_pt1 | contig 12706 bp, 11 predicted proteins | sample PanSoiMetaPlot_3_FD_92586 | JGI IMG/M metagenome (GOLD analysis project Ga0126370, IMG submission 92586) | Tropical forest soil microbial communities from Panama - MetaG Plot_3 | ecosystem: Environmental > Terrestrial > Soil > Tropical forest > Bulk soil | place: Panama | collected 2016-02-17 | reverse complement strand
CGGCCCGGATGCAGGACTTGGGGTCGAAGATGGGGGTGGACGCGACACGGAAATGGGCGTCGGAGGGGTTCGCCAGACCCTGGCCGGACGAGATTCGGATGGATGAAGGGACCAAGAAACGTGTGGAGAACCTGTGGAAAACGTTGTCCATCGAGTGAGCATATTGTGGGTCGTTTCCTCCTCGGGCATGATAATCTTTTGGGCATTTTTGGGAGAGAATTCCACGAAGACAAATCGAAGAAGAGCGGCAAATGACTGGGTAAAAAGGAGATAGTCCGAGTAAAAAGGAACTAGCGGTTTTTGATTTTGGAGGCTGAGGACAAAGGATTAACCGTACGCGCGGACAGGTGGGCAAGCCGAAAAAGCACAAGTAATTGTAGTATGGCAGGAGCGCCTCCAGCCTCTATAGTGGTACTACCCGACAATACCCCACGAAAGACCTAGAACTACCCGTATTCTTAGGGCAACTGACCTATAGATTCCCTTGACGCTCGGAGTGCACAATGTCATAAAGCTCCCACGGGTTGTGCCCTCAATCCCGATCCGCAGCGCAATGGGGCGCGCCTGTACGATTGTGAATGCTGGCGTGTGTTTGAATGCCGGGGTGGCGTTCCACTGTGATGGAATCGCGCGAAGTAATGAATGTACGGCAGGCGTCGCAGTATCTGGGTATCAGCCCGGATACGCTGTACCGTTACATTACGGAAGGCGAAATACCCGCATTTAAACTTGGCAACCGCTGGAAACTGCGGAAAACGATTCTGGACCGCTGGATGGAACGGAAAATGAGTCAGTCTGCCGGGAGACGCAGATAGTCCGGCGCGCAGGGCAAGAATGACCGTAGGAGAGAGGCCGCAATGGGGCTATTAGGCGGTAAGAAAAGCAAGCAAATCGTAGGCCTGGACATCGGGTCCAGCTCCATCAAAGCCGTAGAGCTGAAAGCGACGAAGGCTGGCTACGAGCTCGTAAGCTTCGGGATGGAATCGTTGGCGCCGGATACGGTGGTGGATGGCGCGATCATGGACGCACCGCAGGTGGCCAACGCCATCAGCAAGATCTTCGACGCAGAACGTATCAAGACGAAAAACGTGGCGACTTCGGTTTCCGGGCACTCGGTCATTGTTAAGCGCGTTCCTCTGCCTTTGATGACGGAAGAAGAGTTGTATGACCGGATTCCTTCGGAAGCCAGCCAGCATATCCCCTTCGACATTGCCGACGTGAACCTGAGCTACCAACTGCTCGAGTCGATGGACTCGCAGATGGACGTGCTGCTGGTGGCTGTAAAGAAAGACAAGATTCTCAATCATACGAACGTGCTGGCGCAGGCAGGTAAGACGCCGATGATCGTGGATATTGACGCGTTCGCCCTGCAGAACTGTTTTGAAGTGAACTACGAGCCGGACAGCGCACAGACCGTGGCGCTGCTGAACATCGGCGCGAGCGTGATGAACATCAACATCGTGCGTGGCGGGATTCCGCTGTTTACGCGTGACGTCAGCGTGGGCGGGAACCAGTATACAGACGCGCTGCAAAAGGAATTGGACCTGAGCTTCGAGGACGCGGAGCGGCTGAAGAAGGGCGAGACGCTGCCAAGCGTCACCGACGAGCAGAAGCAGCAGATTCTGCGCAGCGTCTCCGACATTCTGACCCTAGAAATCCAAAAGACATTCGACTTTTTCCGTGCTACTGCGAGCGGCGAAAACATCCAGCGGATTGTTGTAGCTGGGGGAACCGCGCGCGTGCCCGGGCTCGTAGATCTGTTGCGTGAAGAATTTGCCATGCCTGTGGAGGAACTGAATCCTTTCCGCAGAGTGCTCATCAATCCCGGCCGCCACAGCGATGACCAGATCCGCGACATAGCACCGCGGCTGGTGATTGCCGTAGGTCTGGCGCTGAGGAGCTTCGACTAGCCATGATTCGCATAAACCTTCTTGGACAGACTCGACCCAAAGCTTCCAGACGGCCCACGATGGCGGTGGACACGGGCGGCGCGATGCCCTTCGCCTTTATCGGGCTTGGCGCTGTCGTGGGATTACTCGCGCTGGGTTTCCTCTACTACACGTGGGACAAACAGTTGTCGGAAGAGAACACCAAGATCAAGACCCTGCAAGCGGAAAAGACCCAGCTCGAGCAGACCAAACAGCAGGTCGAAGCTTTTGAAAAGCAGAAGGCGGTTCTTCAGCAGCGCGTCAACACAATTGAGCAATTGCAGCGCGACCGCACAGGCGGGCAAGAGCTGCTGGACATGGTGGCCAACACGGTATCGCGCACGGAAAACCTCTGGCTGACGCAGATGACGCGCAAGGGGACATCGCTGTCCTTGGACGGTTCCTCCGCTTCCATCAACGCAGTGGCTAACTTTATAACCGCGCTGAAGCGCTCGGGATATTTCCAGAAAGTGGAAATCCTGGAGTCGAAGCAGGACGACAAGAACTTAGCGATTCAGACTTTTACGTTCCAAATTACGGCAGAGATCGCTCCGCCACAGCCGGCGCAAGCGCGTCCGGCGAACGCGCCGACACCTGCTACGGCGGCAAAGACGCCGGCGAAGAAGGGATAAGGGGACGTCATGGCCAGTCTAAAAGATCTGTCCGTGTTCATGCAGGCCCTGGTGGCCGTGTTTGTTGCCGTTGTTCTAGCGGCGGTAGGAATCTTCATGCCGGGTTCGCCTGTCGCAAGGGCAAAAGAAGAATACGATGCTGCAGTCGTCAAGCGGACTCAGTTGACTCAGGAAGTGACGCAACTTCAGGTCTACAAGCAGCGCTACGGCGAATTGAAACAGCAGATGGACGCGCTGAACAAGCAACTGGATACGCTGAAGACGATTGTTCCGGAAGAAAAAGAAGCGGACGAATTTATCCGGCTGATCCAGGGCGCTGCGAGCTCTTCCAGTGTGCAAATCCGCCGGCTCAAGGCATTGGCCATTGTGCCGAAGGAATATCACTACGAGATGCCGTTTGAAATACAAGCGGACGGCCCGTATTTCAACGTTTTGGACTTTTTCGGCCGGATGGGACGCCTGTCGCGAATCATTAACGTCGGCGATTTGTCGTTCGACGCGCCAGAGAACAACAAGGGGACGAAATACCCCGTGCGGCCGGGAACCACGGTTTCTGGAACTTTCACGGCAACAACATTTTTCACCAAGCCCGCTGATTCGGGCGCGGCTCCTGCTGCTTCAGCAGCTGGAGCTAAGCCTGCCAGCGCGCCTGGGAAACCCTGAGCGGGAATGAGCGAACTATGCGTTCAGCAATAACTCTCGGAATAGGGCTTTTAATCGCGGTGACGGCTCCTGGTTTGCATGCACAGGCCGGCCAAGCGGCGCAGCAGCCGGCCAAGCCAGGCACGCCCACGGCTGCCAAGCCGGGCACACCGGCACCTGCAAAACCGGCAGCGCAGACTCCGGCAAAGCCAGCCTCGCAAACACCAGCGAAACCGGCGGCACAGGCTCCGGCCAAACCGGCAGCGCAAGCGCCATACAAACCAGCAACCGTACCAGCGGGCAAGCCTGCACCGCAAGCTGGAAAACCTGCGGGGCCGACAGTTGCAAATCCGACGGGGGCCCAAGCAAAACCGGCAGCAAAGTCCGCTGGTAAGTCCGCCAAGGGCAAGAAAAAGGGCGCAGCGAAAGCACCAGCAGAAAAGACGGCAAGTGCTCCCAAGCCTGCAGCGGCGGAGAGCGAAGTGAAGGCCGCGCGGCGGGACCCGTTTGAGTCTTTGCTGAGCCATTCCTCGCAGGGCAAAGGAGCTGCCAACCTTCCGCCCGGCAAAGCAGGGCTGCAAGTCAGCACGCTGCGCCTGGATGGAATCGTGCGCGCTCCCAACGGCATGATTGCCGTGGTTTCTAACCCGCAGTCGAGAACGTATTTTCTGCGGGAAGGCGACCACTTGTATGACGGCGACGTGGAGAAGATCACCATGGACGGCGTTTCGTTCCACGAAGAAGGCAAAGACGCCTTCGGCAAGCCGGTGCAACGAGAAGTAAACAAGCGAATTTACTCCACCAGTTCAGGAGAACAGCAATGAAGACGAATTGGCGAGCCCTCGAGTATGGCTGCCTGATCCTTGCGGGATTGACGCTGACGGCGACGTCAGCGCCGGCGCAGACCGTAGAGTCCTCAAGCGCAAGGAAATCCGCAGTCATCTCGAGCGTGGCAATCACGCAGGCGCCGGAGCGCTCCGCTGTGCGCGTGGAAGGCGAAGGGAAGCTCGACGTCCGGGCAGCCCGGATGCAGCACCCGGATCGCCTCGTGCTGGACTTTGTCGGGGCACGGCTGGCCGTTCACAAGACGGTCATTCCGGGCGTGTCCGCTCCGGTTGTGGATGTGCGTATGGGCCAATATCAGCCGGACATCGCGCGCGTGGTGGTGGACCTGACAGCGCCCACATCCTATTACGTGTCGCGCGATGGCAGCGCCGTGGTCATTTCATTCAGCGCCCCAAAGGCCTCGCCCATGGGCGTTTCGCAAAAGACTACGCTGACCACGTCAGTCCCGGAACAGACCACGGAGAAGCCCGCTGAGGTCTCCGCTCACGCCTCACAGATTCCTGCTCCTCGCTATGCCTTGCCGGGCGAACTGACCCAGCCCTCTTCCGTCGCATTGGCATCGTTCAGCGAAAAGAATGCGCCGGCTCAACCGGCAGGGAACCCGCAGCAAGCGGCCCAACAGGCCATTCAGCAGGCGAATTCGGCCGCCACGACGCTGGCAACCACGGCTGCTCAATCCGCGCCTTCGCAAACGTCGGCAGCCCGTTACACCGGTGAGCCAATTTCGGTCAACCTGAAGGACGTGGACTTGCGCGATTTCTTCCGCTTGATTCATGAGATTAGCGGGTTGAACGTGGTGTTGGATCCAGCCGTGAAAGGCAGCCTGACGATCGTGTTGGACGAAGTGCCATGGGACCAGGCGCTGGACATCGTGCTGCAAAACAACGGCCTGGACAAGCAATTGAACGGGAACGTCTTGAGAATTGCGACGCGCGCGACCCTGAAGTCGGAAGCGGAAACACAGCGCGACCTGGTAAAAGCGCAGGCCGAGGCAGTGGATCCGGTGACTGTGACGCGCGTGCTGAGTTATGCAAAGGCCGCGACACTGAAAGAAACGCTGAAGAAGTTCCTCTCCCCGCGAGGCGACATTCTTTCCGATGATCGCTCGAATACTTTGATTATCCGCGACATTCCATCGGTCATTCCGACCATTGACAACTTAAGAGCTCAGCTCGACCGCAAATCGCAGCAGGTGGAAATTGAAGCCAGAGTGGTTTCCGCTTCGCGCTCCTTCGCTCAGGACATCGGGACGCAACTGGCGTTTGCGACGTCAACGGGCAACAACGTGTTTGGCGGCAACGGGGCTGTAGGCGTCAGCCCGATTTTCCGCCCGTTCATCCCTGGCATATCCACATCACCAGCCCTAATTAATGGTCAGCCACCGGTTCCCGGCAGCAATGCTACAGCGACGGACGTCGCGATGCCATTGGTTACCAACCTTGCGGCCGGAACTCCCACGAGCGGTCTCAGTTATCTGTTTACTTCAGCGAATTTCGCATTGGACTTCATGATCAGCGCTGCGGAATCGAAGGGCGTCGGCAAGCTGCTCTCAAAGCCCAAGGTCATTACGCAGAACAACGAAAAGGCCACCGTCAAGCAAGGTACGAAGATTCCGATTCAGACGACCATCAACAACACGATTTCCGTCCAGTACATCGACGCCGTGCTCAAGTTGGAAGTGACTCCACAGATTACCGCGGAAGGCACGATTTTCATGGACGTGCTGGTGGAAAATACGCAGATTGACGCCGGTATCCCCCGCATTCAAGGCGTTCCCGCGCTGGATACGCAGGCAGCGGAGACCAAGGTCACTGTTGCCGATGGCGGCACAGTAGTGATTGGCGGCGTCATCATTTCCTCACAGCGCGTGGACATTTCCGAGGTGCCGATTGTGGGCACACTTCCAATTATCGGGAACCTGTTCCGGCGGAGAAACGTAACCACGTCCTCGCAGGAACTGTTGTTCTTCCTGACTCCGCGCATCATCCCCGGATAATTCCAAGAGATTCTCTTTTAACGGAAAGGCAAAACGAGGAGACTAAAGTCTCCTCGTTCTGTTTATGGAAAGAGTTTTTGAAAATCGCCGGCGGGAGCTGGCTGGACAGCTTCGCGGAGCCCGCATTGACGGGCTACTCGTCACACATCCCGCGAACTGGTTTTATCTAACGGGATTTACAGGCGAGTCAGGGGCTTTGGTGGTTTCGAAGAAGGGCGCAACGCTCGTGACCGACGGGCGATTTGTGATTCAGGCGAAAAACGAAACCACGGGCGTCCACATCCGAGAGCAAAAAGGGAGTGCGCTTGAGTCCGCCGCGCAAACGCTGAGCGATGCAAAAGCTCGAAGAGTTGGCTTTGACTCGGCCCACATGACGGTGTCGCAATTTCGTGGAGCGCGGAAGGCGTCTAAGGGGGGGCTGCAATGGATTCCCGCACCGGGCATGGTGGAAAGCCTTAGAGCTCGCAAAGACGCGGGGGAACTGGCGCAAATGCGCAAGGCGGCCAACCTGGCGGGGGAGATTGTGGAGTTCGCCACAGGCTTGCTAAAACCTGGAGTCTGCGAAAGGGAAGTCGGGGCCGAGATTGAGTATCAGATGCGCAAACGGGGAGCCTCGGGACCTGCCTTTGAAACGATTGTTGCGTTCGGAAGCAGGGCTGCTTTGCCGCATGCGCGGCCTACGGGTAAGCGCTTGAGGAAAAATGAGTTGGTGGTGCTCGACCTGGGTGTTATACTCGGCCACTATTGCAGCGACATTACGCGCACGGTTTTTGTGGGGCGTGCGCCAAAACGCATCCAGGCGTGGTATAAGGCGGTTCTGGAGGCGCAGGGAGCGGCGATTTCGGCGGTGAGAGAGGGGGTCAGCTGCGGGGAAGTTGACGCAGCGGCACGCCGCGTCCTGGAAAGCTATGGCCTTGGCCGTCTTTTCGTCCACAGTACGGGTCACGGTCTGGGACTGGAAGTGCACGAAGACCCCAGGGTCGCGAAGGGGCAACCGCGGCTCCTGGAACCCGGAAACGTAATTACGATCGAACCTGGTGTGTATGCGGAAGGCATTGGGGGCATTCGCATTGAAGACGATGTCGCCGTACACGCCGGCCGTACCGAAGTACTGACCCGCGCACCGCGGGATCTCATCGAACTTTAGAAACGGCATGAAACGCAAACAGCCTACAAAGTCCAGTCCGACGTTTGCCAACCCTGAAATGCAGCAAATCGAGCAGCTTTTTCAGTTCATGACCGACCACAATCTCGAAGAGTTCGAGTACTCGCGCGGAGATTTGCACATTCGGCTGCGGAAACCGTCGTCGGGATTGGTGTTGTCTGCGCAGCGTGCCGCTTCGGCTCCTGAGATCATAGTTTCAAATCCCGGGGCCAGCGCTCCTGCGGCTTCAGCGTCAGCCGCGCCCACTGGACCAGCTTCGGAAACGCGTTTGACGGAAGACCTGCATTTGGTGAAATCTCCGATTGTTGGGACGTTTTATGGTTCGCCCAGCCCCGGCTCGGAGCCTTTTGTGAAGGTCGGGGCTTTCGTCGAAACAGGCCAGACGCTTTGCATCGTGGAAGCTATGAAGCTAATGAATGAGATCGAGTCCGATGAATCGGGCGAGGTCGTGCGAATTTTCGCAGAAAACGGTCAGCCCGTCGAGTACGGGCAGCCTCTTTTCGGCATCCGTCCGAGCCGGAAGAAGTAGCCGGCGTCCTGCGCTATGTTTCAGAAAATCCTAGTCGCCAATCGAGGGGAAATCGCCTTGCGGGTCATTTGCGCCTGCAAGGAACTTGGTATTTCCACCGTTGCGGTTTATTCAGAAGCGGACCGCAATTCGTTGCATGTGCGTTTTGCCGACGAAGCGGTTTGCATCGGGCCGCCGCGGAGCAGTGAAAGCTACCTCAATATCCCGCAAGTAATCAGTGCGGCAGAAATTACGAACGTGGACGCCATCCATCCCGGGTATGGATTTCTTTCGGAAAACGCGAACTTCGCCAAGGTTTGCGAGGCTTCTGAAATTACATTTATCGGGCCGCGACCGGAAATCATCGAGTTAATGGGCGAGAAAGACCGCGCGCGGCGTGAGGTGAAGGCCGCGGGTTTGCCGACGATACCCGGAAGCGATGGGATTGTGGAAGGAGAAGAGCAGCTTGCCAAGGAAGCGGAGCGCATTGGCTACCCGTTGATTTTGAAGGCTTCCGCGGGCGGCGGCGGGCGCGGGATGCGCGTGGTGCGCAAACAGGAAGAATTGCTGGGAGCGTATCAGACGGCGCGAAGCGAGGCGCAGCAGGCGTTCGGCACTCCAGACGTTTACATGGAGAAGTTTTTGGAGTTCCCGCGACACATTGAATTCCAGGTGCTGGGCGACCAGCATGGCAAGGTCGTTCATCTGGGCGAGCGCGAATGCAGCATTCAACGGCGACATCAGAAGCTGTTGGAAGAATCGCCATCGCCGGTGATGGACCCAAAGCGCAGGAAAGAGCTTGGTGGGATGGTGGTCAAGGCTTTGGAAGCCATTGGTTACACGAATGCCGGAACTGTTGAGTTTTTGATGGATCAGGATGGCTCGCTGTACTTCATTGAAATGAATACGCGCATCCAGGTGGAACATCCCGTAACGGAGTTGGTGACGGGAGTGGACTTGATTAAGGCACAGGTGCGCATCGCGGCGGGCGAAAGAATGGAAGATGCCACCGGAGCAGTGATCCCTTCGGGGCACGCCATTGAATGCCGCATTAATGCGGAGGATCCGGACACGTTCGTGCCGTCGGCGGGACGCATCACGACGTTTCAAGCGCCCGGCGGCACTGGAGTGCGCGTGGACTCGGCCGCATATGCCGACGCGGTGATTCCGCCCTACTATGATTCGATGATTGCGAAACTCATTGTTAAGGGCCGTGACCGCACGGAGGCCATCGGACGCATGAAACGCGCGCTCGAGATGTTTGTCATTGAGGGCATCAAGACTTCCATTCCACTGCATCGCAGAATCGTGGCAGATTCGAGATTTGTCGCTGGGAATTACAATACTCACTTCATTGACCGACTCGTGGGAACCAACGGGAAATAAATCGGCATGCGTCTTGTTCTTCCACGGCTGTATGTGATATTAGACGCAGCGTTGCTTACCATTCCCGAATCAGAGTGCGCCCGCCAACTTGTGGATGCCGGTGTCCGGCTGCTGCAATACCGGAATAAGAAGGCGTCTTCAGGTGAACTGCTGCAGAATTCGAGACGTCTTGCCGCCGAGTTGACGCCGCGCGGCGTTACGTTTGTGGTGAATGACCGGGCCGACGTGGCGGCGCTCGCCGGGGCGAGCGGGGTGCACGTTGGCCAGGAAGATTTGAGCGTTGAAGAGGCGCGCTCCGTGGTGGGGCGGGGCAAGCTGGTTGGCGTCTCGACACACAATCGCGAGCAATTCGAGGGGGCGGCGGCAGCTTCGGCGGACTATATTGCCGTCGGGCCGATCTTTTCCACTTCAACAAAGGCGAATCCCGATCCGGTGGTCGGAACGGAATTCATTCGTCAAGTTCGGCCGCTGACGGACAAGCCCATTGTTGCCATCGGCGGGATCACGTTGGAGCGTGCTGCCGAAGTCGTGAGCGCGGGTGCGGATTCGGTTGCCGTGATTAGCGACATTCTGCGCGCGCGCGATCCGGGGGAACGGGCGCGTCAGTGGCTTGAAATGCTCGAGGCTGCGAACCACGCGGCCAGCGCCAAACGCATCTGAGGAAATGACTAATGGCTGAGAGCACCCAAACAATCTCATCGGCAGGCGCGGCGAGCGAGCATGGATTCGTGCGGGCCATCGGACTGTTCGACGGCACGATGATCGTCGTCGGCTCGATGATTGGTTCCGGTATTTTCATTGTGGCGTCAACCATTTCGCAACAGACCGGATCGCCCGGCGGTTTGCTGCTCACCTGGATCCTGACGGGGCTGCTTACGATTTCTGCTGCGCTTTCTTACGGTGAATTGGCGGCTCTTTTTCCGCACGCGGGCGGACAGTACATTTACTTGCGCGAGGCCTATTCACCGCTGTGGGGCTTTCTCTATGGCTGGACACTTTTTCTGGTGATTCAGACCGGTACGATTGCGGCGGTGGCCGTGGGGTTTGCGAAATACCTTGGGGTCCTCTTCCCAACGGTTTCGGCAACCGCATGGATTGTTCATCCCGTTTCGCTCGGATCAAAATACGCCATCAGCCTCTCGGTCCAACAACTGGTTGGAATCTTGATGATCCTTTTTCTTACGTTCCTAAATACGCTGGGTGTCCGGCTGGGCAAGCTGATTCAGAACATTTTTACTAGCGCGAAGACGCTGTCATTGGTGGGGCTGATTCTCCTGGGAATCTTTGTCGGAAGGAATGCGGGGGCCATCAGCGAGAATTTCAGCCACATGTGGGCCATTCGCAACGTGCCACCTTTGGAGCCAGGTGCGAACTTCCTGAAAAGCTTCGTTCCCACGGTCACAGCGGCGAGCGGTGCGTTTGGGTTATTCGCGGCGTTCTGTGTCGCGCAAGTCGGGTCGCTGTTTTCTGCAGACGCGTGGAACAACATCGGATTCACCGCAGCCGAGGTGAAAAATCCGAAGCGTGACGTCGCGCTTTCCATGGCCTTCGGCACAATCATCGTTATCACGCTGTATTGCCTGGCGAACCTGGCCTACCTCTTTACCTTGCCGTTGGTGCAAATTCAATCGGTTCCCGACGGGCGCGTGGCGAGTGCAGCTCTCAATGCGATCTTCGGCCCTCTTGGCGGGGCCATCATGGCCGTAGCCATCATCATTTCCACGTTCGGCTGTAACAATGGGCTGATTCTTGCGGGCGCGCGGGTTTCGTATGCCATGGCTCGCGACGGACTCTTTTTCCGCTCGACGGGAAAACTGAACAATAAAGGCGTGCCGGGCTCGGCGCTTATCTATCAGGGAATCTGGGTCGCTTTTCTGATCCTGATGAGAACTCGCGAGGTCGACGCGGCAGGTGTGGTGACATACGGAAATCTCTACAACGACCTGCTCAATTACGTTGTATTTGCGGTTCTACTCTTTTACGCGTTGACGATCGCTGGGATTTTTTCGCTCCGCGCGAAACGGCCAGACCTCGAGCGTCCCTATCGGGCGTTTGGCTACCCTGTGATCCCGGGCCTCTATATTGTGGCCGCCGGTGCGATCATGTTTGCGCTGCTGCTTTACCAGACAAAAACGGCGGGCGCAGGTTTGGTCATTGTGCTGCTCGGCTTACCTGTCTATCTGTGGCTGCGCCGAACTTCTGGTTTTGTTCCGGGGAATCACTGAATTTTCTTGTAGGGCGCAGGGCCTCGCGCCACTACAATGCTCTGGGCCAAATTGGTAGTGAGGAACGAATCGGAGGAAGATTTCCGAGAGGAGGAGTTGCATGGGCAACCCCTTGTTTGCAACGAAGCCGATTGAAACGCTGATGAAGGAGGCGTCGGACTCGGGAGAGCACAGTCTCAAGCGTGCTCTCGGCCCGGTTAACCTGGTGACGCTCGGAATCGGAGCCATTATCGGCGCGGGAATCTTTGTTTTGACCGGAGCGGCAGCGGCCCGGTACGCCGGCCCTGCCATCATGATTTCCTACGTGCTTGCGGGAATCGGCTGCGTTTTCGCGGGACTCTGTTACGCCGAATTCGCTTCCATGATTCCCATCGCGGGCTCCGCGTACACCTACGGTTACGCGACACTCGGCGAAATCGTCGCCTGGGTTATCGGCTGGGATCTGATATTGGAATACGCCTTTGGAGCGGCGACGGTCGCCAGCGGCTGGAGTAGTACGCTCGTTGCGTTTCTACAGGACTACGGAATCAGTTTGCCACCTCAAATCTGCGATGTGCCCGGTGCGGTATGGGTTAAGACACCGAATGGCCTGTGGGCTCCATTGAGCAGCCTGGGGATGTCTGCCGAGCAAGCGGCTGGGCTGCCGCACGTAACCACCAGTTTTAACCTCGTCGCTTTTGTTGCAATCTTGATCGTGACCACGATCCTGATCATCGGGATTCGCGAGTCCGCCAACTTCAATACAGTCGTCGTGTTCGTAAAACTTACGGCCGTGCTGACCTTTATTGCCGTGGCGATCCCCTTCGTTCTGAAGCATCCCGACCTTGCGCACGCCAACTGGAAGGTGTTTGTGCCGCCTAATCAGGGAGCGTTCGGCGCTTACGGATGGTCCGGGATCATGCGCGGGGCGGCCGTGGTTTTCTTTGCGTACATTGGCTTCGACGCGGTTTCGACTGCGGCGCAGGAAGCGCGCAATCCGCAGAAGGATATGCCTATCGGAATCCTCGGCTCCCTGATTATTTGTACTTTCCTGTACATAGTTGTGTCGGGGCTTCTCACTGCCGTTGTGAACTACTCGCGTTTGGATATTGGCGCGCCGGTATCGCTGGCCATTCGTGAGACAGGAGTGAAGTGGGGCAGCTATGTGGTAAATGCGGGCGCGCTGGCAGGACTCAGCACGGTGATGCTGGTCATGCTGCTTGGGCAGTCACGCGTTTTTTACTCCATGGCGCATGACGGGTTGCTGTGGAAATGGGCTGGCGACATTCACCCGCGTTTTCGCACTCCCTGGAAGACCACCGCGGTTGTGGGATTGGCTGCCGCGATCTTCGGCTCGCTGGTTCCCATTGGCGACCTCGGGCAAATGGTAAGCATCGGT
>Ga0126370_10000978_pt1 | contig 12713 bp, 7 predicted proteins | sample PanSoiMetaPlot_3_FD_92586 | JGI IMG/M metagenome (GOLD analysis project Ga0126370, IMG submission 92586) | Tropical forest soil microbial communities from Panama - MetaG Plot_3 | ecosystem: Environmental > Terrestrial > Soil > Tropical forest > Bulk soil | place: Panama | collected 2016-02-17 | reverse complement strand
GTGGTATCGAAACTGCTCGTCGAATTCTGGAACTCAGTCCCGGTTGCAAGATTGTTTTTCTTACCGGTCACTTAAGCCCCGAAATCGTGCAGGCGGCCCTGGAAGCTGGCGGATGTGGCTACGTTCACAAGGAGGATGCCGCTACAGAACTACTGCCTAGTCTCGAATCGGTTCTAGTCGGCAAGCAGTACCTTAGCACCAGTGTGACGAACCTTGACGATGTAACCTGAGCTGCATGGAAAACTGGGCATTATCTACGTGCGTTTGATAACCAGAGCCGTAAGATCATCCTCTTGTTTTGTGCCTCCAGAAAACGCAAGGACAGCGCCGTAAAGAGCCGCAATGAGGTCACCTGGGCGCTCTTCCTTCGATTGACGAATGGTTTCTTTGAATCTTTCGACCCCGAATTGTTCACCTCCTTGGTTGGTCCATTCGAGGAAGCCATCCGTGGCCAGGATTAACAAGTCGCCCGCATTTAGCTCCAGTATCTCGGGGGGATCGGATACCAACTTTGATGAGATGCCCAGGGGAAGTCCTTGTGCACCGATCTCTACAAAGCGATCCTCGCTCAAGACATAGACCAGTAGGGGGCCGTGCCCTGCAGAGAGCAGTTCTACTCGCGGAGACGCGGGCATGCAGACAGCGGACACCAAGGTTACAAAACGCCCTTCTCCAATATCTCGATTAAGTTCTGCATTTAGTTGCTCCATCGCTTCAAAAAGGCAGTTGGTTCGGCTGAAACTAGCTCGTGCATAAGCTCGGCAAACCGATGCGAGCAAGGCTGGACCAATCCCGTGGCCGGCTACATCGGCCAGTTCTGCCACCACAGTTCCATTCGGAAGAACTTGCCAGTCATAGTAGTCTCCACCTGTTTGGTCTGCGGGTTGGTTCCATCCAGCAATCTCAAAGCCTTTGATTTCCGGCGTTACGCTCGGGAGCAGGGATTGCTGTATCGATCGTGCAACCGAGAGATCGTGTTCCAACCGATCAACGTGCCGTCGCGTTTCTGCCTCTCGCAAAGCCGCCTCTACCTGTTTTCGGATCTCCCCGGCAACCATGCCGGCAACAAATCCGCCAATGGCAAAAGCAATGGCATAGCCGAATACGGCCTTTTGAGGTGAGAGAAGGGATGTGCCGATCCCCAGCGCAGGTCTCCAACCCAAGTAAGCAGACGCGGCGAGGTAGCTGAGTGCCGCCGTTACCCCAGAAAGTTGGCAGAGCACCGGATTCAAACGCAATGTAGAGAGAATGATGAACAAGAAAAAGGCGAGTCCTGCTGGATTTGCAAGAGGACGATAAACGGGTTCGATGGATCCGCTCGACAAGAAAGCCACTGCAAGGGCGGGCAGGGACGTCTCTAGAACAACGCTCGTGAGCCATACCCGATTCGCAAACTCCTTGCCGCTCTGAATGGCACGATTTGCGGCACGCAACATAAAGAATTCATAAATGGAGAAGATCGCCAGCACTCCGCTTAGAAGGAGCGACGAAAAAGCATTTTCTTGACCTCCGGCTATAGCTGTTCGGAGCACACGCAGCAGGAAGGCTGCGCCGACAACTCCCAAGAGGATACGAATCCGGAGCCGCTCACTTTTCAGTCGCGCCTCTCGAAAAGCAATCGATTCAAGGCACTGAGTAGTCATACTCTATCTGGAGTAGGCGTTGAACAGTATCTGGCTCGCCTCAAGTGTGGACCAAGTTCACCCCAATAAGCCTATTCGGCGGATTCCACCCTCAGGTCAGGCGAAACCGGTTGTCCAGGGTGCCAGGGTATGCCCGGGCGCACCCTAGGTGCCCTGATTCAAGACTATCCACCGCCTTTTTTTACGACACTGTTAGTTTTGCCAGTTGCGTCATCCTGTATCGCCCGCTAAAGTCTCAGTCCGACGAAGGTCTCACTCTCGCGCACCTGTGTCCTGGCTATGATATTCTCCCGGTAATCTCCCGATTGCGATATTAATCTATTATTCTATTGCCTGTCTTTTTCGACTGTGATAAAGTCCTGCCCCCGCGGAGTCCCGCCCCCGCGAAAGATTTTGCATTTCGGCCCCTGCGCCGAATCACGAGGGAACCCATGAAACTGCCTCGAGTGATCCTCGCCGATGACCACACACTGGTAGCCGAAGCGCTGTGTGGGCTGGTCTCGCAGCAATTTGATGTCGTGGCGACCGTGGCTGACGGACATGCGCTTGTGGCCGCGGCCACAGCCCTGAAGCCCGAAGTGATTGTGGTCGATATGGCCATGCCCTTGCTGAATGGCCTGGAGGCGTTTCGACAACTCAAACAGAAGATGCCTGGCGTTAAGTTTATTTTCCTCACGATGAACGAAGATCCTGAGCTAGCTGTTGAGGCTATGAAGTGTGGTGCATCCGGGTATGTGCTGAAGAAGTCTGCGGCTTCAGAATTGCTTCAAGCGATGCAGTTTGCTCTTCGAGGCAAACCCTACATCACGCCGCAGATTGCCCGGGGAATGCAGGAGTCGTTCATTCGCAATCCACAGGGCACAAGTCATCCCAGGTTGCTGACCTCCCGTCAACGAGAAGTAGTCCAGCTTCTGGCAGAAGGGAAATCGATGAAGGAAGTTGCAGATGTTCTGAAGGTTGCGACTCGCACCGTTGCCTTTCATAAATACCGCGTCATGCAGGATCTCGGCTTTAAGACAAACGCAGATCTGATCCAATTTGCCGTGAAGAACCGGATTGTTATGGGTTAGACGGAAGCCCGAAGAACCAGTATCCCCCATCATCCTTTAGGTGTTATTCAGTTCTTTCGCAATCCCGTTGGAACTTGGAACAATAAGGTACGCGCACCTCGGTTCGAACGTACGCCAGAGGATCTTCTCCCTCACAAGCACTATCAAAAGTTACAGTTAGGCACTACCGCAGGGGCTTCCAGGCCTGACTGGTAATTTTGCCAGTACTCCGAATCACAAGAACCCGCTAACAAGAGGACTCAAGGGTGAATGAAAAGGTGACGAAATGTTGAACCTCGTCCGGGGCTTACGTTGTCAGCTGACTGCGGTGATGTGCTCCATGTTGCTTATTCTTGGCGAGCTACCGCCATCGAGCCCAGCCTTGGCCGTACAGCAACCCGGTGCTCCCGAGGAGCAAGCTCTCAAGATTCCCAATGATCAATTGGATTCTCTGGTTGCGCCAATTGCTCTTTACCCCGACCCGCTTCTGGCCCAGGTCCTCGCCGCGTCCACCTATCCCCTGGAGATCATGCAGCTTCAACAATGGTTGACCAAGAATCCGGGGCTCAAAGACAAAGCCTTGCAAGACGCCGTCATGAAGCAGCCTTGGGATCCAAGTATTCAATCAATGGCAGCGCTTCCCGACGTGGTTAAACGGCTTGCGGACGACATACAGTGGGCCACAGACCTCGGAAACGCTGTTTTGGCACAGCAGTCAGATGTGATGGACGCGGTTCAACGGATGCGAGCCAAGGCCCAGGAAAAGGGAAATCTAAAATCCAACGATCAGATGAAGGTCGAAACCAAGGTTGTTGAGAACAAGCAGGTAATCGTAGTTGAGCAGGCAAAGCCCGATGTCGTGTACGTCCCAAGCTACGAACCCACGGTTGTCTACGGACCACCGGCGTATCCCTACCCGCCCATTGCTTATCCTCCTCCTGGGTACTACGCCGCCGGCATGGCTCTCTCTTTTGGTGTGGGGATGATGGTGGGTGCCGCTTGGGGCGGCGGATGGTGCTGCAATAGCGGCTGGGGAGGCAACAATAACATCAACATAAATAACAACAACACATTCGTGAACAACTCGAATCGGCAAAACAACATTTCAAATAGAAGCGGCAACCGAACCGGCAACAACAGCTGGCAGCACAATTCTCAGCACCGCGGGGGCACGCCCTACGCCAACAAAGCCACTGCGAACAAATACGGAGGCACAGCTCGCGGAGATTCAATGGGTAATCGACAGGCCAATGCGCGCCAGAACCAAGGGCAGTTGGGAAGTCGAGGACAAGGTGCGCAGGCGGGCACTATGGACCGCGGCGGACGCCAACCGTCCGGCGCGGCCAATCGAGGATCTGGTGGAGCAGATGGCCTAGGGGGAAACCGCGGCGGGGGCGGCGGTGCTAGCGGAGATCGCATTGGTAACCGCAGCGTTTCTTCGGGAGGCGGATCAAGGAGTGGGGGAGCTTTTGGAGGCGGCTCCGGCGGAATGGGTGGGTCTGGCGCGCGAGCAAGCAGTTCGCGCGGCGCATCCAGTATGGGGTCCCGCGGTGGACGGGGTGGTGGTGGGCGACGGAGGTAAGCAATCCATGATCAAGGAGAATCAAATGATAAAGAGAATTGTCTTGATCACGTGCTGTGTCTTAGCCGCCAGTCTGGTGTTCGTACTGTCTGCCTTCACCTCCAAGGCCGAGCATTTAGCCTTACAGACGAAGCAAGCCTCCGAAACAACTTCACAACCTTTTCAAAAAACATTTGCTACGCCGAAGGAGGCGGCCGATGCCTTGATCCAAGCGGCGACAAGCTTCGACGTGACCGCGTTGAAGGAAATTCTGGGACCCCACAGCGACGACCTGGTTTCCTCGGAAGATTCGGTACAAGACAAGAACCGCGCCGGGGAATTTGTGGCAATGGCTCGCGAAAAGAATTCCATAGAAATTGACCCGAAGAACCCTGACCGCGCGGTCCTCTTGGCGGGAGACGATAATTGGCCGCTTCCGATTCCCATTGTCAAGAGAGCAGGGAAGTGGCTTTTCGATACGAAGGCCGGCCGGGAGGAGATTCTGGTGCGGCGCATTGGCGCCAACGAATTGGATGCGATTCAAATCTGCCGGGGATACGTCGAGGCGCAAAAACAATATGCTCTTGAAAAGCACGACGGAGCCAAAGTGAATCAATACGCGCAGCGCATCATCAGTGCCGCAGGAAAACAGGATGGTCTTGCTTGGCAAAATCCTGATGGGAGCTGGGGGGGTCCTGTTGGAGAAGGTGTCGCCAAGGCTTTGGCGCAAGGCTATTCGAATCGAAGTCAGCCTTATCACGGATACTTCTTCAAAATCCTAAAGGGGCAGGGTCCGGCTGCACCCTTGGGGCAAATGGATTTTGTTGTGGAAGGAGCGATGATTGGGGGATTTGCCCTTGCTGCTTCCCCAGCGGATTATCGTGTCACCGGAGTCAAAACCTTCATCGTGAGTTACGAGGGGACGGTTTATCAGAAAGACCTGGGCCCAGATACGCTTCGTGTCTTTAAAGACATGCAGTTATACAACCCAGATAAGTCGTGGTCTCGCACGGACGACAACTGGTGACGTCGGATCACGACGCTAGTTCCGGAATTCTTCAAAGGAGTATTAAAGAAATGAAGAAATTAGGTCTTTTGATGAGTGCTTTTCTGTTACTGGGAGTAAGTTCGGTTGTGGCACAAGACGTTCGCTACGACTTCGACAAAGACAAAGACTTTTCGAAATACAAGACTTATAAATGGGTGCCCATCAAGGGTGCGGAAATGCCAGATGAACTTACTCAGAAGGCACTAACAAGCGCCATTGACGCTCAACTCGCCGCGAAGGGACTGACGAAAACGGAATCGGACACAGCTGATCTATTCATCGGTTATCAAACCGCTCTTGGGCAGGAGAAAGAGTTCACCTCGTACAATACAGGCTGGGGCTACGGGCCTGGCTGGGGTGGCGGATGGTATGGCTATGGCGGCATGTCTACGACCACGACGTATGGTTCGACATCTACCGTATACGTCGGGCAGCTGGATTTGAGCATGTACGACCCTGCAGCAAAACAGTTGGTTTGGAGGGGCACAGCGTCCAAGACACTTGACCCCAAAGCGAAGCCGGAGAAGAAGCAGAAAAACATCAACAAAGCCGTTGAAAAGCTCCTCAAGAAATACCCGCCCCAGGCAAAGAAATAGCCTTATTCCCGCCGCCGGCTCAGTATTGGAGCGAGTCCCGATGATCGGGTTATTTCGAGGTTTGTCGTTGAAGCAGAGGTTTGGGGCTGTTGCATTCCCCATAGTTCTCCTATTGTGTTTCTGGACGGCAGGATGTGCCAATAGCTGTTTTGTCGCTGTCTCAAATCCGGGCGGAACAGTAATCGGAGGCACAGTGAGCAATCTACCACTCACGTGTCCGCCTCTCATAAAAAAGGCTAGCGTTAAGGTGCTCGCAAACGTAGCCACACTTTGCGAGGCCTGCTCGGCTACAAATCGAATCCAGGGACTCTTCTTGGCTCTGCGTGGAATCGAACTACATATGAAAGCAAGCGCATTGGGCGGATCCTCCGAGTGGGTGGAGCTTTTTCCCGATCTCGAGAAGCGCCCTCGTCAAGTCGATCTAATGGGCGGGGACACGGATGCCACTGCATCGGGGCTTCTCGGGGAAAATGCAGCAATCCCGGCAGGAATCTATGATCAAGTCCGTCTCCGACTTGTGCCGAATCAAGGTGATGCGGAGACGCTGACTTCGCCTGTGAATGCCTGTGGTGAGTCAGGAATCAACTGCATGATCATGGCAGACGGCCATGTTAATGCGCTAAAGGTAGCCGAGGAAGAGGCGGAGCTTCGCATCGCTTCGGAGGCGTTGCCTGGCGGGTTGCTGCTTATCTTGCCGGACGTGAATGAGGAACTTCACATCCAGTTGACTCCTGTTTGGGCAATGGTTTCGTCTTTTCCGGAAGGTCTTCGGTTTGTTGCCGCGCTCAAAGCCAACGCCAGGATTGAGCGAGTCGGGACGACAAGCAATCAGGAGAATTAGCACGGACCCGTCGGGACTAGGCGCACGTCCCAAACGGCCCTTCAGCCCGCCGAATAATTTTAAGAATGCGCTTGCCCTGCTAAGTTACTCTTGTAGAGTAAGCTCCCGGTTAGATGTACGAAAATGTTAATCTGCTACAATCTCTTGCGACAGTGTTATTTCCCCTGTCAATTCTGACAGGTGGGATTGCCAGTCAGCGAGAGAAACTTCAAATGCATTAGTGGTTTGTTAGCTTGGTAAGGCAAACTCCTGGTCATGAACCCGCCGCATGAAGCGGGGGAAATGGGTGCCCTGATGAGGAGTGGTCGGTTGCCGGTGAGGCTGCAAGCTTTCGAATTTTCTTGTTGCTCTGGAGCTCGGGGGCCGCTAAGACCTGCGCTTATTCTCCTTTCCTTCTGTTTCGTGTTTCAGCTCGGCGTATGCGCTCAGGTCAAAGGAACTCGGCGAGTCCTCTTTGTGAGTGATCTTGGCACCCCCGCATCCCCCGGCTTCACGGAAGTAGAAATGGCCGTCTTCAGCCAGCTAGAGAAGTCTCCCTTCAAGGTCGAGTTCTATGACGAGAGCCCGGAAGTCACTTTGTTCCCGGATGAGTTCTCCCAGCGACGTTTCCGTGAAGAGTTCATTCGCAAGTATTCAGGGCGCAAGCCCGATGTGATTGTTGCGGCCGGGTCGGCGTCCCTCAAGTTCATTGCCGAGCTGCATGATAAGTTTTTGCCAGATGTCCCGGTGATTTTCTGCGGAATTATAGAAAGCTCGGAGGGCGTGCTCAAGCCGAGCTCACAGTTTACAGGTGTGCGGAGCAGGCCAAACCCGACGGAGACTCTCAACACAGCATTGCGTTTGCTACCGAGTACCAGGCACGTAGTGGTTGTAGGCGGCCAAGGCGAGTTCGACCGTAGGTGGGAAGCCCTCGCCAAAGAGAGCTTCCGCAACTACGAATCGAAATTAGACTTCATTTACCTCACCGACCTGGCCATGCCCACATTGCTGGAACAACTAAAGCATCTGCCGAGTGACACGATTGTCTACCACACTTCAATCACCCAGGATGCAGCTGGGGAGCGCTTTATTGATTCAGCTCAATCTGTTCCGTTGGTGCTCAGCGCTGCGAACTCACCCGTATTCGTTATGGATGACGTTGATTTCAGAGCAGGAGCTGTGGGCGGCGACCTAGTGAATTGGGTAGACGACGGTCGTGTCGCCGCGGGCATGGTGGTGCGGGTACTCAATGGGGAAAAGCCGCAAGATATCCCCGTGGCAAACAATAAAGGCGCTTACATGTTTGATTGGCGTGCTATGCAGCGCTGGGGGATAAAAGCCAGCGCTCTGCCTCCGGATAGCATCGTTTTCAACCGCCCTCGGAGCTTCTGGCAACTATACAAGCGGTATGTCTTGACAGGCTTTTTTGTGATCCTGGCGCAGATGGTGGCGATTCTTGCGCTCCTCTGGCAACGGGCCATGAGGAAAGAGACCGAATGGGCACTCGTCCACATCAACGAGCAGCTAGGCTTCGCAATGAACGCCGGCAGCTCCGTCGGGTGGGAGTGGGACATTGCGAGTGGTCAGAATTACTGGTTCGGTGATCTGCAAAGCATGTTCGGCATTCCGTCCAATACGTACCTTACGCAGGTCGGAGAGTTCTATCGTTCGGTCCACCCCGATGATCACGACCGAGTCGAACGAGCGGTGGAGGAAGCGAGACAAAACCGCGCGCTTTATAATGAGGAATTCCGCGTCATTCGCCGGGATGGAGCTACGCGCTGGATCGTCGCCCGCGGTGAATTCGAGTACTCGGAAAATGGCAAGGCTCGACGAATGAGCGGCCTGGCTGTCGATATCACAGACCGCAAACAGATGGAGGAGGCAGTTCTGAAGTCGGAGGAGAAATTTTCCAAGGCCTTTCGGGAAAGTCCTCTGGCTCTATCACTCACCAGCACGAAAGATCATCGCTATATCGAAATCAACGAAACTTTTGAACGCATTACCGGCTGGAGCTGCGCTGAGATCATGGGCCGGACGGCCCTGGATGTTGGAATCTGGGCGGAGCCCGCCCAAAGGATCGCGTTCATAAACCGGCTCCTAGCGGAAGGCAGCCTGCGAGACTTAGAGGTTTCCTATCGGGCGAAAGATGGGCAGGTCCGGACAGCCTTAACTTCGGCGGAATTGATTGAGATCAATGGGGAGCCGTGCGCTCTTTCGGCCGTCGCCGATATCACTGACGCCAAGAAGGCTGATGAAGCAAGGCAGGCGTCCGAGCGCCGCTTCAGCCAGTTTTTTTCGACTTTGCCTGAATACTGCTTCATGACTTCTCCGGCAGGCGAAATTCTTGACGTTAATCCCGCAGCATGCGAAGCGTTCGGCTATAAGAAGAAAGAACTTCTAGGGAAGCCTATATCCGATCTTTATGCCCCCGAGTCTGCCTTAAAGCTCGTTAATCTGCTTGAGAAGTGGAAGAGAACCGGCAGATTACACAACGAGGAAATGTTCATCCTTACGAAAGAAGGAAAGAAGAGAACAGTCCTTCTCAATGTAGGGACCGTTAAGGACACGAAGGGAGAGGTTGTCTACGTCGCTTCCGTCCAGGTGGATATTACGGAACGCAGGGAAATCCTGCAGAAGCTGAGAGAGAGCCAAAATCGCTTAACGCATATTGTCGAGTCCGCCATGGACGCCATCGTCGTCGTGGACGAGGATCAGCGGATTATTGTGTTTAACGTAGCCGCGGAAAGAATGTTCGTATGCCGGGCCCGCGATGCGATCGGGACTTTGATTCATCGCTTCATCCCAGAGCGGCTCAGGGCCGAATGGGGTGCCCAGATCCGTAAGTTCAGTCAAACTCGCACGACTCAAGCGATCGGTGACTCGGAGGCATTGTGTGGTCTGCGGGTAACGGGAGAGGAATTCCCCATCGAAGCTTCTATTTCGCATACGGAAACTGACGGGTGGAAGGTGTTTACGATCATCATTCGAGATATTACTGAACGCAAACAAGCTGAAGAAGCGCGTTTCCGCCACGCTGCCATTGTCGAGTCTTCTGGTGACGCTATTATCTCTTTGGATTTAGACGGTGTGATCAAGAGTTGGAATGTTAGCGCGCAGCGGATGTATGGATACTCTGAGTCAGAGGCGCTCGGAAAACAAGTCGAAATGATTGTTCCGCCTGAACTTCGAGAGCAAGAGGCCGGGATTCTGCGGGGTCTTGGAAGCGGTGAAAGAATCGAGCACCATGAAACAGTTCTTCTTGCCAAGGATGGGAAGCGGATCGACGTTTCCCTGACCATTTCGCCCCTGCGCGATTCGACTGGCAAGCTCGTAGGAGCATCCAAGATTGCCCGGGATATCACTTACAGCAAGCAGGCAGAGGCGGCTCTGCGGGAGAGTGAGGAGCGTTTCCGCTTGGTGGCAAATGCCGCTCCCGTGATGATCTGGATGTCTGGCCCCGACAAGCTTTGCACTTATTTCAATGAGTCGTGGCTGAAGTTCACGGGTCGTTCGATTCACGCTGAATTGGGAAACGGCTGGGCAGAAAATGTCCACGCCGGCGATTTGGGCGCCTGTCTGGAAACGTACAACGATTCGTTTGACCGGCGCGAACCTTTCGAGATGGAGTATCGGCTCCGGCGGAACGATGGTTCGTATCGCTGGATTTTCGATCACGGCGTGCCAAGATTTAACGCAGACGGTTCGTTCGCCGGCTACATCGGCTCATGTCTGGATGTCACGGATCGCAAACTGGCTGAAGAATCCCTATCCGATATGAGCCGCAAGCTAATTGAAGCCCAGGAGCAGGAGCGAACCTGGATTGCACGAGAGCTTCACGACGACATAAGTCAGCGAATCACATTAGTTTTGGTCAATCTAGAGCGCTTGCAAAGAGATTTCTCTCCTCTGCCACCTCCCGTTACGCAGCGCATGTCAGAAATACAGGAACATCTCTCAAGTTTAGGCAGCGATATCCAAGCTCTGTCGCATCACTTGCACTCTTCGAAGCTGGAGTACCTTGGTCTGGCGACAGCGGCTGCAGGTTTCTGCAAGGAGCTGTCGGAGGAGCACGGAGTGGAAGTTGGGTTTCATCCCGAGAGTGTCCCAAAGCAACTGCCTCAGGAGGTCGCTCTTTGTCTTTTTCGCGTGTTGCAAGAAAGTCTTCAGAACGCCGTCAAACACAGTGGATCAAAGCATTTTGAAGTGTGGCTCGAGGGGACGCCGACCGAGATCCAACTGACCGTCCGCGACTCAGGAGTCGGTTTCGATCCCGATGAAGCAATCAGCGGGCGAGGCCTGGGCCTCACCAGCATGAAGGAACGGCTAAAATTGGTTCACGGCAAGCTATCTGTTGATTCCCACCTTGCTCAAGGGACCGTAATTCACGCGACGGTTCCGCTTAACTTGAGCGCCAGGGCTGCGAACGCGGGAACATGAGATTTGGGCTTCCTGATGCGGCGGCCTCTGATTTTTTTAATATCGTTCCGCTTGACTTAGGAAACTGAACTCAAAAGTCATACCTCCACGTGCATAAAGCCCTCCCCGAGTAGTTACAAAACCTCAGTTCAAATAGGCGACAAGGCGCGGCGCCTGCTTCAATTTTTCCCTGTAAGAAGTGACAGTTGAGCGCTTATGCGATGCCCCGCAGGCTGGGAGGCAGGGGAAAACTCATTTCACATAGGGAGTATGTGATGGGAAGAGCTCGAAGATACAGCCAAAACAAGAACCCAAGACTTGCATGTCTGGTGATCGCATTGCTTGCGGGGTTCCTCACCCCGGCGGGTGCTTTTGCCCAGTCCGATTCCAATCAAAATGCGCAGGAATTGCGCAAACAGCTGGATGAACTGCGGGAGCAGATGAACAAGCTCCAAGCGCGGCTTGGTGAGCTGGAAAGCGGCAAGGCGACGGAGGTTGCCACACCCTCGGCCGCGGCGTCCGCCAACAAAGAGGGAACTATTCAAAGCACCCAACCTCTGGCTCAAGCTGCTCCTTCCAAGCAAGTGGGGGAGGCCACCGCCACCTACAGGCAATTCTCTGAGGACACGGTTGCCGCTGCTCGCTTCGATAACGTTCCGCTCGACCCCAAGTACAAGGGATTCTTCCGTTTGCCAGGGACCCAAACGATCCTCAAAATTGGCGGCTACTTCAAGACGGACTTTATCTACGACTTCAAGCCTGCAGGAAATGCCGAGTCCTTCATCCCGTCTTCGATTCCCATCCCAACTGTGGTCGGTGTGAATAATGCAACTGTATCGGTGCGCCCCACTCGTCTCAGTCTAGACTTCAGGATTCCAAGCACTCAGCTTGGCGACGTACGCTTCTATGTGGAGGGTGATCTCTTTGGAACCAACGCAACGACGCCGCGCTTACGTCACGCCTACGCACAAGTGCGAAACGTCCTAATTGGCCAAACGTTCTCAAACTTCATGGATCCGGACGGATTCCCGGATACCCTCGACTTCCAGGGGCCTAACGGAATGGTCAGCATCCGTAACCCGCAACTGCGCTATGGGTTTGCATTGACTCCCAGCACGACATTTTATGTATCCGTGGAAAAGCCCAGTTCTGACATAACCTTCAAGACTGCGCAATTCGCATCCCAGCCCAACGCTCCGAGTCCGGATGGAGCGATCCGTTTGCGTCAGGAATTCGAACGGGGACATTTCCAGGTCGCGGCAATATTTCGCTCCATCGCAGCATTTGTTCCAACCGCTCCGACTCCAAAGACGGATTCCGTTTTCGGATGGGGTGTGAACGTATCCACCGGCGTGAAAACATTCGGCAAGGACAATGTAATTTTTGCTGTTGCCGCCGGACACGGAATCTCGCGGTATCTCCAGGACACCTCAGGGCTGGGGATTGATGCAGAACCAAAATCGACCACGAGCTTAAAGGCGACACCTGCCGTGGGAGTTGAGGCAGCTTACCAACACTATTGGCTGAAGAATTTGCGTTCCAGTGCGATTTACTCTTATGCGGCTGTAAACAATACT
>Ga0126370_10000976_pt1 | contig 12729 bp, 12 predicted proteins | sample PanSoiMetaPlot_3_FD_92586 | JGI IMG/M metagenome (GOLD analysis project Ga0126370, IMG submission 92586) | Tropical forest soil microbial communities from Panama - MetaG Plot_3 | ecosystem: Environmental > Terrestrial > Soil > Tropical forest > Bulk soil | place: Panama | collected 2016-02-17 | reverse complement strand
TATGAATACGGAGTCCCTGGTGCTCCGAAGGATTACGTGATGCAGACGGATCCGCCGATCGCAGCGTCGCACTAACGTTCGAGATTCCTACATCTCGCAAAACGGCGAGACGTGGGGCATGCAATGTTGTCGGACGAAGCGGCAACCTGTTGAGTGAGCGCATGCACTAAGTACCTATGGCGACTTATCTTCCAACCCGACCGATCGACGACATAGGGCACAAGCCACCGGAGCCACCCGCCCACGGAGGCGGCGGCGAAGAACGCGGAGGCGATCTTCCCAACTATGGTGCGCGGCTGCGGCGGGCACGGCTGGGTTTGTTCGTGGCGTTGACTCCGATTCTCATGCTGTTCATCTCCTTCACCAGCGCATACGTGGTGCGGCAAGGCTTGCCGACGCTCGATTCACGGACGAATCAGCTTGTGCGCGACTGGATTCCCGTAAAGCTGCCCGCGCTGCTGCTGGTGAACACAATCGTTTTGCTGGTCAGCAGCATTGGGATGGAATTGGCGCGGCGGCAGACAAAATTGGCCGCGGTGGCGGCTCCATCGAAACCTGCGGGCGGAACTTCCGCGAGCGTGGAAGGGAAAACTCCGTGGTTGGCCATGACTATCGCGCTCGGACTTTTGTTCTTGTACGGGCAATGGATGGCGTGGCAGCAGCTCGCCGCGAGCGGCTTCTATGTTTCGACCACCCCAAGCAGTTCGTTCGTCTATTTGCTGACTGGCGCGCACGCGATTCACCTGATGGGCGGCGTTGTTGCGCTGCTCGTGGCAGGACTCTTTGCGCTGCTGCATTGCTCGTTGACCACGCGCAGCATTGTCGTGGACGTGGCCGGCTGGTACTGGCATTTCATGGCGGCATTGTGGGTTTACATTTTGTGTCTGCTCGAGTTTGCGAAGTAGGTGGCACAGGCTTTCATAGGAGGCCTCGCGCATGGCTGATCATGTAGTTCCGCATGACATCCCGTCGGTGTACGAGCCGTCGCTGTTCGGTACGTACTCGAAGAAGATCGGGATGTGGCTGTTCCTGCTTTCCGACTCGCTCACGTTCGGCGCGCTCCTCTACGCCTACACCTACAGCCGCATTTCTACTGCAAATTTCCAGGGCCAGACGCCGTTCCACTCTGAAAGCATTGTCAATGCCACCATCATGACGGCGTTCCTGCTCACCAGTTCCCTCACCATGGTATTGGCAGTCCGCGCGTCCGTGCAGAAGGACCAGAAAAACCAAACGCTGTGGCTCCTGGCCACCATGCTGTGCGGCGCGGGATTCGTCGTCCTTCACGGCCGCGAGTGGAGCAACCTGATCGCCAGCGGGTTGACGCTGCCGATGTTTCCGGCGGTGACGGGTGGCGAAGCAAACCCTGATTTCGCGAGAATCACCAAGGAAGTGCCACAGTTTGCTGCCACGTTTTTCACTTTGACGGGTATGCACATGTTGCACGTCACCCTCGGCATCGTATATCTCGGCGTCGTGGCGTTGCGCCGCAAATTCATTCCCATTCTCCTGGCACTCTGGCTGGCAGCGTGGCGGTTGACTCCTTCGACCAGCCCCTTTCACTACGGCGCCCATGTGCTTTTGCTCGCGGCGATCGTCGTCAGCATCGTCCTCTGGCTGAAGAACAAGGTTTACGATTCGTCGGATGTCGAAGTGGCTGGGCTCTATTGGCATTTCGTCGATTTGGTTTGGATGTTCATCTTCCCGCTCGTATATCTGATGTCGGCAAAGATTCTCTAGGAGCCAAAGAGAAATGGACGAAATTCAAATTGCAATCGCGGAACGCGTAGCCGAAGAGCAACGCCACCATAAGAAAGCGCAATTCTTCTGGGTGTGGGGCGTACTGCTGATCCTGACGGCAATCGAGGTTTATCTCACGTACCAGAACATGCAGCCGATGACTATGCTGACGATCCTGCTGGGCCTGTCATTCATCAAGGCGGCGCTGATTATTGGGTTCTTCATGCATTTGCGTTACGAAGTCTCTTTGATGAAATGGCTGACCATGTGTTCTGTCGTGGGTTGTTTCATCATCATGACGCTGTTCATGCTTTGGGACGCGCAACGCGTGGTTACCTTGGGCGTACACTAGTTCGGGACTATAATGCTCCTCACAATGAAGACGAAACTCCGCCTCGCATTCCTGGCCCTGGTCCTTTTCCTTTCGGCCGCGCCGGCTTTCAGCCAGGGCTGCGCGATGTGTTCGAGCTACGTGGAAGCCAGTTCCAAAGGCGGCCAGCGCGCGGTCAATAAAGGCGTCCTGCTATTGCTGATTCCAGCCGCTGGATTCATGAGTGGGGGCATGGCGATGGCCTACCGGTACAGCAAGAAACGCGACCTCGAACAGCTCTGAGAGATCAAAGCGCCGCAATTTCCTTCCAAGGCCTAGTATCCGAGGCCGACATTCAACGACGACGTTGCATTTCTTTGGCGGTGAGTTTGTAGGCTGCGTCTAGCTTGCTAGCCTAAGCCCCAGCGAGCCGCGGGGTCGACTTGCGACGATGTGCCCATCCTGTTCGTTCGAACCCATTTTCGGAACTTTGCGCAACTAAGCGGCGGCCAGCTCCAGGATGGAATAAGGGCTCAAGGTGTCCACGATACGCTCCAAGCGAAGGGCGCATTTTGAAGCCAGGCTGGCGTACTCCTCTTGCGTGCGCTCCATGCCGCCGGGAATCGCCAGCATGATGATGTCAAGTTCCTTGGAGAGATGCGGCCCCGGGGTGTGAGGAACGACACTTTCGATGATCAGAACGCGCGCGTGCGCCGGCATGGCGCGCCGGATGGCCGACAGGATCTTGACGGATTCGGCGTCGGGCCAGTCGTGGATGATATTCATCAACAGGTAGGCGTCGGCCTGGGGCATGGAGTCGGTGAAGAAGTTGCCGCCGACGACCGCAAGCTTTTCCCCGTTTTCCGGCGCGACTTCTGCCACCACATGTGGTTGATCGAACAGGATTCCCTGCGTGTTCGGGGAACTCTTCAGGATGGCGCGCAGCAGGTGGCCACGCCCGCCGGCGATGTCGGCAACGGTGGAGAATTGCGAAAAATCATATACAGGCAGGATGGCGGCAATATCGCGGTGCGATTTCGAAGTCATGGACGAATTGAAAATGCGGCTTTCGTCCGGGTGCGTGGCTAGATACGCGAAGACGCCCTCAGGGCGTCGCTTCGTGAATGCGCATTCGCCGGTACGCAAAGAATGATCCAAATCCTCGAATGCGCTCCAGAACGCGGGGAGGCCGAGCATCCGGACGTAATCACGCAGAGACTCAGGATGGTCGGAGAGCAGGTAGCGCGAGGCTTCGGTATGGCGCCAGGCGCCATCTTTCCAATCGAAGATGCCGACCGAGGCGAGCAGGCGCAGCACGCGGTACAACGCTTGCGGCTGTGTGCCAGTGGCTTTGGCGAGCGCTTCGGTGGATTGCGGCTGATCGGCAATGGCGTCGGCAACTCCCAACTCGGCGACGACGTGCAAGCAGCGCGACGTCCAGCCTGCAGTGGTGAGTTGCATGAGCTGAATATTCGCGGGACTCGGCGGTGTGGCGGCCTTGGGCTGGGTGGAGCTACCGGTCATGGGTCTCTCTCTTTCCGGGAACGGCTGCATACGGTATCACAGAGGAGCAGAAAAGCAGAAGACCAAGGCGGAAAAGGGGTGGATAGGACCTAGCCGGCACCTCAGAGCAAGAAGAGACCAGGCGTACTCCTTGGGCGCGTGCAAGTTTGAATCCACGGAACTTAATGCGAGCGGGGATGACGTTGTCTTTTTCCCATATTGGGATGCAAATCGGCGCGCGCTTCTCGTTTTAGAACACACAAACTACAAATGATTGGTTTCCGGGCCGGATGCAGAGCGAATCCGGGCCCTTTCTATTGCTCGCTTGTAAAGAAGCGAATTGAGGCGACGGCGCCGAGCAACCCACTTCTTAGATTGCCAGCCAATTAGCAAAGGACCATCACCGAAGACACTAATAGCGCAATCCGGCACGCGACGCGATTAAGCGACGCTTACCGGATGCGGGAGCAGGGGAAACGCTCGCCGATCCGCGCGTGATAGTACTCTTCTTTAGCCGGGGACTTCATCAGCTCGTCGTAGACGCCTGAGGGGACGTTGAAATACTGGCAAACTTCGCCGCGGGAGAACTGGATTTCCAGAGTTTCTGAATCTTCCTGATAACCGACTTGGGTGATATCGACCGAGGAAACGGGGATCCGATGCATACGAAGGGGCCCCTTTCTCCAGAGCGCCGGTTGCCGGGGAAGACTGCCCCACTTCGAGAAGGAGTGAAAGCAGGCTTTACGATGTCAGGCGGATGGTCAAGCTCCTTTGATCTTGGCCAGGCGTCGCCACGCTCTCCGGTCGTCGCCCGTGGGTAACGGCTGATGAGCGGATTCTAGCATGAAAATGAATGTGATGAATCAACTGAATTGACTGAAGGAGACGAAAGGAAAAGCAGAACCGGAGGCAGAAGATAGAAAAAGGGGCGGCTGAGGTGGTTTCATCGCTCGGGGAGAAGCTGCGAGTTGGCAGCATCCCCACTGCGGTCGGAATGACCCCACGGACAGGCGTGCAGAGGAAAGTCAGGTCGCGGTGGAGGCGCGTTCTTGTTCGAGTTTGCGGATGGTGGTGCGCAACCAGTTCCCGAGCGCTTCTTCGATCTCTGACCCGCCGCCGGATTCATATAAGGAAGCGAGGGTTTGGCCTGTCCCATTCAGAGGAATGTGGCGGCAGGGAATTTGCTCGGCGGCGCGGCTAGCCGGAACGAAATGCATGAGGAGACAAGCGCTGCAGGGTTGACGCTCGTCCTGGCTGTTGAAGTTCATGCAAGTGAGAGAATCCTCGAAGATGAGGGAGGCACGGCGGGCGGCGTGAGGCGATCGTCCATACCCACCGTCTTCGAGAAAACGAAGCTCGAACTTGAGAAGATCCAAGAGGTCGCGATCATCTTTTTTCAGTTCGGGTTTCGGTTCGGGCATGGCGGCCTCCGATAAACAAATTGTGGTGCGGAATGGGCGGGATTGCTGTGACGCGCGATACGCCGCTCCGTGACGGGAGTCACACTGAGGAAGAGCCTTTATGAGCAAGCGGCCGTAAGGCACCGGGCCCATTAAGGTGGTTTCCTGCTTGAAACGTTTTGGAGGTGGCGTTACGTCTAAGTAGTACGCCTCGTGCCGTATCAGTGTGCGTGAAGCCAGGGCGAGAGTCCCATTCCGTCGTCCGAGTCATCCTGGTATTCAGGAAGTGAGGACTTTCCGATGTGGATTTGTAATTTGAAGGGCAGAGGAGCGTTTCTCGCGGCCGCAACGTATATGATGGGTGCAATTGTCGTAGCGGCTCCTTCGACGCCAGCGTTTGGCGCGCAAGGGGCACCGGCTTCCAATACCGCGCGGCCCGTGGGAACCATCAAGTCGATTTCCGGGAACAACATTGTATTGACGACGGACAGCAGCGGTGACGTGAGCGTGGTAGTGCAAGATGCGGCGAAGCTCGTTCGGGTAGAGCCAGGGCAAAAGGATTTGAAGGAAGCTGTACCCATCGCGCTGAAGGAGTTGCTGCCGGGAGACCGCATTCTGGTGCGCGGACAACTTGGCGAGGACGGAAAGACCGTGCTGGCAACAGCCGTGATCGCGATGAAAAAGGCTAGCATTGCCGAAAGGCAGGCTCACGAGCGGGAAGAATGGCGGCAAGGCACGGCGGGGCTAGTGAGCAGCGTGGATCCTGCGGCAAACTCCATCGTCATCACCCAGCCGGCAGTGGGCGAGAAAAAGACGGTGACCATTCGTCTTTCCAAGGACACCGTAGTGCGCCGGTATGCTCCGGACTCGATCAAGTTCGATGATGCGAAGCCGGCGAAGCTCGAACAGATCAAAGCCGGCGATCAGCTTCGCGCCCGCGGCACACGCACCGCCGATGGAAGCGAATTGACAGCGGCGGAGATTGTGGCCGGCACTTTCCGGAATATCGCGGGGATGATTTCAGCGATTGATGCTTCCGCAAATACGGTGACGCTGCAGGATCTGGCGACAAAGAAAACCGTTACCGTGAGACTCACCACAGATTCGCAGGTGCGAAAACTGCCGCTGCCAATGGCGCAACGCATTGCAGCGCGGTTGAAAGGGGCCGGACCGGATTCGCAACCGCCCAGCGCGGCACCCGGCTCAGGTGCGAACGCATCGCAGGGGCAAAGACCGGCCAGCACGCAAGCTGGCGCTGGGGAAAGCGTCTCCCCAGGATCCGGGAGAGGCGCGGGCGGAGACTTCCAGCAGGCGTTCAATCGCATGCCTGCCGCAACTCTTTCTGACTTTCAGAAGGGTGACGCCGTAATGATTGTTGCGACCGAGGGTGGCGCGAATGGTTTGCCGTCGGTCATCACTTTGCTTGGCGGAGTCGAACCCATCCTGCAAGCCTCTCCGAACAGCAGCGCTTCCTCGATTCTCTCGCCCTGGACCCTGGGCGACGCGTCTGGCGGGGAAGCAGGGAATCCTTAAGGGCGGGCCAATTCAACATATTCCAGCAGAAACAGGAGATTTGATGAGCTTCAGGCTGTCGCGAACTGTAGGTACATTTTTCTTATGCCTCTTGCTGAGTCTTTTTATCCCGGAGTTTTCTTTTGCGCAGGAACCTACATCCAGGCCTGCGGTGAACGACGCCGGGGGATTGACGGGAATCGTGAGCGATCCTTCGGGCGCCGGAATTCCCAAAGCTTCTGTCCGTTTGACGGATGCCAGCGGCACGTCTTACGACGCCACGACCAACGCAGAAGGGATTTACCAATTCAAGGCTCTGTCGCCGGGAGTCTACACACTGAAGGCGGTCGCGAAAGGATTCAACCTCTTCACGCAAGAAAATGTACAGGTGGCCGCCAATCAAGTGCAGCAGGTGAGCGTCAGCCTGACGATTCACATTGAAGAAGAAAAAGTTCAGGTGACCGACGAGACGACGAAAGTGGACGTCGATCCATCGAACAACGCCGGCACAGTGACGATGAAAGGAAAGGACCTGGACGCGTTATCCGATGATCCGGACGAACTAGCGTCGGAACTTCAGGCGCTGGCAGGACCGTCGGCAGGCCCGAACGGCGGGCAAATCTATATTGACGGGTTTACGGGAGGTCAGCTTCCCCCGAAAGCTTCCATTCGGGAGATTCGCATCAATCAGAATCCGTTTTCTTCCGAGTACGACAAACTGGGTTACGGCCGCGTGGAGATCTTGACCAAACCTGGAACGGACCAACTGCACGGCCAATTCTGGGTGATGGGCAACACCACGGCCTTAAACTCCAAAAACCCCTTTATTGTGGGCCAACCGCCCGACTACTATTCAACGCAATACGAAGGACACCTGGGCGGCGCGCTTGGGAAGAGACTGTCGTTTTTTACGAGTGCGGAGCGGCGAAACCTCAACGAGTTGTCTGTGGTAGACGCCCCTTATGTGGATCCAACAACTCTACAGGTCACGACGTTCAACGGTGCGTTTCCGAACCCACGCACGCGCACAGAAGTGAGCCAACGCCTCGATTATCAAGTTACGCCCAACAATACTTTGATCACGCGTTACCAGTACTGGGGCAACAATGAGAGCGGAGATGGGGTTGGCGCCAACGGGTTCACGCTGCCGGCATTGGGATATAACGCACTCAACACTGAGCATACCTTTCAGATGACCGACACGCAGCTGCTGGGCCCTCGCACGATCAACGAAACCCGGTTTCAATACATCCATCAAGAACGCGATCAGAATCCGCTGAATACGACGCCCACCATCTCCATTCAAGGAGCTTTTTCGACGGGGGGAAACAGCGGGGGAGTGAGCCTGGACACGCAGAACCGGTATGAATTACAGAATATCACGTACTTCAATGTAGGGAAGCACGCTTTCAAGTATGGCGGCCGGTTACGCGCTACGACGGATGACTATTCATCGAATGCTGGATTCAACGGAACGTACGTTTTCGGTCCCCGGCCGCAACCAAACTGCACGCCAACGCCTACGAACGATTGCCAGATTACGGGATTACAGGCTTACGTGCTCACTTTGCAGGACCAAGCGGCGAATCCGCAGGTTCCCTTCTCGACAAATGGAGGTGGCGCAACTAGCTATTCGCTCAATTCCAATGCGGCAGGGATCGCTTCCACCGGCGTCACCTGGTTTGATGGAGCCCTTTTTCTGCAGGATGATTGGCGCTTGCGGCCGAACGTGACCCTGAGCATGGGCCTGCGCTACGAGACGCAGAACAATTTGGGAGATCACGCCGATTTTGCGCCGCGCGTGGGGATTGCCTGGGCCCTGGACGGAAGCGGGAAAAAATCGCCTAAAACCGTCCTGCGCGGAGGCTACGGGATTTTCTATGACCGCTTCACTTCAGATCTTGCTCTGCAGCAGCAATTGCAAAACGGCGTGATTCAGCAGCAATTCCTGATTTCAAACCCCCAGTTCTTCAACCCCAATCAAACAACACAGATCCAGCAGTCGGGCACGCAACCCGTCATCGTGTACATTCCCAATGCCAACTTGCGGACTCCATACATCATGCAGGCGGGAGCGACCATCGAGCGGCAACTGGGCAAGTTCGCGAACTTGTCGGTGACCTATCTCAATTCGCGGGGCGTGCATCAGTTCTATAGCAATGCCACACCTCCTAGCGCCACCGCGCCTCCCGGCACGACGCCGCAAATCATGTACCAATACCAATCTGGCGGAATCTTCAAGCAAAACCAGATCATCGTGAACAACAGAGTGCAGGTGGGAGCCAGGCTGTCGTTGTGGGGCTATTACACACTGAACTACGCGAATGGCAATACCTCGGGCGCTGGCTACGTGCCGTCGATTCCTTGTGGAGCGCCAAGCCTCCCTACGGGGACGCCATGCGGCATTGACGAAGACTATGGTCGGGCATCGTTCGATGTACGGCATCGCGCATTCGTTGGCGGGTCCATCAGTATGCCTTGGGGGCTTCGGGCGAGCCCGTTTCTAGTCGCCCAATCTGGCTCGCCGTTCAACATCACTACTGGTCAAGACTTGTACGGGATCAACGCGTACAACACACGTCCGACCGTGGGCACTTGTGACAATTCCAATTCTGGCGCGAAGCCCACTGCGTATGGTTGCTTCAACCTGGCGACGACCGCCGGACAAGCAATGATTCCTATCAACGACGCAACGGGACCGAGCCGGTTCACTCTGAATCTTCGATTTAGCAAGACTTTTGGATTCGGAGAAAAGAAAGAAGCAGCCGCGAGGGGAAATGGACAAGGCGGAGGGACTTTTGGGCGAGGTCCCGGCGGAGGCGGCCCGCATGGCGGCGGAGGCGGCCCGCATGGCGGCGGGGGCGGTGAGCACGGCGGGGGCATGTTTGGAGGGGGAAATCCTTCGAACAATCGCTATAACTTGACGTTCAGCGTCAACGCGAACAACGTGTTCAACAGGGTCAACGCCGCAAATCCGATTGGCAACCTAAGCTCGAGGCTGTTCGGAGAGTCCAATACTCCGGCCGGCGGGCCTTTTGGGTCGACAACTGCAAACCGGCGTGTCTATTTGCAGTTGTTATTCAGCTTTTAGAGACTCACTCAATCTCCATGTCGAACTAGCGCTCTTACTACACTTCCTTCCGTGTGCGTAGTTACGCTAACCTTGGGCCTGGATGAAAAAGCGGAAGAAAAGGGTAATTGACGTGGGAAAAGAGGCGCGGCGGGTGGCGCGAAAATCCGGAATCGCACCTGCGGTGACACGCGTAATCCCCGACAAGCGCAAGCGTCCACCGAAGCACAAGACAGATTGGCTCAAAGCGGAATCGGAATAGCCCCTCTTCCTAACAGAGTCACGGTTTGTCAAAAGAAGTCCGAACCGGACCTAATTCTTGGAGCTTCAACCAGGTTTATTGGCGGGAACAACTTCGTCGGGGCGAAACAGTGGAGTGGGGGCAATTTTTCGCCGTTCGGCGAGTTCAGCGGCGATCATCTCCAGATCCTTTTTGTCAAAACCCATTGAGCTCACTTTGACCTTGCCATCGGTTTCTATCAGAAAGATTGTCGGAACATTGGTGAGGCCATAGGCGTTCGAAACGAGGTAACCGTTGTCATCGAGAACGACCAGGAAAGTAACGCCATACTCGGAAACAAAACTTTTCGTGGCGCGCGCGTCGTCTTGGGAGATCCCAAGGAACGTTGCGCCGCCGGAGCCGTAGCGTTGATGGAGCCGTTCCAAAAAAGGGAAAGTGAATTGGCAGACAGGGCAGGAGATTTTGAAGAAGGCCGCGACGACCGGGCCGCGCTCAAGCAAGGAGCCAAGCCCATATTGCTTCTGATCCAATGATTTTAGCGAAAATTCGGGAGCCACATTTCCTGCAACAATGTGAGTCATATCGTCCTTAGAGCCCATCCAGCGTGAAAGCCGCCGAAAAATACTCATCCACAAATTGTAACGCAAAAGCGCGGGGCCAACATTCCTTTGATGCGCCTGAGAACCATCTCGACGCATGGGAGAGGTCTCGTGGAGAAGCATCGCGAACGTTCAGCAGAACCACACTTCTAAGAGAAAAAGCTAGATGCATCTCACTATCCGTAGCGGCAGGCTCTTAGGTATACTGGCGGAGTACTGAATCGAGCGGGCGTCGTACAATGGCAGTATAGAAGCTTCCCAAGCTTCGGACGTGGGTTCGATTCCCATCGCCCGCTCCAGATTCTAAACGGCTTACACGGGATGCTCTGTTTTCCAAGATCCGCTTTTTTCCTCAAGTCTCGATCAAAACCGCTTCTTTTTGACTTGGGAGCGCGGGTCCCTAGCGGCGGCAGATCTTCTAAGTCTGATGCGATCAATGACTTAAGAAGACTGTTGAAAGATTTTATCGGGCGTCAGTAATCATCAATGCTGAACAACAGAAGCTCGCAGAGCTCTTGTTCTTGGCCTGGCCTCAATCAGCAAATCGATCCTAGATTCAACGCTTAAATCGTTCTGCAACACGTTTGCAGAGTGTCCGTGAAAGCATAGTGCACTCGAACCATTCCAAAACATGACGGGGCAGATCATAGCTCGGAATCGCAGACTCCCATCTTAATCACAGGGTCTGGTTTGCCCGTCTTCCGCCGAGAACCCGCTGCAGGTTCCACGCTATAATGCGGGCATTAAACGGGTCTCATAGTGTGTGGTAAGGGGACTCGGTTACGGCTTGTGAGTAGAGACGATCATGAACCGGTGGTGTTCGGCAATCGCCTTCCCACTGACTGCCACTTTTGCAGCGAGGCTCAATCGGTCAGTTCGCAGGACAAAACAGCAATAACAGCACAGGTCGCCGTCTACTCGGAAGCGAGGCAGCGGGGCGACGGACGTACTCAGGCGATGTTCCACACAGAGGACGCGGAAATCTGGCTATCGACAACCCGCAAGGTGTCGCGAGGGCGTGCAGCAATCGAAAAGGAATTGGATCTTCCCGCCGATCCGAGTCGCCGATTTCGTCTTGAAGTCGAGAACATCAGCTTTCTCAACCCAGAGGTCGCTTTCATTAGCCAAGTGACTTCCGCGGTGAGAATTCAGTCTTAGGACCTGCATCCTGGTCTAAGTCCTGCATCGTCAAATCGCGCGTCTCGCGGATAAACAGAAGTGACAGCATGGCTGCCACACAATAAATGCCATAGACCACCGGTATATAAAACCATCTGTGAAGAACATCATTCCCTATCAATCCGGCCAAAAAGGCCGGGGCAATCGCGCCTCCCAAGATGGCGGAGAGACTGTATGAGATGCCACCGCCAGAGTATCTGAATCTGGTCGGGAAGCTTTCTGAAGTCAGTATGGGAGCTAGGCCGTGCAGCAGCCCCACCCCGAAGAAGGTAATCCACGATTGCAGAATCGCAATGAGCAGAACGCGCCTGCCCAAGACCGCGAGGGCAAAAGGGTAGGAGAGGATCGTCGTAATTGCGATCGCGGCATAAGCAACTGCCCTGCGCTTCAGCAAGTCGGCCAAAGGCCCGCTGACGAAAATTCCGAGAACGTCAAAGATTCGACTAAACGTCAGAAGAATTGCCGTCGTGGCCAGCGGAATTCCGGCAAATTTCATGAAGGAGATGCTAAAGGTGCCGCTCACGTAGGCGTCCATCTGCATGAAGGCCAGAGCTATTGCCACAAGCAGGACCGAGGCCGCGTGCGTCCGAAAGACCGCAAGACTCGGTGCGCGAGCAAGCTGTTGGCGCTCTTTGAGCTGTTCAAATATGGGGCTATCGGCAAGTTTGAAACGTGCCACCAAAGCGGGAATGACAATAACCGCAGAGAGCAGCATCGCGACCCGCCACCCAGTGTCGGTAAAGGTCTTGTTGAGGACCAGCATGATGCCGGTCGCGGACATGGATCCGAGCGGCATGCCTAGATTCGCCATGGACGTCCAGAAGGCACGAGACCGCCTTTTTGCTCCGAATTCGGCAAGCAACGCCGAAGCGCCTCCGAACTCGCCTCCGACTCCGATGCCTTGAGCGATTCGCAAAAAAACCAAAAGAATCGGAGCAGCAAGGCCCAACTTCGCATAACCAGGCAACAAACCGGTCAAACAAGTTGTGGCTCCCACAACCAAGATGTTCGTAACAAACGCAATCTTGCGCCCGGCGCGATCGCCAAAGTGACCGAAAATGAATGCGCCCCCGAGACGTGCCGGAAAACCGGCACCGAATGCGAGATAGGACAGCATCAAGGCCCTGGTGGGCGGCAGTCCAGGGAAGAAGATTGAGGGGAAGGCGCTCGCTGCG
>Ga0126370_10000974_pt1 | contig 12735 bp, 11 predicted proteins | sample PanSoiMetaPlot_3_FD_92586 | JGI IMG/M metagenome (GOLD analysis project Ga0126370, IMG submission 92586) | Tropical forest soil microbial communities from Panama - MetaG Plot_3 | ecosystem: Environmental > Terrestrial > Soil > Tropical forest > Bulk soil | place: Panama | collected 2016-02-17 | reverse complement strand
TTCGTACCGAAATCCCCGCCACCGCCTGAAATTCCGAACCCACCTTTTGCTCCATTTGCACTGAAGGTCCCGTATGGGCCACTGACCGGACCTCCCTCGCCAAATGCCACGCGATTGTCTTCCGGTTCCGGAGCAGGCTGAGCCTGTTTGGTAGACGCGGTTTCCTGTTTCTTCTTGGGCTTTATCTTGGCGTTCTTGCCCTGAATTTCGATTGCGTCGGGCACTTTCTCTTCGATCTTGGGTTGAGATTCGGTTAGTCCCTTCGATTGATTCGCCAGCACATTCTGTGTCTGTGAGGGAGCCACCGCGAGTGGAACGGTGCTTACCAGTGTCGCCCCAATCGCCTCCCCACCGCCTCCGACTCCCCAGGTATCGCCTCGAGTACCGTAAAAGATCGCAGAGTAAGCTAACAACACGAGAGTAATTCCAACGTGCAACCCCGCCGACCACGCCAGTGCGCGTCCCCAACGGTCGTGCTCGAAATAAATCTCAGTGCTTGCCACTTTGCTCCAGAGGCTGGGTGACGATACTTACGTTGGCAAATCCAGCTTGCTTTACTGCATCCATCACAGTCGCAAATGCCCCAAACGGGACATTCTCATCAGCACGTACAAAGATGGACTGATTCCGCGGATCGCGGATCTTCTGCCGCAATTTGTTTCCAATCTCATTGATGTTGATGGCGTCGTTCCCGAGGAATACGCGCTGATCCTTATTGATCGTGATTACTAGACGTTCTTCGGTGATCTGCTTCACGGTTCGTGTCTTGGGCACTGCGACGTCAATGCCCGACTGCAGCACCGGCGCCGTCACCATGAAAATGATGAGGAGCACAAGAACAACGTCCACCAGCGGGGTGATATTGATATCTGCGAGCGCTGTTTGTGTGCGACCGTTAGAAGTCGTAAACGCCATCAGCGCCTCACATCGGCGGCAACTGCAGCCGCACTCTGCGCCTGGCTATGCTCCACGGCGTTGAGCACTTCCAGCGAAAAATCATCGCCGCGCGCAGCAAATTCACGAATGGACGCCCCAATCAGGTTGTAGGCGATCACGGCTGGAATCGCGGCTGCCAGGCCCGCAGCGGTGGTGATCAGAGCTTCGGAGATACCCGGCGCAACGGCACGCAGCGTCGCCGCCCCCGCGGTCCCGAGACCGTGAAAGGCATCGATAATTCCCCACACAGTTCCGAACAGCCCCACGAATGGCGTTACAGCGGCGGTAATCGCCAGCCAAGGCACGTTCCGCTCGAGACGAGTAATTGCCTCTGAGGCACCGATCTGCATGCCTCGTTGAATCGACACCAGGCTTCGTATCCCACCAGTCGCCGCCACCTGTCGGCGGTATTCTTCGTATCCGCCCTCAAATACTCCCACGAGAGGGCTAGGCTTGAATTGATCCGCTACAGCTGCAATGTCCTGCAAGCGTTGCGCCTTGCGGAAGGCACGGACGAAGCGCCCGCTCTGCGCTCGTGCGCGCTTAAGCAGACTCCATTTCGTCAGGATGATAGCCCAGGAGATCACGCTGAACGCCAAGAGGGAGAGCAGAATCAGCTTGGCGATGGGGCCGCTGTTGGAAATCATATCGACGACTTCGCCGCCGACGAACACTACCAGCAAGGGGAACAAATGCATTGGATTTTTGGAGAATGCCTTTCGCGATTATAGATGAATTGGACCCCGCAATTTCCTACGCGAACCCACTCTGCCAATGAAAGTTTTGCACTTAAGTAATCAGATTTCGACGACTTGGAATCGCCAATCTGTTTCATCGTGGTCCTACTGATTACTGAAATTCTGTTTCCACGACGACCGACTTAGAAACGCTTGTCAATTTATCCAAATATCCGCATAGCGCTTGCGAAGCCCGACTGCTGTTTCTGGCGAGCCGAATCACGCGCGGCCAAAGCCATGGACGCGTAGCCGCGAATACTCCAAAACGACCTTCGGAAAATCTGCCCTCTGAATCCACAAACCGCTCGATCGCCGGGAATTCGAAATCGATTTCGTCAGAAATCGCCTTCACTACACCAAACGCAACCCCTCGGGCCTCAGCCGCTCGCGCCACTGAGGCAGCCTCCATATCTACGGCTTTGGCACCAAACGAATCCCGCAGTTTGGCCTTCTGCTCTGGACTTGCGACCGAACCAAAACTCACGAGAATACCCGTGCCGCCTCCTAAGTTGGTGCTGCTCGCGTCACCTGCGTTGATCACCTGAGCGGGCCGCAAGATATCCGGCACCTTCATTGCCGGGTCAAGGGCGCCTGCGAACCCTGCCGAGTACACCAGCTTGGGATGAAAAAGTGCGATGACGGCTTCGGTAGCTCGCCGGGCCGCAGTCGCGCCAATCCCACCGCAAACCAAGACGGTCTCGTCATTCTGAAAAAAACGCAATCGGCGACCATCATGCTCCCGATTCTGAACACGCCATTTCTTCACTAACGGACGGACTTCCCGCTCAAGCGCTGCCACGATAGCAATCCTAGGCATATCCGTTGGCCCTGAACCAATCCACCGCCCGCTTTAGAGCATCATCCACTGGCACAATCTTCCATCCCAATTCGCGCTCGGCCTTTGCTGAACTCGCGAACATCTTCTTTTTACCCATGCGAACCGTATCCACGGTCGCGCGCGGCTCGCGGCGCAGGAGCATTCCGGTGATGGCCTCATCCACAACACCGGCCGCAAAAGCAAATATGTAAGGCAGTTTGATTGTCGGAGATGGCAGACCGGTAATCTGGCCGAGTTTGTCGAGTATCTGCTTCAACGTCAGATCCTGTCCGCCGAGAATGTAACGCTCGCCGCTCTTTCCTTTTTCCATCGCGGCAACGTGTCCCCACGCGCACTCCCGCACATCCACCAGATTGAGCCCCGTTTCGACGTAGGCCGGAAACTTTCTTTTCAAGAAATCCACGACGATACGTCCCGTCGGAGTCGGCTTCACATCCTGCTCGCCGATTGGCGTCGTCGGGTTGACCGTCACGACTTGCATCCCGCTGCGCCCAGCCTCCATCGCCACCTGCTCGGCCATGTATTTCGACCGCTTGTAATGGCCGATCATGTCAGCAAGGGAAACCGCCGATTCCTCATCGGCCGGTCGGCCGTCGGAAGTGAACCCCATCGTTGCCACGCTCGACGTATAAACGACGCGCCGCACGCCGTTCTTCCTCGCAGCATCCAGCAGCGCGCGAGTCCCCTCCACATTCGACCGATACATTTCGTTAGGATCGCGTACCCAGAGCCTGTAATCAGCTGCCACGTGAAAAACGGTGTCGCATCCCGAGATGGCTTTCTCCAACGACGCCGGATCGCGCAAGTCGCCCACTGTCGTATCGGCATTGAGTCCTTGCAGATTTTTCAGATTGCTGGTCGGACGCGCAAGCAGCCGCAGATTGGCGCCTTGATCCGCAAGAACGCGTGCTACGTGGGAACCGAGGAATCCGGTGGCGCCTGTGACGAAAGCTTTCAAAGCCCAGTTTCAACCCTCGCGGAAATCGCACGCATCGCTGCCGGTCCCGACCGCGAGACCAAGCTATTTGCTCGCGTAGTGAGCCGCTCCAAGAAAATGCAGGGAAACATACGGCTCGTCGCCGATCACCCAACTGTCATGACCGGGAGGTCCGGGTGGAATGTAAAAGAGCATTCCGGCGCGTAGTTCGTGGATAGTTCCATCTTCCATGGCCGCCGTCGCACATCCGGAGAGCACCATTCCAACATGCTCGACGTTACAGCGAGCCGCACCCACCGCGGGTCCTACATGAAGCGACCACTTCCATCCCGGTTGGTAAGTGGCTCGTCCGATGGTCATGCCACCGAGGTGCACGACTTCGAATTTACCTTTTTCGAATGTACGCACTTCGTCAGGCTGTTCAAACCGCTTCAGAATCGTGTCCATCCCGGGCATGCCAAAGAACTCCAACTCAACGGAATGCTTGCCGCTCACTGATCATTTTCCGTTCTTCCAGACAACCCTCACTGGCTAAGTGCTAATTGCCAACTGCTAATTGCTGGTCTTCTCCATCACTTTCGCGTATGTCGTCAACGCCAGCAGGGGGAAATACTGCCGGTACAAGTGATAGATCAGATAGAACACGCGAGGAAACCCAGTTCCGGTGTCGAACTTCTCGTCCCACGAGCCATCGCTTCTCTGCGTTCGCATCAAGTAAGCAATTCCGCGCGCAACGCAGTCGCTGCGTGTGTCGCCGGCAGCCAGTAAGCCGAGAATCGCCCAGGCAGTCTGTGAAGCCGTACTATCGCCCTGTCCGCGAAGAGTCGGATCATCGTAGGAGCCAACTGTCTCTCCCCAACCGCCGTCCGGGTTCTGCACCATGCGCATCCATTCTGCGCCCTGCTGGATGCATGGCTCGTGCAGGTCCATACCAATGGCTTCCAACCCGCGTAACACGAGCGCCGTGCCGTAGATGTAATTCACTCCCCAGCGCCCGAACCAGCTTCCATCCGGCTCCTGTTCTTTACGGATAAAGTTGATCGCCTTCTTCACCGCCGGATGATTCTTGTCGTACCCATACGTCGCCAACATCTCCAGAATGCGTCCTGTGATGTCGACCGTTGCCGGATCAAGCATGGCGTTGTGATCGGCGAACGGCACATACTGGAACACCATGCGGTCGTTGTCTTTGTCGAATGATGCCCATCCGCCGTTCTTGCATTGCATGGAAAGAATCCAGTCGATCGCCCGCTGCACCGATTCGCGCTGGTAGCGTCCATTGGGGTGCTCGACGCGGCTCAGCGCCAAGCAGACCATCGCGCTGTCATCAACGTCGGGATAGAACTCATTGTTGAATTCGAAATACCAGCCACCCGGCTGCCCATCCGGATTCTTTACCTTCCAGTCGCCAACGTTCCGCACCTGTTTCTGCAGGATCCAATCAGCACACTTCACCATCCGCGGATCCTTGGCCGGAACACCCGCCTCGCCCAATGCAAACAGCGCGTACGCGGTGTCCCACACGGGTGACATGCAAGGCTGCATCCTGAACGTGTCCTCTTCTTCGATCCCAAGCTTTTCGAACTCGTCCATCGCGCGAATCACCTGCGGATCATCCAGTGAATACCCGAGGCAGCGCAGCGCGATGATCGCGTTCATCATCGACGGATAAATCGCGCCCAGCCCATCGCTCATCTCAAAGCGCTCGAGCATCCATTTCTCCGCGCTTCTCAGGGCTACGGAGCGCAAGGGCCGCACGTGCACCCGCTCAAACCAGTGTGTAACGCGGTCGATCACCAAAAAGAAATTCCGCCAGGAAACCAGTTTTTTCGCCCAGTGCAGGTGCATGCGCGACTTATGCATGCCCCCAACGAATAGCTCTTCGACGCCCATCTCCCGCGGAATCTTCTTGAACGGTTTCTTCGCGTAGCAAATCGAGAGGGGCACCAGAATGGCGCGCGACCACGACGAAATCTCGTAGATGTTGAACCAGAACCAGTTCGGAAACAGCACGATCTCCGGAGGGATGGCAGGAACCGCGTCGTAATCGTATTGCCCGAAGAAGCAAAGATAGATCTTGGTAAACGTGTTGACTTCGGTGACGCCGCCCATCTCCAGGATCTTCTTCCGTGCGCGCTCCAAAGCGGGGTGGTCGGCCGTGTACCCAGCCAGCTTCAGCCCGAAGTACGCCTTCACCGAGGCACTGATGTTAGAAGGCCCACCGACGTAAATGCTCCAACCACCGTCTTCGTTCTGATGCCGAAGAATCCAGTTCGCAGCTTTCTGAAAACGTTCCTGGTTCCCGGTCCCAAGTAGCGTGTGAAGCAGGATGTAGTCCGACTCGAGAGTTGTATCCGCTTCAAGTTCCCCACACCAGTACCCTTCGTCGTGCTGCTGTGAGAAGAGATACTTCCGCGCCGCAGCGATCGCCGCGCTCACGCGGCTGCCTAATTCTTCAATTTTTCCGAATCGAAGCTGAGGATTAGAACCGAGGGTTTCGGCAGCTAAATTGGCATCGGGGGAGTTCTTGTCCATGCATATACTCCAACAGATCGTTCCGTAGAGATGTAGCTTGCTACGTCTCCCTCACCACAAGGTCGGTCTAGCGCAAGCCGAGACGCTGCGACCAACGCCGTAATAACTAATTTGCCGGGGCAGAGGCAATCGCTTCCACAATCTCAGGCGGCAATCCGAACCGTACATTCTCTGGCATCACTTCCAACTCCTGCACGTTGGCGAACCCCTTTTCCTGCAGGAATGAAACTGTCTCCTCCACCAAATGTTCCGGAGCTGAAGCGCCGGCCGTAAGTGCAATGGTCTTCACACCTTTCAGCCACTCCGGCTCGATGTCGTTGCAGCTGTCAATCAGGTGTGCCTTCGTACCGAGGTTGCGCGCCACCTCGACCAGTCGATTCGAATTGGAGCTGTTCTCCGAACCCACCACCAGTAGCAAATCCGACTCCGATGCAACCTGTTTCACGGCTACCTGCCGATTCTCAGTTGCATAGCAGATGTCTTGCGCTGCCGGACCTTTGATGTTCGGGAACTTCACTTTCAGCGCTGCAATGATGTCCTTGGTCTCATCCAGGCTCAGGGTAGTCTGGGTCAAATACGCCACCCGATTCGGATCCGGCACGTCCAGCGACGCGACCTGCTCAGGCGATCCCACAACTTGGGTCACGAGTGGAGCTTCGCCCAGAGTTCCGATGACCTCGTCATGGTCCTTATGCCCGATCAGGATTAGCGAGTAGCCCTCTTTGGCAAACTTCACGGCTTCGACGTGGACCTTGGTCACCAAAGGACAAGTGGCGTCAATCACGCGCAGCCCTCGCTTGGTGCTGTGCTCACGCACTTCGGGCGAGACGCCATGCGCGCTATAAATAATCCGTTCGCCATTTGGTACTTCGTCCTCGCTATCGACGAAAATGGCGCCCTTGCCGCGCAATTCTTCCACCACAAAGCTGTTATGGACAATTTCCTTCCGCACATAGATCGGCGGTCCGAATGCCTCCAGCGCGATTCGCACCACATCGATGGCACGCACCACTCCCGCGCAAAAGCCACGCGGCTTGAGCAACAACAAAGTCTTTCCCTCGGTATTCGCTAGCATTCCAGTCACGATTTGACCGTCCCCTGAGTATCTCGCTTGCCGTCACCGGAGAAACCCGGAAACTCCTCCCCGTGGGGTGCAAGCCAACCACAATCCCTTCATTTAGGGTACACGATCCCCATTGTGGCGATACCACTAAAGTACTGAAAAAGAACCGGGATGGTCAACGTAAACCAAAGAAATTGTTGCGATTAGCAGCCATCCGTCGAAAATCGGGGTTGATTGGGACGAATCGTCACTCCGCGACGACCTAATCATTGACGGGCCTAGAGCAAAGGAGTCTGCTTCGGCGTTCTCCGTCCCCCACGTGCGGTCCCAGATCTCAACATTCTTGAGGTATACATATGCGGCCTTACCTGCTTGTCGCAGTCTTGATCGCAGCTCTGAGCATCGTTGCGACTGCCCAGCAACCGCTGACCAATGAATCGATCCAGAAGATGGCCAAAGCCGGACTCGGCGACGACGTCATTGTGTCGATGATCCAGAGCCAACCCGGACACTACGATCTGAATCCTGACACCCTGGTCTCTCTCAAAAAAGATGGCCTCTCGGACAAGGTACTTGCCGCCATGGCTGCCAAGAACGCAGCACCTCCCGCCGAGAAAACCTCCGATGTACGAGGATCTCGAAATCGGCGTTTATCACAGGGTGAAGGATGTTTGGACCATCATCGCCACCGAACCCGTGAATTGGAAGACCGGCGGAGTTCTCAAATCGTTCGCGAGTCAAGGCATCGTCAAAGGCGACGTGAACGGAAGACTACAGGGTCCGGCCAGCGCAACTAAGATGAACACTCCGTTGGAGTTTCTCATCAAGACCCCCGACGGAGTAGAAGCCGCTGACTTCCAACTGGTGCGGCTGCACGTTAAAAGTGACGCCCGTGAATTTCGGACCGTGACCGGCGGTGTATTCCACTCATCAGGCGGCTCGACGAAGGATGCGATCCCTTTTGAGCAGAAGCGGATTGCCAAGCGCACTTATAAGATTACTGTTCCGGACACGGCTCCTCCGGGCGAATATGCCTTTCTAGCCCCTGGACTCACAGGATCGTCCGCGAGTGGCTCTACCGGAAAGGCGTACACATTCCATCTGGTGGAGTAATCAGGGCCAGCGTTCGCCCCGGCGAACCTTATCACTCGCAGCGGTCGGCGTGGGCAACTAGAACCCTCTGGGCCACTTCGCGAACTCGTCTGGCCTCGAGTTGGGTGAAGGTGTGTTCGAAGATGTCGTCCGGCATCCCTGTAGCTCTTATTTCAACCAAGAGGCCCAGATTCCGGTAGAACTCAATCAAAGGTGCCGTACTTCGCTCGTACGCTTCCAGCCGCACTTTGATCGATTCTGGCCGGTCATCTTCGCGCTGGAATAACTTGCCATCGCAACGATCGCACTTCCCTTCCTGCCTTGGAGGACGCTCCGTGACGTGATAGACCGTCTTGCACTTGTCGCAGGTTCTGCGGCCACCCATGCGTACCACGATCTCGCTAAATGGAAGTTCATAGTTCACAACGGCCGTCAGTTTCAGGCCTTCTGAGTCCATCAATTCTTTGAGGGATTCGGCTTGTGCCAGCGTTCGAGGAAACCCATCGAGTATGAATCCCCCAGCACACTGCAAGCAGCCTTTCCTTTCACGCACCATCGCCCATACGGTGGAGTCGGGGACGAGTTCCCCGCGACGCATGTAACCCAACGCCTCTTTCATGGCTGGACTCTGATCGCACTCGGCGCGAGCACCCGCGGCTCGAAAAACGTCTCCAGTCGAGAGATGGCACGCCCGCAAACGTCGGTGGAGTAACTCAGCCTGTGTACCTTTACCTACTCCCGGGGCGCCCAGCAAGATCAGCCTCCAGGGAAGCAGGGCAGGCTCCGGCGTTATTTCACATTGCGCTGAAGGCCCCTCAATCCAAGCCGCTCGATTGTTCGTCATGGTCATGGGCTGAATGTAGGGGGACCAAGACACCGATGCTGTGACGGAGATCACAAGCACCAGAGCCTCAAAACACATATGGCACCGCATGGCCCTATCGTGCCTCCCCCTACCCTCCCCGTGCCATTGTGGCGATCCGCGCTCTGTTGCACCATGTAGGCGTCTTCCAAGGCCCCCAGGTCAACGAAGAAAATGCTGGAACTAAGCTCAAGACGGACCGCCAATCCCCAGGCCGCTGTCGCCGTGGGAGGCCAACAGACCCGCAGACTCCTTCTCGCTCTGGTTCTGCTGCTGGCTGCGCTGGCCGCCGTTCTGATCAAAGATCGCGATTTCTGGTTCGGCGACGGTTCGGCGACGGTTGAAACTTATATTCCTGAAACTCCAGCCACCGTTCAGACTCCAGTAAGCCCCGCTGCGCAGCCCAACCAGACAGTTCAGCCTCACACCTCGAAGAAACAGGTGGCCCCGGCAGTTGTAGCCCAGGGGAGACCCGAAGAAGCTCCAGCCGTAACAACGAACCGGACGATCCTTCCTCCGCTCGATGTAGAAGTCGTGGCGGGCGGCAAGCACAGCAACGTTCGTCCGGGAAGCAACGCCACCAAACTGGAAATCGCAACTCCCGGAACGAAATCTGCACCCCAGATCGAAGCTGCGACCAACGCAGCCCAGCACGAACCAGTTGCCGAAGCCAACCGACCCTCCTATCCGCCGCTGGCGCAGCATATGAACGTGCAGGGATCAGTGGTGTTACAGGCTCTGATTGGAGCCGACGGGATTATCGAGAACTTGCGCGTAATGAGCGGACCGGCAATCCTAGCCCCTGCCGCCCAGCAGGCCGTCCGCGAGTGGCGCTTCAAACCAATCATGCAGAACGGTCATGCTGTTGAATCGAAGGCGACGATTACGGTGAACTTCGCGATCAAAGTCGCCGACAATTCCGCCAAGACAACAATCGCTGAAAGCCGTCCGGAAGAGATCCTGATTCTGACCCGCTGATTCTTGTTCTCCCAATCGTTCCCAGCCTTACAGACTGAATTTCTATCCAAGCATTGTCAGGCGTTCGCTTTAATCATCTGTTCGGCGTGCTTGCGGGAAGTCTCAGTCAGCTTTGCTCCGCTCAGCATCCGCGCCACTTCCTCAGTGCGCTCCTCGCCCGTGACCGGACGTATGCTGGTCCGTGTCCGCCCGCCCGATTCCTTCTTCTCGGTGACGTAATGCTGATCGGCAAACGTGGCAATCTGTGGCAGGTGCGTCACGCATAAAACCTGGTTCGACCTCGACAACGACTTCAGTTTCTTTCCCACCGCTTCGGCCGCCCGCCCCCCAATTCCAGTGTCGATTTCATCGAAGATCATAGTCTTCTGGGTTCCACATCTCTCTCGTTTCTTACGAGAAACCGAATCGTGGGTGCCCCATTTCTCCCGTGCTTTTTGCGCGAGAAGTGGCGATTTCCCGGCCTCCACGCTGGCCTTCAACGCCAGCATCACCCGCGACAACTCTCCGCCGGACGCAATGTGTTCCAGCTGCCGCATCGGTTCACCCGGATTCGTAGAGATCATGTACACAACCTGATCGATGCCCGCTGCAGTCCAGCCCTGCTCTTCCTCAGAATGTGTCCGGTCGATCCGGAACGATGACTTCATAGCCAAATCATTGATCTCGGCTTCAACCAGCTTTTCGAGCTTTCGCGCCGCCTCGTTCCGTTTCTTCGACAATGCCCTGGCTGCCCGCAAATACCCGTCTGCCGCCGAAGCCAACTCGCCGCGCAACTGCCGGAGAATTTCGTCTTTGTTCTCGACTTCTGCTAATTTGCGGGACACATCCGTTCCAAACTGAATCACTTCATCCAGCGTGGGACCGTATTTCCGCTTTAGCCGGTCGATCAACGCAAGCCGGTCCGCGACTTCGGCAAGATGCTCCGGCGAAGCCTGAATGCCTCCCGCATAATCACGCAGCGTTGCGCCGACATCTTCCACACTGATCCGCGCTGACTGCAAAGCGGCCAGCGCCTCTTGGAACTTCGGCTCGTAGCGAGCTAACTCCTCAACCTGTTTCTGCGCGGCTCGCAGCGTTGAGGCGGTCGATCCGTTTCCTTCATAGAGCAGATCAAACGCATTCATCGCGGCGCTGTATATCTTCTCGGCATTGGCGAGGACCCGCTTTTCCGCTTCCAGTCGTTCATCTTCGCCGCTCTGCAACTTTCCCTCTTCAATCTCGCGCTTCTGAAAGACCCACAAATCGACAAGCCGCAAACGATCCTGCTCTCCGCGCTCGAGTTCGTCGATCCGCGATCGAATCTCTTTCCATTTAGCGAAAGCTTCGGCCACTGGCTCAAGGACGCTTCCCGCGAAAGCATCCAGCAGTTCGAGACGAGCCGGTCCATCGAAAAGCAGGATTGATTCGTTTTGCGCGTGAATGACCGCCAGATGCGGCGCCAACTGCCTCAGCACGGAAACGGTGGCAGGCTGATTATTGACGAACACGCGCCCCTTGCCGCTCACAGCAATCTCGCGACGCAAGATCAGGCTGCCATCATCAGACTCATCCAACCCGTTCGTATCAAGAATCTTGTGGACGGATTTCTCCACCGTGTCCTCTATTTCACACACGGCAGCGATAACCGCCTTCTCCGTCCCTGAGCGAATCACGTCGCTCGAGGCTTTATCGCCGAGCAGAAGCGCCAGAGCGTCGATCAGGATCGACTTCCCCGCTCCGGTTTCTCCCGTAAGCAGGTTCAATCCCGGCCCAAACTCCACCACCAGATTGTCGATGACCGCGTAGTTCTCGAGCCGCAACTCACTCAGCACGGGCTGTTCCTGGGACGCAGATTTGAGCGCAGCATAGCACGAAAAAGCAATTCCCACCGTTCGAGTAATTTAGAGGTCATCGACGCAGTCCTCGGCGATCTCTGCGGCCGTTCTTCGCGACCTCAGCGGTAAAATCTTTTGACCGCTGAGAACGCGGAGAACTCCCGCCGACCACCCAAAGGAATCCACCCCAACCATCCGTAAACTCCCCTTGCACCAAATCCCTTGCTATCATCATCTAAGATTGGTCAACAATTCATTCATGGCCATAGCCGGGCAATACTCGGTCGAAACCGACGCTCATCCCATTCCAGCCACCATGCAGGCCGCGGTCTATCGCGGGATCAACGACATCCGCCTGGAAAGCGTACCGGTACCTTCCATCGGTCCCAGAGAAATGCTCTTACGCGTGCATTCCTGCGGCGTCTGCGGAACCGATCTCAAGAAGATTTCAACCGGCTCTCACTCCGCTCCACGCATCTTTGGTCACGAAACTTCCGGTGTTGTCGCCGCAGTTGGTGCTGAGGTCACGAAATACCGCCCCGGCGATCGTGTCATGATCTTTCATCACATCCCCTGTCGCGAGTGCTTTTATTGTCAGAACAAGACCTTCGCTCAGTGCTCCACCTATAAGAAAGTCGGGTGCACGGCGGGATTTGAGCCCTCCGGCGGCGGATTTGCTGAATACGTCCGCGTCTTGGATTGGATCGTCGACCACGGAACCGTCCGTATCCCAGATAACGTTTCTTTCGAGCAGGCGTGCTTTGTCGAACCTGTAAATACTTGCCTGAAAGGCGTTTACACACTGAACCTGCACTCTGGCGAAACTGTTCTGACGATCGGCCAGGGCCCCATCGGCATCATCCTGAGTGTTCTGGCGAAACGGGCGGGCGTCACCTTAATTACTTCCGATTTGTATCCCGAGAGGCTTAGAATAGGCTCAAGT
>Ga0126370_10000971_pt1 | contig 12746 bp, 7 predicted proteins | sample PanSoiMetaPlot_3_FD_92586 | JGI IMG/M metagenome (GOLD analysis project Ga0126370, IMG submission 92586) | Tropical forest soil microbial communities from Panama - MetaG Plot_3 | ecosystem: Environmental > Terrestrial > Soil > Tropical forest > Bulk soil | place: Panama | collected 2016-02-17 | reverse complement strand
GTCGCTTGACACCACGTCGTTTGCCGCCTTAGGGTGAGACCGTTCCCGTGGGGCACTGCGGCAGTTCCGCCGGGATAACGTTGTAACGCAAGATCACCGTTCCAGTCGGAAGAGTTGGGCGCACATAGGCGTCCGGGCCAGTAAAGAAAAATGTCGATGTACTCGATTCATCCACTACACCCGTCGACGCGATCCAGATCTGTTCAGTAGCAATCTGCAGGAGTCCGCTGGTGAGCCACATACAGAGGACTGCGATGCGCTTACCCGACCAAAGACGCTGAAAAGTTTTCATGAGATTCAGTCGAAATCCACCTACGTCAACGAGCTGGCCAGGTTGAATATAAAGCATGTCGGGTGGAGAGCCGCTGCCCGAGATTTGCTGGCTGGAGACCGCGATTGCGGAGGTGAGCACTACCGACAGCAAGTAGGTTCGTGATTATTGCTTCATTGTCGGCTCCGCCATGGGCTGTGAGTGCTCGCCGCCGATTCCATGTGTGCTGCGCATCCGCGCATCACGCCATCGCTTCAGTGGCCAACTCTGGCACAACGATTATGGCTGTTACGCAAATAGATTTATTAGACGTGAGATTCTGAAGAAGGTTAGCCGGATGTAGGGCGCGCAGGCAAAAATCACCGGGAACTATCGTCGGTTTCTTGTTTGCCGACCATCGGGGACTGAACGTCCGTAGGACCACTTTTCACTACTCGATAGCAATTGGCATTCGTTGCAAATACCCGCACATTTCAGCACTGCTGGTGTTCGCTGGGCGCGGGATTCGATAAAAGAAGACAGGCTCTGATTCCGCTCACGAACCGCTTAGAGAACTCCTTTGATGTGTGATTGAACACCATTGCGATATTAGACTTTTTCTTCATTGTCTTTCGTACCGTTTGGGTATAATGCCCGCACCTTACACTGGTCAGCTTCGAGCCAATGAGTCACAGCTAAGCACCGCTATCGAAAACGTTAACAAACATAGCCGCCTCGTATCACGCATCTAGGCGGCTCGGTCGTGATCCAAGGAGGCCAATCATGATCCGAATTCGTCAACGAGGAAACAACCGTCAGAATGAACGATCATCTCGATGTGGAAAGCGCCATCCGCATGGATTGACCGATGCAACGTCGCTCTTCATTCTCTTGCTTATGCTGAGTTCGTTCTCCGCGGCACAAGATACAAGCTCGCTCAATGGCAGCATCACGGATCCGTCGGGTGCGAATGTAATGGCTGCGACCATCACTCTGACCGATGCTGCAACGGGTTTGCAGCGGACCACGACCAGCAATAATGCCGGGCTATATCAATTTCTCGATGTGCCGCCGGGCAAATATCGCCTGGAGGCCGCGGGCAAAGGTTTTGCTGCCTTTTCCGTCGAGAACGTCACGCTGGTTGTCAAAACACCTTCCACAGTGAACATTCGCTTTCGTCTGGCGGGTGTGGCGGAATCGGTGACCGTGCAAGCCGAGGCGCCCCTCATCAATCGCACCGATGCCTCACTCGGCAACACCATCGAACAAAATCAGATCGCACAATTGCCGATTCCCGACCGCAATGTAGTTACGTTGCTGAGCTTGCAGCCGGGAGTGGCGTACCTGGGTGATCAAAGCCAGGAGTTACAAAACACCGATACCCGCAGCGGCGCCGTGAATGGCATGCGTAGCGATCAGTCCAACGTGACGGTCGACGGCATCGGGATGAATGATCAGAATAACGGGTATGCGTTTACCAGCGTTCTTAACGTTCCCCCCGACTCGGTCCAGGAATTTCGAGTGACTACGGCCAACTCGAATGCAGACTCGGGTTATTCCAGCGGCGCCCAGGTGTCCATGGTGACCAAGAGCGGCACCAATCAGTTTCACGGCTCGGCCTACGAGTACAACCGCAATACGATTTTCAGCGCCAATGATCCATTCTTGAAGGCATCCCAGTTGGCCAGTGGACAGCCAAACAAGGCGCCAAAGCTGCAGCGTAACGTGTTCGGGGTCACGTTTGGTGGTCCGATCAAACGTAACCGACTGTTCTTCTTTGCCAACTACGAAGGGCGCCGCGATGCGGAGGGTACCAGCGTATTGCGCAGCGTGCCTAGCGCGAGTTTGCGCGCCGGTGATCTCGAGTACTTATGCGCAGATCCGACGCAATGTCCGGGCGGTACAGTCAATGGAGTGACCGGCGTTCCCGCAGGTTATTACGCCCTTAATCCATCACAGATCAAGGCAATGGACCCGCTGCACATTGGCCCAAGCGTTGCTGTTGCGAACATCCTGCAGCAGTATCCGAGCGCCAATGAAAATGCCGGCGATGGGGTAAACGCGCTGGGCTATCGCTTTGCGTCTAACGCGGATTCCAGTTACAACACCTACATCACCCGCCTCGATTACCACATCACCGCCAACGGCTCGCAAACCCTGTTCTGGCGCGGCGAGACGCAGAACTTCAAGGAGCCCGGATTGCAGCAATGGCCCAATCAGGGCGCGGCCACCACGCTGCTGGACGACAGCAAGGGTTCGACCGTCGGACTGACCTCCCTCCTTTCCCCAAGACTCATCAACGATTTTAAGTGGGGTTTCGTCCGCCAAGGGGTGGAGAAGGCTGGCGCCTCGAATTTTCCCGGAGTTTTTCTGAATGGAATCGATGATCTGGTCCCGTTCACGCGCTCGACCACGACGTTCGTGCCGTCCAACCAATTCAGTGACAACCTGAACTGGACCAAGGGAAATCACACCTTACAGTTCGGCACCGACATATACATCATTCGCGATAACCACATTAGCTTCGCGAACTCTTTCTCCGATGTTCAAACCAATGCGGTTTATCTGAACACCGGCGGAATCGCGGGCACTTCCAGCCCACTTGATCCCGGCAATAACGGCTATCCGGCTGTGGATGGCAACTTCGGTCCGAACTACGACAGCGCGGCCACAATTGTCTTGGGCATTTTTCCCGAAGGTGACGGTATTTACAATTTTGCCCGCAACGGCACGGCACTTCCCCAGGGCGCACCGATCAAGCGCCGTTACGCGATCAACGACTACGAGTTCTACGGCCAGGATACTTGGCGCATGACGCCGCGATTGACCGTCACCTACGGCCTACGCTGGGTACTCGAGGCTCCGCCCTATGAGACCAACGGCCTTCAGGTGTCGCCGTGCGTGGAATCGGCAACAGGTGGTTGCACTAACCAGAATGTGGCCAACTGGTTCAATCACACCGCCAATCTCATGGCACAGGGTCAGCCCGGCAACAATGCCGGAGAGATTTCGTTCATTCTGGGCGGGCCTGCCAATCACGGTCCGGGGCTCTGGAACTGGGACCGCCATGACTTCTCACCCCGTATCGCGGAGGCATGGGCACCCGATACCGGCGAAGGCTGGATTTCCAAAATCCTGGGCAAGAAAGACCAGTTCGCCATTCGCGGCGGCTACAGCATCATGTACGACCACTTCGGCATTCCGGTCGTGAACAGTTTTGACCAGCACGGGTCCTTTGGACTTTCTACCCAACTGGGCAATCCCGCTGGCGTCGTGAGCCCTGCCGATGCCCCGCGTTTCACTTGCCTGACCGGGCAGTCCTGCTTGCCGCCTGCGTGCCCCTCTTTGAACGGCCCCGGCTGCTTATTCGGCCCGACGCCCGCGGGCGGCTTTCCATATACTCCGGGCAGCGACGCCTTCGCCATCAATTGGGGGCTGGACCAAAGTCTGAAAACCCCATACACGCACACCTTTAATCTTTCGTTCTCACGCCAGATTACAGCGCACTCCTCGCTCCAGGTCGCGTATGTAGGCAGCATCGCACGACGCCTGCCTTTGCAGGTCGATTTGGCCATGCCCGCCAACCCGACGGACCCAGCCAGCAACATGACGTATTTCCAGGCAGCCACCATGTTGTCGAAAGCAGCGGCCGCAGGTACGCCCGTGAATCAGATTCAGCCAATTCCATTTTTCGAGAATTTCTTCCCGGCGTGGGCGGGGATGCCCTCCAGCCAACTCAGCAGCCAGTCACTGAATTGCGCGTCAGGCAGCTATCCCAGCAATGCGTCCGCGACGCAGGCCATTTACGAACTCTGGAATTGCTATCCGCATAATGAAACATTTTCGTTATTTCAAATGGATTTGCCGGGCTCCATTACGCAACTAAATGTTCCCAACAGCAGGTACGGCCCCTACACCTTCTTCCACGACCAGTTCAGTTCGCTGTACGCCTGGCGCAATCTAGGCACTTCCGACTACAACGCCTTGCAGGTTACCTACAACGCCCGCTGGTCCAACCTGCAAGGCCAATTCAACTACACGTTTTCGAAATCGCTGGACGAGGCTTCAGCCGCGGAGCGGGTCGGTCCTTACGAGGGAACTGGCGGTACCGGTAATGACCTGAATGGCGGCGGTATCGTTATTAATTCATGGGATCCTCTATCACTGCGTGGACTCTCCGACTTCAATGCCTTCCACCAGATGAACGCAAATATGGTCTATCATCTGCCCTTTGGAAGAGGCCAGAGGCTGATGGGAACCGCGAGCCCGGCTCTCGAGGGGGTGATCGGCGGTTGGAATGTGTCCGGCATATTCCGCTGGACGAGCGGCTTTCCCATCACCGTCGATAATGGTTTCACCTGGGCAACGAACTGGAATATTGAGGGTGACGCCATGCCCAATGGGCCCACGCCTCAATCATCCAACACCAAGCATGCAATCGTGAACGGCGTAGACATTGGTCCCGACATCTTTTCCAATCCGGCGGCCGCCGAAGCCGCGTTTCGTCCCGAATGGCCAGGGGAATCCGGCGTCCGCAATACCGTAATTGGCGATGGTATGTTCAATGTCGACACCGGCGTGAGCAAGGATTTCTCGCTAGGCGAGCAAAGGAAGCTTGAGTTCAGCTGGCAAGCATTCAACACTCTCAATTCCGTTCGCTACGATGTGCGGGGTCGCGTGGGCAGCGAAGCTCAACCCTCGCTCTCCCAGGATCCGAGCAAGTTCGGCAGATACTATTCAACCCTAACCCAACCGCGCTTCATGCAGTTCGCCTTACGTTTCGAGTTCTGAGCGGAGGGTGCGAGTTGTCCTGAAAGCAAGTGAATCGCCGATCAGGCGCGAGAGGGCTGATTTATCTTATACGGAGCGTAAGCAGTTTCCTTCCCGCGGCGGCAGATGCGACATCAGCATACTCTGGACGGCCCGATGCACGGAACATGCGGGATTGCGACCAGAGAAGATTTGCCGCTCTAACTTGTATCGCGCAGGTATCGTCCGCGGATCGACGCTGGCCAACACAAACGGTCAGATCAGTCGTGAGACACGGTCCGTATTACGTTAGTGCTTTTTCAGACGCAGGGAAGAGTGCTTGAGGTTGGAGGGATGGGTGGGCGTCGCGTTCGACAAAGCCGTCAGAAGGAAGCCGCCGAAAGGGCTAGGCCCGCCCGCTGAAAATAGCAGCAGGCGTGTGCCCATGCCTACTCTTGAGACTTATCGTAAGCAAGCCAAGTTACTGCTTCGCTGGCATCGTGAAGGCGATTATTCCATCGGTGGAAGAGTGCGCCAGCTCGAGCGATATCGTTCTGTGACGGAAAGCGAGGTGCTAGAGCGTAAGTTCACTCTCACCCTGGCTCAGGAGACCGTCGCGGCCGAAGCCGGCCACCGGAGCTGGGCCGAATTGAAACGGGCGGCGGCCGGAGCTCCCAAAACGCCTCGCGTTTTTCCTGGCTCGCCCTTTCTGAAGAACGCCATCCCGATCCTGCTCGTGCGTGATGTCACAGCGTGCGCCACCTTCTTCGGAGAAAAGCTGGGCTTTGAAACTGACTTCCTTCACGGTGCGCCACCACTTTATGGGGCGGTAACACGCGACGCCGTTTGCCTGCACATGCGCCTCGCCGATCACCCTTTCTTTTGACAGGCCGCAGCGCAGGAGAAATCCCTGATCGTGGCTTCCATCGAAGTCGCCAATGTCCAAGCTCTTTTTGAAGAATTCCAGGCGCGCGGCGTCGAGTTCGCTCAGCGGCTTAGGAAACAGGCTTGGGGCGGAACCGATTTCCAGGTACGAGATCCCGACGGCAACGTGATTTCCTTTGCGACTTACGATAAGGTGAAACGGGACTGACGCATCGCGCCATTGTTATTGGTAGCTGAAATTCAAACTGAGACACCACCTAAATTTTCCTATATTTGGCGAGTTTTGCTAGGTGCTGGCTTCGAACGCCAGCCGATCGGTTACATTGATTCCGGGGTTTAGCTCATTGAGTGACCACGAAGATCGTTCTGCTCCCGGGTGGCCGGGCATTGAACCGCGCTGGACGTCCAGCGCGAAGACCGGAATCGGTACAGCATTGAACCTGCACAGTCAGGTCTGGTTCACGCTCAGTCACGGCATTCTGAACGAGATCTACTTCCCGCGTGTGGATAACGCCTGCACCCGCGACCAAGGACTTCTGGTAACAGATCGCAAGAATTTCTTTTCCGAAGAAAAACGGCATACCGAATCTGAAATCACTCAGCTGGCGGATGGCGTTCCTGCCTATCGCTTGGTGAATACTTGTCGCGAGGGCCGATACCGCATCGTCAAGGAAGTTCTCACAGATCCTTACCGTAACGTGGTTCTCGAGAAGATCCGCTTTGAAGCCTTGCATGGACAGCTCTCTGAGTACAATTTATATGCCCTGCTTGCTCCTCATCTAGCTAACTGGGGTTATCACAACAACGGCTGGAGGGGCGATTACAAGGGTGTGCCCATGCTGTTTGCCGAGCGAGACGGGTATGCCTTGGCATTTGCCTGTTCCATCCCCTGGCGGAAAATGTCGGTGGGATTCGCCGGCTACTCGGACGGGTGGCAGGACGTCTCCAACAATTTCCAGATGACCCGCGAACACGATCAGGCCCTGGACGGCAATATCGCGTTGACCGGCGAAATCGATTTGCACGCCAGCCAAGGTGATTTTCTTCTCGCGATCGGATTGGGTGGCCTGTGGTCTGAAGCCGGCCAGCAAGCGCTTTCGAGTATTCTCGACGGGTTTGATTGTGCCTACGGCGATTATCTCCGTCACTGGAAACGCTGGCAAAGCTCGCTGACTCCGCTCGATGATCCCCGGCGAGAAAGAGACCTTTATCGCACCAGCACTGCGGTTCTACGCAGTCATGAGTCGAAATCGCTGCTTGGCGGCATTATCGCGAGCCTGTCGGTCCCCTGGGGCTTCAATAAAGGAGATGAGGATCTTGGCGGATATCACCTGGTCTGGCCGCGCGACCTGGTCGAAACCGCGGGCGCGTTGCTCGCGGCCGGTGCCGTGGACGACGCGTTTCGCGTGCTGCGCTACCTGGAGGTCACCCAGGAAGCGGACGGCCATTGGGCACAAAATCTATGGCTGGATGGGCGTCCTTACTGGGCCGGATTGCAGATGGATGAGACCTCGTTTCCGATTCTGCTCGTCGACATGCTGCGCCGCGAAGCTCCCGAAAAGCTGGCCGATCTGTCGCGCTGGTGGCCGATGGTGCGGCGCGCCGCCGGCTTTATCATGTGCAATGGCCCGGTAACGCAACAGGATCGTTGGGAGGAAGACGCCGGCTATTCTCCCTTCACGCTGGCTGCCGAAATCGCGGCGTTGCTCGCGGCCGCCGATATTGGCGAGATGGTCGGAGAACCCCTGATCGCAACTTATCTGAGGGAGACCGCCGACAATTGGAATGAGAACATCGAGCGCTGGGTGTATGCGCTGAATGCCGACTTCTGCCCGCAAGTGGGAGTCGAAGGCTACTACGTGCGCATTGCTCCGCCCGACGCAGACGGTGCATCGTCACCGCTCGAGGGATTCGTTCCCATCAAGAATCGGCCGCCGGGATCGGCGGATACCGTGGCCAGCCATGTCATCAGCCCTGACTTTCTGGCGCTGGTTCGCTTTGGATTGCGCGCGCCCGATGACCCGCGAATTCTAAATACCCTCAAGGTTGTGGATGCGGTTCTGCGGGTAAAGCTGCCGCAGGGTCCGTGCTGGTACCGCTATAACGGCGACGGTTACGGCGAACACAAAGACGGCTCGCCTTTCGATGGCACCGGCATCGGGCGCCCCTGGCCCCTACTTGCTGGCGAGCGTGCCCACTACGAGCTGGCAGCCGGACGTAGGCATATGGCCGAAGCTCTTCTCAGCGTGCTCGAGGGCTCGACCGATGAAAGCGGCCTCATTCCCGAACAAGTCTGGGATGACGCAGACGTAGCTGCACTCGAATTATTTAAAGGGAAGTCAACGGGCTCGGCACGCCCTCTGGTCTGGGCCCATGCCGAATACATCAAATTGCGGCGCTCGCTGCGGGATGGCAAGATTTTTGACCAACCGCTGCAAACCGTTCAGCGTTACGTTTTCGAGCATCGAAATGCCGAATTTTTTGGCTGGCGTTTTAATAACAAAACGCGCACGCTTCCCTGCGGCAAGAAGCTGCGTATTGTCCTTCTGATTCCGGGAATGGCCCACTGGAGTGATGACGAGTGGAGAACGACGCACGACACGTACAGCAACGACACGGGGCTGCGCGTTTATGCCATTGATTTGCCAACGCACACGCTCGCAAGCGGTCGCAAGGTGATGTTCACGTTCTACTGGCCAGAACAGCAGCGCTGGGAAGGAACCGACTACTCCATTGTCGTCGAGTAAGCGAAAACTGGTTGGATTACTCCGATGATGCGCGATTTGAACTCTAACTGAACATCCCTTAACTTCGACTTCGATCTCTCGGTTAGGCCCCTGGGTTCAGAGGCTGACCGAAGGAGGCGGTGGGCGTTAGCGCTTGCGCAGCAAACATCGCACCCAACAAAAGAGGGCAGCCTGATTCGATCCCGCTTCCCTGCCAGATGCCGGTCCAGGCCGCCGACTCGGCAAGTTCAGAGGAAATCTATCCTCCCAGCCACTCTGGGTGCTGGGCTGTTGCATCGAACTGAGCAGATGTCTTGAACAACTCGAATTGCCCGCTTTCCGCGACTTTCTTTGTTCTCTTCAGCATGGCCGCCGTCTCTTGCTCGGTCAAGGGCTTGAAATTCCTGGCGACAGCGAAGGCTTGCTCGAGAATTTTCGTACTATCAATGCCGGTGATCACGACGGATGTGGGCAAGCTTAGTGCATAGCGTAAGCATTCTTGTGGCTCGACAACACCCGAGTTCAAAATAATTTGATCCCCCATTGATTTCATGCCGAGCACTCCAATCTGCTGCTCGACCAGCTTCGGCAGAACCATTTGGCCGAAGCTGCGGAAGTGAGCATCCATCACATTGAGCGGCATCTGCACGGTGTCGAAGCGGAAATTGTGTTTGCTGGCAACTTCCAGCATGTAGAGATGAATATGGGGATCCTTGTGTCCGGTGAAACCGATGAAGCGCACCTTGCCGGCCTTTTTGGCCTCAAGCACCGCCTCCTGGGCTCCGCCTTGGGCAAAAACACGGTCCGGATCTTCGAAGCGAATTATTTCGTGATGTTGGATTAGATCAAGGTGATCGGTCTGTAACCGCCGCAGCGACTCATCGAGTTGACGCGCCGCTTCTTGCTTGGTGCGCCCGTCCACCTTCGTCATGAGGAACACTTTTTCGCGATATCCGTCTTTCAGCGCCTTACCCATGCGTATTTCGCTTTGACCTTCGTTGTAGTCCCAGGAGTTGTCCATGAAGGTTATCCCGCCATCAATCGCCGCCCGGATGAGCCGAATACTTTCCTCTTCCGAGAGCTTCGGATTGCCGAGATGGAATCCGCCCAGCCCAATGGCAGAAACACTCTCGCCAGTCCGTCCCAGGGTGCGATACAACATGCCCTTGTTGGCTGATTTCGGGTCCTCGGCCCCCTTCATGGATGATGCAATGCCCGCCATAATTGCGCCTTTCAGGAAGATCCGCCGGTCCATCGATTCACCCCGCGCTTGGAATTGCCCTCGTCCGGACGAGAACGCGGACACGAATCCCGCTCCAGTGTCAGCGTTTTATTGACCGAGCCGCTGCGATACTACTTGTTCCCTCGCTCCCAGAACCGGTTCCTCGCCCCAGCCTCGGTGCAGGTCAAGGTACAAAAGACCAGCGCATATACCGGCTCCTAGAAGAAATAGAGCACCTTCCCCTTGCGGACCAAGCGCCAGTTTGCCGATGCCGAAGAGAGTCAAATAAACCATGCCGCAGCCAAGCGCCCAGTCCCACAGATTACGCCCCAAGTCATGGGTGGGCGCGATTTCCGGCGCGAGCCTCGCGATGGGCTTCCACCCGGAAACGTGCGGATGCACCTTGCGGTAGAAACTCAGCAATACATCCTGTTGCTCCGGGCGGGTGAAGAAGGTCACCATGATCCACGCTAGGGTGGTGAGTACAGTCGTGGTAAGCGCGGTTTTCGCGAACAAAACGGGGCCGCTTCCAGAAAATGGCGCCGCTATATGAATGGCGATGGTAGTCACCATGGCCACCGCCATGGCCGTGATTTCACTCCAGGCATTGATTCTCCACCAATACCAGCGTAGAAGATAGACGCCGCCGGTGCCGGCGCCAACTTCCAGCACGTACTCCCAGCCAGAGCGAATTGAGGCCAGCTGGGCCGCCACCAGCGCTGAGCAAATGACCAGCAGGACTGTGGCCAGACGGGAGACCACGACGTAATGGTTTTCTGTGCCATTTTTCTTCAGGAAACGGCGGTAAAAATCGGAGACCAGGTAAGAGGCCCCCCAGTTCAACTGGGTCGCGATCGTCGACATGAATGCCGCCATGAAACCGGCGATAACCACGCCGCGCAAGGCATGCGGCACATATTGGTTTACGATCATCATGTAGCCGTTTTCAGGATGCTGCAGATTGGGATGTAGAACGATAACCGCCAGCGCGGTCAAAATCCACGGCCACGGCCGGATGGCATAATGCGCGATGTTGAACCACAGCACGGAGAGCAACCCCTGCCGCTCGTCTTTGGCGCTGAAGATACGTTGCGCAATGTAGCCGCCACCACCGGGTTCCGCGCCCGGATACCAGAAGGCCCACCATTGCACACCCAAGTAGACAAGAAAGGTGAGAACGGGTAGTGTCCACACATTCTCTGAGGCCAGGCCGCGCGAGAAATCCGGAAACAAGGACAAAGGGTTACCGGCAGTGGAACCAGCCGCGGCTTGCATGTGTTGAAGCTTATCCACCAAGGCGTCCAAGCCCCCGATCGCGCCCACCGCGTAATACGCAACTGCGATCACGATGCCCATCTTTAGTACAAACTGGAACAGGTCAGTCCACAGCACACCCCAAAGCCCACCCAGAGAAACATAGAGTCCCGTGAATGGAATGAGAAAAAGTACGCAGATGGCAAGCGCGCGGCGATCGCTGACTCCCATTACCGCCCCCACGATGCTGGTCATTGCTTTGGTGACCCAGCCCAGAATGAGGCAGTTCACCAGCAACCCCAAGTACACCGCGCGAAATCCCCGCAGGAAAGCCGCCGGTTTACCGCGATAGCGAACTTCGGCGAATTGCACATCGGTGAGCAGACCGGAACGCCGCCACAACCGTGCGAAAAGAAATACCGTCATCATTCCTGACAGCAGGAAACTCCACCAGAGCCAATTCCCCGAGATACCTTGCGTATAAACCAGACCGGTGACTACCAAAGGTGTGTCGGCGGCAAAGGTGGTGGCCACCATGGAGGTTCCCGCCAACCACCAACTGACGTTGCGTCCGGACACAAAGTAGTCATCCACGCTGCGGCCTGAACGCCGACGAAAGAAAAGCCCAAGCAGCAGGGTGATGACCAAATAGCCGCTGATCGCAGACCAATCGAGTAGAGTGAAATTCATGTAGGATTTATCCGGTGTAGACGAGCTCGACAATCGTGCAGTCGTCGTTCAAGGGCGTGCCACCACAAAAATCAGCCAATGCGGCAAATATCTCCTCGAGCGAGGTGGCGCGTCGAGCAATATCCTCCAATCGCTCATTCTCGTAGAAATCTCCGCGCGCATTTTCCGCTTCGGTCACGCCATCGGTAACCAGGAGCAGGCGGTCTCCGCGATGCAGCTTCAGCCGGGCGCTCTCATAGGTTGCATCGGCGAGCAAGCCCACCGGGAGATTGCCTGCTTCTGGGCGAACCACTTTCTGCTGCGAAACCACCAGTGGCGGCAGGTGACCGCAGTTGACGTACTCGAGTTCACCGTCACGGCTAATGCGAGCAATCACCATGGTGGCATACTTCTCACCCAAGTGTTTCTGAGTAAAAAATCGATTCACGGCGGCGACAATCTCTGCCAGTGGCATACGCGCAACCAGGTGGGAATACACCATGCCTTGCAGCGTGGACGCCAAAAGCGCCGCGGAAACACCTTTTCCGCATACGTCGGCCAGGAATATCGCGAAATGATCTTCCGTGCTCACCGCGTCGAAAAAGTCGCCTCCGATTTCCTTACAGGAGAGATTGCGACCGCTCATGCGGGCAAAGGGAACTTCGGGAATATGAACTTCCATGAGCCGCTGCTGGATGGACGAGGCAATGGCCAGCTCCCGCTGATAGACCCGTGCCGCTTCCTCGGCCTGGACCAGGCGTGCGTTCTCGACCAGTTGTGCGGCTTCAGTCGCGATGGCGCGCAAAATATCATTACTTACACTGGAAATATCGCGGGAGGCAAAACGCGAATCCAGGTACAAAGCTCCGATGATCTCAGCGCCCAGGCCCTCGCTCGACACGGTGTGCACAGTCTTCGGTCGTGCCGATTGCACTTGCGGCTTACGAAGCGGGATACAGATAACAGTCCGCAAATCGTAAGCCACGATACT
>Ga0126370_10000968_pt1 | contig 12755 bp, 11 predicted proteins | sample PanSoiMetaPlot_3_FD_92586 | JGI IMG/M metagenome (GOLD analysis project Ga0126370, IMG submission 92586) | Tropical forest soil microbial communities from Panama - MetaG Plot_3 | ecosystem: Environmental > Terrestrial > Soil > Tropical forest > Bulk soil | place: Panama | collected 2016-02-17 | reverse complement strand
GGGCATGCGGCACATGGCCCCGCCGGGGCAGAAAGACCGCCCCGAGAGCGGTGACTGGCCCGTCCCGCCGATCGGCAGGATCGGCCAGGCCCGCGACGTCGCCGCCGCGGCGGTGTTCTACGCCAGCGACGAGGCCGCCTTCATCACCGGGACCACACTGCTGGTCGACGGCGGCATGACCGCCGGATACCTCCAGCGCGAACACAGCCCCCAACCCGGCGACTGACACCACCACGGCCGCGCTCCCTGCGGCATGAGCGGCCGGGTGGAAGGCTGTTCGTTTCGTGGGCAAAGTCGGGCGTGACTCGGTGGCCAGGACTTGCCTCTGGGGCTTCGGGTTACCTGACTTTCGTATAGGTGAGGCCGAAGTCGTGCTCCCAGTTCGAGCCGTTGGCCGAGGTCTCCCAGCGCCCTGTGATTCGCCGGCCGTCGCCGGAGAACGAGCCGGTGAACCGCTGCGAAAACTCCAGCGGCGTGAAGTCCGCACAATCGCGCACGAGCGTCCAGGCGCCATCGCTGAGGCTCATCGCATACACGCGGGCAATGCCCCGCGAGTCGAAATAATGCTGGCAGTATGCCTCGCGGCCGGGATCGAAGCCGACAATCGCGAGGCTGTCGGGGGCACCAGGAACTTCGGAGCGCTCCAGCAGGAACTGCCGGTCCAGCATCCACTCGAAGACGGCGCGGCCGGCGATCGCGGCCCCGGGAAACGATGCCTCCAGCGTCCACTCGCCGATGAACACATCCAGGCGCTTCATCGCCGTAGCCCGCGCAGCGCGGTCCTTATCCATGTCTCCTCCTGGCCAGCCGACAGCAAGTGCCCCGCCTCTTGGACCGCCCGCCGGCACCAAAGTCATCGCCCGCGCCAGGACCGGCCTGCGATCACGGTCGCCGTGTCTCCCACCCGCAGCCAAGCGCCCGCAGAGCCCCGGCGGCGCGCACTGCTGACCCCGGCAAGCGATGACCCACCCGCGCAGGACGACCCCGCGCCTCCGCGCACGTGGCCGCGTCGGCCCGCTCGGCGCCGCTGAACGAAGCAGCGGCCTGATGACCCGCACGACCAGCGGCAAATGAGGATGTTTTGTGCGGCGGCTTCGCTGGATACTTATGCGCCCGTGTCACGATCACTGGCCAGGCTGTTCGCCGCCGAGCGGTCCGGCAGGGCGCTGCGCCGGTATCGGGCGATCACCTGTTCAGCTTCGGCCTGCAACGCTGCCTGCTCACCCGGACAGCCGGCCATGGCGACCCGAGCCCGCAGCACCATCTGGCACGCCGCCAGCACGTAGCAGACACGCGCGACCTGCGGCAGAAGAGTGTGGGGTGCGGCCGTGAGGCGTCCAGCCGGAGGATGGTTTCCTTGATGTCTTCGTTCCGTCCTGCGGCGAACGATTTCTCAGTCCCGATCGGCTGGAAGCCGCATTTTCGAAGGACCCGCAATGAGCCGGCGTTGTCGCTGGCTGCAAGGGCATACAACGGCCGGCCGGCACCAGTTTCAGTAGCAGCGCCAGGGCCTGGGTCGCGATGCCCCTCCCCTAGAGCGCGCGATCCATCCAGTGGATGACCTCGGTCTGGCCCCCGGACGGGAAGCTGGCGATGCTCCCGGCGAGGCGCCCATCGCAGATCACCGCCCTCAAGGTGATGTCCGGCAAACCTTCTCACCCTGGCCATGTGCGCGTCGAAGGCATGCCGGTCATCAGGGTCCTCAGCGGTGAACGCGGCCATCTGGACACCCTCCGGGTCACGCATCTGCTCGAACAAGGCGCCCAGATCCCCGTCCTCCACTGGGCGCAACGCCACAAGCACCATGTGCTGACCTCCCGGCCACTCCGCACGCCAGTGTCTAGCTGGTCTTCCACCAACCGGGCTGCCAGGAAGGCGAACACACCGTCGGCAGCATGACCGAACGTTTCCCGTGCGGGTGCCGGCGCCGGGACATACATCTGCCCCTGTTGTGACGTACCTCCGTCAGGGCGGTTTGATCACTCCCTTGGCCTGCCGCCAGCATGTAACGCTATGGTGACAATAATCTTACTAACCCGGTCTGTCAGTATTTATGGCGTCTGGCTGGCCTCCGTGAACATGAGGCCGCAGGCATTGCCAGCCGGCGGCACCGAGCGTACGCATATCGCTGAACCTGCCAGAATGCGGCCCGGCAGTAACTTATCGCCAAGAACGTCTGCTTTCCGAAATTATAGCGATATTTCACTAGCAAGAAGGAGGAGATCGGGCATGCCGGATCTTGCTCAACTCGTCGCCCTCGGGACTGTCGCGTACACGGTAGTTAACTTCATTCGCTATGCCCTAGTGACTAATTGGTCAAGCGTTTTCAGCCAGATCCTGGCGTGGGCGACTGGCGTTACTATGACTTTCGTGGTCGCGCACACGGACCTCGCGTCGGCATTCATGTTCGGCAGCAAGAACCTGGGACAGATTAGTGGTGGAAGCCAATTCCTTGTAGGGCTGGCCGCTGCATCTTCAATCGGCATAGTCTATCAATTTACAAAGGCTATCGATCCGACCCAAAGCGCGGCAGTTCCCTCGCTGCAACTTCCAAACAGCGCCAAGAACACGGCTCAGTCGGTGCAGCGGGCAGAAACATCGGCAGAAGCATAGTATTCGCTTAGGTCCACACTCACATGGGCAATGCCGGGCGTCTCCCGAGGCGTGGGCCGCAGGACACGCGTTGCTCGATCAGGTGCCGGAGGCCATGTAGGCGGCCAGGATGTAGTTCGGGTGGCGGTCAAGGTTCTTGCGGGTAGCGCATCGTGGTGCGCGGATCGGCGTGGCGGGCAGCGATCTCGACGTCGCGGAGGTTCACGCTCGCGTCGAGCATGGTCGTGATGAAAGTATGGCGGAGCATGTGCCGGGTGGGGCTTGGTGATCCGCACTCCCGCAGTTTCGGCCACGCGCCGTAGGCGGCGGATGGCGGCGTGGCGGTCTATCCGGGCACCCCTGGTGTTGCGGGGTTCCCCTAGATCCCAGGAAGCTACGTGTTATTTTTCTGCGAGTGATATATGGACAGGCATCTCGTGCGGTGACATCTTTCGTGACCCTCACCCGAACTTGTTCGGCGTCCGGCAGTGGGCTGGCTGCCGCACAAGCAACGTCGCTATTTGGCTACTTGTCGAGGCCGCGCGCATGGCGATCCGATCTACACACTTCGGCGGGTGATCACCGGTGAGCCGCTAACCCTCGGCTCGTCGGCTACGCGCGCGAGACTACCCGGGGTAGCTGGCAGAGTGTGATGCGGCGCTGGGATCACGGGCGGCAGATCGTATGGGGTATTTGTCCTGGGCTGGGTGATTAGATCCTAGGATTCTGCTTTGGTCTGCGGCGTTGCAGGTGTGGTAGTGCATGCTGGCCTGTGTACGGTACAGGCACCATTGCGGTAGGGGAGGGTGAGATGGCGCAGCGAGTGACCGTCACACTCGAAGATGATCTCGATAGTGGCCCGGCTGCCGAGAGGCTGCGGTTCGCCGTCGGCGGCTCCGACTATGAGATCGACCTGAGCACCAAGAACGCTGCCGCGTTGCGTAAGCAGCACGGTGGGCGGCCCACGAACGCGCTCGGCCCGGGCCGAGCGGATCGAGGCGCCGCACCGCGGCTGACCGGCCCCCGCTGGCCGTTGTGCATCCCGCATTGCTGCCGCTGCCCGGGCGGCACGAGCGGCCTTGCCTGCCTGGCACCAAAACAACGCTGGATGTATCGTTCGCTCGCGGCAGCGCTCCGAAGGGGTAGGCGTACACTTCGCGGCTGAGAAGGGGGTCCTAGGGATGGCTTACGGTGCGGTCGAAAGTTACCAGTCAGATGAGCTGGTGGTAGCTTTGCCTGATTTCGACATTGTCCACAAGGCGCTAACCGATCTTCAGGTCGCCGTCGGGGAGAGGGAAGACGACGAGCGGCTTGGCCTTGCGCGTCTTCCCGTAGGCAAGGTTGCCGAAGTCGCCACCGAACTGCGGCGCCAGGATGACGGGCTGGTGCGGCGCGTTACGGACGCGAAGTGGTGGTCCGGCGGCCCACCGCAGGAGACCAATCTCTCGGACCTTGATGTGCTCCTTTACAAACTGCGTGAGAATTTCTCCGCGGCCTATGGCGGCTGGCTTCCGGACATCGGTAAGAACCGCGTGATCGCGCCCGTTAGGGGTTTCCCCCACCTTGGCGGCTGCACCATAGGTGATCCCAGTCAGCTTGGGCTCGCCGATCCACAGCTCACCGGCCGCGGAGGCCAGGGGTGGCGGCGACCGCGCGCGACCGAGCCGGGTCATGGCGTACGGGTGGGCCTGCTCGATACGAAGCTCTACCCGAATTCGTGGCTCGAGGGCGGATATCTCGCCGCCAAGGACGGCCTGCTCGAGGTTTCCGGCTCCGATGGCCACATCCTTGGAGCGCTGGAAGGGCATGGGACGTTTGTCGCCGGGCTTATCCTCGATCGGGCTCCGGGTGCCCGGCTCATCGTCCGCCCAGTGATGGGGCCGGAGGCACTAGGAACGAGCTGGAACGTGGCTAAGGTCATGGCGCAGTTCGTTGGCACGGGCGTGGACATCCTCAACCTGTCGTTCGGTTGTTACACCGATGACGGCCGGCCGCCGTTGGTACTTGCCAAAGCGGTAAGCCTTGTCAGCCCGGAGATCCTGCTCGTGGCGGCCGCGGGAAACCATGGGGACATCGAGGAGCTAAGGGCAGCCGGCAGCGAGCTGGCAGCTCCTTGGACAAAGTATCTCCAAGACAGGACGCCGGTCTGGCCTGCCGCCTTTGCCGAGGTCACCGCCGTTGGCGCCACCGATAAAGGTCGGCAACTGGCGAAATTCACTCCTATGGCGCCCTGGGTTGACGTGACCGCACCTGGCGTGCATGTCGAAAGCACCTATCTGGAGGGGGAGGTCCGCCTGTCATTTCCGAAAGACAATCCGCCGACAAAAGAGTTCGGCGGGTTTGCGCGCTGGGACGGGACATCGTTTGCTGCCGCGACCGTCAGCGGCGCCATCGCTGCCAAGATCGGGCCTGGCCGTGACGCCCGGCAGGCACTGGAGGCCGTGCTCGCGGACCCCGACCCCAACAGCCGTATCTGGCCATTTTCAAAATCTGAGGCACCAGAAACCCAGTTACGGTCTCCCTGCTCGCCCTCTGGACGGGACGGGATCGTGCAGTCCACGGCGCCCCAGGCCCGCTGACGCTTGCTGAAGCCAGCAGGTCCATTTCAAGGTATGACCGGTCGGTGAAGATGTCGATGCCCGCTGCCGACCGGCGGCGCAGCTGGAACCGGCCGTGCGGGACCTGCCGGATTGAAAAACAGCCAATCTCGTCCGCCGTGACCGCAGTTTCGTGCCGGCCTCAGCCCGAACCTTGCTCGTGGCAGCGTGGGCCGGGAGGACGTGGCCGAGCAGCAAATCCTCGATCATCTCAAGTTCGATAGTGAGACCCGGCAGGTAAACGTCAGGGCACGGGTAGCAGCCCGACCCGATCAGGTACGTAAGCTCTGCCTGGCGCTCCTTATCAAGCAGTTCAGCTGCGAGGCTACCGTCGATCCAGACGAGCCGGTACCCAGATAACTGGTCATGGTGGAACCGCCGTCGATCTTGTCCATGACATAGACGTCGACCCGCTTGTGGTAGTCCAGCCGGTCGCGGGCCTGGTCGAAGACCGACTGCGGTTCCGTGAGGGTGGCCTCGCTGACGCGTACCGCCCTTCCCGGCCAGCGGGACCGGGCTACCTGCAAGAGCAGCCACACCGCGACGCCGAACGCGGCCGCGTACCCCGGGTAGATCGTCGGAGGTCACCCAACCTCGGCTTGCATACACCATCATCGCCGCGGACGCAGGCAACCGCGGACGACGAAAGTGTGATCAGCGGGCGGGAAGTGCTCGGTCGGGTGCGGCAGGGCGCGGATGTCCAGGAGGTCCATCGACACTGCCGGGGCGGGTGGCGCCACGCGGCCGATAACAGCGATGGGCGCGGCGCGGTCTGCAGTGGGCTCAGCGGCGTCTGCGAAATTAGGGGATCCCCGGCCAAGCATGGCCGCAGGGTCGCGTGCGGGCTGCTGGGAAACCGGAACGGTCAGTTCATCTCCCATCGCTTACCTCCGGGTAAACGGTCAGCACCCGTGTGAGATAGGCGCGCCGGCGGAACGCTTGGCCTGTCCTTCGATAGCAACCCGTTCCGGCGTAACCAATAAGACAGGACATTGCCCCCGCCATCACGGAGCGGGCGAGACGGACCGAGGCCCTAAAGGCGCGTGTTGGGCACTGATTGCGCCCCCAGCGCGCGGCAGGCGTACCTGCCGGGCGTTCGCCGTGCGTTCGCCGTGGGCGGCGCTCGATCTTCTCCGTCGGTGCGGGTCACCGGGGTTTGTGGACCGTCATCCAGGGGTTTTGCGGGGCTGTCATCCAGGCAGATGGCTGCAGCGGGCAGTTCGATACACCAGCCCGGAAGAATTTTCCTTGACGTGGCCAGGTGGTGTGCTAAGCATCGGGTTGTGGGGGGGCTCATGGACCAGGCTCGCGAGGCGTTGTGGCTGGCCGAGGCGAAGCCGGACGCGGCCGCGAGCCTCGCAGCACTGACCGTGCAGCAGGCACGACTGGCAGGTGATCTCCCTGCGCTGTCGCTTGCCGAGCAGGCGCTCGGGCTGGCGGCCAGGCAGGTGGACGATCCGGACCGGGCAGAGGAGCATCTGCGTGCGGCGCTGCGATGGGCGCGGCGGGCCGGCTCGGCAGAGTTGGCTGCGCAGGCGCGGATGCGGCTGGCTTTTCAGCTGAACGTGCGCGGGCGTGCCCGCCAGGCGTTGCGGGAGATCGATGCGGCGATCACGGAGCTGACTGGCGCCGCCAGGGCGCAAGCTCAGGCCCAGCGGGCCGTGATCTTGATCCAGCAGGGTCGGCTGGATGAGGCGTTCGCCGATTCCCAGGACGCGCTTGCCATCCTGCGGCGGGCTGGGGATCTGGTGTGGGTGCAGCGGGCTTTGTACAACCGGGCGGTGCTCTACGGCTACCGGCAGCAGTTCACCGCCGCCGAAGCCGACCTGCGCGAGGCCGAACAGCTGTGCGTGAAACTTGGGCTGGATCTTTCCCTGGGTTATGTACACCAGAACCTCGGCTGGATCAGCGGGCTTCGCGGGCACGTGCCTGCCGCGCTGCGCTACTTGGACTTGGCAGAAGCCTGCTTGCGCAGGCACCATGCACCCCTGGGTGAGCTACTGGCCGACCGGGCCCAGCTGCTGTTGTCGGCGCGGTTGATCGTAGAGACCCGCGAGGCTGCTGAGCAGGCGGTCCAGGAACTTGGCAGGCAGGGCCGCCGGATCAATCTTTCTGAGGCGCGGCTGCTGCTGGCCCAGGCGGCGATTTTGGACGGCCAGCCTCTCCAGGCGCGGCTGCAGGCCAGCCGAGCAGGCCGCGAGTTCACTCATCAGCAGCGCCCGCGCTGGGCTATCCTCAGCAGCTTCATTGTCCTGCAGGCGCGCATGGCGTTGGACAGCGCGCGAGCGCCGGCAACAACTGCGCGGCGCCTGGTGGGCGTCGGGCAGCTGGAACGCTGCGCCGACGACCTCGCCTCCGCCGGATGGCTGGCCCCGGCGCTGGAGGCCCGCCTGGCGGCCGCCCGACTGGCCCTAGGGATGGGCCAGCTGGCCAGGGCCGTCAGCCAGCTGCGGCAGGTCGCTGATCATCGCAGCCGCGGCCCGGCATTGTTGCGCGCCAGGGCCTGGCATGGTGAGGCACTGCGGCGCGGCGCCACAGGCGACCGGCGAGGCGCCATCGCCGCGGCCCGCGCTGCCCTGCGGATTCTTGATGAGCACCGGGCCAGCCTCGGCGCAACCGACCTGCGCGCCCACGCCGCCGCGCACCGGCTCGAAACCGCCGACTTCGGGCTAGACCTGGCGTTCGACAGCGGGCAGGCGGGGCGGGTCCTGGATTGGGCCGAACAAGCCAGGGCTGGTCACTTGATGCTCCGCCCCGTCAGCCCGCCTTCCGACCCGGACCTGGCTGCGACAATGACCGAACTGCGGGCCATCACGATCGAAATCCTCACCAAGCGCGGCGAGGGCGCCAACACGCGTGCACTCCAACGACGCCAGCAACAGCTCGAACGGCTCATCCGCGACCGGCACCGGCATCGGCCCGGCGATGCGGTCGTAGGCCGGCCCCGGCCCTTCTCCGTCACAACACTGGCCGCCGCGCTCCACGACACCGTGCTGGTCGAATTCGTCCAGCGCAGCAGCATGTTGCATGCGGTGGTGGTCGCTGACAGACGGGCCCGGCTCGTCACGCTGGCGGAAATTGCGCAGGCGCACGACCTAATCAGCCGCGCCCATTTCGCGCTGCACCGCCTCGCCCGCGCTGCCTCCGGCACCACCAGCCACGCCGCTGCCCTCGCGCTATTGCAGAACGCGGCAACCCGACTCGATGAGCTGCTGCTCACGCCCCTCGCCATTGATGACCTGGCGCGACCGCTAGTCGTGGTCCCCACCGCGCCGTTGCAAGCCCTTCCCTGGGCGATCCTGCCCTCCTGCGCGAACCGCGCCGTGACCATCGCGCCTTCGGCGGCTCTGTGGGTAGCCGGGCACACAGGCCGCTCTTCGGCCGCCAAGACAGCAGGTCACACGGTGGTGGCCGCCGGGCCCGGGCTACCCGGCGCCGACAGCGAAGCCGCCGCGGTGGCCGCCATTCATCACGTCCGGGCCGTCACCGGCGCCGCAGCCACCGTGCAGCATGTGACCGCCGCGCTGGATGGCGCCAAGCTCGCCCACCTGGCCGCCCACGGGCATATCCACCCCCACAACCCCCTGTTCTCCGCGCTGCAGTACGCCGACGGGCCACTCACGGCCTATGACCTCAGCTACGTTCACACCCCACCGCAAATGGTCATCCTGGCCGCCTGTGACTCCGGACGTTCTGCGGTGCGGGTCGGCGACGAGTTGCTCGGCCTGGCTGCTTTCTTGCTGGCGCTGGGAACCCGGCAAATCGTCGCTTCGGTCGCCCCGATCCCTGATGCCGAAACTGCGCCCCTTATGACTGCCATGCACCGCAATCTGGCCGCCGGGCACACCGCCTCACAGGCACTAGCTGCCGCCCAACAGCATTGTCCATGGGACGCCCCGGCCGCAGCAGCGGCAGCCGGGTTCATCAGCATCGGCACCGACATGTCACTGCCGTCATATTGAGATCAAGGCCTGGGTATGACCGATCAGGCGAGTGGGATGCGCTCGCTGAGCAGGCCATCCCAGGCGCGTTGCTACCCGGCGACGGGTAGGACTATTCTCGCTTCCCACTCCTTATCCCATTCCAATAGACCGTATAATCGGATTTCATGAGAACTGGCAACGCCATATGCGTACCCTCGGATGGGTCGACCTGACGCGTTCGATGAGGCCTACCTGCTTGCCCGTTAGCTTGTCCGAGGCGACCACAACTTCTAAATCTTTCGAAGGCCAGAGCCTCTGGCGAGATACTGGGTAGCAAGCCGCGCCAAACGAGGCCAACCCAATAGGTGTTCAGCGCGGTGCTGTAATCTCAGCACTGATACTGCCGCTCCCCGGTGGTGAGCCCGGGATGGGCTGAACTCTCCTGCGGTGGACGCCATCAGCTTACGGATCCAAGCACGAAGACTTGCACGATGCCACCTTCACATGGCCGCCAGCCCTCAGGACCTGGCGCCCAAACAGCACTTCGCCGAATTGCCCAGTGGGCTGCGCTACGCGTCGCCGCGGACATCATGGCGCGAACTCCATTTAAAAGATGTCGTAATTGGCGGTTCTGTGTGACGCTCGGGCCGCGAGCCACCGTCACCGCCGATGCACCTATCCGGCAGGCCGCCGCGGAGGTGAACCGAGCAGTAGACCAGACCCCTCCGACCGAATACCGAAGGTGAATGATCATCCTGAACACCGCATAATGATGCGATAGCGCAACACGCCCTCTATTCGGCATGACCGAGCGTCGCGGGGCCACTCGGAAGACTCAACCGTCGGTGCGACGGCTTGCCCGACCTGTCATCGGCTGGCGTGGGTGATCTCGTAGGTGAAAGTAGCGCCGTCCCCGCGCCGGATTTGGTGCAGCACAACGGTTGGCGTGTGTTCGGCGGTGTGTGCGGTTCGGGCCAGCTCTAGGACGACCGAGACCTGAGGCAGGTTGAGTAGTCGGCGTTCTTCGGTGGTAGCGAGCCTCGGCCGTAGTTCGTCCACGTGCCCGCGGAGCTTGTGCCCGATTCCGGCCAGCACCTCGACGGGGTCGGCCACACCTGGCGAGGCAAGCGGAGTGTCGCGGACTAGCTCGTAGGGGTAGTACTCGTCCGACAGTGAGTCGGCGTCACTGGCAGACGTGTCCCCAGCTGGCCCGGTGTAACGGATCGTTCGTCGTACCAGTACCCGCGAGCTTTCGGACAGTGCCAGTCTCTCCCCCACTGGGGTGCCCATCACCAGCTCGGAAGAGTCTTCTATCGCGACGCTGGTCTCCTCGCGATGCGCCCGCCCTGCGGCGGCCACGTCGGCAGCCCATGCATCCAGTGGACTCACGCCTGCCCGCCGACCTCGGGATGTGGGGTTCATTCGCCAGGTGACGGCGTTGGGCTGGCGGACGTAGAAGCCGCGCTTGTTAATCGATTCGACCAGGCCCTCTTCGATCAGGACCCGATAGGCGCCGCGGACGGTCAGGTTCGCGACCCCGGTGCGTTCCATCAGTTCTAGGGTGCTGGGCAGCCGGTCCCCCGGCTTATACCGCCCAGACACGATGCCTTGGCGTAGCTCGTCGGCGAGCCGCTCGTACACGTCGGTGCGTTCGGGGACGGCGCTAGCCCCGCTGGCCCGGCTCCTCGGTGACACAGCACCACCTCCGCTGCCTTAGCTACACCAGTTTGCCATAACGCCTGCCACCCGTCACGACCCGGTCGTTTGACTAACCTGGAAGATCTGACTTAAATAAGACGTGCCAGAGCCAGCATGGCTCACGGACGGCAAGGAGGCAAGCCGCGTGACCGACAGCAAGATCACCACACGGCTGCGGCCAGATGTGGACCGCAGGCTGCGCGCCGCGGCGCTGTTGCAACGGGCCCGCATCTCCTGGATCCTCAACGATGCCCTGGACGTGGCGCTGCCGAGTCTTCACGAGATCAGCGCGCTGGTCGCCGCGACACCGGAACCCACCCCCGGAGAGCCCGGCAATGACGACCGTTCCTGACGGCCAGTGGCGACCCGCCGGGCCCACCGGCACCGCTACGAGCAACGGCGCAACCCCACATCCGGTTACCGGCCGCGCGAATACCGGCCGGGCCTGGCTGCGGAATGCCATGGCCGCCCTGGCCGTCCTCGCGGCTGCGGCCGCCGTGGTGAGCTGGGACGCCCAGTACGTCATGGTGAGCCGGATCAAGCGCACTCCGGTAATCGCCGCTCTGGAGACCGGGGTCCCCGACGTGGGCGCGGTGATCTTCGCCGCCTTGGGTATCGCCTTGGCGCTGCACGGCCGCCGGGCGCTTCGGCCCCGCACGCTGAACGTCGCCTGCGTGGCGATCTCGCTAGCCATGAACGCGCTGGCCGCCGGCCGTGGATGGCGAGACATGGCGATCTGGGTAATGCCCGCCGCAGTCTATGCCCTGGCCAGCGACACCCTTATCGGCGTCGTCCGCGCCTGGGCGCTGGCCCGGATGCACGCCACCGGCCGGGCGCTCACCGGCGAAGAAGTCACTCCACTCGCGGTGGCTGGTGCCTGCCTGCTGTGGCTATTGCGCCTGACTATGGCACCAGTCAGCACGCTGGCCGGGTTCCGCCGCTGGGTCGTCGAGGAATGCCCGGTCGCCCCCGGCCGCACGGCCGCGCCCACCTCCCCCGACCCGCTGCCCCACACCGGCCCGCCAGCGCCACAGCGGAGCCGTCGGCGCGCCGACGGCAAGCCACGCAAGCAGGACCTGCTGATCGCCCTGGCCAGCCAGCGCCATGATCTGCGCACCGTGCCACTGAACCAGGTGGCTCGCATCGCTGGTGACATCGGCGCCGAGGTGGACCTGCACCGTGGCACGGCCCGCCGCGTGCTGCGCGCCCACGTCCAAGCCCTCCAGCACCACAACCCTGCTCACAACGGCACGGGAGCCACGCCATGAAAATCGCCGCACTGATCGCCGCCGCCGGGTTAGTCCTCATCGTCATCAAGTGGGCGTTCCTGCACGGCCGCCGCCTGCCCCGCCACCGCACCCGCTACCTGCGCATCCGCCTGCGACTGCGCCTGCACCCCGGCAAGGGCCACGCCACCGTCTTCGAGCTCTGGTGGCGGTGGGGCCGGTTCGCCGCGTTCCGCCAGGCACGCCAGACCCGCCCCTCCCTCAGCACCACGCAGCGCCTGCTCGCCCCTGCATCGGAGTACTCCATCACGTCCGGCCGCTCACACTACCGGCACGCCCTGCGGCTGCCTCTGGATGAGCACGTGGCGATCTTCAGCCCGCCGCGCGGTGGCAAGACCGGCTGGCTGGCCCGCGTCATCCTGCACTACCCCGGGCCGGTGCTGTCTACCACGACCAAACACGACGTGTTCGCCCTGACCAGCGGCATCCGCGCCGAACGCGGCCCGGTGCAGGTGTTCAACCCCGAAGGCGTCGGCGGCGTCCCCTCCACCTTCCGGTGGAACCCCCTCGAGGGCTGCCAAGACCCCGCCGTCGCGATCCGCCGCGCCGACGCCTTCGCCAACGCCGTCAGCCAAAAGGCGTCGAAGACACCACCTTCTGGGCCGCCAAAGCCTCCGACTACCTGCGCGGCTACTTCCACGCCGCCGCCCTGGCCGGCC
>Ga0126370_10000967_pt1 | contig 12756 bp, 5 predicted proteins | sample PanSoiMetaPlot_3_FD_92586 | JGI IMG/M metagenome (GOLD analysis project Ga0126370, IMG submission 92586) | Tropical forest soil microbial communities from Panama - MetaG Plot_3 | ecosystem: Environmental > Terrestrial > Soil > Tropical forest > Bulk soil | place: Panama | collected 2016-02-17 | reverse complement strand
TCCCCCTCCTTGCCGTACTGGCTTTCGAGCCGGCGTGCGATAGTGCTCAGGTCGGCACGAGCTTGTTTCAGCGAAATGCCGTCGCGAAGGCGCCCAATGCCTTCGCCGTTGTGCGAGGTGCGGCTGGAAGACCATTCGTCGAGCTGCTCGCGCGAGACCCAGGCGGATACGCCTGAAGGAAAATCAAATCCCCGCGGCATCACGCCGACGACCGGATACACTTGGCCTCCCATAGTCAGGCGCACATTTGAGAAACCCGCTCTACTCCCGAGGTATTGCTGCCAATAGCCATAGCTGACGATCATGGCCGGTGACCCGTGCAGGCGAAGTTCGTCGGACGCGAAAAGGCGGCCTAAGGCGGGCTCCACGCCCATCACCTTGAAAAAATCCTGAGAAACAGCAGCAATGTTCATGCGCACTGGTTCGCTGCCGCCGGAGACTGACTCTGGCCCCGAAGAAAAATCTGCGAGACCAACAAGGCTGTGGTTTTGCTCGCGAAGATCAAGAAAATTCGGGTCGGCTAGATGCATTCGGTGACCGTTGTTAGAGAGTTCCCACACGGTCACGACTTGTTGAGGGTTCGGATAGGGAAGAGGGCGAAGCAGCACCGCATCCACAACCGAGAAAATGGCGGTGGAGGCACCGATGCCGAGAGCCAGAGTAAGAACCGCAATGGCGCTGAAGCCGGGGGACTTGCGCAGTACGCGAAAGGCAAAGCGGAGGTCCTGGAGCAATGTTTCGAGGAAGGGAAGACTACGAGCTTCGCGGTGTTGCTCTCGGGCTTGTTGCGGGCCTCCGAAACGGACGAGCGCCTGGCGGCGAGCTTCGTCCGGGGTGAGGCCGCGCTGAAGATTCTCTTCCGTGGCAAGCTGGACGTGAGAGGCGATTTCTGCGTCGAGGTCACGGTCGAGCTGAGCGCGACGAAAGAAGGAAAATAGCCGCTGGAGCGATTGAAAGAAGCGATCCATCATTGCTTGACACTCCTATACATCTTTCACGTTGTCTGGCCGGCCGCCGCGGGATCACTCGTAACGAAGCGCTGCCATCGGATCGACACGAAGCGCCCGCCGCGCGGGAAAGTAGGCCGCAACGAGCGCAACGAGAACCAACAGTCCTGCGAGCGATGCCAAGACCGGTGCACTCACCGAGACAATTCCAAAGACAAACGCGGCCATTGCGCGGCTGATGGCGAAGGAAAGCGGCAAGCCAATGGCCAAGCCGATTCCGGAGACGCTCAGAGCATGGCGGAATACCAGGCGAAGCACATCGCGTGGATTCGCGCCCAGGGCAAAGCGAATGCCAAACTCGTGCGTCCGCTGCGCGACGTTCTCAGACAAAATTCCGTAAACACCGATGGAAGAAAGCAACAACGCCACCAATCCGAAGATGGCCATCAAAACTCCCATGATGTGAACGATAGCGATGGAATCCTGCACTTCGGTCTCCAGGGTTTTTAGCTCGGTGATGGGAATCTCGGGATCGACTTGAGAAATCGCAGTCCGTGCAGCGGAAGCAATCCCCGTAGGATTCGACGCGGTGCGTAGTACAAAACGAAACGAGCGTCGCGAAGACTGGAGATACGGTTGATAAATAACCGGAAAAGTGGCGGGATTCCACCAATTCTGACGGGCATCACCAACAATGCCGACCACGATCATCCAAGCGTCGGCCGAATCCGCCGCGCCCAGCTTGAATCTTTGCCCAAGGGGATCGTTCGCGGGCCAGAAGCGGTTGGCCATAGTGCGACTGATGATGGCAACACGCGCAGCGGCGGCGTTGTCAGCTTCGGTGAAGAAACGGCCCGCAATTAGAGGAATCTTGAGAACCGAGAAATAGTCACCGCTGATGGTCTGCAAATCGGCTGCAGGCGCTTCGCTGGCTTGAAGAGCCGGGCGGTCTTGAATGGTGAACAAAGTCTTTTCATTGTCTACATTGCTGGCCGGAAGGTTGGAGGTCAAGGCAGCGCTGGAAATTCCGGGAAGGGCACACATCGCGCGCAAGGTAGTTTGGAAAAAAATGCCGCGTTTTGCGCTGTCGGGATAAGCAGCTTCAGGTAGGGCAACTTCAAATTTCAGAATCTGGTCCGGCTGAAACCCTTGGTAAGCTTGCGCGAGCCGGCTGAATCCCTGCGTGGTCAGTCCTGCGCACACCAGCAGAATCAACGCGAAAGCGACCTGGGCAGAGACGAGCCCATTACGCAAGCTCCCACGGGCCGGTCCTGTGGAACTGCGCCCCGTTTCCTTCAGTACCGTATTCAGATTGATGTGACGCAAGTGCAACGCCGTGGCGAGGCCAAAGGCGAGTCCGATGACCACTGAAAGAAGAATCGTCGCAGAAAGAACCGTGGAATCGACTTGAATACCATTCCAGCCGGGGACCCACTTCGTCCAGTCCGGCGAAATGCTGTTACGCAGAATGCGCACGCTCGAGAAGGAAGCGGCGATGGCTACGCCCCCACCCAGAAATGCGAGCAGCGACATCTCCGAGACCAGAAGCCGAGCCAACCTGGTGCGGTTTGCGCCCAGAGCCGAGCGGACCGCGAGTTCTCTTTGCCGCGCAATCATCCGCGCAAACAGGAGATTGGCGAGATTGGCGCAGGCGAGGAGCAGCACAAGCACCGCGGCGGCCTGGAGCAACAGAAAAAGCGGCAGAGAGTAAATGTAGAGTTCTTTGCGAAGTAGCAGCAGACTCAAGGCGCGGCCAGCATTGGTTTTCGGATAAAGCTCGGCAAGCCTGCGAGAAAAACTGTTGAGCGCCGCGTTCGCCTGCGCAACGCTGAGACCGGACTTTAGGCGCGCAAGAGCGACAAGAGACAATCCTGCGCGATCTGTTTTTTCCGTCGCAGTAAGCGCCAATGGCGTCCACAGCTCCATCGAAACGGGATAGTCAAAGTCCGGAGGCATGATTCCTGCGACCGTATAGTTGCGTCCGTTCAGGCGTATGGTTTTGCCCAAGAGTTGTGGATCGCCGGCGAATCTCGATTGCCAGAAGCGGTTGCTAACAATGACCGACTGATCAGCGCCAGGCTGTTCTTCGTTCGCCGAAAAGAGGCGACCTTGTGCGGGAACGGCACCAAGGACAGAAAAGAAGTTCGCGGTTACGCGGCAGCCCCACGCCACGTCGACCCTGCCTTCGGAGGAAACATTGAATTCGCGGTATTGGTAGGTGGCGATGTCTTCAAACAGCTGGGAGTTGGAGCGAACGTCGGCAACGTCGCCCGGTGAAATTCGTCGGGCATCCGGACCTTCGTCAATCCCTCGGTTTTCCCAGAGGACAACGAGGGAATCCAGATTGTGGAAGCGGTAGGGATGCAGCAGCAGCGCGTTCACCATGCTGAAGATGGCGGTGTTGGTACCGATCCCGAAAGCCAGCGTGAGGACCGCAATGGTGGTGAACCCAGGCGATTTGCGCAACATGCGAAAGGAGTAGCGGATATCTTGAGCCAGCGTTTCAAGGAGCGGCAGGCTGCGGGCTTCGCGATGCTGCTCCTTGGCCTGCTGCGAGCCGCCGAAACGGAGCAAGGCTTGGCGGCGCGCCTCAGAGGGAGAAAGGCCGCGCCTGAGGTTCTCCTCCACGGCGAGTTCCAGGTGAGAAGACATTTCTGTATCCAGCTCGTGGTCCAGCTGAGAGCGGCGGAAGAAAGAGCGCATGCGTTGCAGCAATTGTCTGAACCGATCTGTCATGAGCATGTATCCCCTTCGTTTGCACCTGATTGATTGATGACCGCGTGCATAATCATTCGTACCGCAAAGCCACAATGGGGTCGACGCGCGTCGCTCGCCACGCCGGCAAGAAACAAGCGATCAACGAGACGATCGTCAAAACCAAAAAGGCGTTGCCAAACGCCAGCGGGTCGTACGGGCTTACCTTATAAAGGAGATATCCGAGCAAACGAGTCAGGCCCACAGCCAGCGCTGCGCCTAGAAAAATGCCGCCAAAGGTCAGCGCGAGGCCGCGGGAAATCACCAGCCGGAACAATTCGGATGTGCGCGCGCCAAGGGCCATGCGCAGCCCCAGTTCGCGCGTGCTTTGCGACACTGTGTAAGACATCACGCCATAAAGCCCAATGGCTGCGAGCAACAAGGCCAATCCGCCGAGGGTCCCAGTCAAAGTGACCGCCACCTTTTGAGCGGAGGTGGAGCGATCCACTTGCTCCTGAAGCGAAATCACCTCATAAACGGCCAGATTTGAATCCATTGCTTTTAGTTCTTTCGACAGCGCAGCCGCCATAATCTCAGGCCGCAGCCTGGTCCGAATCGTCAATGCGGCGCTCACGGAAAAATCCTGCCGTCGAGGAACGTAGAAAAAGGCCTTGGGCAGTTCGCGCATGCTGTAGTACTTCGAGTCTTTTGCGACGCCCACGATCCGCAGCCACTTGCCTTTGGCCTGAACGCGCTCGCCGACAGGGTTCTTGCCGGGCCAGTAGCGCGCGGCCATGGTTTCGTTGATGATGGCAACGGGAGCGGCGGTTTCGCTATCGGCGCGGGTGAACTCGCGGCCGGAAACGAGCGGAATTCCAATGGTTGCAAAGTATCCGGGGCCCACCTGGTTGTAATCGGCGGACGGCTGCTCGTTTGGCGGAGGTTGATATCCGTCCACGGCAATGGGCGCTGACGCAAAAGTGCCGTAACCCAGGGGCGTTTGCCGCGCGAACGTGGCCGAGTCCACTCCAGGGAGGGCTTGTACACGGTCGATAAGTTCCTCTTGAAAGGTCTTGGCGTGCTCCGCGTCGTATCCCGCTGCCACCAAATTCACTGCCGTGACTAATACGCCGTTGGTCGAGAAACCTGGGCTGTCGGAGCGAATTTTTTGCAGGCTCTGCAGAAGTAAGCCGGCGCCAACAAGCAATATGAAACACAGGGACACCTGAACGACGACCAAGCTCGAGCGAGCCCAGGATTTTCCGCGTCCTCGAGCAATTCCGGCCATTTCAGATCGCAGCGTGGCCGCCAGGTCGATTTTGCTTGCCTGAATCGCTGGAAGGAGCGCGAACAGGAGCGTCGCAACCAGACAAACCGCAGCGCTCAGCGTCATCACGCGCCAATCCATTTCGCCGGGCAAATGCATCGCGTTTCCGTTCCGCACCGGCAAGAGCAATACGAACAAATGGCCACACCAACGCGCGATGAGAAGCCCGCCAGTTGCTGCGATAGCCGAAAGAACCAAACCCTCAATGAGCAGTTGCTGTAGTAGCCGCTTTCGCCCTGCCCCCACAGCGACCCGCACGGTAATCTCATGTCTACGTACGAAAGACCGGACGAGCAGGAGGTTGCCGACATTCGCGCAAGCTATCAAAAGCACGAAAGCCACAACAACAAGCATGGTTTCGAGCGTAGGGAGCAGGTTTCCTGCGTTGTTGAATGGCGTTTGCCACAAAGGCCAGAGCTGGATGCCGTGACCGCGGTTAGTTGCCGGGTAATCCGCATCCATGCGCTTCGCCACGGCAGAAACTTCCTGCTGGGCTTGCGCGAGAGTGACGCCGGGCTTCAGGCGGCCGTAAGCCTCGATCCAGCGCTCGTTGCGATCTTCGAGTTTGTAGCCGCCGGCTTCAAACGTATCCTCCATCGAGGCCGGGACCCAAAACTTCATGGCCCAGCCGACAAACGTTCCATAAAAGCCTTCGGGAGCGACGCCGATGATAGTGTGCATCACACCATTCATGCGCTGTGTCTTGCCGATGATTTGCGGATCGCCGCCGAAGCGGTCTTTCCAAAGCTGATAACTGATCACGGTCACGGGATGAGCGCTGCGCCCGACATCCTCGTTGGGCTCAAACGTGCGGCCAAGAATTGGATGAATTCCCACCGCATTGAAATAGTTCGCGGAAACAATGCTGCCTGTCACGACCTGGGCGCGTTCGCCGATGCTGAGCGTGGTTCCCATGATTTTGCTGACGAAAAGCTCGTCAAACAGCGTGCAGCTCTTCTGAAGGTCCTGAAAATCTGGCCAGGAAAGCCCGGTGCGGTCCGACGAGGTGGTTCCGGTGAGCGCTACTAGCCTTTCCTGCTTCACCACCATCGGGTAAGGGCGAAATAGCAGGCCTTCCATCCAACTGAAAACGGCGGCATTGGCGCCGATTCCTAGAGTCAGGCAGAGAATTGCCAGGAGGGCAAAACCGGGACTGCGGCGCAACATTCGCAAAGCGAAGCGGACATCCTGAAGCAGCGTTTCGAGGAACGGCAGGCTGCGAGCATCGCGATGGTTTTCCTTGGCTTGCTGCGGGCCGCCAAACCGCACGAGGGCTTGGCGCCGGGCTTCGTCGGGAGAGATACCGCGCTTAAGATTCTCCTCGATTGCGAGTTCCAAGTGCGCGGATATTTCTGCGTCGAGCTCGCGATCTTGTTGTCTGCCGCGAAAGAACGAACGCAAGCGATGGAGCAACTGACGAAGGCGGCTGGTCATTTGTCACCGCTCTCTTCCGGCAATGCGAGCACGCGACCCATCACTTCTGACAGTCGCTGCCAGTACGCCGCGTCCTCGGTGAGCTGTTTGCGCCCGCGCTTGGTGATGGAATAAAACTTGGCTTTGCGGTTGTTGGTGGACGTACCCCACTCGGCGGAAATCCATCCGCGCTGCTGCAGGCGAACGAGCGAAGCATAAATCGTGCCCTGGTTCAGCAAGACGGCGTCGCCGCTGACCTGCTCGATGCGCCGCGCGATGCCGTAGCCATGAAGCGTGCCCATGGCGGCGAGCGTCTGCAGGACCATCAGATCCAAAGTTCCCTGCAACAAATCAAGTTTGGATTGAGACACGCCCCCTCCTGTGGTATTCCCACAGCAAGGTACCACCTTTTATGTGGGGATGCCACAGGAGAATAGACGAAGCAAACCGCACGTTTGTTTCCTGCTTTTAGAAAGATATTTTGGTCAGTCCGTGTTGGCGCTCTATTCGTAGCGCAGAGCGGTGATCGGGTCCACGCGCGACGCACGCCACGCCGGCAGCAGGCAGGCGGCGCCCGCCACAGCCAGCAGAAGGATCGCCACCCCTGCAAACACGGCCGCGTCCAAAGGCTGTACGCCGTAGAGCAGGCTGCGCAGTAGTCGCGTCGCCGCCGCCGCTCCCGCCAACCCAAGCAATAGTCCCGCGGCGGCAGGTTTCAAACCAGCGATCAATATCAGGCGCAATAGCTCGGCTCGTTGCGCGCCAAGCGCGAGGCGGATCCCAATTTCAGATGTCCGTTGCGCGACAATGTACGAAAGGGCTCCGAATAGTCCAACGGAAGCCAGCAGCAAAGACAACACCGCAAATCCAAGAAGAAGTGTCGCGTCGAAACTGGCATCCACCGTGGACTTGCCCATGAGTTGATCCATTGTCAGCACATCGGAAACCGGCAATTCCGGATCAAGCTGCTGAACGATCTTCTGAATAGGTAAAGCGAACGAGGTCACGTCGTGGGCAGACCGGACTACCAGCGTCGCAAAGTTCGGAAGGTTTTCTCCGAAAAGAGCCAAGACAGAAAAGTACATCATGGGCTCCGCAGGTTTGGCCACCTCGAAACGTGTGTCACCCACAATGCCGACCACCTGGAAAGTGCGATGGCCGATCGTCAGCAGATGTTTGCCAACTGGATCCTCACCCGGGAAGTATTTTCGTGCCATTGAGTCGCTAATTATGACCTGCAGCGGACCGCCCAGGCGCGCGGTTGCGTCGAAGGTTTGTCCGTGCAGAACCGGAATCCCGAGAGCCGCAAAATAATTCCGGTCGACCCACCGGATGATTGCATTAAGGGCTTGACCCTGTGGCAAGGGAGGATGCTCCGCGATGGCGAAACCGCCGTCCCCGCCGTAGCCCTGGCCCGGAACTACGCGCACAAGTCCGGCCGCCTGCACTCCGGGAAGAGCGCGGACTCGCTCGAGCAGCCCCTCATAGAAATTCACACGCTGGCTCGGCTTGCTATATTGTGCTTCGGGGAGACCGAAACGCATTGTGAGTACGTTGTCTGTGATGCAGCCAAGATTGGAGGACCGCAATTGCTGGTAGCTTTTCAACAAAAGGCCGGATCCAATCAGCAGCATCACGGTGAAACCGACTTCCAAGGAAAGCAGCCATTTACGAAGGCGTACGCGCTCCAGTCCCGCGCTATGCGACCGCGATGACTCTTGCAGAGCGGAAAGAACTTGATCGCCGTTGATTTTCGCCGAAGAAGTAATCCCCGCAAGCAAAGAACAAAGAAAGATCAGGCCGACCACGAAGCCGGCAACCATGCCATCCATGTGTATAGTTTCTACGCGGCTAACATCCGGCCGCATCGCGACAAACCACTGCAGCGCCGCTTGCGCCAGAAGCAGTCCTACCGCCCCGCCCGCGATAGAAAAGAGCAAACTCTCTGTCAAATGCTCGCCGAGTAGTCGCCAACGGCCGCCACCCAGGGCTGAGCGAATCGCCAGTTCTCTTCGCCGGGATGCGCTGCGCGCCACAAGAAGACTGGCCACGTTCAGGCAGGCAATCAAGAGCACGCAAAGTGTGGCACCGAGCAAAACATAGAGAGAAGTCTTGATGTCGCCAACCAGATCATCCAGAAGCGGCTGGCTGTTCGCTGCCTTGCCGATGAAGGGATTATCCCGGTGCTGATCATGGATTTGCCGCTCGATCACAGAGATCTCTGAAGTTGCCTCGGCTTCACTTATTCCGGGCTTCAAGCGGCCCACTGCCGCAAAGTCGTGGCTATCCAAAGCCTGCATTTCTTGAGGCAATTCCTCATGGTAAACAGGCGTCCACAGTTGCACCTTCTGCTCAGGAAACGTAAACCAGGACGGCATGACGCCAATCACCGTGTAAGGGCTTGCGTTGAGGCGTATTGTCTGGTTCACAATCGAAGTATCGCCGCCGAAACGCCTCTTCCACAAAGCCCAACTTAGGACAACGGTTGCATTGGCGGAGGGCTGATCATCCGAGGCGGCAAAGGTACGCCCGAAAGCCGGTTGTACTCCGAGGGTCGGGAACAAGCTCCAGGAGCACTCTGCAGCCCGAACTTTTTCCGGAAGTTGTCCGGACGCGCCGGACAGGTTGTATTCGGCTTCTGGAGAAAGGATTGCCAGGTCAGAAAAGCCGTGGCTTTGGCTTTTCCATGCCTCGAAGATCCCGCCCGCAACGTAGTTGTACGCAAGCTTGTCGTCAGCACTCTGTTCGTACAAGCGAATCAGTTTTTCCGGCTCTTTGAACGGGAGCGGCTTCAACAGCACGGACCGCACCACGGTGAACATTGCCGTACTGGCGCCAATGCCCAGGGCCAAAGCAATGACGACCGCAGCGGTAGAGCCTGGGCTCTTGAGCAGGATCCGTGAGCCAAAACGCAAGTTTTGAAGTACTGCTTCGAGGACCGGCAGTGTGCGCCGGTCACGGTAGTTCTCTTTAGCCTGTTCGAGGCCGCCGAGTTTCATCAGCGCGTCCCGGCGTGCGGCTTCTGGCGTCATGCCCGCGCGAAGGTTGTCTTCAACGTGCAGCTGCAGATGACCTTCCAACTCCGCGGCAAATTCCGCCTCGCTTCTTCGCTTACGAAAGAATCCAGCGAGCCTCAGAAAGCTTGCGCGTGCCCATTTCGCAAAACTCATAACCGTTGCTCCTTCCGTTTAGCTGCCCGTCCCTCATCCCCGTGAGTAGTTCATTCGTAACGCAAGGCCACCATGGGATCGACCTTTGTCGCGCGCCGTGCCGGAACGGATGCCGCGAAGATCGCACAAGCAGCCAGAACACCGGCAGCAACGGCAAGGATCATCGGGTCATAGCTCTTGACGCCATAGAGTTGGTGCGCGAGAAGGTGGCCCCCCGCCAGGGCCCCGGGTATGCCTATCGCCAGTCCCAACCCAAGTTGGGCCAGCGCAGAGCGCAGCACTAAATCGAGGACATTCCCACGATTGGCGCCCAGCGCCATGCGTATTCCGATTTCGTTGGTTCGCCGCGCGACGGAGTAAGCTGTAACGCCATACAGCCCGACACAAGCCAGGATGAGCGCGAGGGCGCCGAACAGCTCCGTAAGCCGCGCGATGAGCCGTTCTTGATTGAAGTTGCGCGCGACCTGCTCGCCGAAGCTCATCATGCTGAGAACGGGGAGATTCGGATCTGCTTTGGCAATTCCCGCGCGCACTGCCGGCTCGAGATTCTCCGGTCTGCCGGCAACATGTAGCTCGATGGCCCCGACCCAGCCACGAAGGGACTCTCCCGGGGTTTGGAGCAACGGTAGAAAGAATGTGGCATAGGCAGGGCCACGGGTGTCCTGGTATTTCGCATCCTCGACAATGCCAACGATTTCGTAATCGCCGCTATGACTCACGTCTGACATCCCAAACCGCTGGCCGATAGGATCCTCGTTAAGAAAGAATCTGCGCGCGAGCGTTTCGTTGATGACAGCGACATTTGGAGCGCCGGGCTTGTCGCGTTCTTCGATGAAGCGCCCTCGCAGCAAGCGTGTGCCGATGGTCTCGAAATAGTGCGGTCCAACGCGGACCCAGGAGGGCGCCGTCCAGCTGTAGTCTGGTGCTTTTCCCTGAACGTACACGCGTTCGTTCGTGTTGGCCCCACTCAACGGGCTGTACCCGGACAAGCTGGCGCTCAGAACCCCGCGTATTTGCGGCATCGTCTCCTCAAGTCGCTGATAAAGTGCGGGAAGCTTTTCTGGCGTGTAGCCGGCCAGCTCCGGATTGACGCTCACGATCAGCCGGCCCTCCGTCACGAACCCGAAGTTTTGGCCTTCGAGGTTGCGCAGGCTTTGCGTGACCAGCCCCGCCCCAATCAACAGCACAATCGAGAACGCCACTTGCGCGATGAGCAGGGGCTTTTGGACCGTCGAAGATCGGTCCGTGCCGGAACGGCCTGCTCCGCGAAGAGCTCCTGCGGGATCGCACTGCGACGCCATCCACGCCGGCGCAATTCCGAACACGATCCCCGTCCCCAGCGATACCAGCAGAGCGAAGCCCAATACCGACAAAGAAGGCCGTGCGTCTATAGGAACGTATTGAGCCCCGTGAAACGCCAGGAGCAGGATGGCGTGGGCTCCCGCATACGCAACACAGACTCCAGCCAACCCGCCCACAGTCGCCAGCAGCAAACTTTCTGTCAGCATCTGCCGGATCAGCCGGCTTCGTCCTGCGCCCAGAGCCAGCCGCACCGCCAGCTGTGCACGATTCGCCGACCCGCGCGCCAGGAGCAAGTTGGCGATGTTCGCGCTGGCAATCAACAGGAGCAAACCGGAGAGTGTTAATAACAGCTGCAAGCCTGTTGCGTAGTCTGTCTGCATTTGCTGGACACCGCCGGCCGCCGGCGTCAGCCGAATGTGTTGTTGAGGAATATCTTTATGGTCTCGGTCGGGAATCACTTCACGATGGCTGTTGAGCCATTGTTGTAATTCGACGGTAAGCCGCGCTTGCACCGGTTGCGGCGCATAGCCCGACTTGAGTCGTCCCACAAGGTATAGCCACTCCACTGCAGCGTTGGGCATGCGCCACCCTTCCGGGTCGGCGGCCAAGGCCAGCCAGAAGTCCGGAGGATCGCTGCGCAGCGTGTCGCCATAGAAACCGGGTGGCGTCACGCCCGCAATCGTGCAGGCAGCGCCGTTGATGTTGACCGTCGAGCCGATCACAGATGGATCGGAGCCAAAGTGCTGTGCCCAGGTGTGGTAGCTCATCACGGCCGCTGGAAGGGCGCCGGGTGAATCATCCGCTGGGCCAAGCAACCGGCCTGCGAAAGGCTTTATGCCGAACATTGGGAAGTAACTCCCGGAAACGTATTCACCCTTATAGTGTTGGGCGGCAGCACTGCTATGGCGAACGTTTAAATCTGATGTCCACGGCTCAAAAGCTGCCAGCTCGCTGAATTCTGCTGTGTTGTCACGCAGCACCTTGTAAAGCGCATAAGAATAAAGAACGAAGCTCCCGTCGTTCTGCGTGCCGCTCATGACGCAGCAGTTGTTATTGTCACCAAGCCGATAAAGCTGCCCAGGACTTGCCACCGGCAGCGATTTCAGCATCACCGCATCAATCAGTGTAAAAATCGCCGTGTTCGCGCCGATACCCAGCGCCAGAGTGAGCACTACGATGGTCGTAAACCCTGGAGACTTGCGCAGCATGCGGAAAGCAAGACGAAGATCATGGAAAAGGATTTCAACGAACGGCAAGCCACGGCGGTCGCGGTAGTTCTCTTTGGTTTGTTCCACGCCGCCGAGTTTGATCAGCGCCTCGCGGCGCGCGGCCCCTGGCGTCATCCCCGCACGTAGATTGTCCTCGACGTGGAGTTGCAGATGGCTCTCCAACTCCGCGGCAAATTCCGCATCGCTCCTTCGCTTGCCGAAAAGACCCGCGAGTCGCAGAAAACCTCCGCGCGCCCATTTCACGAGGCTCATGAGTTTGTTTCTCCCTTCTGCAAATGCTGTACCTCTGTCGTTACGAACCTCTCACTCGTACCGCAAGGCGATCATCGGATCAACTTTCATCGCTCGCCGCGCGGGGATGTAACACGCGGCGCCGGAAACGATTGAAAGAAGCACCGCGATGGCGCCAAAAGTCAGCGGATCGTGTGCAGTCACACCGAAAAGCAAGCTTGCCACCCAGCGCATCGCTACCAGCGCAGCAACGATTCCAATAGCGCCGCCCAACACTGTGAGCCGCGCGCCTTGCCCCACAACAAGCCGCAAGATGTCCACGCGCTCACCCCCAAGTGCTATTCGAATGCCAATTTCGCGCGTGCGCTGCGCGACCACGTAAGCGAGCACGCCATAAAGTCCCAACGCCGCAAGCAGCGCCGCCAGAAGCGCGAGTGAAACGG
>Ga0126370_10000966_pt1 | contig 12758 bp, 8 predicted proteins | sample PanSoiMetaPlot_3_FD_92586 | JGI IMG/M metagenome (GOLD analysis project Ga0126370, IMG submission 92586) | Tropical forest soil microbial communities from Panama - MetaG Plot_3 | ecosystem: Environmental > Terrestrial > Soil > Tropical forest > Bulk soil | place: Panama | collected 2016-02-17 | reverse complement strand
CTCCTTCGTGCCGTCCTCGCCAAGACGCCGACCAAACAAGACGAAGCTCGCTGTGAGCAGCAACCCAACGAGGGTCAGAGCGAATCCAAGCTTCACTCCGGGATCGCTGAACTCAAACTCCACCGAGTGCCGGCCTTCGGGGACTTCGATGCCCATGGTCGCGCCGTTCACGATTTTCAGCGGCGCGGCCTTCCCGTCGAGGCGGGCAACCCAACCGGGGTAATACGACGTTCCAAAAACCACGAAGCTTCCGCCGGGCGGGGCGGTCACGGTTGCGCTCGCGCGCCTCGTCTGAATGTCACTTGCTGAAAGCTGCGCCGGGGCCATCGTCCGTTCGACGGCTCCTTCCACCACTGCTTGCGAGCCGACCTCAAATGCCGGCGCGGCAACGGTGCGCAGCGCGGCGTCGAGACTCCTCGCAGGTAGAACCTGAGTCACCGTTCGCAACCGTGGCTGACACAATTTGTTCTCATAAATCATCTGCCCGGAGCGGGAATCGAATGACGCGCGTTTGAAGAACGGGTCACGGGCATATGGATTATCGGGCATCGTCGCGAGCGCAAGGCAACCATTGAAAAGCGCTCCCAGCCGGGAAGGCGCGTTGTGCAGCGCCAGGGCCACCGCTTCCCATCTGCCAAGCGAAAACCCGCCCGCGTATCCAGCGACCTCCTCCAGCCCAAACACGCCGCCAAGATTGCTCTTCAGCGTCTCCAGCTCCCAGGCGCGCAGGCTCAGGTACGATTCCTCCGAGTCGCGATCGAACGTTCGCGCTTGCGCCCAGTCGCGCAGGTAGCGGAACGGGTGGACCGGCGACTTCGAATTCAGCTCGTCGACGATCGCCGGCCGCGTGCGAAACATCTCGATTGGTGCGGTGAAGACGAGCGACTGAGCTGCGAAGAACAAATCAAGCCCGATGAGACAAGCAATCGCGGAAATCGTAACACGGGCCGAAACCAACGATCGGGCTGTGAGCAAGCTCAAGAGCCAGAGCGCAAGGCCGCAGGTCACCGCCCAGCGAGCGGAGGTCAAGAGAGTTGCCACTGCAGCGGCGGGGTCTAGTCGAGTAGGGACACCGCGAAGCGCCACGCCCAAGGCCTGCTCGAGATCCGCGCGGTAAAGATGGGCCGCCGCGATCCCCAGCCCGGATGCTCCGACTGCAATGCCGACGGCGGACAGCCTACGCGCGCCGATCGCTCGCACGCGGATCCTCTCGATCGCCTGGGTAACAAGCACAGCCATTCCGACGGATGCGATGAGAAGGTATTTTTCGGGGTACCGGAAAAAACGAAACGGCGGCAGCGATAAAATTGGCTGCAATGGCCCGTGCGGTCCGAGCGCGAGCAAAACACCCACTAACAAAAGACTGATTCCAAAGCCGGTGCGACGATTCTTTCCTGCTCCGATCAGCACCGCGGTGGCGGCCGCGGCGCCTAAATATGCGCTCAATGCAAAGGGCCAGATTCCAGGGCCGTTGACCGCGAACGCAGCCCAGAAATGGGGCTTCGTGAGGTAACCACCCAATGGAAAGGGCGCGATGAGCTCCAGCAGTCGGATGGGGTGAAGCGCAAATTGTTCAAAGAAACGTGAATTGACCACCGAACGATTGGACTGTCCAAGGAGGTACCACGCCGGCACCAGTTGAACCGCCGCAAGCAAGCCCGCGAGCCCAAAACCACCCGCCAGCGCCAACGCCGCTCGTTTTCGGCGCTCGTTCCAGGCCATGAAGGCGATGGAAGCGAGAAGGGAAAACAAGACTGACTGAGGATCGCCGGTGAGCCCTTGCAGCGCCACCAGCGTCGCCAGCAGTGGAATCTTGAAAGACAGACGCAAACTGCCGCTCAGCGTAGCCAACACCCACGGCACGTAGGCCGCGCCCGCCATCAACGACCCCGCATTGTTGAGGCCGACGACGTAACCCGACAACGTGTACGCCAAGGCTCCAGAGAGAGCCGCCGCTCTTCCGGCGCCTAGCCGTCGCAAAAACACCAAGGCACCTACGCCGGCGGCGAAGTGATGCAGAAACAAAAGCCATGCATATGCTCTGGGAAATGATACGAATTGATACAGCGCGTGTGGCGGATAGAAAACGCCGGTATGAAGATCGGCGAGAAAAGGAAGCCCGGACTGGGCGAAGGGCGACCATTGCGGAAGCTCTAGATTGCGAATCAGCTCCGCTGCCGCCGATCGCATGGGCCAGTAGTAGTGGAGAACATCGCGCGCGTACATCGCCTCGCCGCCGAAGAGCGCGCGGCCGAACAGTGCGAGGCTGCAGAGCACAAGCGGGACGGCGATAGCCGCGTGAGCGGGTCGACCAACCTCTGAATGAAACGCGCCCGGATTCTCAAGGCTCTCGGAAGTAACTGGGGACGAGGGCGGAGCCTCGACGATGGACTCGCGCGCCCCACCCTTGCCCCTGGCCTGAGCTTTGGCGACGGGCTTCCCCCCAGCATCATCGAGGGACCTGTGCCGCGCATCGTCGAGCGACTGCTCCTGAGCATTGTCGAAGGAGTCGGGACCGTCGTTCACGGGGCGTTCCCATCCAGCAGCGTTGTATTCAGCCAATTGCGGTCCGCGATCCTCGTTCCCAGCTGCACTGCCATCCAGCGTTTATTCCAGTGACTCAGCCAGCCGAAGTAGTTTGCCTTCATTTGCTGACCCTCGGCAGGGCGCTGGCGCCAGAGGTTGGTGGTCTCGCCGGGATCGGCGACGACATCGAACAGGCGATCGTCGTCGGGCAAGCCCTCGGCGGCCTCCCGGAAAATGTACTTGAGTCGTCCGCGAACAAGAGCCCCGCGAAGGCTCGAGGTGTCCCAGTGGCTGATCAGATAGGCTGACTCAGCGGGTTTTTGAAAGAACACCGAGCTTCCCAGGTTCAAGTGTGGGCGCTCATCGCCAGCGAGCCAGGCAATCGTCGCTGCGACGTCTTTTTGTTGCACGATCCTTTCGTCGCGCTCGCCGTGAAACAATTTGGGATTGATCAGCACCAGCGGGACATGCGCGGTCGGCTCGAAAAGCCAATCGCCGTGGCCGCGGGCCGACTCGGGGTGCTCGGAGAAAGATTCGCCATGGTCGCCGACGAGCACGATCACCGTTTTCTGCATCAAGCCGCGCCGCTCGAGCAGCAACGCAAGATCTCCGATCACCAAATCGAGAAAGGCCACCGTGTCGCGGTAGGCTTCGAATGAATTCGGGGGATGGGTATTAACAATGGGCGCCGGCAGCTGATAGGGCATGTGCGTGTGATGAGGCCATAGGAAAGCGCCAAAGCGGACGTTGGGGGCATCGGAGATGAAACGATCCAGCGCCTGAACAAGCGTGCGATCGTTGTATTGCGCGTCAATGCGCTCCAGTTCGCGTGCTTCAACGATCTGCGAGAAGCCTTTCTCTTTCAAAAAATCTCGCTCGCCGATGAACGGTATCTCTCCGTAGCCGATGAAGGCTGTGCGCATTCCCAGATGGCGCCAGCGCTCCGGCACCGAATCCAGCGCGATCTCCTTGCGTCCCGCGACCGATTCCCAGAAAGGCGCTGGATACAGTCCGAATAAGAGCGCTTCGAGGCCTTTGATGCTCAACGGCTCGTGGGCGTAGGCGCGGGTAAAGACAGCAGCGTGACTCGCCAGCGCTGCCAGGTGCGGCATCGGCGGTGCCTGGGGAGCTGGCCAGAAGACATCCGAGCGCACCGACTCCAGGACTACCACCACAACGTTGAAGTCGCGCGTCCCCTCGCCGAGCGCGCTCCAATGGGCGGCGAGCTGACGCGCTGGAGCCCAGTCCTCAGGAGATGGCTTGCCAACCGCTGCGGCCACCCCTGCCTGTGGAAGCGTGCGAACGAAAAGCAGCGTCGCGGGCGAGTGCGCGATGGAGGGATATGCAGTTGGATTGCGAATCAGCTGCGCCGCTCCCGCGAGAGCCACCAGACCGACGGCGACGAGGAGCGCGGCGGTGCTTCTTCCTTGATGCGTGTTCTCTGTCGATCCCTCTCGACCAAAAATCAGGGCAATGCCCATCGGAAGCACTAGGCCGAGAAGGGTAAGTGGCGTGATGAAGGTCGCCACCACCGACTGCATCTCCGGGAACGAGAGCCCGGTGAGCTGAAACCCCTTTGCGTAGGTACGCAGCACGAGAAACACCATCGTGCCGGCGAGGTTGATCCAGAGGAGCAGCACCAGCGCGCCCCGCGCCAACCAGCGGGACGGCGCGCCCCATCGCGCCAGCCAACAGAGCGCGACCAGCGTCGCCAGCTCGAAACACAGCGACAACACGAAATACTGCGAGACGCCCAAGAGAACCACCGGCTCGGTCTTCAACACACCATCGCCGAGCGCCAGCTCCGCCCTGGCATTCCAAAAGACTCGCAACCGCAAAGCGACGAGAAATACGGCCACCAGGACGATGGCCAGTTGGCCATCCATTCGTCGAGAGAAGCGAGTGATCAGCCTCGGAATGGGCAATGGCAACCCTACATTCCCGCGCGAGACATGCGAGCCAGCAACCTTGACCAGCTCCGCTGCGAATCGAAGAAGACCCAGTCCGACTTGAACTCGGTGGCCATGTTGTCATCGGTCACGATTCTCAAGTCGGTGCGAGCGCCCAGCGCGGCTGCGTCGTTCACCAGCAGCCTGTCCGCCAACCCAGACAGAGCTTCCCGGGACGCGCTGTTCACCTCCTCGCCCGACGGAATCTCGTACGCAAGCATGTTCCGCCGGCGCTCCTCGACCGTCAGATCGAACGGTGCGTCGCTGGCGGCGACGAATTTGCCCACCGCAACCTGGTGCAGAAACGTTTTCGCGACGGTGAAGCGAACATCGGCTGAGCCGGTTGTGTTCAGGTAGATAACTCCGCCCGGGTTGAGATGACTTTGACAAATCCGGAGAAATTCCTGAGACAGCAATTGCGTGCTGTCGCTTCTCCAGTGGAATGTGTTGTTCACCACGATCAGGTCGAACTTGCGTTGCGGATTGCGGTTGAGCCATCGCCTTCCGTCATCGATGTGAATCGTGATCTTCGGATCGCTGAGGACGGTTGATTGCAGCGGATACGCCTTGAGAATCGCTTCGTATGCCGGGTTTATCTCGACCACGGTGAGCTCGCGTACCGCCGGATGGCTGGCGAGGACGCGCGTCCAGGAGCCGCTGCTTAGCCCGACCTCCAGCACTCGCTCCGGCTTGCGGTGCAGCGAACCGACCATGTATGCGCGCCAAATGCCGTTCGAATTCTTCAACGGATCCACATTGAAGGCGCCGTCGTAGATGCCGCCGCCGTAGATAATGTCATCCCCCTCGACTCCGCCGACCGCCACCACGCCGCTGCGCGACTCGTTGAGAATCCGGTACGGCCGCTCGGCCGACATCTCCTGCTTGAAGTGCAGTTTCTCGAACAGCAGCGCGTAGAGAGGTGGCTCAAATTTCAGAACCGACGCGGCCGCGGCGACAACTGCGCCAAACACGAGCGCGCGCTCAAGTGCTCGCGACGGAAGCGCGAGCAAGCAAAGACTGGCGGCCAAGAATGCCGCGCAGCAGACGATGACGACGATGGAGGCGAAGGGAAGAACGTCCATCAACACAAATGTCGTCACCAAAGGGCCCAGGCTTGCTCCGACGACGTTGCACAAATACAGCCAGGACATCGAAAGCCCCACCGCGCCGAACGAGTCGATCGCGCAATGGCACAGCAGCGGGAAGATCAGCCCACTCGGCAATGCGACCAGGGCCACCGCAGCATAAGAGTAGTAGCGCGCGCCATCGCCAATCAGGTTGAACATGCTCGCGGTGGCCGGCACGGTAAAGAATGCAGTTAGGCCGGACGCGATGAAAAGAGCAGCCAACATCACGCTCAGCGGATAGCGGCGGCTTTTTGACAGCTCGGTTGCCGCAAACGCCCCAATGGCCAGCCCGATGAGAAAGCCGCCCAGAAGGTGTGCGAACGCGAATGGCGAGCCGCCCGTTGCATACGAGATCAATCGAAACCACAGGATCTCTTGGCTCAACGAGACATAGCCGGCGAAGACCGACAGGAGAGCGGCGATACTGCTCCTCAAGGGGCGGTCTCCGCTTCGGATGCGCTCTCGACCCCGGTTCGCGACTGTTGGACCACGGAGTCATTGGCGGCTCGGCGAAGCAGTCGATACACGGCGAACCCCACGCCAAAGTTGAGACACGCAGCGACGACGGTGGCCGCACGCTCGCCAACGAGCACGAACAGGACATCGGCGGTCAGGTAGCAGGCAAGTGCAGAACCGAGCGTATTTACAAAATACAGGAGCCCAACCGAGCGGCCGACGTTTGAAAATTGCCGGTGGGCGTAGGTCACCAGCAACGGCAGCGTCGCTCCCATCAGAAGCGTCGGAATCAAAAGCAGGCCGAAAATGACCAGCGCGGTGCCGAGGAGCGAGCTTGACACAGTGAGACTCCCGACCTCGCGGATCAATGGAACGCTGATCAGCCCAAAGGCGCCGACGATGAGCTCACAGGCAAGAAAGCCTTTGATCAGTGTCCTCCCATCCGCGCCTCGAGAGACAAGGCCACCGACGATGCTCCCCACGCCCAAACCAAACATGAAAATCGTGACCACCAAGGTGGTCGACTCGATGTTGACGCCGAAGCAGGAAAAGAGCGCCCTTTGCCAAGTGACTTGATATACAAGCGCCGCGATCCCCGAAGCGAAGAACAGGACGGCCACTCGCGCCAAGGATGATGACAACGTTTTAGGGTCGCCAGGAAGCACAGTGAAGACAAGGACTGCGTTGGCGACGACAAACAGCACCAGGATGCACGCTGGAAGCACAATTCCAGGCAGGCGGAATCCAGTTGCGCCAACCGTGAAGAGCAGGAACAGCAAAAACGTGGCTGCCTGACGCCTGGCGAAAACAGGGGCTTGCAGGGGGCCCAGCACGCCGGCGCGCGCGAATAGATTTACTATCCAGCGATGGCTGAGAACGAAGGCGGTTGCCAACCCGATCGCGCTCAGCACCGCGGAAACGACGACTCGCTGTTTGCTGTAGGAGAGCGCTGGCAACTCGGCGAAGTGGTTGAGCGCGATTGCCAAGCCGCCCAGAAAACCGCCGATAGCAGGAAGGAGCTCGGGCGCGTGCCAATGAAAACGGACCGACCGGCGTGGGGTCATTGCTGTCGGGAGCAAGCGGGGCGAGACCGCCCAAAGTGCGGCTCGAGTCTATCGCTTTTCGCTTGCCGCAAGAGGTGCAGCGTCCGTAAGCCCGCGCCTACCTCACGCGATAACCCGCGCACCGGCACCACGCGCGCGCACGCTGTCGGATGATTGGACGACGAGCAGCGGGATGCCATCCTCGGCGATCAGCTCGGCCAAGGCCAGGCCGGCCTCGACGAACAACTGGGGGAGCGTAGGAGCCACCAGGTGAAGCTGTACCTCGCCCGTGTGCTCTTCAAACCAATGCTGCGAGCTCGCCTTCACTCAATCACCGACTCGAGCCTCTATCGACTTGGTATCGGGCGGCGCCGGAACAAGATGCTCAACACGAATGCACCCGAGGCCACCATCACTACCGCCGGACCGAGGCTGACATTTCGGTAGGCGGCGAATCCCGCTCCGCCGGCGACGGATCCGACGCTGACGATCGCGGAGATTGCGAAGAACGGATGGAGCCGCGACGTCCAGTGCCGCGCCACTGCGGGCGGAATCACGATCAGCGCGCCCGCCAGCAACGCGCCGAGAAAGCGAAGGACGAGGAGCACCGTCATCGCGAAAATGATCGAAAAGGCCAGGTCGAGCTGGCTGCGATTGAGGCCGATCGAAGCAGCCAACTCCGATGAGAACAAATTGAGGACGAACCCATCTTTCCAGCGGTACAAACCAATCAAGATCGCGAGCGTCAGCAGGGCTGCGGCGACGAATTCGAGCGCCGACGGTGGACGAAAGCTGCCAAACAGCGCTTCGACCAGGTCGTCCCTCGGCGTGAGCAATCCACCGAGCGCCAGGGACGCGCTGAAGACCACGCCCACCACCGCCTCCGCATCGAGGCGAGTCTGAGTCTCCAATCGCCAGATCAGCAGCGCGCCCAAAAGGAGGGTGAACGCCGCACCCAGCAGCGGGTTGAACTTCAAAAGCAGCGCCATCCCCAGCCCAGGCAAGGCGATATGAGAAACAGCGTCGCCGGCGAGGCTCATTCGCCGCATCAGCGCAAACCCGCCCACCAGCCCGCCGATGAATGCGGCGCCGAGCGCGAGAATAACGGCGTAGGCAAGCTCGACAGTCATCGCCGACTAAGACCCGTGATGATGCTCGTAGAAGTGATGGTGCTCTCCGTAGAGCGTCTGCAGTGCCTGCGGCGTCAAGACCTCCTTGGGCGGACCGAAGCACAGACCCTGTCGATTGAGGCAAAGCACCTGATTCGCATACCGGTAGACCATCGTCAGGTCGTGAGACACGACGATAAAGGTCAACCCGAGCTTCTGCTGCAGCCGGTGCATCAATTCATAGACGCGCTCTTCGGTGAGTTGATCGAGGCTGGTGGTCGGCTCGTCGAGCAGCATCACTTCCGGCCTACCGAGCAGGGCAAATGCGATGAGCGACTTCTGAAATTGTCCGCCGGAAAGAGAACCGACCGGGGAGTTGAGGATGTCAGGCGTCAAACCGACGAGCTCTTCGACCGATTGCAGCTCGGTCAGCGGGAAATGCATCACCCGACACTTCGCGTGCAGCAGCTCGCCGATAGTGAGCGGCAACTGCCGATCGGCGTCGACTCTTTGCGGAACGTAACCTCGCTTGACGCCGCTCGCCCAGTGAACCACCCCGGAATAGGGCATGATGCCGAGCAGGCAGCGCAGCAACACCGTCTTGCCGGATCCGTTCGGTCCAATGATGGCCAGGTTACTGCCTTGTTCCAGATCGAATGTGACGCCTTCCAGGATGGTGCGCCCGTCTATGACGACGGTCAGATCCTTGACGCTGAGGATGACTGCCATATCGCTCTCTTCCGGCGGCAAACGCCGCTGGCGAAGCGCACCGTACACGCCTCCAGTGCGCGGCGTCATGGAAATGTCACCTCGTTGTGCTCTGCCATGCTAAACGCGGCCACCGGATGTTCGCTGCGCTCGCCCGCTTGATGTATCGCAGACGCTGGTGGGTCCTGGCGATCAGCGCAGTGGTCGCGTCGGGGGTTGCAGCGGCGCTGGCCCGGGGTGGCGCGCTCACCACCGGCGCGATCGAGGGCACCGAAGCGGATCACACCCAGCGGCTGGTGGAGGGTTTGGCCGGCCTTTCCGGCGATTCGGTCGTCGCCGTCGTCTTCAGCGCGCCAGGGTGGAGCGCAGGCGACGAGCGCTTCGTCGACGCGCTTCGGAGCACGGTAGAGCGGATGCGCCAAGACCCGGATGTCCAAGCGGTCACCTCTCCCCTGGATGGGCCTCCTCTGCTGGCGATGCGCTTTATCTCCGAAGACGGCCGCCGCGCGCTGGTTTTGGTCCGCCTGAAAGGAGACCTCCGAGCGGCGGCCCGCTCATTCCCGAAGCTGCGCGAAGAAATCAGGGCGGGGCCACTGCAGGCGGCGATCACCGGCAAGCCCGCCTTCCTCTGGAATCTGGACAAGCTTCTCGAGCGCGATTTGGTGCGCGCGGAGCTCGTCTCCTTCCCACTGGCGCTTCTCGTCCTGCTGATGGTGTTTCGAACCTGGGTGGCGGCGGCGCTGCCGATCGGCGTCGGAGTATTCGCGGTGACGAGCGGCGTGGCCGGAGTCCTGATGCTTTCCCGCGTTACGATCATGGCGCAGTACACCATCAACGTGGTGACGCTGATCGGCTTGGGTGTGGCGATCGATTACTCGCTGTTCATCGTTTCCCGGTTCCGCGACGAGCTGAATGCCGGAGCGACCGTTGAAGATGCCCTCGTCCGCTCATTAGACACTTCCGGCCGCGCCGTCGCCTTCTCCGGATTGGCGGTGGCGGTTGGACTTTCGGGGCTCCTTTTCTATCGAGGCTCCTATCTGAGCGCGATGGGCATCGCCGGCGCAATCGTGGTGGCCTGCGCCGTCACGTACGCGCTTACCCTCTTGCCGGCTCTCCTATCGGTTCTGGGGCGAGGCATCGAGCGCGGCCGCGTGCCTCTTCCGCGCCTTGCCGACCGACCTGGGGTATGGCACTCCTTCTCCACTTGGGTGATGCGCCATCCGCTCTTGGTGCTGGCGCCGACCCTGGCGATACTGCTGCTCCTTGGATCGCCATTCCGCCGGCTGCGAATGGCAGCGACCGATATCACGGCCTTGCCTCCCGACGCCGAGGCGCGCCGAAGCGCCGACGAGCTGGCTCGTTACTTCCCCCGCGAGGCCGCCAACCGAATCGTGGTCGCAGTCGAGTTTCCCTCGGGAGACGTCTTCACCCCGCGGCGGGTTGCGGCTCTGTATGACTACAGCCGGCGAATCGCGGTGGTGCCAGGGGCTTCGGCGGTGGAGAGCATCGTCGATCTCGATCCGTCGCTCGACCGCGCCGCCTATGTGCAGCTCGCTGGAATCCCTCGCGACTTTCTCCCTCCGGATTTCGACATCGCGGCGAGAACGTTCATCGCCGGAAGAGTCACTGTGCTGTACGTTCTCACCCGTGCGCCGAGCACGAGCCCGGACGCGGAGGAACTCGTCCGTCGGCTGCGCGCCGATCGCTCCGTCGCCGAGGGCCGCGTCTGGGTCGGCGGGCAGACCGCGAATAACCTCGATGCGATGGCGTTCATCCGGGCTCACACGCCGGCCGCGCTCGGCTTCGTGATGGCGATGACCGCGCTCGTCCTTTTTCTGCTTCTCGGTTCGGTCGTGCTCCCGCTCAAGGCGCTGGTGATGAACTTGCTGTCGATCGCTGGCTCTTTCGGTGCGTTGGTCTGGATTTTCCAAGAGGGCCACCTGCGAAACTTGCTGCGCTTCGAGCCGGGGCCAATCGAACCGTCCCTTCCGATTCTCCTCTTTTGCGCCGTCTTTGGCCTTTCCATGGATTACGAAGTGCTTTTGCTCAGCCGCATCCAGGAAGAGTACCGACGCACCGGCGATAACACCCAATCGGTGGCCGAAGGTCTCGAGCGGACAGGAGGTCTCATCACCAGCGCGGCAGCGATCATGGTGGCGGTTTTTGCCGCATTCGCTTTGGCCACCGTGGTAGTGGTGAAGGCAATGGGCTTGGGAATGGCGATTGCGGTGACCATCGACGCGACTCTGGTGCGGGTGCTTTTGGTTCCGGCGACGATGCGGCTCTTCGGCAACGCCAATTGGTGGGCACCTCGTCCTTTAGCGCGTTGGTTCGCGGCGGCGCAGCGAAGGCGCCCGCAGGCGCATTGAATGAACTTTCAACGTTCTCAACGGGCCTTGTGAGCTCGGCCGCCTTCATCTCGATCCTGGGCGCCTTGGTCGCACTCGCGGTGGCCGAGATTCATCGCCGCCTGATTCGCAGCCTTTCCCGCTCCCTTCCCGCTCAGCAGCCCAGGTCGTACCCGTCGGTGACGATCGTCCGTCCCATCCGCGGCCTCGACGTCGGCGCGAGGGAAAACGTCCTGGCTCTCCTCGACACCGATTACCCAGGCGAGTTGGAGATCTTCTTCGCGCTCGATTCCGAGGCCGACCCCGCTTATTCGCTCGTCCGCGCTGCCATCCTCGAGCGAAAAGACGTTCCGCGAACCCGCGTGGACGTCTTGATTGCCGGTCCACCTCCCAAAGGACGCACGGGTAAGTTGAATGCGATGCTGCTCGGCACTCAAAAGGCCCGCGGCGAGCTGCTGGCGTTCAACGATTCCGACACGCGGCCACCGCCCGAGCTTTTGCGCGCTTTGGTCGATGCTCTTTTTTCCAATCCTCGGGCCGGCGCAACATTTGCTCCCATCGTCGCGCGGGCCGATGCTCCGCGAGTGGGCGACGTCGGTTACGCGCTGCTGGTCAACGCCTGGTACAGTCCGTCGGTTGCGTTCGTCGCCGGGCCCCAGGGCGAGCTGCCGTTCATCATGGGTCAGTTCATGGTGTTCAAGCGCGAGGCACTCGACGCGATCGGCGGAATTCGCTGCGCCGAGGGCCAGCTGGTAGACGACATGTACATCGGCAAATGCGTAGCGGAGGCCGGCTGGCTCAACGTGATGATCGCCAAGCCCCTTCCGATCGTCATCGGCGGCATGGGGATGATTCAATTTCTGCGTACCTTCCGACGTTGGGTTTTGTTCTCGCAAGGTGGCTTGCCCCGCAGCTTCGCGCTCTTTAATTGGGTACGAGGCATCCTCGCTTGGGTGGCCTGGTTGGCCTTGGCCGCGGCGCTGGCGCTGGCGCACCCCGCGGCGGCGATCTTTCCCGCGGCAGCGATCGCCTTGTTCGCCGCCAGCCAGTTGGGGCTGCAGCGACGGCTGGGCGGCCCTCGAGTCCCCATCCGCTACCTTTGGATGGCTGCGCTGATGCCGCTCCTCGGCGCCCTGGTGGCGCTGTCAACCCGGATCTGGCGCAGCGTGGACTGGCGAGGCCGAAGCTACGATCTCGAGAGCGGGGCTCGACTGGGATCGAGATCCCCGGCGCGCGAATCATGAGACTTGCTCGGCCTCGATGCTCGGGACAGCAGCCGCGCGACCGCGCCCCGCCAGTCCTCGAGCGCGCCGGCGAGCGCACCGCGAAGGTGAGGAAACGCGGAACGGACGAGCCGAAGAGCGGTCCAGAGCGAGCCCCGACTCGATCCCGAGCCGCGCGAAGCCATTGCGATCAATCCGTGAAGCACGGCCCGCGCGTATTCGCGCGCCATGATCCACATCCGCAATTCGCGCGTGGAGAGCAACGCCAT
>Ga0126370_10000965_pt1 | contig 12761 bp, 11 predicted proteins | sample PanSoiMetaPlot_3_FD_92586 | JGI IMG/M metagenome (GOLD analysis project Ga0126370, IMG submission 92586) | Tropical forest soil microbial communities from Panama - MetaG Plot_3 | ecosystem: Environmental > Terrestrial > Soil > Tropical forest > Bulk soil | place: Panama | collected 2016-02-17 | reverse complement strand
TTCACCCGAAGACATTTGGGCAACCGGGCGGTAGGCCAAATGCCCGATGCCCAGGCGCTCGAGCGCGGCTTCCGCCTTCCTGACGTGCCGCGCCTCCGGATGGTGGTGCGGAAAAATCCGCGTGCTGCTGAAAAAACCGGAAAGTACGACATCCCGCCCGGTCGAATCGGTCGTGCAGGAAGAGAGCAAATCCGGCGTCACGATACCCAAGTGCGAGCGCAACTCGAAGATATCCCATCGCTCCCGTCCGAGGATCCGCATCGAGGATCCCTCGCGCGCCAAGGGATAGCATTCCCGCGTAATGGTCTTGATCAGGGTACTTTTTCCGCAGCCGTTTGGCCCCAGAATGCAGACGTGTTCGCCCGATTGAATCCGCAGCGAGACCTCAGAGAGCGCCGCCCGCGAGCCGCGCATCACCGTCACCTTCTCTAATTCAAGCAGCCAGGGCACGCCCTAGTGTAACTGTTTCGTGGGGTAGTTCCCGCGGCCGAGCGAAACCGCCCGGTTTGTAAAGGTGCGCCGGAACCGCGTAAAATAAGGATTCTGACCGGGGCCTATGGCTTCCCCTTTCCACATCCTTTCGAATACTTCGCCTCCGCCGGCGCCTCCGCCCGGTACTCACCCGCGACCAGACTGGCTTCGCGTCAAATTTCCGGGCGGTGAGCGCTACCAGGACCTGAAGCGCATCATGCGTACGCTCGACCTGCACACGGTCTGCGAATCGGCGCGCTGCCCCAACATGGGCGAATGCTGGGAGCACGGCACCGCCACCTTCATGATTTTGGGCGATATCTGCACGCGCGCCTGCGGCTTTTGCGCCGTTCCTTCGGGTAAGCCCGCCGGTCCTCCGGATGAAGCGGAACCGGATCGCGTGGCCGAAGCCGTGGCGCGCATGGGATTGCGATACGCGGTGGTTACGAGCGTGAACCGGGATGACCAGCCCGACGGCGGCTCGGCGATCTTTGCGCGCACCATCCAGGAGATCAGGCGGCGGGTTCCCGGCTGCCAGGTCGAGGTGCTGATTCCCGATTTTCGCGGCAACTGGGACGCTCTCTCGACCGTGCTGGCGGTGCGCCCCGACGTTCTCAACCACAACACGGAAACGGTGCCGCGGCTCTACCGGCAGGTGCGCAAGGGCGCGCTCTATGAACGATCGCTTGAGTTGCTGCGCCGCTCGAAACAAACCCATCCCGACGTGCCGACGAAGACCGGCTTAATGCTGGGCCTCGGCGAAGAAAGGCACGAGGTCCTCTCGACCATGGAAGAACTGGCAAGGCAGGGCACGGACATTCTGACCGTAGGCCAGTACTTGCAGCCAACGCGCGACCACTTGCCCATCGTGCGCTACGTTCATCCGGAGGAATTTTCCGAATACAAAGTTCTGGGCGAGCAGATGGGCTTCAAGCACGTCGAAGCCGGGCCTCTGGTCCGCTCTTCCTACCACGCCTTCGACCAGGCCGAATCCGCCATTCGTTAGCGCCTGCGCCAGGGCGCTGTCCTCTTGAAAAAGAAAAACGCCCGCACCGGATACGTGCGGGCGTTAAACTTGCGTTTGCTGCCTTCGGGGTTCTACGAGCGGGCTGCTGCTGCGGCCTTTTTGGCGGCTTTTACGGCCGTAGCGGCCTTGCGGCGGCGCTTGGTCTTGGGAGGGGTTGCCGGCGCTTCTCCGATCAATTCCGCAGTCATGATGCTGGTCACGAATAGCTTTGGACCGTGATCATCGAAGTCTACCGTGGTCCGCTCGTTGTCTGAAGCGGTCACGATGCCCAGCCCATAGACTTCATGCTTGATTGTCTGGCCTTCCTGCATTACTTGCACGACTTCCTCCTTGGCCACTCACTCGACTTTACTTCAGGAAACTCTTGGCACCTTGCCACGCCCGCAAACCCTTTAAAAATCTGATCCCATGGATGGGGCGGAATTCTCTGAATCCCGCCCCGGCACTGAACTTAGAGGCTCGTGACGTTCTCTGCCTGAAGGCCCTTTGGACCCTTCTTGACTTCGAACTCCACCGCCTGCCCTTCATTGAGGGACTTGTAGCCGTCCATCATGATGGCGGAGAAGTGTACGAAGACATCTTCTCCGGTCTGGCGCTGGATGAATCCATAGCCCTTCGAAGCGTTGAACCACTTCACTGTTCCTTGTTCCTTCACTTCTTTACCTCTCCTACGTGATCCCGGTCGTCCCGGAAGCATCGTTCAGTTTGGATCAGAGTTTGATAAAACCGACTCTTAACCCGTGTTGCGTGCCTCTCTTGGTCCGTGCCCCACGTCTTGCCCGGCTGAGTTCCGGAAAACCTCTTCGATGACTCAGAATTCGTAACTTACGAACCCTGAAACCCTGAGTTCCGCTACGCCGCCAGTCGCGACTAGCGCCGTGACACCCCTTTGAGCGAAAAAAAAGACTGCAAAGTTTTGCCTTGCAGCCCTCTCGAACGTTTCAAAAGGTGGTACAAGAGCAACAAACGCTATGTTGTAAAATAACACAAAATGACGGTTTTGTCTACCGTGTTTCCCCGGTCTAACCCGTGTAAGTGTTTGATTTAGCGAATCTTAATGGAAACCGAGCGGCGGCGCGTCTACTCGTTCGAATCGGGCAGAAGGCTTGCTCCTCGGCCGGATGCCTTTTTTTCCCAGTACTTTTTTACCCACGCTTCCCAGCTCTTGCCGGCTGCCGTGTCGCGGCCGGTGAAGGCCAGCGCCAGAATCTCGGAATAGGCGATCTTCTGCCGGCTGCCGCCCGATTTCGGCAAAATCCTCACAAACGAAGAACTTAAGGTCGGACCAGAGACCCGGTCAAAGACGTAGCCTTCAATCCGGCTGCCATCCCGTCGGGTCATGGTGACGTCGCCGCGATAGTCAAATGCCTTTTCCAGCGCTTCCCGCAAATCGCTTTCGCTCGCGAGCTCGGGGATCCACCCCTCCAGGCCCTCGCGCTGCCGGCCCGGTGCGACTTCCAGCTCGTCGGGATTTGCGAACCCTCCGGCGCCAGGGTTGGCGTGGCGATCGAAATGCGTAGGTATGCTCAAGCGCGGCTCTCTTCCATCTGGGTCTTGCTGGTTTCAATCTGCACCAGCGGATTGAAGGAGTGCACGGGACGGACCGGCTCGTTTAAAAGCGCAACCGCATCCGGATCAGCGTAGGTCTTGTTGAATTCGCCTTTTATTGCCTGCCACAGGCCGCTCAAACCGCTGAAGCCGTGATCGACGGCGCTCGCTTCATAGCCGCTGTGTACCATGCAATTGGCGCATTTCGGATTGCCCGATTCCGTGCCGTAGCCCTGCCATTCGGTTGCCTCGATCAACTCGGCAAAGCTGTCGGCATATCCGTCCTGCAGCAGGTAGCACGGTTTTTGCCAGCCGAATACGTTGTAGGTGGGCATACCCCAGGGCGTGCACGCATAGTTGCGCTTACCCATCAGCATTTCGAGAAAAAGCGGCGACTGGTTGAATCTCCAGGATTTCTTGCGGTTGGACAGGATGGCGCGGAATAACCGCCGGGTGCGGGCCTTCCCCAAGAAATGCTTCTGGTCCGGGGCCTTTTCATAGGAGTAGCCCGGCGACAGCATCATGCCCTCGACGCCCAGCTCCATCATTTCGTCGAAAAAGGCGCGCACACTCTTCGGATCGGCGCCGTCAAAAAGCGTGGTGTTGGTGGTCACGCGGAAGCCGCGCTTGACGGCTTCGCGGATGCCCAGAATGGCCTGGTCGTAGCCGCCTTCGCGACAAACCGAGAAGTCGTGGTGTTGCTGCTGGCCGTCGACGTGAACCGAAAACGTCAGATATTTGCTGGGCTTGAAGAGATCGAGTTTTTCCTTGAGCAGCAGCGCGTTGGTGCAAAGGTAGATGTACTTTTTGCGCGCGACCAATCCCTCGACGATCTTGTCGATCGCCGAGTGCATCAGGGGTTCGCCGCCGGGGATGGAAACCATCGGCGTGCCGCACTCTTCGACCGCCTGAAAGCACTCTTCCGGAGAAAGTTCCTGTTTCAAGATGTGTGCTGGATATTGGATTTTTCCACAGCCCGCGCAGGCCAAATTGCAGCGAAACAATGGCTCCAGCATGAGCACGAAAGGATAGCGCTTGCGTCCCTTGAGTTTTTGCTTGAGGACGTAGGTTGCAACGGTCCACGCCTGGGAAACCGGTACTGGCATTGAGCTCCTAAGCCTGTCGAGCCTCGATAAAATAGGGGGATAGCGAAGGCCCCCGAGACCTTTTCATTTTACCTGACCACTGCTGGTTTGTGCGGCGCTATTTCGGCAGCACGTTCTACGCGCACCGGCAGCCGCCCCGCATTGGATGCAAGAGGAATGGTTTCAGTGGCATGCGCCTTTCCGTCGACCAGGTTCTCAAAATGGATTCGTCCATTCGGTTCTCAACCAGGATCAGGGTTGTCCGGTTTGGTGGATTCGTGCCACGACGCCGCTGGCATAGCGCGCAACATAGAGCTCGCCTGCCTGGTCCTGGCCGATCGCAGCCAGATCACCTCCCGCCGCGACCGTGACGTCAGACCGCGTCCAGGTCCCGCCACTCCCTCCGAGCGACCAGATGCGGCCGCTGATGAAATCTCCAAAAATGTAGCTACCCGCGAGGGCCGGCATCTTCTGGCCGTGATAGACATGTCCGCCGATCACTGTCGCGTCTCCCTGCGAGTGGTCGTAGTCGAAGATGGGATCGGTCAGAGCGTTGCCGGTTTGCGCGCACGCCGTCGAGAACGGATGCGTACCTTCGCGAAGATTCCAGCCCAGGTTGGCGCCGCCTTCGCCGGGCGATATCATGTCCACTTCTTCAAAGGAATTTTGCCCGACGTCTCCGATCCACAAATTTCCGCTGGCTGGGTCAAAAGAGAACCGAAAAGGATTGCGCAATCCATACAGCCAGATTTCGCCGCGCGCATTCTGTCCGACGAACGGGTTGCTTTGCGGGATGGCGTAGTTGAGGCCGGGTGCGTGCGGCGAATCCACATCGATGCGCAGCATCTTCCCGAGCAGCACCCCCAGATTTTGTCCGTTGCACTGCGGATCGCCGGCGCCGCCGCCATCGCCCAAGCCGATGTAGAGAAACCCGTCCGGACCAAAGACCACCCCGCCGCCCTTGTGATTTGAAAACGGCTGCTCGACGGTGAGCAGGATCGTTTCGCTCGCGCCATCGGAAAAGTTCGGATCATTGGCGGAAGCCGTGAACTGCGCTATGACCGATTGCAGGTGCCCTGCGAAATTGCGCGTGTAGTTCACAAAAAAGCGGCGGTTCTGCGTGTAGGAGGGGTGAAACGCCAAACCGAGCAAACCGGTTTCGCCGCCGCTGGTGAAGCCGGTTCTGCCGCTCACGTCGAGAAAGGGCGTCGGAAGGCGACTGCCATCGCCGCCCAGGATCTCGATCTGCCCGCCTTGTTCGACGACGAACAGACGCCCGCTGCCGTCCGGCGGCTGCTCCAGGTCGAGAGGGTTCTGAAATCCGCTGGCGACAGGGATCAGGTCGAAAGTCGCCGGCAGCGGCGGCGGCGGGGGAACGGGCCGTGAGGAGTCGCCCCCACAACCGCCGGCGAGAAGAGCACTAAGCAAGATGCAAGCGGGTCTTGCATTCTGCGAGCGACGGGACATCGGTCACTTCACCTCGTAAGTCCGATCAGCCGATTTTGACCGGTAGAATCGCGCGGGTCTAGGGACTTCGCTTCGCCGGGCGAGAAACCGAGAGCGAAGTGCTGCCCCCGAGGCGCTTGCTCATGAAGACGGTGGCTTGCGGATTGCTGTTATACCGCTCGCAGCATTGGTATCCGTTGCGCTCATAAAGCCTTCTAGCGGCCTGCATGGTGTCGGTGCTGTCGAGAAGGATGCGTAGATAGCCCGCTTCCTTCGCAAAACGCTCCGCTTCCTCAAGAAGCTTCTGGGCGATGCCCAAACCCCGGTACGCCTCGCGTACATACATCCTTTTGATCTCGGCGGCGTCCCCCGCAAGGAACTGCCGCAGCGCGATCGTGCCGGCAAGCGACGACCCGACCCAGGCCAGCCACACGCCTGCGGTGCGGCCAAAATACGCGCGGCCGAACTCCTCGGGTGTTTCACGTGCAACAACGCCCAGAGCTTCGTAGTACTCGGAGACGATCGCATAGGCGGTCCTGGCTTCGTCCGGCCTTGCGCGCTCGATCCGTATGACATCCATGACCGTGTCCCTGCCGTTCGAGTCTCGTCACGGGACGACTCTCTACAAGGCCCAAATTGACAGGGCCCAAATTGACGGGGCCCCAATTGACAGGGCCCAAAAGGGACGGTCAGGTCGCCAGAACCCCGGGCTGCGGCGCAGAGAAAATTCGTTCTGTGGCAGAATTAAGGTTTGGGGCGGCCGCGTTGCGGCTGCCTACCCAGGGAAGAGCCAATGGCACAGCGAAGCACACTCGAAGCCGAACGGCCCCCAAAGCCGCAAAAGGCCAACAAGCGTTCCGCAAACGGCGGCACGGCCGAAGCGAAGCCCTCGCCTGCCTCCGAGCGCGACCGGGTGTTCGAGGCGTTCCGGCGTTGGGGCTACCTCGAGGCTTCGCTCGATCCGCTGGGGTTTCTAGAGCCCTTAAAGTCGCCGGACCTCGCCGGATTTGAGGGACCCTATGCCGAGGAAGCGCGGCGCATCTATGCCGGGACGATTGGCGCCGATTTCATGCACCTCGTCGAGCCCGAGCGGCGCGACTGGATTGCGGCCAGGATGGAGGCGACGGCGCCCGACAGGGACCGGCACATGATTTTGTCGCGCCTGGTGCGCGCGGACCTGTTTGAGCAAGTGCTGCAGTCGCGCTATCTCGGCACCAAGAGATTTTCGCTCGAAGGTGTGACTTCACTCATTCCGCTGCTGGACGCGATTCTGGACGCGGCGGGCGAGCATGGCGCCATCGAGTCTTTGATGGCCATGAGCCATCGCGGCCGTTTGAATGTGATGGTGCACACTGCTTGCAAAACGCCGCACGAGGTGGTTGCCGGGTTTGAGGATGTCGATCCGCGCAGCGTGCTCGGCGCGGGCGACGTGAAATACCACATCGGCGCAACCGGAACCTACCTAACCGCGCACGGCAAAGAGATCGAAATTCACCTGGTGTCGAACCCGAGCCACCTCGAAGCCGTCGACCCGGTAGCCGTAGGACGCGCGCGCGCCAAGCTCATGCGCTATGCCGGCGGAGCCGTGCCGTTCGACGCCAACAAGGTGGTTCCCATCGTGATGCATGGCGACGCGGCGTTTGCCGGCCAGGGAATATTTGCCGAGACCCTGAACCTCGCCGACCTGGCCGCCTACACGGTCGGCGGCACCATTCACATCATCGTGAACAACTTGATCGCCTTCACCACGCGGCCGGTACAGGAACATTCTTCGCGCTTTGCTGCCGACCTCGCGAAACGCCAGAATGTGCCGATTTTCCACGTAAATGCCGAAGACCCGGATGCGGTCGTCCGCGTGGGCGAAATCGCGGCGGACTATCGCGCGGCCTTTGCGACCGACGTGGTGGTGGACTTGATCGGCTACCGCCGGCACGGGCACAGCGAGGTGGACGACCCCACCATCACCCAGCCGCGTCTGTATGAAAAGATCAAGAATCATCCGCCGCTGTGGCGGCTCTATGCCGAGCGCGTGCAGGTGGACGCTGCAAAAACCGTCGAAGCCGTGCGCGCGGAGTATGAAGTCGAGCAGACCAAAGCGGGCAAGCTCAAGAAGATCCCGCACCTGCGACGGCTGCCCGACTATTGGTCGGCGTTTCATCGCGGCCGGTTCAAGCCCGAATATGAAGCGGATACCGGGGTTTCCGCGGGAACGCTTCGCGAACTCACCGCCAAACTGGTCAGCGTGCCGGATGGATTCCACGTTCATCCCAAAATTGTGAAGCTTTTGGAGCAACGCGCGGAGATGGGGGCCGGCAAGCGCGCGGTCGATTACGGATTTGCCGAAGCGCTGGCGTTCGGGTCGCTGCTACAGGAAGGGACGCCGCTTCGTTTGACCGGGCAGGACTCGCAGCGCGGAACGTTCAACCAGCGCCATGCGGTGCTGGTCGACACGCAAACCGAGCAGACCTATGTTCCACTGGGCGCCATGGCGCGACAGTCGCCGCGCCAGCCCTTCTGTGAGATCCACAATTCCTCGCTCTCGGAAGCGGGATGTCTCGGCTTCGAGTACGGGTTCAGCCGGGACTATCCCGAAGCGCTGGTGTTGTGGGAGGCGCAGTTTGGCGACTTCGTCAACGGCGCGCAGGTGATCATCGATCAATTCATCAGCGCGGGCGAGGACAAATGGGATTTGCCGTCGGGCATCGTCCTGCTTCTGCCGCACGGCTTTGAGGGCCAGGGCCCGGAGCACTCGAGCGCGCGCATCGAGCGGTTCCTGCAGCTCGCCGGAGAAGAAAACATACAAATCTGCCAGCCTTCCACGGCGGCGCAGTATTTCCATATGCTGCGGCGGCAGGCGCGGCGGACTTGGCGCAAGCCCCTGGTAGTCTTCACGCCTAAAAGCATGCTGCGGCATCCGGAAGCGTCATCGAACATCGCGGAGTTTTCTGAGCCGCGCTTCCTGCCGCTGGTCCCCGATCGCGAGGTCCGTGACGGGCGACGCATTTTGATTTCTAGCGGCAAGGTGGGCCACGAGTTGAAGGCCGAACGGCGGAAACGGAAAGATACCACTACCGCCATCCTGTTCCTCGATCAACTCTATCCGCTGCCGCGACCTGAAATCGCGGCCGCGCTCGAACTCCACCCGCATGCCCGCGAAGTCGTCTGGGTGCAGGAAGAGCCGCGCAATATGGGGGCGTTTTTCTACGTGATGCCGCGCCTGCAGCAGATTGTCCAGGAACGCGGCTTGAGCCTGCGCTCGGTCAAGCGCTCCTCGAGCGCCAGCCCAGCTACCGGTTCGGCCAAGGCGCACGAACTCGAGCAGAAGACCCTGCTTTCACTCGCCTTTACAACCACTTCGGGCCACTAGGCGGCCGCCTCCCTCGGGGCAAATGGCACCTCGCAAGCCGCCCTCTGCTCCCGGGGTTCGAAAACGTATATTTACAATCCATTCATAATTGTGTAAACGCTTCGTTACGAACGGTTTGCACACTATTTGCGTGTTAAGACCCGTTCACGGGACCCCAAATCCGAAAGCTGCCTACCGCATTACGCCTGGCTACGATACACTGCCGCCCAGCCAGCGAGCGGTTCGCTCGACGCGCATGAAACGCATCCTGATCATTGAAGACGACCGAGATATCGTGGAGCTCGTGCGGTATAACCTGGCCAATGAGGGGTTTCAAGTAAGCGGTGCCAATGACGGCGCAACCGGCCTCAGCACTCTGAAAAAGTCGCCCCCCGATTTACTGCTGCTCGACCTGATGCTGCCGAAGCTATCGGGCCTGGAGATTTGCCGCGAAATTAGAAAAGACGAGTCGTTAAACCGGCTCCCCATCCTGATGCTCACGGCGCGCGGCGACGAAGCCGACCGCGTGGTGGGGCTTGAAATGGGCGCCGACGATTACGTGACCAAGCCCTTCAGCCCGCGCGAGCTGATCGCCCGCGTCAAAGCGCTGCTGCGGCGGGCGGAGCCTCCGGCCGATGCGCCGCGCACCATCGACTTGGGAAAGCTTTCCATCGATCCCGCATCGTACCGTGTGAGCTATTCCGGGAAGACGGTTCCTTTGAGCACGCTCGAGTTCCGCCTTTTGTACTACCTGGCGTCGCGGCCGAATCGCGTCTTTACGCGCGACCAGCTGCTCGATGCCGTTTGGGGTACCGACCGCTTTGTGACACCGCGCAGCGTGGACGTTTACGTGCGTCGTTTGCGCGAAAAAATCGAACCGGACCCGGAAAATCCCCTACACTTGAAGACCGTCCGCGGCGCGGGCTATTTGTTCGAGACACGTGCGGCGTAATCTTTTCACGAAACTGGCTCTGGTATTTTTCGCGCTGCTGCTGAGCGTGCTGGCGGCGGTGGATTTTTTTGCCGAGCGCGCGCTGCGGCGCGACTACGAACGCACCGGCTTTGAGCAGCTCGAGGCCATTGGCCGCGTGGCGCAGGAGAACGCGCCGCAGTTTTCGTCTCTTCCTCCGGTTGACCCGCAGGAAATTTCCGCCCTAGAGACCTGGACGCGGCGCATGGCCAGCAGCGGAGCCCGGGTTACGGTCATCACCGCGGAAGGCCAGGTCTTGGCCGACTCGCAGGCCGACCCGCAGACCATGGAGAACCACGCCGGCCGCCCCGAGGTCGTAGCGGCCATGGCGGAGGGGAGCGGCCGCTCGATCCGGCACAGCGCCACCATCAACCGGGACCTTTTGTACTACGCTCTGCGGCAGCCTTCTGCCACCGGCAAGCCCTTTATCATGCGATTTGCCCTGCCGGAGGAAACAGTGGGGCAGGTGCTGGGACCCTTTCGCAGGAGTCTGTGGCTCGCGTCGGTGCTGATCCTGCTGGCGGCGAGCGGCGTCATTGTCCTGGTATCCCGGAGCTTTTCCGAGCGCATCGAACGGCTGACGGCGTTTTCGCAGCGCGTGGCCGAAGGCGATTTTCGCCCGCAGGCATCGGACGGAACGGGCGACGCGCTCGACCGCTTGAGCCATTCCCTCAACCAGACCTCCTCGCGTCTTGACCGCACCATCCATACCCTGACCGAAGAGCGGAATCTTTCCTCGGCGATTCTAGGCAGCATGGTCGAAGGCGTGCTAGTGGTGAACGGCTCGGAACGCGTGGTGTTCGCCAATCAGAGTTTTGCGGAAATCCTGGAGCTGAAAGTGCCGCCGCAGGCCGGCAGCGGCCTGGTCGAGGTCGTGCGGCAGACCGAATTGATCGAAGCGGCGCGCAAAGTGCTGCGCGGCGAGCCGCGCGTCGAATCGGAGATCGTAACCGGCACGCTGCGGCAGCACTTCTTTGCCGCCACGGTGGCGTCGGTGAGGGCCGCAGAGACCAACGGCGCCGTGATCGTGCTGCACGACATCACGGATTTGCGCAAACTGGAGCGGGTCCGCCGCGATTTTGTGGCCAACGTTTCCCACGAATTCCGCACGCCGCTGACCGCCATTCAGGGCTTCGCCGAAACGCTGCTGGCGGGCGCCATGAACGATCCGCAAAACCGCGAGCGCTTTTTGGGGATTATCGTCGAACACTCGCGCCGGCTGGCGCGCCTGACCGAAGACCTGCTCATGCTTTCGAAAATGGACGCGGACCGGCTGGAACTGGAGACGCGGCGCATCCCGGTCGCACCGTTCGTTGAAAGCTGCATCGAAACGTCCATGCCGCGGGCCATCGAGAAAGACCTGAAGCTGCTGGTCAACCTGGCCGATCGCGTCCCGGATATTGCGGGCGACCGCCGGCGGCTGACCGAAGTGCTGCAGAATCTGCTGGACAATGCGATCCAATACACGCCGGCAGGCGGACAAATCATGGTCAGCGCGGGCCCCAGAAACGGCGAAGTGATTTTTACCGTGTCCGATACCGGCATCGGAATTCCGCAAGCCGACCAGCCGCGAATCTTCGAGCGCTTTTATCGCGTGGACGTCGCGAGATCGCGCGAAGTGGGCGGCACCGGCTTGGGTCTTTCCATCGCCAAACACCTGGTCGAGACTCACGCCGGCCGCATCTGGGTAGAAAGCGAAGTAGGCCGCGGTTCGCAATTCCACTTTTCCGTGCCCATGTTCGACAGTGAGCGTTCTTCCCGCCCCGCGTTGAACGGGGGACGCGAGAACTGACTTTACAGAATATTCAAGCCATAGCCATTCTCCGTTAATGACCTTCGCGTAACGTTCGACTACGAGCGGAGATAGATTTTCCGCTCGAGAAGAGGATCTATGGGCACGTCCGCTGGACTGACGGAGACGGTGCTTTACGACACGCTGGTCAACTACCTGATCTCGATGGCGCGGACCGTCGAAGGCGCCGTGAACCGCGCACTCGAAGCGATTGTCAGCGTGGACGATCCAAAAGCCGCTTCTTTAACCGGCGAGGTGTTTCTGCTCGAGCCGCGCATCAACGAGATGGAAATCGTCATCGATGAACATGCCATTCGGTTGCTCAGGCGCGGCGGGTTCAGCGACGACGAAATGAGGTTGATCGTGGCGTCGCTCAAAATCACCAACGACCTCGAGCGAATCGGCGATCTGGCCGTGAATCTGGCCGAGCGGGTCACGAGCTTGCGTGAAATGCCCGCATCGCGGGCGCCCGAGGAGCTGGAGCCCATGACCGAAGCCGTCAAGGCCATGATGAGCAAAAGCCTGGGCGCGCTGATCTTTCGCAACGCGACCATGGCCACGCGGGTTTTAGAAAGCGACGACCTGGTGGATCAGTTCCGCGACCGGATCTTCGAGCAGTTGCTCGAGCAGATGACCGAGCAGACCGCCCTGGTGGTGCCGAGCATGCAATTCATTCTGGCCACCCGCCATTTGGAACGCATCGCCGACCACGCCACCAACATCGCCGAAGACATCATTTACTGGGTGCGCGGGCTCGATGTACGGCACGGCCGCGGACTCGCGATTCCTCCCGTTCCGGAGTCGGGTGAGGAGCAAACCACGGGCGCCGACCGGGTCACGCAGAATTCACAAAGCCTTTATTCGGGAGTGAACCAGATTCCGGATACTCGCAGTGCTTGAACTTCAGTTGATCGAACCTACCACGGGGATCATTGCACCCCTGGCAATGATCCCCACTTCCTTCTCGCCAGGCAAGCCGGCCTGAGCATCCTCTTGACCCCGGGCGGCAATCGAATTTATTTTGGAAGGGTCCAAGCCAGGAAATGAGCACTCGAGAAGCCGCAAACGCCCGAAGG
>Ga0126370_10000964_pt1 | contig 12764 bp, 7 predicted proteins | sample PanSoiMetaPlot_3_FD_92586 | JGI IMG/M metagenome (GOLD analysis project Ga0126370, IMG submission 92586) | Tropical forest soil microbial communities from Panama - MetaG Plot_3 | ecosystem: Environmental > Terrestrial > Soil > Tropical forest > Bulk soil | place: Panama | collected 2016-02-17 | reverse complement strand
GTGCGGATTGAGATCCGCCCCGTGTCCTCGATTGCGCGCAGCGCGTTGTCGAGCAGATTTAGCCAAACCTGATTCAGAGCGGAGGCGTCTCCGATGATCGAGTCGTTGCAGCGAAAACTCTTCTCGATGGTTACCGTGGATGGAATTCTCCAGCGGAGAACTCGGATCGCCGCGTCGACGGATTCAGCAACATTGATCGTCTCGGAGACCTCCTGCGGGCGAGCCAAAGTCAGCAGCGACTCCGAAAGGCGGTTGATGCGTTTTCCGCAGTCGAGAATCACCCGCATCCAGTCGACGACTTCGCCCTGGCTACCTCCGTCCAGCGCAGCTTGGAGAGGCTCCAAAGCGTTCAGCAACCCGTTCAAGGGGTTTCGGACCTCGTGGGCGAAACCCGAGGTGAGCAGACCCAGCCCCGCCATCCGTTCGTTTTCCGCCACCGCAACCACGGCGTCGCGCAGCCTGAGCTGGGTTTCAATGCGGGCGAGCAACTCCCGAGGCGAGAATGGTTTGGTAATGTAGTCGTTGGCTCCGCAGCTGAGGCCATCGGCGGCGTTTTCAGGCTCGCCTCGCGCGGTGAGCAGGACCACGGGAATGTCCGCCGTCTTGGCCGAGCTCTTCAGCGCCTCGGTAAGCTGCAGGCCGGACATGACGGGCATGACGACGTCGGACAGCACGACCTCCGGGGCCTCGCGCATCGCCGTGTCCAGCGCGTCTTTGCCATTGGCCGCCTCGATGACGAGGTAGCGTTGCTGAAGAATGTTCACCAGGAATCGACGCATCGATGCATCGTCTTCAACGACGAGAAGCCTCCGCTTCGCCAAATCGGCAGGCGCTTGCTCCGCTTTGCCTTCCGCTTGTCGACCATTTTCGACAGCCAGCTTCGGCCGCAAGAGTGAAACCGGGTCCTCGGAAAGAGCGCGCCTTTCGCGCCAAACGGGAATGTCTTCGGAGCGGCGCTCGCGCAGCTCTTCACGGATGTGTCTGGTTCCCTTCGGAAGAGTGACTCGAAAGCAGGAGCCTTGCCCGAGCGTGCTGGAGACGGATATCTGCCCTCCGTGCAGCTCCACCGTCTCCTTCACCAGCGCCAATCCAATCCCGGTTCCGCCAAAGCGTCGGATCCCCGAAGAGTCGGCCTGGGCAAAGCGGTCAAAGACCACCGGCAGGTCCTGCGATGCGATCCCGATGCCGGTGTCCGAGATCTCGACACTGATGCCGGCGGAGTCTTCGGAAGCCCGAACCGTAACCGTTCCCTCCTCGGGGGTGAACTTGAGCGCGTTGGCGATCAGGTTCTGGAAGACGCCCTCGATCTTTTCCGCGTCGGCAAGGACGGGAGTGACTTCGAACGCATCCAGCACCAGGCGAATCTTCTTTTGATCGGCAAGGACCTGGAAGGGAAGCAACAAAGCCTTGAGAAAGCTGCTCAGATCCACCGACTCATACCTCAACCGAGCTTTGCCCGATTCGAGCTTGGCCAAATCCAGCAGATCGTTGATCAGCCGGAGCAGGCGCATCGAGCTTCGCTCGATCGTTTCCAGGTACTGGCGCACCGATGGGGAAACGTCGGCGCGGTTGTTCTTGGTCACCGCCTCGAGCGACAGGAGAATCAGCGTCAGCGGCGTTCGCAACTCGTGGCTCACGTTGTCGAAGAACTGGGTTTTTTGCCGGTCCAGCTCCCGCTGGTGAACGAGTGCCTCTTCCAGTCTTTCATTCGCCAGCTGCAGATTGTCCTTCGCTTCCGAAATCTCGCGCGTGCGATCGGCGACGCGCTGCTCAAGCTGAACGTTGGCCCTGAACACCTCTTCGTAGCGAAGCTGGAGCTCCCGGGCCGAAGCGGCCACGCCCTTGTTCTGCGAAAGCAAATAGTCGTCTTTGAGCCGGAGCTCATGTCGAGCATCGAGCCAAGCCCCGGCGAATGCCCCCAACATCGCCACCAGGGGCACGGCGACCCAAAAGGGCAGTACCCCGATCAAGCCGAGCAGTGCGCCGGCAGCCACTCCAGCCAGCGCGCCTAGATATTGGCGCCACGCCAGGATCGGCTTTTCCCACCTGATCTCGTATCGGCAGCAATCTGCTCCGAGCACCTGGCACTGCAACTCGGAGACGCTGGCGGGCGGCAGATTCCAAATGGTAGGAAAGCCGGCGAACTGCCCCATTCGCAACTCGCAGATGTTCCTGTTTCGTTCCGGCTGACGGCTGCAATAGGAGAAGGTCAGCTGCCGATCGGCGATCTGCTCCACGGTGAAGGCGCCGACGCGGTTGTAGGTGGTGGAAAGCTCGATCATCTTCTCGTAGCAGAGCCGTGGCGACCCGAACGCCTTGAGGAAATGAAATGCGAAACCGATCGCCTCGGGCGTGGCAGTGAAGAGGCCCGCGTCCCTGCAAAACTGCGGGTCGGCGGACTCGCGCACGAGCAACTCGCAGAGGTTCTCGAGAAAGCTCTGGGAGACGAAATTGGTTGCCGTCTTGAGATAGTCGAGCGACAGGCCGAGGTTCTCTTGCCGCCAGAGGGTCTCCAGCCGCTCGCGGCCGTACCGCTTCTCGAAGTAGAGCAGCAATGCGGAAACGGCGCGCACGCTCAGCTCAGGCGCATTGTCGGGAACGCGATCGGCCGTCGCGACTGGACGGGCGGGTTGCTTTTGGACCCGCGCTGCGCCGGTATCTCCGATCGGGTTGTCGGCGATCAGCCGCACTCCCGACTGCGCCTCGTCCGCCGCGGCTGCTCCATTGACGCCTCGATTAGCAACGCCACGCGGCGGCGATTTTCGAGTGAAAGCTGGATGCGCGTTGGCCGCCATCGACAGTCCTAGGGACGGGGGAACCTTGGTCCGCGCATCCGAGAGTGCTGCGCTGGCGAAGAAGATTCCATGCACTCCACTCCTTTGCCCCTCCACCCAAACCCAGCCCTTAACAAAGGGAGTCTCGGGCGAAGCGACTACCCTGCTGCGCCCGCGGAGCACACCAGCTCCGGAAGTCCCGACTTAGAGTCCAGTGCCGAACAGCCTAGATCTTTCGCCTAGCCAGTAAAAGCCGGACCGTGAGTAGGTCAGGAAATTTGTGGTGTTGTCCTGCAGGACAATGCCTGCGCCCACTCGGTAGCCGACGCTACCTGCGCGTAGCAACCGACATGAACCGCTTGACGGAGCGGCAACACCGGCTCCAAAGACCGCTGTGGAAATCGGCGTTTCACGGGCGCCAAATCGCGCGTTGAGCGATGTGCGAAAAGAGGCAGATTCGGCAATGAGATCATGGTCTTAAACGATCGCCATCGGCTTTACGCACTCCCTTTGCCATGCTAGAAAAGAAGAGTTCGGCTCGTTATAAAAACCCGTTCCCTTCATGCAGAGAACCGCGGTCACCGAAGACAGTTCTATCCCCATCCCGGCTGAGTACAGCGCCTCTTCGATCACGGTCCTGGAGGGGTTGGAAGCCGTTCGCAAACGGCCCGGGATGTACGTGGGCGACACGGGGACTTACGGCCTGCATCACCTCGTCTACGAGGTGGTGGACAACGCAGTGGACGAGGCTCTCGCCGGAGTCTGCACCGACATTCAGCTCGTCATCCACGTCGACAATTCCATTTCCGTCAAGGACAACGGGCGCGGAATACCGGTCGGCCCGCACCCGACCGTCCAGGGGATGGACACCGTCGACGTGGTGATGACCAAGCTGCACGCGGGCGGCAAGTTCGAGAATTCGGCCTATAAGGTCTCCGGCGGGCTCCACGGCGTCGGCGTCTCCTGCGTGAACGCCCTCTCGGAGTGGCTTCGGCTCGAGATCCAGCGTGACGGGAAAGTCTACGAGCAGCAGTACGCGCGCGGCGTGCCCCAGCAGCAGGTCTCGGAGATCGGGGTCACCGATCTGCGCGGCACCAAAGTCTCCTTCAAGCCAGACCCGACCATCTTCGAGGTGGTGGAATTCAACTTCGATACGCTCTCCCAGCGCTTGAGGGAGCTGGCGTTTCTGAATGCGGGCCTGCACATCAGCATCACCGACGAGCGCACGAGCAAGAGCCACGAATTCAAATTCGACGGCGGCATCGTTTCCTTCGTGCAGTACATCAACAAGTCCAAGCAGGTGCTCCACGAGGCACCCGTCTTCCTCAAAGCGGAAAAGGACGGGGTGCAGCTCGAGATCGCGATGCAGTGGAACGACGGGTACGACGAGCGACTCTTCTCCTTCGCCAACAACATCAACACCATCGAGGGCGGATCGCACCTCTCCGGATTCAAGAGCGCGCTGACGCGCACCCTCAACAGCTACGCGGAAAAAAATCAGCTTTGGAAGGACCTCAAGGAAACGCCGACCGGCGAGGATGCTCGCGAAGGCTTGGCCGCGGTGATCTCCGTCAAATTGCCGAACCCGCAGTTCGAGGGCCAGACAAAGACAAAGCTCGGCAACTCAGAGGTGAAGGGGTTGGTCGAGCAGATGGTGAACGAACAGCTCGGCAACTACCTCGAGGAGCACCCGAACACGGCGCGAAAGATCGTCGCCAAGATCGGCGACGCCAGCCGGGCCCGCCTGGCGGCTCGAAAGGCGCGCGAGACCGTCCGCCGCAAAGGAGCGCTCGATGGAGCGTCGTTGCCGGGGAAGCTCGCCGATTGCCAGTCCAAGGATCCCTCCGAATCGGAGCTTTACATCGTCGAGGGAGAGTCAGCCGGCGGCTCCGCCAAGCAGGGCCGCGACCGTCGAAACCAAGCCATCTTGCCGCTGCGCGGGAAGATTTTGAACGTCGAGAAGGCGCGCTTCGAAAAAATGCTGACCAGCGCGGAGATCGTCACGCTGATCACCGCGCTTGGAACCGGCATCGGGCGGGAAGACTACGATCCGACCAAGGTCCGGTACCACCGCATCATCCTGATGACGGATGCGGACGTCGATGGCAGCCACATCCGAACGCTGTTGCTCACTTTCTTCTATCGACAGATGCCGGAGTTGATTGCCAACGGGTTCCTCTACATCGCCCAGCCTCCCTTGTACAAAGTGACTCGGCAAAAGAAGGACGCCTTCCTCAAGAACGAAGCCGCCCTCGATGAGTTCCTGCTCCAGATTGCCGCTGATCGCGCGAAGGTGATGATCCCGCGGGGCGAGTTCACCGGACCGCCGCTCAAGGAGATGTTGAAGAAGGTGATCACTTACCAGGATCGACTCGCCAAGCTCGCGGCGCGGCGCGATCCCCGGCTGGTCGACGCGCTGGTGCAGTCCGCCCGGATCGATGAGAACACGTTGCTGGACCTGGAGGTGCTCAACGTCGAGGTCGAGAAAATGCACGCCTATCTCCAGGCGCGCTCCCCGGATGCCCTTTCGAATATGAAGATCTTCCGCAAAGACGATCCGGAGCACCAGGCAAAAAAGCTGGTCTTCCGAACGGAGATCAATGGCTCGCCGCGCGAAACGGTGCTCGACTACGTGTTTCTCTCCAGCCCCGAATACCGAGAGCTGCTCTCGCTCAGACACGCCTTCGACGCGATGGGGGAGCCGCCGTACCGGGTGAAGCTGGAAAGCGGCGAAGTTCTGGCACCCACCGTTCAAGAAATGCTCGCCGCCGTGCGCAAAGACGCGAGCGGGGGAATCACCATTCAGCGGTACAAGGGCCTCGGCGAAATGTCCGCCGAGCAGCTGTGGGAGACGACGATGAACCCCAGCAGCCGGACCCTTCTGCAGGTGCGGGTGGATGACGGCGTCGAGGCCGACGAGATCTTCAGCCTGCTGATGGGCGAAGCCGTCGAGCCGCGCCGCGACTTCATTGAGAAGAACGCGCTCGACGTGCAGAACCTAGACGTTTAGGCTTAGGCGCATTGGGGCGTCGTCTAACGGCAGGACATCAGACTTTGGATCTGAGTATCAAGGTTCGAATCCTTGCGCCCCAGTCAGTCCTCCGGTGAGGGATTGCTCGCGGATGTGACCTGGGAAGGGAGCGCACCGCCGATGCCCAGAACGCTGCAGTTGGTGTCGGTCGGCAATCCGCCGGTTTCCGCCCTGTCGGCGTTTGATGAGACCTTGGCGGCGCAGGTTGGAATAAGCGTCCAGCCCGGCAAAGCGCAGCTGCCGTCGCCAAGCTACGCGTTCAACAAGGACCGGAATCAGTATCACTGCAGCGCCATCCTGCGTCGCCTGACCTCGATGATCAATGAACGGGATTTCGTAGTGGGCCTCACCGACGTCGACTTGTTCGTTCCCGATTCGCCCTATGTCTTCGGCGAATCGGACCGCGAAGCGAGGGCAGCCGTGATCTCGGTGTTTCGGCTCCAGCAAGGCACGCATCTGGAAACGCTGAAGCGGCGGCTTTCGACGGAAGGGCTGCATCAAGCCGGTCACCTGCTCGGGCTCTCCAATTGCGAGGATGCGCGGTGCGCGATGTTCCTCGCCAGCAGCTTGGCCGAATGCGACCGCCGGTCGCCTGCGCTGTGCAGTACTTGCCGAACTGAATTGGCGAAGCTGCGCCGTTGATCAGGATGGGATTCAAGTGTCCTTGGCGACTGGAACCTCCTCGGCCGCACACCAGGGCAGTTTCTCGGCGAATGCCCGACGATTGAAGCGGTGACGCGGATTGACGTCTTAGCGACCGGTGACTTTATTCGATGCGCGCACCAGATTCGGAGGAGTAGTGGAATGACGAGCAAACCATTGTCCGCCTGTTTGACGCTGTCCGCTGCGATGGTTTTGGGCTGCGGGCCGGGCGACTCCGGCGGCAGCTTCTCGAGAGGATTTGCCTTCCTGCGCGAGCGAGACGTCTACGTCGACGACGACTCCGACTTCAACTATTCGCACCCGATCCAGCTCACCACCAGCGGCGATGATCAGCATCCTTCCCTTTCAAAGGATGGCCGGCGCGTCGTCTTCGTCCACGGGGGACAGGAGCTCGACGTGGTCACTGCGAGCAACGCACCTTCGCCCTCCCGCGTGCTGGTTGCCAGCGGTGGCCAAACGAATTTCCGCACCCCGGTTTTTTCGAAAGACGGCAACACCGTCGTTTTCGCCTACGACCAGAATTCGGTGTCGCACCTCGGACGTGTCAACGCAAATGGAACGGGATTTCAAGCGCTCACGACCACGCCGTCCTATTTCGCGGGCCCATCCTTCTATCCCGACGGCGCCGCCGCTCTCGCCGCCATGGGTCCGGACCCGTCTCGCTACAATCAGCTCGTCCGAGTCGACGCGAGCACCGGCTCCGTCAGCGTCGTTGCGAGCTCCTTGGGCTCGGAAGCTTGCTCCGTCGCCAATCGCGTGGTCGTCTCGCCGGATGGAAACAGAGCGGCCTTCGACGCGCGGACTTTCTCAGGCGGAGCGTGCGTTGGCGCCGTCCGAATTTTCGTGGTCAATCTCTCCAACGGAGCGGTCAACCCGCGATTGACTGACTATCCGGGCGAGCCGAACGCTGACGATGGGTTTCCTACATGGGTCGGCAACGACCAGATTGGCTTCTCGTCAAACGTAGGCGGCGCCGATGAGGTGTACGTATTGCCGGCGTCTTCGAGAATGTCCTCCGGCGGCTTGAAGATCCCCTCGGCCTCCGAGCCGTATTACGGGCCGAACTGAGGACCTAAGCAGCGCCTCCACGAGTCCGGCAGCGCCAACGGCCAAGACCGCAGCGCGGAACTCCTCCAGCATGGTGCGACTTCGGTGCCCTATGCGCTGGCAGGGCTTGAGGCAGGATCGAGGGCGTCGGCGACCAGCTCCGCCACGTCCTTGACCTTCAATTTGTCGCGGCCGGTCTCATTGGCCGCGTCCTTGAGCATCGTCATGCAGAATGGACAGGCAACGGCGACCGTCCCCGTCGCCGGGCCCTGGTATTCACCGACCATTCCCGGCCGCTCGCGATCGGTGGCGGAGGGAAATGGAATCGACGGGTCCTCGGCATGCGCGAGCGTCAATGCGGCCTCGTTGACCCGGTTCTGATTGATTCGTTGTCCGATCCGCTCTTCCATCCACATTCGCCCGCCGCCGGCGCCGCAACAGAAAGACTGGCGGCGGCTTCGCTGCATTTCGATCAGCTGCACACCGGGAATCGAATGCAATGCCTCGCGAGGCGCTTCATAGATGCCGTTGTGGCGCCCGAGGTAACAGGGATCGTGATAGGTGAGCTTCTCCTGCATCACCTCGGACAATTTGATTTTCCTGTCGCGAAGCAGCTCGTTGATCAGCTCCACATGACTGATCACGCGGTAGTTGCCTCCAAACTCCGGGTATTCGTTCTTCAGCGTGTTGAAACAGTGCGGGCACTGCGTAATCACGGCTTTGAGATTCAGGCCGTTCCAGGACTCGACGTTCGCCTTTGCCAGCGTCTGAAAGAGGTATTCATTGCCCATCCGCCGGGCGGAGTCGCCGTTGCACACCTCCGACTGTCCGAGAATCGCGAAGGAGATACCCGCGCGGCGCAGAATCTTCACCAGCGCGCGGCTGACCTTCTTTTGCCGATCGTCGTAGCTGCCCATGCAGCCGACGAAGAATAGGTACTCGTAGCTTCCGCCGTCGCCCCAGCGCGGAATCTGCAGATCCTCCGCCCACTCGTCGCGCCGGTCCTGGCCGAGGCCCCATGGGTTGCCCTGGCGTTCCATTCCCTCGAAGACCCGCTGGATCTCCGGCGGAAAATCCGCCTCGACCTGTACCTTGTAGCGCCGCATCTCGATCAGCCGAGGAATGTTCTCGATGAAGACAGGGCAAGCGGTCTCGCACCACGCGCACGAAGTGCAGGCCCACACCGTTTCCGCCTGAAGAATGTTCCCGATGATCGGCGGCAGCGCCTTTTCTTCGCCCTTCGCGTCCTTTCCGGTGGCGATCCAGGTTTGGTTCGCCGCGATCCAATAGCGCAGGTCCTGGTTGACGCCCTTGTGCGTCAGGGGCTTGCCAGTGATGTACGTGGGGCAGTGCGTCTGGCAACGACCGCATTCGGTGCAAGAGTACAGATCCAGCCCCTGCTTCCAGGTGAGGTCGCGCACGGTGTTGGCTCCGAACTCTTCCTTCTCGAGGTTGGGCGTCCGCAGTTTTCCGCTTGGCGCGAGCCGCTGGAAGTAAACGTTCGGCAGGGAAGTGATGACGTGAAAATGCTTTCCGACGGGCAGGAAGTTTAGGAAGGCGAGGATGATCGTCAGGTGAATCCAGAACGCGCCATCGCCCAGGACGCTGACCAATCCGGCGGGCATGCCAGCCAACACCCAGGCTACGACGGAGGTCGCCGGCTCGTAGGCGGTGAATCCGCGCCCCTGCTCGACCATGTGCGAGGCGCTGAACGTGAATTCGGTCACCATCAACCCAATAATGAACGCGAGGATGAGGTAGCCCTCCCAAGAAGGCGTCATCCGATCCGGGCGCACGCGCCAGCGGAGGTACCAGAAGTAGCAGGAGCCGAGGATCGCACTCGCGGCGAGCAAATCTTTCGTCAGCAGGTAGGCATTGAACACCGCGGCGATCGAGGGGTGCTGACCCCAAAACGGGTGCGTGGGCGCAGAAAGAACCTCCAGCGCGGCGGACGAAAAGCCCATCACGAAGAGCATGATCGTCCTTAGCGCGAGCACCACGAAGGCCGCGAAGATGAAGACGTGCATCGTCCCGGGGCCGCGTTCCTCGGGATCCACCATTCGCTGCTGCCCAAGTCCGAAGCGCACCAGCGCCTCTGCCCGAGCGGACCCATTGTCGAGGCGATTCTCCGGCTTGAGCGCGAGAAGCACCCGGACGCGCCAGTACATCGTCACCGCGAACAAGACGAGTCCGGCGGCCACCAGCAGAGATGTCAGGACAGGGCTCACGTTGTTTTCAATGGACGATCGGCTTCAATTAGCAGAGATACGCAGCCCGGCAAGGGCCATCGGTCCTTCGGACCGAAACGGACCTTAGCCGACCGGCGAAGTCGTTTCCGAGCAGTTTCGGAGGTCGCGATGTTCCCCAATGCGTTGGCTTCAGTCATTTGGCTCCTGAGCTGGCTTACGACCTCGGGAGCGGGACCGCTCCACCTCGCCGACGGCGGTTCGAGCGACGGCCCGCCCCAACGCGCAACCAGTGCCACCGGCCGCAGTCCCGCAGGTCGACCTCCCGACGATCCGCAGGTTGCCAAGGAGATCTCAACCTTGCTCGACGGCCAGGCGACCGAGTGGAACCGAGGCGACATTGCGGCATTCTGCTCGGCTTACGCCGATGATGCGGTGTTCCTCTCTACGTCCGGCGTGACCACGGGCCGCGAAGCCGTTCTCACCCGCTACAAAAAGCGCTATCCCGACAGGCAGAGCATGGGAAATCTCTCCTTTGAGGTCATCAGCACTCGCCTGCGGCCGCGGTTCGCCTCTGTCGCGGCGCGATGGAAGCTGACCTACTCGAACCAGAAGGAAGTCACCGGCCTCACGCTGCTCGTCCTCGAGCGGGAAGGGCAGGCGTGGAAGATCGTCCAGGATGCATCGATGTAGCGTAGAGTTGGCTTTCGGAAGGAGCCTTGATACCCGTCGTGGTAGCGCACGTACAACACTCGAGGCCAAACGTGAAACCGCAGGACGCCCGCGAAGCAGCCAGTCAAGGCTTGGAGTTTTGGCGACAGTATCAATCCACGCGCCCCAAAACGGATCATGTCTCACTGGGCGGACCGCTTCGGGCCGTGGTGTTCTTCGTCATCTTGGCGTCCGGCGTGCTGATCGGATTTTTGTTCGGATCGGCCTCAGCCGGATTCGCCGGTGCGCCGATCGGCGTCATCGCTGGCGGGGGGATTTCGTTCGTCATCGCGCTCTGGGCGCATCGGATCCCCAGGATCGCCGCTCAATGGGAGCGAGCGGTAATCCTCCGCCTGGGAAAATTTCACGGCCTGAAAGGTCCGGGCGTGCTGCTTGTCTTTCCAATCATGGACACGGTGCGATTCGTCGACACTCGGCTGCTCACGCTCGATATCCCGCATCAGCAGGTGATCACCCGGGACAACGTGCCGGTGATGGTCGACGGCGTCATCTTCTTTCTCGTCCGCGATCCGAAGACGGCGGTGATCACCGTCCAAGACTACCGCTATGCCGTCAGCCAGTACGCCCAAGCGAGCCTGCGCGACGTGATCGGCAGCATGACGCTCGACGAGCTGCTCTCCGAACGGGACCAGATTCAGGCGAGGCTGGCCAAGGTGGTAGAGGAGCGGACGAAAGCCTGGGGTATCCACGTCGATTCCATCCGCCTGCTCGACATCAACATGCCCGAGGACTTGAAGCGGATGATGTCGCGCCAAGCATCGGCCGAACGCGAGAAGCGGGCGACGATTACCAAGGCGGAAGGCGACCGAGACGCCGCCCTCAATCTGGCTTCGGCAGCCGAGACGATGGCCCGAAGCCCAGGGGCGATGCAACTGCGGACCCTTCAAACTCTGGATGGGCTTGGGTCTTCTTCGGCGAACACGGTGATCATGGCGGTTCCGGTGGAAGTCCTCGAGCTCGCTCGCACCATTTCGCAGTCTCTGTTCGGGCGCGCATCGCGAGACGACGCCAATGCTCGACCGACCTCGTCTGCCGGCGCCAACGCTCCGCCCAAATAACATATCTCCGTTCCGTCCGTGCCCCTCGACTGAGCTCGGGACAGGCGTGGCGAAGCGGAGTCGAGGACCCCTCGACTCTGGCCTGCCGATGCAGGCCGACGCTCGGGGTGAACGGTCACTCGTCCAGCAGAACGGGCGAAAAGTTCGCCGCGTCACAAGAGGCCAAGACGTATTGAACGCCTTGCCGTTCACCGACGAAGCCGGCTGGGATTCCGGACGCGTGCAGATGCCCATAGACGCAAACCTTTGGAGCAAACTCTTCGATGATTCGAGAGAACGCCGTGGCCTGGGCATTCGAATACAGCGGCGGGAAGTGCACTGCGACCACCCGGCTCAACGCGGCGGCCGAGGCGGCCTCGCGCGCAACCGCGTCTCGGATCGACAGCTCGAGCCGCCGGCACTCGCGCTCGACGCGCTCACGGTCGGCATGCTCGCCGCCGAGCTCGCCTCCTGGCAACGGCGGTGCCTCCGGCGCGGTCCACAATCGGCTTCCCGCGATTACCCAGCGTTCGATGGAAACCGCGCTGTTGTGGAGAAAGCCGGCAATGCTGGCGTAGGGCTCAAAGAGGCGCTTGAGCTTGGCTGCGGAGTCGCCCCACCAGTAATCGTGGTTTCCCCGCAGGAGGACCTTGCGACCGGGCCGCTGGTCGAGCCAGCGCAGGTCATCCAGAACCTCCGCCGGCCTGGTCGCCCAGGAGATATCTCCTGCGACGATGACCACGTCCTCGGCTTCGACAAGATCGTCCCAGGCCCTCTGGAGCGGCTGCGGGTGATGCGTCCACCCGAAGCGGTCCATGTCCTTTCGCCGCGCGGAAGGAAGATGGGTATCTCCGATGCCAAACAGTCGCATACCGCTTAATAAGCACAAAGCGTACCCAACGATGAATTGCCAGTGGGTTGCGAATTGTTTCCCTCGGAAACAGCAGCGCCCAACAGCCGTTCTACTTGACACCTGGGGACCACAGCGCTGGGGAGTGGACGATGAAGAAATCAAAAGGAACCAAGGATTTGAGGCGCGGCGCGGGACTCGTCGCCGTCGGGGTGTTGCTGGCCGGCTGCTTTATGCACCGACATGGGATGCAGGCGGAAAACGGCGGGCAGGCCGATGCCGCATCCAGTCCCAAACCAGCCGAGAACAGCCCAGAGGTCACGGACATTCTCGAGAAGCACATCGCCGCGATCGGCGGCCGGGACGCGCAGAACGCGGTGAAGACGGTCGACACCGAGCGCGAGGCAGAGCTGTTCAAGGTCGTCCGAAAGACGCACGAGGTAC
>Ga0126370_10000962_pt1 | contig 12770 bp, 18 predicted proteins | sample PanSoiMetaPlot_3_FD_92586 | JGI IMG/M metagenome (GOLD analysis project Ga0126370, IMG submission 92586) | Tropical forest soil microbial communities from Panama - MetaG Plot_3 | ecosystem: Environmental > Terrestrial > Soil > Tropical forest > Bulk soil | place: Panama | collected 2016-02-17 | reverse complement strand
GAGGGCCGTAGCGCAGCCCCGTATCACCGTGATCGTCGATGTGAACAAGAAGTACAGAACAATGCTCGCCCAAGGTCGTATGGGGCCAAGTCCAAAGTCCCTTGAGAAGCTTTCAACGAACAAAAGCCCCCCAAACCTGTGAGCCAGACGAATGCATATATCGCTGTTCCGTAAGCTAGTGGGATGAAGTAGCAAATGACTTCGTATCGGCCCTTGCCCCAGTTCCAACCGAGACTTAAAAGGTCACGGCCCAAATACTTGCAAGTAAGAAGAGCCGCCACACCGGGACACCACATTAGGCAACCGACGTACGCGCCCCATCCACCGCCAACATCGCCGGACTTCAAAATAAGAAAGTAAAAGATCGAGCTGAGGCCTAGAGTCAGTACGAGAAAGACGGCGATACCGCCACGCTTTTCATTTGCAGGCACCAGCTCATCCTAGCACAGCGAGTTGGGCCGACCGGGAGTAGACCTGCTCGGACAACTTTCTTGTAGCCGAACTGCGTCTGACAGATGCGGAGGTACAAACCATGAAGGGACGCATACTCGCTGGTCTCTTTATTTGCTCTCTTTTCTTCGTTGTCGGGGGAGATGCGCAAAATTCAAATCCTACTGATAAACCAGTCTGGACGCTGGAATTCATCAAAGTAAAACCTGAGAATTTCGGCCCGGCAATGGGGTACTTGGACGACCACTGGATGCGTGTCCGGGCCGAAGCCAAACGCCGAGGTGCGGTTCTCGACTATCACCGCATTCAAAATGCGACATTGGTGACTCCCGGCCACAATATAGGCGACCCAAGCTCCATTGTTCTGGTGACGGAATACAAGGATATGGATGCCTTCATGGAAAGCCAAAAAAGCTTTGGCTTCGATACGCATACTCATTGGACCGCAGCAGGCATCGTAAGAAGGTTGTCGACAGAAGACCTTTTCGACCCGTTGATTACCCAAGTGTTCGAGGAAGAGCCGGACACCAGCACAAAGCTTAAGCTTCTCTCCAAGCCGTAGGCCCTCGAAATTCGCCAACCTATTTTGGGTTGCTTGTAAGGTCCTTTTCGAGTCGATCTACGCGGTCTTCAAGCTCGCCAAGTTTTGCTTGTTCTGTACGTAATTGTTCTTCGGCCTGTAACTCTGCGGTTTGCCTTTGTTGTTCTTCCGCTGCCAGATTTTCGAGTTCTGCTTTGTTTCTTGAGACCTCGTACTGAACTTGCTTCCGGTCTGCGGCAGCAGACTCAGTGTTGTTCTCTAGGTATTCTTCAAACCGCTTCAAGTTGTCGGATGTTTCTTTTAGACGGCGCTGCGTATCGGCGAGCATTCCACGCGCATCGTTAAGGTGTTGCGTGGCTCGCATGACAGCCTCACCCTGAAACTGTAAGCGATACAGGAGAATCTGTGCTTTGAGCGCATTTCCGTTGCTCGCCTGCAAATCTTTTCTTAGTTGTCGGACCTCGGCCACCAGAGCTTGCATACCCTGGGAGTCATTTGAAGCTGATTGACCGAAACCCAGGGTTGAGACGATCAAGAGACTTAGAACCACGAGCCAAGACCGATGCATGATTCACCTCCCGATGGAATTCTATCCCGTCTCGTTAGGAACGTAAGTTACTGCCTCAATAGCGGTCCCCGGATGGCACGCGGCTCTCGGATGAAGTAGACTGTAGCTCCTCCTCTACCGCATCTCCCGTTTCCTACCTCGGAGATGCTCATGGAAGAACACACGACTGATGCCCCTTTCCGCGCAAAAATCTGCATCGGGTCATGCGAAGTACTGTGCACTTGGGCGGCGATTTGCCCCAAGTGCGATAAACACTTTCGGCTGTTGTGGCCGTTTTGGGTCTTACATATCCCGCTCCATCGCGTCGTTGACCTTCGTTGCCCGTTTTGTCAGCATTCGTTTTCAGTTGTCGCCGTGTCGTTGATAAGTCACAACGGGAGCGAAGGGTTAGCTGGGGGACTCGTAGAAGGATTGAATTAGAGCGAGCCATGACAAGAACTTCATTCGAGGAAACACTCATTGAGGTCTGGCGACAAACTCTCGTCGAGCGCTAAGACCATAGAGTTAGGGACCGACAGTTATCTCGTCCGGCGCACTGCCAAACGTGGGCTGCGACAAGTTGATTTCGCGTTGGATGGCAAAGAGATTCGAGGGCTGGAACAGAACCCGGAGACTAAATCGCGTTGGGCGCAACTGGCACGATCGGGAAAGAAGGTCATGCAGTTCCTCAGTGAAGGCCGGTATGTGGCGAATATTGTGGATGGGAAAGTGACTATCTATGGTAGGAGGCCGTGATTCTGAATCAACCGGTCCCTTAGTTCAACTGCAGATACCTCGCTGTTGCCCCGCTGCTTGGTTTCCCAATCAAATGCACGCCACGCACCAAGCCGTTCCCTGTGCAAAACTTGCCCTCGGGAACCGTTGTTAACGTTGGCCTTCCAAAACGACGGCGACGGCCGCCGAGTTTCCAAGGTCGGCAGCAAGCTCTATTGGTATGGCTCCGCCGGGGAAATTCTGGCCGAAACTAACGCGTCCGGCGCGACGACGGCTGAATACATTTTCTTTGGCGGGAAACGCGTCGCCATGCTTCCCGCTGGCGGCTCGGCCCAGTTCTATGTCGAGGATTTGCTCGGCACCTCCCGCATCTTGACCACCAACACGGGCGTCGTTTGCTACGACGCCGACTTCTATCCCTACGGCGGCGAGCGTCCCCCATACACCAACAATTGCCCCGCGACCAACAATTACAAATTCGAGGGCAAAGAGCGCGACACCGAAACCGGCAACGACGATTTTGGCGCTCGCTATTACTCCAACCGCTTCGGCCGCTGGCTCTCCGCCGACTGGTCCGCCGTCCCTGCGCCCGTTCCCTACGCCAACCTCACCAACCCGCAGACCCTCAACCTTTACTCCATGGTCGCCGACGACCCCGAATCCTTCGCCGACCTCGACGGCCACTGCGGCCGCATCACGATGCCGGGCGCCGCCAGCGCGACCGAGGGGTGCCCCAACCCCCACGCCACCGAGGGCGAAGGCTTCGACAACGGCAGCTCCGGGCTTGCGGCCGTAGAATGCGGCATCAGCGGCGAAAGCTGCACATCTTCCGCCGAAGTTTCGGCCCAGACCAGCGAAATCGCCGCCCAGCAAGCCGCCCAAGCCAACGCCAACCAGCAGTCGGCGCAAAATCAAGGACAAATATCTCTCACACTCGGCGACACCAAAGTAACAGGAGAATACAGCTTCGGTGGGACCGGACTACTGGCGCCTGACAATCGTCCTCTTCTCGGGGCGGTGGTCGATGCAAACGCGGCATGTACTAACTGTTTCTGGGCCCAGACCATTTCAAACTCAGGAAGCAAGCAAACGACAGACGCCCCTTTGGGAAAAGATAGTCCATTATACGTCACCGACAGGACAAGTCAGGGGAATTATCATGACACACCGTCTCGTGCGAAGGGAGACGCTGGTTCGAGCACTCTCGTGGCCGTACTCGGCTCTGCTGATCTCAAGAATCATACGTTTCATGCAAAGGGAGCTATGACTTATGGCTACAGCGTCGATAAACAGGGTAATGTGACTGGGAGCGCGCCCAGGGTTGCAACGAAAAAGGAAATCCGGCAGGCCCTTGCCGTTGTTCGCCGTGAGTATCCTGGGTGGAAGATCAATTAATCGGACTCGTGGAGGAGGCTTCATGTTCAGACTGAATTGTGCAGCGCGGATCAGTCTCTTACTTCTTGTGATACTCGCCACCGCACCGTGGACTTCCAGCCAGGTTGCAGGTCAACGCCACCCTTTGACCCTTACGGCGGACAAGGACTCTGTCGTACGCTTCTTTTTTGTCCCCGCTCTTAACAACTATTTTCACGTCCCACTACTCTTTCGCGTTGCCGAAGAGAACGACCCACGATCGAACACCGCTCCTCTGCTTGACGTGGGCCGAAACCCGTATATTTCTCTTTCGGAAATGCGAGGGCTCTTCGCAGCGCTATCTGCCGAACCTCTTTCTTGGGACGAGTCACCGAAAGTCGAAGAGCTTGAAATCTCCAAGACGATTCGAAACGACGGTCGGGGGATGGACATCAAGATACTGTCCTCCGGTGGAACCGCTAAGTCTGCAATTCCTCCAAAACAGATGTGCGAGACGCTGGCGAAACTGGACGCGGTATTGCGAACGCCACGCGCTCTCTGGGAGTTTCAGTTCTTTCGACAGCAACCCGGATTTGACTGTCCCGTTCCCAACTTTGACCCCAGAGCTTACCACGACCGCTATCATTGAAGTGTAGTAGGCGCAGAATCAACAGCCGAAGCCGGAAATTGTAATCGTTGTGACCAGCGATACGACGCATCAGGTGATAATGGCGGGTGGCAGGCCCTTAACCTTTGTTGCAGGGATGGCGGATCGCAGGCCTTTAGTTTTGTCGCGAGGGTGCCCTACCTCTTCGCATTTTGGTTCACGCCTGCCTGCCGCAGGCAGGAAAAGGTGGGTATTCTGCTATTGATGTTGGATTTTGCGTCTTCTATCTCACAGTATCCAAACGGCTTAAAACCGTCGCGACAAACGAACGAACCTAGGCCCAAAATTTGCCATTCTAACCCCTTGCATCCAAAGGAAACTCGGAAAGGAAACTCGGGGAGACGGGACGTCTTTCGTGCCGCTATCCCTCGGCAAACCCACTGCCACGCTCAGAGAGGCATTCAAGAATCATCTGTTTGTGGGCAGGCTGGAAGGGGCTTAATCGGCCGCGACAGGGCAAGGACTTACGGGCGTGCTGCGGGAGAGGTTTTTGGGCAGCCTGCCCCGAGCCGAGGGATTGGGACAACTAGCGCGGCATGCTGGGATTCCACAGGCCTGGAATGGAGTGGACTGCACACGGCGAGCGCACGATCATGGCAATTGCCGGACACATCTCACCTCGGATGCTGGAGCACTACAGTCACATACGGATGGAGGCGAAACGGCAGGCACTCGACGCGCTCAGCGGTAGCGGCTCGGTGGGGGGTCATGGCACAAATGACGGCACAAAGTCGCACTCTGAGCCTGGGCAATCACTGCAACTTGCTGAAAAATATGGCGGGGACGACGGGACTCGAACCCGCGGCCTCTGCCGTGACAGGGCAGCGTTCTAACCAACTGAACTACGTCCCCAACCGAGGAATCAACAACTTACCGTAAAACCTTGTAAACATTGCGTTTGCAAGATTCGCATACAGCGCACTGTTCGCCTGGTTTGCATGCGGTAGCATCTGTCCCTGCCAAAACCGCCCATAAACCGCCCATAAAAATCAGCGCGCTCATGCGGATGTCATAGTAACACAGATGCGCTTCTCCGTCATGTGAGTCAGGTCTTTTAGCACGCCTGAATGAGGACGCGTGAGCGGGGCAGGAAGAAGCTCTTCCAGGAGGTGTCCGGTGCTTCGCACGTATCGAGCGCGGCCGTTGCAGGGTCACTTCAACGAAAGCCATCAAGTGGCCTTCGACCGCTGCGCTTCCAGCTTTTGTTTTATCGTCACGAGGACTCGCTCGAGCGAAGAACGGGTCTTGTCTACGGCCACCTTGCGCACGATGCTCCCTTTCAATCCGGTAAGTCCGGCCTGTTTTGACCCTTTAACGGTGATGATGTAAAAGCCGGAGCGTTGCGGATCTTTGACACAGACGGCTAGATCGAGCGCCGTTTGGAAGTAGTGGCTTGAGTAGATCTGTTTCTCAGCCACTGCGTAGACAGGCTCTTTTTCATTTCCTCCCCGATAGACGATCTTCTGGACGATCCGGAAAGTCGGCTTCAATCCGAAATTGACCTTCTCCCAATAGAAACCTGCCTGCACGTTCTCCGATTTCTGCTTCGGATAGTTAAGCAGATACTCGTTGAGTTCCGGCAAGTACACGGGAAGCGCCTCGAACCGTCCTACCAACGAAGCGAAAGTTTCCGCCACCTCCGCGGGGTGCTTTTTGTCACGATAGATTCCTAGAGCAGCGTTACCTCCTTTCATATACTCCGTGAGCGCCTGTAGTGCCAATTCCCGGGCCCTGCGATTCACCTTGTTCGCAACATCAGGCGCAGACCAGTCGATCGACTGCTGAAAGTCTTCGATCGCCTCAGTCGGCAGTTGGAGTTGGCAATGCTCTGTCTTGCAGTTCTTCAGCTCCGTAATGTCTTGCTCTTCCAGGGTGAAGCCCTCAAGGTCAGAGAGCTTAGGCGGATCGCTGAAACTCTGGATTGCGAGATAGCTAGGGAGCTTGCGCAACGCGTCGATGTCAGAGGCAAACTTCAGGTAGCTGTCTGGAGTCGCCTCTACGTAAACCGATCCGAAGACGTACACTTCATCAGGGGTGGGTGACTCGATGGCCTTCGCGACTGCCTTCCCTGAGCGGATCGCAGATATCTGCTCTTCATTCAATGCTACGAACTCGCGGAAAAATTTATAGGGCTCATCCGGGGAGTCGGCCTTGATCACACTGGCGAGCACCGCCAATACAACCGGGAGCGCGATGGTCAAACAGATCCTTCTCATGGCCCTTCACCTCGATTCTGCTTTGCCCCATGCGGCTGCTCTGCTCCAGTCGGCTCTCTTCATCACGAACATGCATATAACCCCTACCGCTGCCCAGAAGATAGAGCCCGCACGCCGGCATAATGCCAACGTCAATCCAGCAGTGGCAGTCACACCGAACATAGTCGCAATAAGCATGTTTCCACCTTCATAGGTCCCAAGGTTACCTGGGCTCACCGCGCCTACAAGGTTGATCACCTTCGTTAGGCCTTCCAGAGCAAACGCGCCGACCAAGGGGACCCTTACTCCCATGAACCGCAGGATGACATAGACCTCCAAGACTGCAAGCGCGTGCCATAGGAGACTGAAGATCAGGCTCGCCCAGAATGCGGTGGGTGCTACCCGACGAAACGTGAGGAGGTCCTGTTCAGCTGAATCAATGGTCGGCTGCCTGCCGATCACCCAGTTGTGAAGCCGAGGTAGTCGCCCAATCGCTCTGGCAACATTGCCCATCAACTGCCACCCGCTTGCGACGGCGACAGCCGCCAGGACCACCACAGCGATTAGTACGCCTGAGAAGAGCAATGCGTAGACTCGCCACTGACCAGAAAGAGGGAAATGCGGCAAAGTGATGCTGATTCCCAATACAGCGACAACTGCAGCTGTTAACAGATGCAGTCCTCCATCAATCGCGCAGGACGATAGTCCGCGATCCAGCGGTACTACAGGACTCAACAGCGATACGCGGACCCCTTCCCCGAGCAGCTTTCCAGCAAAACCAAGTTGCCCGCACGCATCAGACGCCAGTTGCGCTCCAAAACTGCGCGACCAGCGAAGCCCTTGGATGTCATATGTAATCGTCTGTCGCCAGGCACATGTCCTGATCAACTGAGAGAAACCTCCCAGAATGATAATTACTGCGAAGCCCCAGCCGACCACCTGCACTTGCTCCCAAACGACCGCTGGTCCGGCGCGAAACACCGAGTAACTCAGTAGGCCAAGGCCAAGGAGCGCTGCAAAGATTCGACGAGAGATCCGAATTAGAGACTGGAGCTTAGGCTCGCGCGCCCCGGTTACCTTCCCATCGTGTTTCGAGGTTGTTGCCACGTAGTGCCTCTTATTTTCGTCGAGGTGGAAAGTCCTTCAACAGTTTTTGCATTGCCTTGTCTATGTTTCTCTGGTTTTTTTGTGGATCTTTGTTTGGGTTGATTGTCTTCGTTGCGTGACCTGTCCAAACAAGTTGCTTTACGGCAGGGTCAAACATGTCGAGAACGAGAGTTCCGAGGTCAATGGTTGTGCTGGTTGCTGTTGCGGAGCCTGTTGCTGTAGACATGCCGGGCCAACGAAAAACATCGCCTATGCCGGTCGCACTCCACTCCTTCTCCTTGCTAACCGCGACCTGATAGCGGATAAAGAGGTCAGCCTTGTCGGTGTCGACTTTAGTGAGGCCCTTAGCCGCCAGTTGGGAATCGATGGACTGCTTGATCTGAGTGTCCAAAATCTGATCGGGAGCGCCATTGGGTCCGATCGTCACCCACTCGTAAGTGCGATATTTCGAAAAATCAGTTCCAGGCAGATAGTTGGTTATTACGTCCTGTCCGTAACTCACGGAACACGCTATGAGTGCCAGGACGAATGCAGGACCAAACCTTTGCATCCAGTTTCGACGTTCTTGCGACATTGTGCTTCTCCCTTCATCGAGTTGCATCGAGCTCGCCTTCGTGAGACTCACTGCGACTGTCAACGCAAACTAGGACAGGTCCGATTTGCCACGCGAGATACGGTCAATTGTTGAATGGTTCTTGGAGTGCTCGCGAAGCGCTGGAATATCCTGCGTAACTTTCTTCTCCCGTGGAACACCCGCGCTTTAACGGCGCCGGGCGAGAGACTCATGCGCCGAGCGGTCTCTCGTTCGGTTAGCTCACCAAATCCTCGCAATTCGATGGCTGTCCTCGTTCTTGGTGTCAACTCGCCCATCGCAGCGGACAAGATTCGCTCTTCTTCTCGTTGTAAGTAGTTGGCTTCAGGATCCGGACTTGGATCGGGAATCTCCAGAGCCTCTACACTTCCTACGTCCTTGTCTGAATCCTCGATGGGCACCTCGCGCCGCGCACGACGTCTGCGGAGCAACATAAGCGCTTCGTTGATGGCGATACGCGTCAACCAGGTGGAGAAACAGGATTTGCCTTGGAATTTGTGCAAATGGATGAAAGCCTTTTGGAAGGTTTCCTGGACAACATCTTCCGCGTCCTCAGGAATCTGTGTGTAGCGTAGCGCGCAGGCTAAGAGTCTTTGGTGGTACCTCACCAAGAGAATCTCAAATGCGTGCTCATCACCGTTTCGCGCGGCAATCACGAGTGCCGCTTCACCCGTTGCATCAGTGGAGAGAATCGTCGTGTTTGGCGTGTTGATCATCGCAGTCTCGCTCACCCACGTGCCAGCCACAGGCCGTATTGCACGGAATCCGCCAAACTGAACCCGTTGCGGTAACGCAGCACGCGATACCAAGCATTCCACTTGCGAACAAAAACGAAAATTCCTGACATAACGCCTCCCACATACTTGGCGCGACGGTGGTGAGCCATCTGCGCTCGTTACGACACTGCATAGCGCAAGGCTTTTGCCAAACCGCGGGCCGTGCAAGTTGTTGAGATCAGTGGAGGAAACGGCCTTGCGTCATATGCGGTGGGCTCGTGCTGACCGCATGCGGGCAGCACAATTGCGGCATTGTTTGGCGAAGTCTGTGTTTGTTGGTGATTTCCTTTGGCACTGTGGTTGCAGTTCGAGAGACATGGGGCGGGCGCGTGACCTGAAAAGCAGAACGTAGCCTCGTGGTCCTACAAAAAAAAGGAAGACATCACTATGCATCGAAAGGCGATTCGAGGAGCAATGCTCTTGGTTGGGATTCTCCTGCTGCCCTTGCTGGTCATCGTCGCTCAACAGACGAGTGCGTTGATCGAAGGCCCACAGGGACACGCAAAAGTGATTCAAATGCAGCGCAAAAATTATGTGGAAGTAGACGAGTTAGCGCGGATCACGGGCGGATCGCTCCGCTTCGTGGGAAATGAAATTATTCTGACGTTGCCCGGAGACGGCAATGCGTCATCGGCGCCAGCACCACCGGTCGGCTATTCAAGGGAATTCGTCAACGCTGGAATCGAGACCATGCGAGCGATCCTTGAGTGGCACGCGGCCTTAAAGAATGCCATCGAGCGCGGGTATCCATTGTCGAATGAATGGCTCGGGTACTTCAGGAGGCAGATTGAACCAAACCTGAAGCATCTCGAAGCAGCTGCGAGCACGGACATGGATCATAAGGCATTTCCGCTCCTCGCCAATGAGTTCAATAACATGAATGCATTGACCGCCAAATATCTGAGAATAGCAGCGAGTAGGGACTATCTTCCTCCCGACTCCCTGCGCAGCGACCCTCTGGAACAGAAACTATTGACGTGTTGGCAGTCGCTGGCTTCGATGGCATCGTCGAATCAGTTTGCGGAGGACGGTTCGTGCCAGTAGAAGTTGGGGAACCGTTTGGCGACCAATTCTTTTCATGCAAGGACTGTGACGCCCGAATAATAACGCCCCTCAAGGAACTCAGCTGACATAATCGACCCGATTGATGTTGAGCTTGCGCATCTTGTTCTGGAGTGTGCTCCGCTTCAATCCCAGCCGTTCGGCAGCGCCGCCTTTGCCCGCGATCTGACCAGATGCGGATTTGAGGGCATCAATAATTACGTTGCGTTCTGCCTGTTCGAATGTGAAACCTGAGGCGATGCCGCATCTGTGGGAGGCATCCAGCTCTGCAATGGCCACTTGCAATTCGTCGCCCTGCGAGAGAATGACGGAACGTTCGATAAAGTTTGCGAGTTCCCGGACATTTCCCCTCCAAGGATGATTCGCCAATAGCTCCATCACATGCGCGGGAATCGTTCTGACCTGCTTTCCCATTCGCCGGGATAGCGTCGACACAAAATAGTTCACGAGCAGCGGAATGTCTTGGCGACGCTCACGAAGCGGCGGAATTGTAATCGGGAAGACGTTGAGGCGGTAAAATAGATCCTCGCGAAATTTTCCTTCCCGAATCATGGCCGGAAGATCGCGATGAGTCGCGGCAACCATACGCACATTGACTTCAATTGTCCTGGCGCTTCCGAGGCGTTCGAACTCCTGCTCCTGCACTGCGCGCAGCAATTTCGGCTGTAGTTCCAGGCTGATGTCACCGATCTCATCCAGAAACAGCGAGCCCCCATCCGCGAGTTCGAATCTGCCTTTTTTTTGCATCAGGGCTCCTGTAAACGCTCCCCTCTCATGCCCGAAGAGTTCGCTCTCCAGCAGTCCGACCGGAATCGCCGCGCAATTCAACTTCACGAGATTGCGGTTGCGCCGAGGGCTGAGTTCGTGAATCGCCTGCGCGATCAATTCCTTCCCGGTCCCGGTCTCTCCGGATATCAACACTGTCGCATCCGTGGGAGCCACTATCGCCACTTGCGACAGGACTACGCGCAAACCGCCGTGCCGCCCCACAATTGTGTCCAGGAATGAGGACCGAGCCTGTCCCGGCTCGTGCATCGATGATTCTTCAGTGAGAGGAAATGCCCCGTGTGTCGGCGAAGCGGGACGATGGTCGTCAAAAGGAGTGATAAAACTTGATGCTGCGCTCATCTTACCCCCCAAGACTGGTCAAAATGACCGTTCTTTGCACGGGAGTGTGCTCGCAGTCCCGTTCGCGGGCAAGCCTGCATCGGTAATTAGCAGGGACTAGATCGATTAGCGGCGTGGACTATACAGGGGTGCCGTATGGGTCCTTATTGTATGGGAAGGCGCTCCAAAAGGGAGAAAGGGCTAACTCTTTCGGTCCGGAAGCTCGACACGCTTCCATCCAAACAAGCGCGCATCGACCGACCATCCGCCGGGTCCGAGCAATGCCAAGGCGGCACTGACGGTGGCCAGCAGCATCCATCTCAAAGATTTAGGGTGCAAAAAGGCGTTCCACGACGCAAGAACCGCTAGAAGGGTTCCCGCGATAGGAGTCCATAAACCGACCAACAAGAGTAGTGCTACGACTCCAGCCAGGGCGGAGATTATGGCTGGTCCAAGCGTAGCACCGTGGCGGAGGGCCGTGGCTGCCTCAAACAGCACGACGATGCCTGTAACTACCCGCAGCAAAAGGAGTCCGACTCCGGGAGCACCATGAGCAAACGTTGAATATAGTCGTCGCAAGACATGGGCAGATTATGAAGTCCGCGATACAGACATAAGCCCCAAAAGGTCCAAACGAGGGACTCTTTCGAGGAATCACAACTCGATGATTCCGCGTTTCACCCCTATCATGGCGGCGTGAGTGCGGTCTTTGGCTCCCAATTTGGACAGGATGTTTCGGACCTGGCCTTTTACCGTCTCCTCGCTTACCGATAACTGCTCTGCAATCTCTTTATTTGCGTTCCCCGCGGCAATCAGCCGGAGTACACGAACTTCAGCGGGTGTGAGGGCATCGTCCGTGGCATGCTCGGCGAGTTCGTAGGAAGCCTCCGCAGAAATCGCCTTCTTGCCCGCATGAACAGCTCGTATCGTTTGCAACAGTTCCTCATGCAACGAGCTTTTCAGCAGGTAGCCCCGAGCGCCAGCTTTGATTGCCCGCAGGACCTGGGCGTCCCCAGCGTACGTAGTTAGCATGATGATTCGCGCTTCCGGGGCTTCGTCGCGAATCGCAATCAACGCGTCCAGCCCACTCATTACTGACATCTGGATATCCATCAGCGTAATGTCAGGTCGCTGTGCCCGGAACTGCTGGATCGCCTCGCGTCCATTGGAAGCCTGGCCGACGATGCTCATGTCTGGCTGACCACCAACGAGCGCAGCAACACCCTCACGGACGACGGGATGATCGTCGGCCACCAGAATGCGAATCGGACTGGGCTCGTCGCTCATGATTTTTTCACTGTGCTTCGGCCAGATAGCTTTGCAAGAAGCTTCTCCCGTAACGACATTTGCTGTCCATCGTTAGGCCCCGTGTACGCGTGTGTCGCAGGAATGTTCAGGTCCATTTCCGTTCCCACGTCTAGCTCGCTCCACACTGTCAGCTTGCCGCTTATGAGCTTGGCCCTTTCGCGCATACCACGCAATCCAAAGTGCCCTTCGCGCCCGTCCTCGCTAAGTAGTTTCGGGTCGATGCCTTTGCCGTTGTCGCGCACACGCACTCGCAGCTGCCGGTCGTCATAGTGAATTTCCACTTCGATTTGCTTCGCACCTGAGTGAAGGAAGGCGTTACGCATGCCCTCT
>Ga0126370_10000961_pt1 | contig 12784 bp, 9 predicted proteins | sample PanSoiMetaPlot_3_FD_92586 | JGI IMG/M metagenome (GOLD analysis project Ga0126370, IMG submission 92586) | Tropical forest soil microbial communities from Panama - MetaG Plot_3 | ecosystem: Environmental > Terrestrial > Soil > Tropical forest > Bulk soil | place: Panama | collected 2016-02-17 | reverse complement strand
TCGGATGTCACCTCCTGCCTTGGTTGGAAGCCTTTGCGAACGGGCTCGCCGCGCTGGCCAATCCCGTTCCCATGGGCAACAAAAAACCCGCGCACCGAAGAACCTCGGCGGCGGGCAAGTGCCTGATAGTAATGGACTTACCTTTACCCGCCAGCGAACCCTCCCCAGCCGACCCGTCGCGTCTTGGCCTGAACTTTGTGCGACTGTATCGGCGTACTCAGCCCGTGAACCAAGTCCGGAGCAGAATGCTCTCCGCAGCTTTTAGGGCCAGGCTCGAGTTCGTTGCTCGTGGTCATCGAGAGGTTCCGTGCATCTTTGTGACCAAATTTCGGTCCCAAGCGCATTGATAAGCTGCGTGTATCGTAATGTCAAGAGAAGAATGACGTTCTTAACGATTTTTTTCACTGCAGTTAACGGGCGGGTGAAAGCCCGGTGCGAAAAAGCATATGCACGGGCTGCTCGCCGCGCCGGCGGCACTCTTCCACGTACAGGGTCAGGTAATTTTTCAAGACGTAGTCGCGCCTGGAATAGCCGAGTTCAGCGGCAGCGCGGTCGATAGCGGAGGCGGGACCTTCGAGTTCCACAAAGGTGCCGATAGGGGTCTCGTCCAGTTCAATGAGCAGGCCGCGCGCCCAAGCTTGGCTCGCCGGAAGCCGAAATGTGGTACGGAACTTCTCATAACGGAACCAGCCGCTCATTCCCAGACCTTCGAAGATGGTCGTCAGGGTCGCGGCATCAGTGACTTCCATCTCGATTTCTTCGCGGACTTTGTGCGGGCCGTCTGGGGCGTGCTCGGAGCCGGATGCTGCTGGCCGGACCACGGGGCGCTTGAAGGTCAGAACGACGCGCGTGTTTGATTTGGATTTCTTTGAGTTGCCGCGGCTCTCGAGCGTCTCGGTGCGGATTCGCAGGAGCTGGCCATGCTTGGCGAGGCCGCCTTGGGGCGTGTCGAAGATGACGTTTTCCTCGTGCACGCGGCCGGATCCAGAGATCAGTGGCTGCGCGCCAAGCTTTTTCAGAAGCCGCAGGAAGGCCTTTCCGTCCTCGATCTTCAGCTTGATTTCCGTTTCGCGCGCCACGCCGATTCCCATGCTGCGGAGGCTTACTTTCGCCCGCTCTGGACTTCCGTTAGTATAGCGAACGAAAGCATTCGCGCCATTCTGAGCGACTCTCCGGCCTTGGATGTTGGGTCAAATCTAAGGACCGCTGGGGAGTCCTTTGGATACAAGAGAGATCTGTGAACTCTGACTCCGAGAGGGTATCGCCGACCGTTTCCGAGAAAACCGGACCTGATTCAGCGCCTGGTCCGCCTTTGGCCCGACGAGAACCCGTGGAGCACTTACTCCATGGTGATCGGCGGGTCGACCATTACGACTGGCTCCGCCACAAGGAGTCTCCAGAGGTGCTTGCGTACCTGGAGGCGGAGAACGCATACACCGAAGCGGTGTTAAAGCCCATCGAGGGTTTTCAGGAGAAGCTCTACCAGGAAATGCTTGGGCGAATCCAGCAAACGGACCTTTCGGTGCCTTATCGCTTGCGCGAGTATCTTTATTTCACGAAGACCGAAGAGGGCAAACAGTATCCCTACCATTACCGCAGGTGTGGAGAAGAAGATGCACCGGAAGAACTGCTCCTCGACCTCAACGAACTTGCTGAGGGGCACAGCTTTCTTGGGCTGGGCGGCTTCGAAGTTAGCGACGACAATCAGCTGCTTGCGTATTCGACGGACACCACGGGGTTCCGTCAATACGCGCTTTCCGTGAAGGACCTGCGCACCGGCGCGTTGCTTCCGGAGAGCGCCGAACGCGTCACCAGCGTGGCTTGGGCTGCCGACAACAAAACGCTCTTTTATACTGTCGAAGATGAAACGACCAAGCGCTCGCACAGACTCTACCGGCACGCTTTGGGCGCGACTGGTCCCGACCTGCTCCTTTACGAAGAAACTGACGAGCGCTTCCACGTGGAAGTCGAACGCACGCGGAGCGGCGGGTATTTGCTGCTCACCGTGACGAGCCACACCACCAGCGAAGTGCGATTTCTGAGTGCGGATGATCCGTTTGGCCAGTTTCAAGTGATCGCGCTCCGAGAAGATAATCACGAATACTACGCGGACCACCATCCTGGCTGGCCGCCTGTCACGAGTGAAGAGAGTTTTTTCATTCGAACCAACTCTGGCGGGCGCACCTTCCGCCTTGTGATTGCTCCTGTCCAAAATCCCGGGCGAGAGTCCTGGCAGGAGATTGTTCCGAATCGTCCGGACGTCATGCTGGCCGGGATCGCCGCATTCAAAAATCACCTCGTTCTATTCGAGCGGGAGGGCGGGTTGCCCTATCTGCGTATCGTGGACTTAGCTGCGAATACCGGAAGCTTTCTGGGCGCTTCGCATCGAATCGAGTTCTCAGAGCCTGCCTACAACGCTTCCCTCGGCGACAATCCGGAGTTCGATGCTTCTCACGTGCGCTTCCAATACGAATCTTTTGTCACTCCGCGATCCGTGTTTGATTACGACGTCCGCACGAGTGAGCGCGCTCTTCGCAAGCAGCAGCCAGTCCTTGGTGGCTACGATGCGTCGCAATATGTGAGCGAACGTTTGCATGCCGCGGCCCACGACGGCACGCGCGTTCCGATCTCGGTGGTCTGCCGGCGCGACACTCCGCGCGATGCAACTTCCCCGTTGCTGCTTTACGGTTACGGCAGCTACGGAATCTCGATGCCTGTTAATTTCAATTCGAATCGGCTGAGCCTGCTCAACCGCGGCGCGATCTTTGCTATTGCGCATATTCGCGGCGGTGGCGAACTCGGGAAACCGTGGCATGACGCCGGGCGCATGAAGCAAAAGCAGAACACGTTTACGGATTTCATCGCGTGCGCTGAACACTTGATCGCGCAGCATTACACTTGTACTGAAAAGCTGGCCATCCAAGGCGGAAGCGCTGGGGGCTTGCTGATGGGCGCGGTCACGAATATGCGGCCCGAGCTTTTTCATGTCGTGCTTAGTCAGGTTCCCTTTGTGGACGTACTGAATACCATGCTGGATGCGTCACTGCCGCTCACGGTTGGCGAATACGAAGAATGGGGCAATCCGCAAATCGCAGACGACTACTTCGCGATGAGAAAGTATTGTCCTTACACAAATCTCGCGAGCAAAGGCTACCCGGTGATGCTGTTGAAAACGGCGCTGAACGACAGCCAGGTAATGTACTGGGAGCCTGCGAAATACGTGGCCAAGCTGCGCACACTGAAAACGGATACGAATCATTTGCTATTGAAGATCAACATGGGTGCGGGACACGGTGGCGCTTCCGGGCGCTACGATTATCTCCGCGAAATTGCTTTGGATTATGCGTTTCTGCTGAGCCAACTCGGAATTCGTGAATAAACAACACAGAGCAACAGGTACCGTTGCACAGCTTTGCCCAAAAGGGCAAAATGCATCCTCGCCTCCGCGCCATCTTTAAGTGCGGTTCCCATTGTGGAAAATTTCAACAGGCTATTGAAGATTTCGATTTGCGTTTTGTGAACCAAGTATTTACAACTAAAAACTAAGAACTTCCGAATGTCCGAGCCGGCCACACCCTTGATGCAGCAGTATCACACGATTAAAGCGCGCTATCCGCACGCGTTGTTGCTGTTTCGCCTGGGGGATTTCTACGAACTTTTTTACGAAGATGCGATGATCGCGTCACGCGAACTGCAAATCACGCTCACCTCACGCAATCGCGAAAAGGGCCAGCCGATTCCCATGTGCGGCGTGCCGTATCACGCGGCGGAAGGCTACCTTGCGAGATTGATTCGCGCCGGCTTCAAAATTGCGATTTGCGATCAGATGGAGCAGCCGGGCCCCGGCAAGAAGCTGGTCCGTCGCGAAGTAGTGCGCGTGATTACTCCCGGCACCGCCACGGACCTCAGCGTTCTTGATGTTCGCGAGAACAATTTTCTGGCCGCCGTCGCTCCCCATCCTTCGGGCTCGGCCATTGGACTGGCCTTCGTGGATCTCTCCACTGGCGAGTTTCAGGCTACGGAGTTTTCCGGGCCGCGCGCCGAGGAAGCTCTCCGCGACGAACTGCAACTTCTTCGCCCACGCGAAACTCTGCTTCCCCGGCCGCAACAGCTTTTTGAAACGTCAAAGACTTCCCTGCTCGAAGGCACGGGCGGCATCGAGTCCCGCCTGGAAGACTGGACATTTCAACGCGACTACGGCGAGCGCATTCTTCGCGAACAGTTCGGCGTGGCAGAACTCACCGGTTTTGGCCTCGATGATCATTCGCAGGCACTCTCCGCGGCCGGCGCCATCATTCATTATTTACGGGAAAACGCAGCGCGCGGCGACCGCTCCGGCGAAGGGCGGGAAAAACCTGACGCGCCCAGCGTCGAAGCGCTGGGCCATCTTGATCGCGTCCGCTATTACCAACATCACGACACGCTTGTTCTCGATCCCGTGTCTGTCCGCAACCTCGAGCTGCTGGCTCCGATTTTTTCAGAAGAGCCCGGGCGTTCTTCAGGCCCCACCACCTTAGTCGCCGCGCTGGATGTTACCGTCACCGGAATGGGCGCGCGTCTGCTGCGCGCGTGGCTCCTGCGTCCACTCATTGATCGCGATGCCATCGAAGCCCGCCTCGCGGCGGTAACTCACTTGGTTCAACAAACCGTGGTGCGCGGCGAAATTCGCAAAGAGCTGCGCGGCATCCTCGATTTGGAGCGCCTCACCAGCCGCATTACTTTGGGTCTCGCCACTCCGCGAGAACTCGTGGCCTTGCGCAAATCTCTCGGTCAGCTTCCCGTGCTAAAGAATTTCCTTACACCTCCACCCGTCGGCGGAAGCGAACTGCTCCGCCGCCTTCACGACGAAATTGACGAGCTCGCTGACGTCCGCGACCGGCTCGAGCGCTCCATTTCCGACGATCCTCCCGCCCTCGCAACGGACCCTGGCATGATTCGCAGCGGTTATCACGGCGAACTTGACGAATTGCGCGACCTTAGCAAGCACAGCAAGGAAATCATCGCGGCGATGGAAGAGCGCGAGCGCAAGCGCACTGGCATCGGCTCGCTGAAAATTCGCTTCAATCAGGTTTTTGGCTACTACATCGAAATTTCCAAGCCTAATCTGCATCTCGCTCCCGCGGATTACGAGCGCAAGCAAACGCTGGTCAATGCCGAACGATTTACGTCACGCGAGCTAAAAGAGTACGAACGGAAAATTCTCGCCGCCGATGAACGCATTCTCGAAATCGAGCGCCAGCTTTTCATTGATGTTCGCTCGTCCGTTGCCGCCAAAGCTGCACGCTTGCGCCGCACGGCTTCCGCCGTTGCGCAGCTTGACGTGCTCGCCGCGTTCGCCAAGCTCGCCGCCGATCGCGGCTACGCCTGCCCCGAATTCAATGCCACGGGCGAATTACTTATTATCGGCGGACGCCATCCGGTCATCGAAGAGCTACTGCGCCAGCGCGGCGAGCGCTTCGTTCCCAACGATCTCTGCTTCGAGCAGGGCCGGCAGCAACTGCTTTTGATCACCGGCCCGAACATGGGCGGCAAGTCCACCTATCTTCGCCAGGCTGCGTTGACCATCTTGATGGCCCAGATGGGGTCCTTCGTTCCCGCGCGCCAGGCGAAGCTTCCCATCACCGACCGCATTTTTACGCGCATCGGTGCCAGCGACAATCTTGCTCGCGGCCGATCTACCTTTCTCGTTGAAATGAGCGAGGTCGCCGCAATTTTGAATTACGCGACTCCGTCCAGCCTCGTGTTACTTGATGAAGTCGGCCGCGGGACTGCCACGTTTGATGGGCTTTCGATCGCGTGGGCCGTCGTCGAACATCTCCAGCAGCACACACGCGCGCGCACACTCTTCGCCACACACTATCACGAGCTTACGGAACTCGCTGATTTGCTTCCCGGAGTGAAAAACGTTCACGTCTCGGTGAAAGAGACGCCCAGCGAAATCATTTTTCTGCGCCGCGTCGAGCCCGGCAGCGCGGACAAAAGTTACGGCATTGAAGTCGCCCGCCTGGCGGGCCTGCCGCGCAGCGTCATCGAACGCGCACGCGAGGTCCTTAAGCGCCACGAGCAGAGCGAACATGAGCTCAGCGAAACGCTTTCTCCGGGTGCTCCTGGCGAAAGCCCAAACAGCAACGGGCACCAACAAATCCTTTTCACGCCGCTCGACCGCGCCGTCCTCGACAAGCTCCGCGATGCCGACCTGGATCAACTGAAGCCTCTCGACGCTCTCAACCTCCTTGCCGAGCTCAAAAAGCAAATTTCATGACGGAACTTCCGAAACCGGACCCTAAGGGTGGCGCTAGTCAACTAAAGACCGAGTTTCTTCGAGTGCTCAGCAGCCTCGCAGCGCTAGCTATCGTCCTGGCTGGCACGGTGCTGCCCGTTGCATACATTGCAGTCATGGACTCTGCGTGGGGCTTCGTACCTGCCCTGGGCTTCGTCGCTCTCTGTTGGTTGGCAGCCTTTCCGCTACTCCGATTCGCCATCAAAGGGCCAAAACCACGTTGAGGCCCTTCCCCTTTATCTTTTACTTGCGCATCTCTTCTTCTTCTCTGTGTTCTCTGCGTCCTCTGTGTTAAAAATCCCTTTCCATGTTTATGACCGCGAAGCCCATGCTCGTCCTCGGCCTCATGTCCGGCACGTCTGCCGACGGCATTGACGTTGCACTCGCACGCATTTCCGGCGCACCGCCGCACTTGAATGCCAAGTTGCTCGGTCACACTTCTTTCAACTTTCCGCCGGCCTTGCGCAAGGAAATTCTTCGCGTCGCCGAGCAGGAACCCATCTCCGCCGGTGAACTCAGCCAATTGAACTTCCGCCTCGGGCATATTTATGCCGATGCTGTCATGGCCGCCTGCAAGAAATTTAAGGTCGCTCCGAAGCGAATCGACCTCATCGGCAATCATGGCCAGACCATCTTTCACCAGGGGCAGCCTGTGAAATATTTTGGCCGCCCCACCGCCTCCACTCTGCAAATCGGTGAAGGCTCCATCATCGCCGCGCGCACAGGCATCACGACCGTGTCCGATTTTCGGCCTGCCGACATGGCTCTGGGTGGTCAAGGCGCTCCACTTGTTCCCTTCGCGGATTACGCGCTGTATCGCCATCCCAAGCTTGGTCGCGTTTCGCTGAACATCGGCGGCATCGCTAACGTGACCATCATCCCAGCAGGGGCGCGCCCTGATCATGTCTTCGCCTTCGACACCGGCCCGGGCAACATGCTCATTGACGCCCTCGTTCAACACTTCAGCCACGGCCGTCAACGCTACGACAAGGACGGTCGGCTTGCTTTAAAGGGGGCAACTGGCAAGAGTCCTGTCCTCACCGGTTTAATGAAGGATCCCTATATATTGCAACCGCCACCGAAATCCACTGGCCGGGAATATTACGGCCAGTCCTATCTTAAGAAAATTCTCCGGCTTGGCGAACGCCACAACGCCGCACCTAACGATCTGATTCGAGACGCGACGTTGTTCACTGGAGCCAGTATCCGGGTAGCGCTGGAGCTTTTCATTTTGCCCAAAACGCGTGTGCACCAGTTGATTGTTTCTGGTGGCGGTGCGAAGAATCCGCTTATTTACGGCTTCCTTTCCGACTTCTATAAACACAACGGAATCGAGGTTCTAAAATCTTCCCAACTCGGCGTCCCGACGGACGCCAAGGAAGCCTTCGCCTTCGCTCTTATGGCCTACGAAACATTTCACCAGCGCCCGGCGAATGTTCCTTCCGCCACTGGCGCCAGCGGCCCCGCAATCCTTGGAAAAATCTCCTACGCACCGCCGCGATAGCACACGATTTCTAAGTTCTACCGTTGCTCGTCGCTAACTAGAAGACGTATCAGTTGAGATCCTTCAGCCATCCTCATCGGATGGCTTCAGGATGACAACCTGGGAAGTAGTAGCCGCTGAAGGATCAGGTGTGTGTCATTCCGAACTTGCCTGCGGCCAGCAGGCGGAGAGAGAATCTCTTCGGCATCGCGCGGTTTTGCGCGATGAATCCTAGCTTGATTTCAACGCTAAGGAGTCCGATGCGAGCACTGCAAGACGCTGTTTCGCGGCTCTTTCGGCAGGCACGAGTCACCACTCACAAGTCACTTTTCTTTCATCGCCTTCTCAATTTCTTGTACGGGGACCGCGCCCTCGCGCCCAATCTTCCAAGCATCGCCATTCAACTCCACGATGGTGGACGGCAGCGTTGCTCCCGTCTCTCCCGCATCCAGAACTAGCGGCACGCGCGAGCCGAGCTGCTTTATCACCTGCGCCGCGCTCGCGCAGGAAGAAAATCCCGAAATGTTTGCGCTGGTGCCGGTCACCGGCCCGTCAAACTCTTCGATCAATCGCCTTACTACTTCGCTTCGGGGCCAGCGCAGCGCCACGCGCCCTGTTCCTGCCGTCACTTTTAGCGGAATCTTATGCCCCGCGTTAACCACCAGCGTCAACCCGCCCGGCCAAAACTTTTGTGCCAGCCGCATGAAGCTTCCGGGGGTTCCCCGCGAAAGCGTGAGCGCCTGGTCGATCGAATTCACCAGGATCGGCAGCGCCCGCGCCTCCGGCCGTCCTTTCACGCGATAAATCTCGTCCACCGCCGCCAGATTGAACGGGTCCGCCGCCAGCCCGTAAAATGTGTCCGTGGGAATCGCAATCACACTTCCGCGCGAGAGAAAGTCCGCCGCATAGCGCATCGCTTCGGCTTCCGGATTGATTGGATTGACGCGCAGCAGTTCAGCCGGCAATGGTTTGGCCTTTGGCGAAGACGTACTACCACCCTGCAGCGCTCCCTTGCTCTGACCCTGCCAACGACATGCAGGTTTCAAAGGACTCGCGCTGCCCGTATTTGGGCGACGCTACCACACCCTCTCCGGCCCGCGCAACACTTCCGCTGACATGCAGGGGGTAGCCCCGGCACTTTGGCCGCGCTATCAAAACCGACTCAAGCGAGTCTAACAAGTCAGAATCTGATGGTTGTTTTTGTTCTAGACGGAATTTTTGCTTTCAGCTAAAGAAGGCCGAGCGTCGTTTGCAGTCGGGCTCGGCGCAATCGACTTCTCAAGGAGGCTTAATGAGTTCACGTCCCCTGTTGGTCGTGGCTACTCTGCTTTCATTCCCACTTTCACGAGCAATCGCCGCTCCATATCCCACTGGTGCCGCAGGCGAATACGCCAAGCACTTTGCCGCTCTTAGCGGGCTTTCCGTCGCTGTGGCGCAAGCCATGCCGCCCGATCAGTATGGTTTCCGTCCTCATCCCGATTCGATGGACTTCGGCCAGTTGGTGTCGCACATCGCCACTACAAACTACCAATTCTGTGCCGGTCTCAAGGATACGCAAACGCCGGCCTTGCCTTCGCCGAGCGACAAAGACGGCGTCGTGAGGTTTCTCAGCGATTCGTTCACCTACTGCACCGATGTCATCTCCAATCTCACCGACGCGCAGCTCAGCGCCGCACACAATTCCCCCGACGGCCATCTTCCCGGCCGCGAAGTTCTCCTCGCCATGTACGTCCACGTCGCGCATCATCGCGGCCAAGCCGAAATCTACCTCCGCGATAAAGGCATTAAGCCACCGTCGTACCGCATCTGATCGAAGTCCTTGTCAATGCGGGCCTAGCATCTTTGTCTCAAGTTTTGATAGCCTCAGCTTTGTGACCGACAACGGGCCCCAAAACTGGCTCTACATAGCCGCAGGAATCCTCTTTCTGCTCCCGTGCCTTTTGCTCTGCCTTGCCTGGTGGTTTTCTTTCAGATCAGAAAACCCAACTACGCTCGCGACTTGGCGAAATAACTTGCTGAAGACTGCGTTGCTTTTGGCTGGAGCGTCGACGCTGATTCACATCCTCTGGAATGCTTCTTGGCTCCATAGTGGCGGCAGCCCGCACGGCATGGGAGCGGGACCAGGGATCTGGCAATCTCTCGGTACACCTCTCTTGTGGACGTTTGGCACTGCCGTAGTCTTGAGCGTCTTCGCAAAAGGCAAGAGCCGGACCTTTCTAATGGGGTGGTTCTTGTCAATGGTTTTTGTTTTCTACGGGATTTATATTCTCCAAATGGAGTAAGACGTCGGCAATGGCTACGTCGAGTAAACCAGCGCGCAATCCTCGCGCCTCCGGCGAATCCGCTGTGCTCACTAGCCGCGACAATCGCTGGCTCAAGGAGTTTCGCATGGCGCTGCGCGGCGGACTGCCTACGCAAAGCGGCTTTGTCGGGGTCGAAGGCGTCCGGCTCGTCGAAGAAGCGCTGCGTTCCGGCTGCCCCATCCAGGCCGTGCTCTTCAGCGAGTCCGGCCAGCGCCACCACGAACGCCTCGCGCCTCTGATTGACCGCCCCGAGATGGGTTTTCCCACTTTGCGCACGACGGATCGCCTCTTCGAGGGACTTGCCGACACGGAGCATCCGCAAGGCGTTGCAGCTCTGGTGAAGCCGCGAGAAACTTCTTTCGATGATCTTGTGAGCAGCTCGGGTTCCGAGTGCGCTCCGCTTCTGGTCGTTCTGGCTGGGGTGCAGGATCCGGGCAATGTCGGAACGATCCTGCGAACAGCCGCAGCCTTTGGCGCGACTGGCGCTGCCACTGGCGCCTCCGGCGTCAGTGGTACCGCCAGCCCGTACTCACCGAAGGCGCTGCGCGCCTCCGCCGGTGCGGCTCTTCATCTCCCCATCCTCGCCGGAATGTCCCTCGCCATTCTCCTGACGCAATTCAAAATCGCCGGCATCCGCACGCTGGCTTCCAGCGTGCGCGAACAAAAGGAAAGCGGCCAGCCTCCGCTGGCCCCCTGGGAAGTCGATTGGTGCCAACCCATCGCGCTTCTCGTCGGCAACGAAGGCGCAGGCCTACCCGAAGAAATTGAACGGAGCGCCGATGCCCGCATCCACATCCCCATGGCCACCGGCGTTGAGTCTCTCAACGCCGGTGCCGCCGCCACGGTCGTCTTCTACGAAGCCGCCCGCCAGCGCAGCTCCCGCAAGGGGTAACACCAGCTAGTTCATTCTCCCGCTTTTGTCTGGCCGGCGATTTGTTGACTAAGTTCGTGACGCTCAATAGAATCCAACCCAAACGTATGCCAAATTCCCAGATTCGTTCTTGAAGGCATGCCCAAGTGCAACGACAAATGAATGAGCTTGAGCTCGCGGATGCCAAGGGCATCCTCAACTGGCAACATTGGGCACCACCCCTGGTTCTCACCCTCGTTTTCCTGGTCCTGCCACTTGTTTTCAAGCAGGAGGAGCTTTTTGACAAGTTTCTCGTGGCCGTTCTTCCAGGTGTCTTTGCCGCTTTCCTATGGCTGGTATTTCTTCGCAACAAACAGCGGCTGCAGCAGGACGTCGACAGACGTGTAATTGAAGTTGTTGAAGGATCTCCTGAGAAGGTTTGGAGAAACCGTCTAGGCGTATGCTACGTTTCTCTATCTGGGAAGAACATCCGCGTGCCCGCGGAATACTATGTAGAGCTGCAGGAAGCGACCTCAGTCACGCTGGAATACCTCCCCGAATCGCTCATCGCTCTTCATATCAAGCCTCACCGCGGTCTCCATCTCAAATAATCAGCGACCCTTCTGTGAAAATGTGTAGCTGCCGCTTTCTGAAGCAGAGCATTTGGCTCTAAACTATTCCTTCCATGTCTCTCTTCTCTCCACGCCCGGGCTCCGCCGTGGACGCGGACGTCCCCGCGGCCAACCAGCCGCTCGCCGAGCGCATGCGCCCCCGCACACTCGACGAATTCGTCGGGCAGGAAAAACTTCTTGGTTCCGGTAAGCCGCTGCGCATGCAAATCGAATCCGACAACATCGGCTCGATGCTTTTCTGGGGACCGCCGGGCTGCGGCAAGACTACGCTCGCGCGCCTCATCGCGCGGCTCACGCACGCGGAATTCGTCTCCTTCAGCGCCGTCCTCGCGGGCATCAAGGAAATCAAAGAGGTCATGGCCGCCGCGGAATACAAAGCGCGCTCCGGCTACCGCACCATCGTTTTCGTTGACGAAGTTCACCGTTTCAACAAAGCCCAGCAGGACGCTTTTCTACCTCACGTCGAAGCCGGCCACATCACCTTCATCGGCGCGACCACGGAGAACCCTTCCTTCGAGGTCATCTCCCCGCTTCTCTCGCGCACCAAGGTTTACGTCCTCGAACCGCTCGCCACTCCGCAAATCGCCGAACTGCTTCGACGTGCTCTCGCTGACAAAGAACATGGCTTGGGCAGCGAATCCATCGAAGTCGCCGACGACATTCTCTTTCGCATCGCATCCTTCGCCAACGGCGATGCTCGCGCCGCCTACAACACGCTTGAACTCGCGGTCAAAAGCACGCGTCCCAAAAAAAATACCCCGCGCGTCATCACGGGCGAGCTTCTCGAAGACATTCTCCAGCGCAAACTTCTTCGCTACGACAAAGCCGGCGAAGAGCACTTCAATCTCATCTCCGCGCTGCACAAATCCGTGCGCAACTCCGACCCCGACGCCGCGCTTTATTGGCTCGCGCGCATGCTCGAATCCGGCGAAGATCCGCTCTACATCGCGCGCCGCATGGTGCGGATGGCCAGCGAAGACGTAGGCCTCGCCGAACCCAGCGCGCTCGCCATCACGCTTGCCGCTAAAGATGCTTTCCACTTTATCGGTCCGCCCGAAGGCTACCTCGCGCTCGCGCAAGCCGCCGTCTATCTTTCGCTCGCGCCCAAATCCAACGCGCTTGAAACCGCCTACATCAAAGTTATCGACGACGTGCACAAGACCGAAGCTGATCCCGTCCCGCTGCAGCTTCGCAACGCGCCGACCGGCCTGATGAAGAGTCTCGGCTACGGCGCAG
>Ga0126370_10000959_pt1 | contig 12793 bp, 8 predicted proteins | sample PanSoiMetaPlot_3_FD_92586 | JGI IMG/M metagenome (GOLD analysis project Ga0126370, IMG submission 92586) | Tropical forest soil microbial communities from Panama - MetaG Plot_3 | ecosystem: Environmental > Terrestrial > Soil > Tropical forest > Bulk soil | place: Panama | collected 2016-02-17 | reverse complement strand
GCATGACCAGCGTGCCTACCTGGTCCGGATCACCACCCGGCAGGCGCTCATCCGGCTGCGCACGCTCGGCCGCCGCAAAGAGTCCTACGTCGGCCCCTGGCTGCCCGAGCCGCTGCTGACCACACCCGATGTGGCCGAGGATGTCGAGCTGGCCGACAGCGTCTCGATGGCGATGATGCTGGTCCTGGAGACGCTCACGCCGGCCGAGCGGGCGGTGTTCGTGCTGCGCGAGGTGTTCGGTCTGGCCTACGACGAGATCGCCGAAGCCGTCGGCAAGAGCCCGGCCGCGGTCCGCCAGATCGCCCACCGGGCGCGGGCACACGTCGCCGCCCGCCGGCCGCGGGAGGCCGTTTCCGCGGCCCAGGCCCACGACGCGATCGAGGCGTTCCAGCGGGCGGCCGAAACCGGCGATCTGCGGCACCTGCTCGACATCCTCGCGCCCGATGTCGTCTTCCTGGGTGACGGTGGCGGAGTCGTGCAGGCCGTGCCAGCGCCGGTCGTGGGCGCCGCCAAGGTGGCCCGCCTGCTGGCCCTGGGGCTGAGCAGGATCGCCGCCGAGATGTCGCTGCAGCCGGCACAGGTTAACGGCTACCCGGCGCTGATCCTCCGGCTCAACGGCGTGGTCGACACCGTCATCGCGGTACGCGTCGACGACGGCCTCATCACCGGGCTCTACGCCGTGCGCAATCCCGAGAAGCTGTCGCATATGGAGCAGGAGACCACCCTGCGCCGCTGAGCCACACCCCCGGCTAGACCAGCAGCGATAGGTGTGGTAACGCTCGGTAGAGATTCGGCAGATCCTCGCGGAACGCTGATACCGGCAACGATGTCGCTGCGAGGGGATGCTGGAGCGGACGATGAGGCCCCAGTGACGGCTAACTCTTCAGATACACTTTTGTTTCCTTATAGCCGAAGATCACGTGATCGTATCGATCGATGGCCCCTCTGTTGCGTTCGATCTACCCTGTTTACAGGTAGGCCAGTTTGGCGCGGGGCTAGTCCGGTTCGGGGTGGGACAGGCGAGCAGAATCCACATTGCCTAGGTCGGTGTATTAGGACCGCCGCCAAATGGCGGCGGGGGGGAGGCAGATAGTGGTCTACGCGCACGCTCACATGTGGGCAAAGGGCGCAGCGGGGATAAGGTCATGAATTCGGCCGGGCCCGGCGACGAGATGTTCCAGGCGCCAGCGGCGGCGCCGGGATATCCCGCTCCTTCCGCAGCAGTCGCGCCGGCACAGGGCGGGCGCACGGACGGTTCACCGGGCGAAGTGAGCGAGCAAGAGCCGCAACTGGACACGGACCCGCAGGTGCCGGTCCCGCACGCGGAAGAGACCGGGGCGGCGCTGCACGACCTTGCCGGGCGCCTGGGCAAGGTGGAGGAGCAGCTGGCGGAGTTCCACCGGCGTTCGGCGCACCGGGAGTCGGTCATCGACCGGCTCCACGAGGAGAACCAGCTGCTCCAAGGCGGAATAGCCAGGGCGATTCTGGACCCCGTCGTCGCGGACCTCATCCGGCTCTACGACCAGCTCGATCGCGAAGTCCGCAGGCTCAGGGCGGAAGGGCAGGACGAGCGGCTGCTGTCGTCTTTCGGCGAGGACATCGCGCAGATCCTGGACCGGTGCGGCATCGAAAGCTACTCGGCTGAGCCAGGCGATCCTTTCGACCGGAACCTGCACCGTCCGCTGGCGGTGGTGGCCTGCCCGGACGAGTCACGGCATAACACGGTGGCGGAGGTGGTCGCCGTCGGATTTGCCGAGCGCGACACCGGCCGGGTCCGGCGCCCCGTCCAGGCACGTTTTTACCAATACACCCCGGGCACGTGAGTCCATGCACGACGGCGGCGCGGCGCAACCATAGTGAGGTGACATGGCTACTTACGGAATCGATCTCGGCACCACTTACTCGTGTATCTCCCTTGTCGACAAGACCGGGCGCCCAGTCGTTCTGAAGAGTGCGGATGGGGAGGACACGACGCCGTCGGTGGTCTACTTCGAGTCGCCCGACAATGTCGTTGTCGGCAGGCAGGCGAAGGACTCAGCGGTTCTTTTTCCTGACCTGGTCGCCGAGCTGGTGAAGCGGGAGATGGGCCGCGATGTCCATTACACCTTTCATGGCCAGGAGCACACGCCGGAGTCCATCTCCGCGCTGATCCTGCGCGAACTGGCACGCGCCGCGCAGCAACAGACGGACGAGGTGGTGGAGGACGTCGTGATCACCGTGCCCGCGTATTTCGGGGTGCTGGAGCGCGAGGCGACCCGCAAGGCGGGGCAGATCGCGGGCTTCAATGTGCTCGACGTCCTCGCCGAGCCTGTGGCTGCCGCACTGGACTACCAGGTGCTCGGCGACAGCGCAGCGACCAGGCACATCCTCGTCTATGACCTCGGCGGAGGAACGTTCGACACCACCGTTATCCGGATCGACGGCCACGACATCGAGGCCGTGTGCACGGACGGGGACAACCGGCTCGGCGGGGCGGACTGGGACAGCAAGATCATCGAGTTTCTGCTGACGGGCTTCACCGACCAGCACCCCGACCTCGACCCGGGCGGCGACGAGCAGTTCATGCAGGATCTCGCGACAGCGGCCGAGCAGCTCAAGAAGGCACTCAGCGCCATGATGTCGCGCAAGCACAACGTGCGCTTCGCCGGCGCGGTGGCGCAGATCGAACTGACCCGTGAGGGGCTCGAAAGCCTGACCTCCGAACTGCTCGAGCGCACGATGGACATCACCGAGCGGACGATCGCCACCGCGCGGGAGAAGGGCGTCCAGGCGTTCGACGACGTCCTGCTGGTCGGCGGCATGAGCGCGATGCCGGCGGTCGCGCGCACCCTGAGGGAGCGCTTCGGGCTGCAGGCCAGGCTGCAGGATCCGCACCTCGCGGTGGCCAAGGGCGCCGCGCTGTTCGCCCTCATGCAGCAGGTGAAGGTGAGCCTGCCGGACGACACGCAGTCCGGCGCCGGTGCGCAGGCGGCGCAGCGGGTGGCGGACCAGCTTGGGATCAGCGTCGAGCAGGTGCAGGACATGGTGGCCAGGCGGGTGGCGACGGTCGTGCCGCGGGCTTTCGGGATCAAGGTCGTCGACACCCGCGACCCGGTGTTCAGGACTGATCCCGACAGCGCCCGCAGGTACATCTCACATCTGCTGCACGCGAACACGGCGCTGCCCGCCGACGCCGGGCCCGAGACGTTCCGCACGATCGAGGACAACCAGAGCGAGGTCTTGCTGGAGGTCTGGGAGCAGGCGGGCTCGAAGGAATCAAGGGAGCTGGAGCACAACACCCACATCGGCGAGGGCTCGCTCAAGGATCTGCCGCCCAAGCCCGCCGGCGCCCCCTTCCAGGTCATCTTCCACATGACCGAGATGGGCCTGCTCAAAGTCCACGGCAGGGAGGCAGACTCCGGCCAGGAGGTCCGCTTCGAGATCCAGATCGGCGGCCTCGACGAGGCCGAGGTGCGGCAAGCCGCCAGGGCCGTGGCGCACTACGAGGTGAGCGGGTAGGTGCCCTGGGAGCGGGAGAAGTATCGCCTGGAGGTGCTCGAGCCGGCCCGCCGGGCCGGCAACGTCCCTCCGGCCGACCTGTACGTGCGCTACGGGCTGCCCGGTGATATTTCTGACCCGCGGGCCTTCGCCCAGCGGATCGCGGAAGTCTCCGCGTACTGGCAGGAGCTGAAGACCAGGCGTGCCTATGCGCGGCTCGCCGAAGCGCTGCTGCATGCCCATGCTGACCTTGAGCGGGCGGGGCGGCTCACCCTCGGCAAGTTCGCCGAGCGCCAGGCCGACTCACACCGCGAGCAGATGGAGCGGCTTTCCCACCTGGCCAGCGCCGAGGCGGGTGCGGCGACACACGTTGCCCCGGTGACCGTGGCACGGCTGCGCGGTGTGCTGGGCGGTTCGGTCACCGAGGACGAGGTCCGTGAGGCGCTCCGCGCAGCAGGTGTCAAGGTCGTCGAGGAGTTCCCCAAACTGCCTGCCCAGCCGCACCCCAAGCAGGCCGACCTGGCCCGGCTGGTCCACCAGCTCGGCCTGCAGCTGTCCCCGGAGGTTGTCTTCGGCAGCGCGGCCGTGCGCGCTGGCTTCGGTGTGCTGGGCGGCTTCCGGCTGGCCGACGGGCGGCGGCTCAGCGACGCGGCGATCACCCAAACGCGCCGCACGGTGGAGGCATGGAACTACCAGGATCCGAACAAGACGCCGACCGAGACCGTCCTGGCCATCCTCCGTGCCGCCGCCCGCGACCCGGCGGAGCTGACCACGCTCCTGCTGGGGGAGATCGCCGGCCGGCTGCGGCAGTTCGCCGACAGCGGGTTCCTGCAGCGGGCCGTGGCGGCACAGGCGCGCGACCTTGGCCTGGATGAGGATGAGGCCGGGCTGATCGCGGCGGCCATGCTCGCCCGCGACACGGTCGGCGTGGTGCGCCAGCAGGTGGAGGAGGAACTGGTCGGCAGCCGGCTGCGGGCGGCGCAACGGCTGGCGTCCGCGCTGCCTCCCGATGACCCACTGCGCGGGCGAATCGCGGAGCGGGACGCGGAAGTCAGTGCTCTGGCCCGGCGGGCGGACCAGGAACTGGCACGTGGCCGGACCGAGCAGGCGGCCAGCCTGCTGTATCAGGCCACGACCATCGCCAGCGACGACACCCACCTGCCGGAGCGGCTGGCCGCGCTGCCGCCTCCGCCACCGCGCGGCGCCGCGGCCAGGGTTGACGAGGATCATGTCCTGATCACCTGGGAGCCAAGCCCGGCGCTGGCCGGCCACGTGCACTACCGGGTCATGCGCGGCCAGGGCCGCGCGCCCGCCTCGGCCGGGGAGGGCACCGCGGTAGCGACGCAGACCGGGCGGCTCGACGCCGCCGATACCGAGGCACCGCCCGGCGCCGGGCTGTTCTATAGCGTCTTCGCGGCGCGCGGCGCCGACACCTGGTCACCGCCGGCCACCACGGGATCGCTGATCTTCGCCCCGGACGTCACCGGCCTTTCGGTCCAGCCCGCCGAGACCTCTGTCGCCTTCTCCTGGCAGGTGCACCCCAGCACCGAGACCGTGCGCGCGGTACGCGCCGAGGGCCGCCCACCACAGGGCCTGGAGGACGGCACGCCGGTAGCGGCATCGCTGTCCGGCTTCACCGACACCGGGCTGCGAACCGGGACCGAGTACTTTTACCGCATCGCGGCGTCCTACCGGACACCGGCCGGACAGCAGCGCCTGTCCCGCGGAATCGTCGTGCCGGTGCTTCCCGAGCCCGCTCCCGAGCCGGTCACAAGCCTGGAGATACGGGCGTCGGGCAGCGGCGGCGCGGGAGTCGCGGCAGCCTGGGAGCCACCGCGGCACGGGCAGGTACGGCTGATGCTCAGCGACCGGAGGCCGGGCTGGCCGGCCGGCACGCACATCACGCTCGACGAGGCGGCCGGGCTTCGCCAGATCCCCGGAGTGCCGCGGCGCGGTGCGGACGGCCGCGACGTGCTCGAGCTAAACCTGCCCCCTGGCCGCCACTACCTCATCGCGCTGACCACCGGGGGGCGCACCGTCGTCGTCGGTGCCGCGACCGACGTCGGGCTGGCCGAGCCGGTTCGCGATCTGTCGGCATTCCGCATGCAAGACGTCGTGCGGCTGAGCTGGGTGTGGCCCGATGAGGCGACCGACGCCGTGGTTCGCTGGCGGGGCGGCGAGCAGCACTGCTCCCGCCGCGTCTATGAGGACGAGGGCGGCCTGACCCTGCGGGTGGGGCCCGCTGAGATGTTCATCGAGGTCCGCGCCGTCTACTCGCACCCGAACGGCGAGCTGACCGCGCCGGGCGTTCAGGCCGGCGTGCCCGGCCGGGGCGTCGCGGTGAACTACCGGATCCACCGCGGGAACTTCCGGCACCCGCGGCAGCGGATCGTTGAGATCGACGCGGAACAGCCGACCGAACTGCCCGCTCTGGTGGTGGTGAAGACGACCGGCCCCTACGCCCCCGATGACCCGGCCGAGGGTGAAGCGGTCGCACACGTCGCACCCCGGTCTGTCGCGCCGGGCCAGCCGCTGCGGATCACCGTCGAAGTGCCGAAGGGACGGGGCTGGCTGGCCTGCTTCGTCGATCCATGCGCTTCCGGGGATGGCGCGCGCGGCGTCCTGCTCTTCCCGCCGGGCGCGGAGGAGATGAGGATCAAATGAGGTCCCTGTTCAGCGGCACCCGCCTGTACTGCCCGTACTGCTACAGCGGGTTCGCGGAGCGGGAGATCGCGTTCCGGTGCTCCGGCCGGATCGGGCCGCTGGGCAAGCGCTGCGACGCAGTTATCGACACCCGCTACCGTGACCGCACCGGGTTCGGCGGTGCCCTGCCGCCGGCCTTTGCGGCTGACGGCCGGCTGCGGGCAGCCAAGTGCCCTACCTGCCAGGCAGAGAGCACGACCAGGATCTGCCCGGCCTGCCACCACCAGCTGCCGGTCCACTTCGGTAAGGTCCGCAGCCGCCTGATCGCGCTGGTCGGCGCGAAGGAATCGGGCAAGACCGTGTACATGACGGTGCTCGTGCACGAGCTGATGCACCGGGTCGGGGAAGATCTCAACGCCGCGATCAGCGGCGCAGACGACGACACCCGTCTCCGCTTCGCCAGCGAGTACGAGCAGCCCCTCTACCGGGACTCACGGCTGCTGGCTTCCACCACGACGGCGGGAACGCGGGACCGGGCGCCGCTGGTCTTCCGGTTCACCACCGAGGGGCGCGGCCGGCTCGGCCGCAGCAGCCCGTTCGGGGCCGGCGAGCCACAACGCACGCTGCTGTCGTTCTTCGACACCGCGGGCGAGGATCTGCGCTCAGCGCAGTCGGTCGAGGAAAACGTCCAGTACCTCGCGGCGGCCGACGGTGTGGTCCTGCTGCTGGATCCCCTCCAGATGCGCGGAGCGCGCCAGCTGGCGGCGCCAGGCACGCTGCTGCCGACGCCGGGTGCGGCCGGCGACGAGCCCGCCAACGTGCTGGAGAACATCACCGATCTCATCATGGCCAAGGAGGGCATCAAGGCGAGCCAGCGGATCGGCAAGCCGCTCGGCATCGTGTTCACCAAAATGGACGCGCTGCTCCACGACCTCAAGGAGACCAGCCCGCTGCTGCGGCCCCCGGCGCACACGCCCTACTTCGACGAGCGGGACAGCCTCGACGTGCACACCGAGATCCAGCGGCTGCTGGCCCGGTGGGAGGGCTCCCGGATCGACCAGATCGCCAAGAAGAACTACCGCAGCTACCGCTATTTCGGGGTGTCCGCGCTCGGCGAGACGCCGACCGCGGACAACCGCGTCTCTAGCCGTGGCATCCGCCCCTACCGGGTTACCGGCCCATTCATGTGGATGCTCGCGCAGTTCGGCACGATTCCGTTGGAGCGAGGCTGACATGGCCTTTCAGCAGCTCTACTACACCTCCTGCGAGACCGGCCTGGCCGGCTACGGCGGATATCAGTTCAACGCGGTGACGCCGGGCACCTCTCCGCTGGTCATGCGCGAGATCGAAGAACGGACCGTGTACGAGCCGCCGCGTTGGCTCCTGGCCGACCCGTGCCCCGACGAGCCCGAGGCATATCCGGTCGCGCTCTCCTACGCGCAAAGCGAGGCGCTGCCGGGCACCGTCATCGTCGCGCACGTGGTGTTCGCCGGGAACGACTACTCCGGCCGGCCCGGCAACTATTTCGCGCACGCCCTTGTCACCAGCACCCCCGGGCCTGACTTCGGCCCGCTGCTGCCCGCCGAGTTGTGGGGTGCCGAGCTGTGGCGCGGCACGCCCGTCGAGCGGACGGACCTGCCCCCGCTGCCCGGCCCGCTGTCGCGCGGTGACGTCGGCCGTCCGGGTGCCCAGGCGTTTCTCGACGCCCGCGGGACCGAGAGGGTGCTGCCGGAGCTGCTCACCGCGGTCTTCCGGGCCATGACCGACGCCCGGCCGGTGCTGCTGGCGAGCGAGGACGCGAACGAGAACATCTGGTGGATAGCTGCCGTCTCGTACCTGCTAGGGGAGCATCTCGCGCCGCGGATGTCGTTCACCACCTACAGTCACCGGCCCGGCTACTCCCGGCATCACCTGATCGGGGTCCTCTCCGAGGCGCTGCCACCGGATGCCGATGCAAGCTTCCAGCTGTTCGACCTCGACGCGGGCAGGACCCCCGGTGGCGACGTCCATCCGCTGGCCAGGCTGCTCGCGGGCGCGGGGGTCATGGCCTCGGAGGGACTGTGGCAGCAGGCGACGGCGTTCGCGTCGGGAACCGAGGAAGGGCCCGACGACTGGCTCGGGCCGGTCGCAGCCGCGGCAGGCCTGCTCGGCGAGCGGCTGTCCGCCAGCGAGACGGACACGATCGCCCGGTGGCTGCCCGGGGCGGCGACGCGGATGCCCCCTCAGCACGTGGACGTCGTCCTCGGGGTCGCGCTCACCCAGGCGGATGCGGCTCTCTCCGACGAGCAGCTGCTCGGCCTGCTTGACCTGGCTCGCGGGCTGCCGTCCCCGGCCCAGGTAGAACGCCTGGAACGGTCCCTGGCCGAGCGGGCGATCGGGCACATCACCCGCGGCGAGCCGGCCAGGCCGGTGCAGCTCACCAGCCGGGCCGTCACGGCCGCCGCCCAGGCCCAGGTGTCGGGCCTGCTGCGGACCACCACGCCGCCGGCCGTGCTTGCCGCGCTCGATTGGGCGGCGGCCTCCGGCGCGCTGCCTCCCGATGCGGAACTCAACCAGTACGGGCAGGCAGGCCTTGGCCTGACGTCACCCGAGCCCGAGCTGACCCGCATTCTCCGCGGTTACCCAGCCGTCCTGCACGGGCTGCTCACCAGGCTCGCCAATGAGCCAGCGGACCGCGCCGGCCGGGTGCTCGCCGGGCCGGCTGGCGCGCTCATCACCGGCGACGACCTCGCCCCGTATCCGGGGCTCGCCGAGGAGTGGCTGCTCATTTCCGTGGGCCGGCGCCACACAGGACCGATGATGGCCTTCGACAAGATCCTCGACATCCGGGCGGGTGCGGGGCGGGCGCCATTAGTTGACGTGGCCCTGCTGAACCGGCTGTGGCCCAGGGGCTGCCCGGCGCACGGACTCGTGGACCTGCTGGACAGCGACAGCGTGACCGGCTCGGCTGACCCGGGTGTCCGCAGCTGGGTGGCAGCGCAGATCGAGGCCGCCGCGGCGCGGGGCACGAACCGCGAAGGCTGGCTGAAACTGGCCCAGGCCATCACGAGCCGCCCCACCGTCCTGGCGATACTGCCGGACGAGCTCGCCCGTACCGCGCAGTCCACGGTGGCTGCGCGGACAAAGCTGCGCCAGGCCCATAGGGCGGCGCGCAAGGGCGACATGAGCGTCTTCGCCCCGCTGTACCGCGAGTACGAGGCCACCGACGACAGGGCCCGCCCGCTGCTACGGGACACGCTGGTCATGATGCTCGCCGAGGCGGCGGATCTGGGCAAGGCGCTGCGCGGCTGCCCCGGCGAGGTCATGGCGGCCTTCTGCCACAACCTTGAGGGCTGGCTGGCCCCGTCGCGGCCGGACGCGCATTTCGCCGCGCGTGTCTTCGTGGCGCTCACCGATCCGGTCCTGCAGGACCAGCCCGGGCTCTTCGCCCCGCTGGCCGCGGTTTTTGAGCAAGTTCGCGACTGGCATCGCCGCGATCGCAACGTGCTCGCCAAGTATCTGGAACGCGACGAAGAGATTGCGGAGCAATTCCGTGACTGGTCGGACAGCCGCCGCGGCGGGCGCGCCCGCAACCTGATCCGCCGGACATTCGGGCCCGCCGAGGATTGACAGAAGAAAGGGGGGATAACTTATGTGGATACTTTACGCCTTAGGGTTTCTCCTGCTAGCAGCCCTTTACCTGGGCTACCTCACGATTACCATCCCGGCGAGCGCGGCGATAGCCTGCGCCATCTACGCCGTCGGCATACCGGTTGCCTATGTGATGGGCCTGGGCAAGGTGCTGGCCACCCGGCCGCGTTCGCTGCCTGAGCCGCGGCGCTGGCCGAAGCTGCCCGAGGGCGCCGATCCCGCGGTGTTCCAGTATTTCTACGGTCCGGCCGTGGCCGACGCCGATCACGCCTCCCGGGTCGCGTATGGCACCTGCCGGGAACTGGTTGAACGGGGCGCCGAGCTGATCAGGGAGTCGTTCGATCAGGACAATGCGATCTGGTTCAGCGCGCCGCTTGGCGTGGGCGGGGTCATCGGGCTGGCGGTGGGTGCCGCCGCCGGGGCGGTCATCGCGGCCGTTTTCGCACTCATCCATCTGCTGGTCGTCGGCGTCTCGGCGGTGGTGGTGCGGGTGGCCGGCACGGTGCTGCGGGTGGCCGACTCGGCCATGCTGCGAATCAAGAACGTCCGGATGGTGTGCCCGCACTGCTACGAGCGGGTGGCCTATCCCGCCTATGACTGTCCTGGCGAGGACTGCACCCGCCGGCACAGGGACGTGCGCCCTGGCAGGTTCGGCATCCTGCGCCGCCGCTGCCAGTGCGGCACGCCGATGAACACGCTGTTGCTGTTCGGCTCGTCGCGGATGGCCGCGTTCTGCCCGCACCCGGGCTGTGAGCGGTCGCTGGAGCACCGTCCTGGGGAGGCGCCAGAGATCGTGCTGCCGTTCTTCGGCGCGACCGGGGCGGGCAAGACCCGGCTGCTGTTCAGCATGGTTACCCAGTTGCACGTGTGGTCCGACCAGAAGCAGCTCACGGCCGAGTTCGGTGATTCCTCCACCGCGCGGGAGCTGGATGTGGCCGGCCGGTTGCTGCGATCGGGCACTTCCACGATCGGGACCTCCGTCGAGCTGCCCCGGGCCCACGTGATCCGGCTGATCCTGAAGAAGGGCACCCGGATTCTGCAGATGTACGACGCGGCGGGCGAGCGCTTTTACAACACCGACCGGACCCAGGAACTCGGGTACCTCAACAAGGCCAGGACGTTCATCCTGGTCATTGACCCGCTGTCGGTTGAGGCGTTCTGGCAGCAGCTGCCTGCCAGCAAGCAGGCCGAGCTCAGCTCGCTTCGTTCGGCAGCCCCGTCACCCGATCTGGCCTACCAGCAAACACACCAGCAGATCGAAGCCATGGGCGTGCAGCTGCGCAAGGCCCGGCTGGCGGTGGTATTCAGCCGGGCTGACCTGATCGGCTCGCCGGGCGGGGACGTGGCCGAGTGGGCACGCAGCGAACTCGGCCTCGGCAACCTGGTCCGGTCAGCGACCCAGAACTTCAAGGAAGCCCACTACTTCCGCACGGCCGCCGTGATGGACTCCGGCGGCCTCGTACACGAGTCCATCGCGGTGCTGATGCGCTGGGTGCTGGCCCGCGATGGCGTGGAGCTGCCGGGAGCTGTGTCATGACCGATGCCGTTGAGGAACGTTCCTACCGGGGGTTCCGGCGTTACGTTTTCGCCGCGACGATCATCGCGATTGCCGCCCTGCTCACCTGGCTGTTCCTGGCCTGACCGGGATCGCTGTCACGGGCCCGCTGCCGTTGCGCCGTGCCCCGGCTCCGGGTCGGTGGCCAGGCGTCCGTGCACGTGATCGTCGTGCCGCGCACCCAGACCGTCCCGGGAAGCCGAGCGCAAGATGCCCTCGAGAACGAAGCCCGCGCTGGACGCGACCCGGCACGAGCCAACGTTGGCCACGGCATGCTCGAGCTGGATGCGATCGAGCCCGAGCTCGGCAAAGGACCACCGGGTGACGATCGCGACCACCTCGCTGCCTACCCCGCGCCGGCGCTGCCAGGGAGCTACCCGGTAGCCGATCTTGGCGGTCGCATGGTCGAGGTCGATCGCGAATATTGAGCAGTTCGCCACCAGCCGGTGGGTCGGGCGGTCGACCGCGTGCCAGGTAGCGTGCGTCCCTCGCTCCAGTCAGCGCCCCTGGCGCACCATGCGCGCGCCGTCTCGATATCGACGACACCCGGGGCCGGATTCCACCGCACCACCTCAGGGTCTTGCAGCATGGCCAGCGCGTCCGCAGCATCCTCCTCCCGCGGGCGGCGCAGCAACAGACGGCCGGTCAGCAACTCCACAGCAGGCACGGTATCGAAGGTGCGGGCCGGCCGGGGAACAGTGGCACCGGGCCCTGTGTTGCGCGAAAGGCGTGACCAACAACCTCTGGGCGCTCTGGGCACGGGAGGCCGCATGACCGGGCAGGTACGTGACCGGCTGGGCCGGTTCGGCATCTGGCGAAGCGCGGGGCAGGTCACGGCGCAGCTTGCCACCGGCATCGAAGAGCTTGGCTTTGGTGCGCTGTGGCTGGGCACCTCACCCAGCGGTGACCTGGTGCAGGCCGAGGAACTCCTGGACGCGACGACCACGCTCGTCCTGGCCACCAGCATCGTGAACATGTGGCAGGACCCGGCAGCCACGGTCGCCGCGTCGTTCGCGCGCATAGCCGCGCGTCACCCCGGCCGGTTCCTGCTCGGGGTCGGCGCGGGTCACCGCGAGGCCACCAAGCAGTACGCCAGTCCCCTGGAAACCCTGACCCGGTACGTGGATGTGCTCCGCGCCGACGGCGTCCCCCAGGATGGCCTGGTCCTCGCCGCCCTGGGCCGGAAGGTGCTCGGTCTGGCCGCCGAGCGCACCGCGGGGGCCATCCCCTATCTGGTCCCGCCCGAGCACACCCGGCAGGCTCGCGCGATTCTCGGCCCGGGGCCGCTGCTCGCCCCCGAGCAGAAAGTCGTGCTTGACGCCGACCCGCAGCGGGCCCGGGCCGTGGGCCGGTCCCGCGTGGGTCCCTATCTCGGGCTGGTCAACTACACCAGCAACCTGCGCCGGCTGGGCTGGTCCGACGACGACCTGGCCAACGGCGGCAGCGACGCACTGATTGACGCGCTTGCCGTGCACGGCAGCCCCGACG
>Ga0126370_10000958_pt1 | contig 12806 bp, 9 predicted proteins | sample PanSoiMetaPlot_3_FD_92586 | JGI IMG/M metagenome (GOLD analysis project Ga0126370, IMG submission 92586) | Tropical forest soil microbial communities from Panama - MetaG Plot_3 | ecosystem: Environmental > Terrestrial > Soil > Tropical forest > Bulk soil | place: Panama | collected 2016-02-17 | reverse complement strand
TCGAGTTCTTTGGTTTCGTAGGGCTTCGAGGGATCGCCGGGAACCGTCCAGAAGCGCCAGACTTCCTTGCCGGTTTCGGCGTCATAGGCCGCGATTGCGCCGCGGACAGCATCGTCCGAGCCGTTATAGCCCATGAAGATTTTTCCTTTGCCGACGCGAGGCGCGCCTGTGATTCCGGTTTGCGTGGGCTCGCAAACGGTGGCTTCCCAAATTTTATTGGCCGTGGCGGCATCAATCGCAATGAGGCGGCAATCGCCAGTGCCGACGTAAACTTTTCCGTTCCAGACGGCAACGCCGCCGTTGGTGCGCGCGGAATAGGAGCCGTTCAAGGCCTGATCCAGGCGAATCTGAGGATCGTATTTCCAGACGAGTCTCCCAGTGACGGCATCAACTGCATAAACCTTTGAAAGCGGTGCGCTGACGTAAATGACGCCGTCGACGACAATAGGTTCCGAGACTATGCCCATCAGGCCGTCGTAATCGAGATACCAGGCAAGGCCGAGGTCGGAGACGTTCGAGGAGTTGATTTGTTTGAGCGGGCTGAAGTGTTTTGAATCATTGGTGCGGCCGTTCACCAACCAGTTGACGCCCGTGACAGCGTCGGCAGCGATGCGCTCTTCATTCACCTCGCCGGGCTTTGTGACGGCAGGAGCAGCGGAGGAGGGCGAGAAATGCATCGCGACTGCGGCTCCGATCGCGAGAAGAACCAGAGTGAGACCCAAGATTCGCCGTGCGTCCATTCCATGCACCTCTCTCGAAATTGACATGCGCCCCTGCTTGGCTGAGGAAAGGCTCGCGCGTTACCCGATTGCGCGAATTTACCGCTTGTCATGTTAGGTGCGCGGCGGAAGGAAAGTCAACGCGGGGCGTACAATAGAAACCCCATTTGCCTGGAGTTCTGCGCATGCTAACTGAGGTTGAAGGGAAATGAAAAAGCGGTTGCAGGTGATGAAGTTTGGCGGGACGTCGGTGGGTGATGCTTCGTGCATCGCGCGGGCGGCGAAGATTACCGTGGATGCCGCCAAGGAGTATCGCTGCGTTGCCGTCGTTTCCGCGATGAGCGGAGTCACGAACCGGTTGATTGAGGCGGCGAATCATGCGCGAACTGGGAATGCCGCAAAGGCTTTGGCGATTTTGGAAGCGCTTCGCAAGCAACATGAGACTGCGCTGGCCAGCTTGATTCCCAGGGTAAAGGAGCGCGATTGCGTCCGCACAAAGCTGAGTGAGGTACTTTCGGAAGGGCGGCGACTGTGCGAAGGGACGGCATTGCTGCGAGAGTTGACGCCGCGCACGCTCGATGTCGTATCGAGTTTGGGGGAACGGCTTTCCGCGCCGCTGGTGTCGGCAGCGGTTAAAGAAGCGGGCGCGAGCAGTGAAACGATCGAAGCCACGGAGTTGGTAGTTACGGATGCGTTTCATGGCGGAGCGGAACCGCAGATGGATTTGACGCGGGAGAAATCGCAAGCACGGCTGTGCGAGGTGCTCGAAAAAGGGATTCTGCCGGTGGTGACAGGATTCATTGGCGCGACGGTCGAAGGGCAGCTAACGACGCTGGGCCGGGGCGGCTCGGATTTTTCGGCAACAATTTTGGGCGCGGCGCTGGATGCTGATGAAGTCATTATCTGGACCGACGTAGATGGCGTATTGACCGCAGACCCTCGACTCGTTCCGGAAGCGCGCACGATTCCGGAGATTTCCTACCGCGAAGCTGCGGAGCTGGCGTACTTTGGCGCGAAAGTGCTGCACCCGAAAACGCTGAACCCTGTAGTGCAGGCTGCAATTCCGGTGTGGATCCGCAATAGTTTTGCGCCGGAACGTCCCGGCACGAAGATCACGCCCGAGGGGCGGAGCATTGGCGGTGGCGTGAAGGCGCTGACGGCGATTCGCGACGTAACCTTAATCAGCGTGGGCGGGCCGGGGATTGTGGGACTGCCGGATGTCGTAGGGCGGACGTTTTCCACAACGGCAGAAGTACGAGCCAACGTGCTGCTGATTTCGCAATCATCGTCGCAAAACGATATCTGCTTCATTGTCGCGTCGGCGGACGCGCAACGAACGGTGAACGCACTACGCAAGGAGTTTGCGCAGGATTTGACGCACCACGACGTCGAGCACATCACCGTCGATCCGAACATCGCGATTGTGGCCGTTGTCGGAGAAAACATGCGTGGCATTCCCGGAGTTGCAGGCAAAACGTTCAGCGCGCTGGGCCGCGACGGAGTGAACCTGATTGCCATCGCGCAAGGCTCGTCGGAAAGCAACATCTCGTTTGTAATAGAAGAGAAAGCAGTGAAGCAGGCCCTGATTACCACACACAGAGAGTTTGGCTTGGGGCTGCCCTAAGGAACAAAGAATTACGAAGAATGGTAGGCCCGGGAGGACTCGAACCTCTGACCTCTTCCGTGTCAAGGAAGCGCTCTAACCAACTGAGCTACGGGCCTAAAGTGACGGCTCTAATTTAGCACAATGGGGCTGGAACCGCCGACCTGGCTGCTCCGAATCAAGCCATTCCAAGCTAGACAAGCTGAACCTGTCTTGGGGTTCCGCATTGAGTTGCAATTATAGAGCGCGGTCGACGCGCATAGACCCAAGGGTTGCAGTATCAGAATGGGATGGAGAATGCCCAATTTTGGGCCAATTCCCGTGGCTTGACACAACTCAAACTCTTCTTATAATTCCTTTCCAGTCAATACTTTTCGATTGATTCTTAAAGGAATAACTATCTGCTTTGCTGGCCTGCCTTATGCAACTTGCTTTGGTCTCAGAAGTGCCGTCGAAAGTTGTTTCGCCGTTGGGAGGAAGAACGCGTTCGCCGTCACACACGCAATGCCGCGCCCATCACTGCGAAATGTGACGCGAATCACTTTCTTCTCCCGTGATGGCTGTCACCATCAAGGTAACCAACGAACAGGATTTAATTGCGTGGTTGACAACGGGTTGGTAAAGGAGGGGAAATGCAGACAAAAACCTCGGGCGCTTCCAGAAGCCCACTCCTTGCTTTTCTACTCTTTCTTGTTGCGCTTGGACTAGCCGTTCGCTTGAACGCGAGGCCTCCCGCCCAGGACGCAACGAATCCTCCGGCAAGCCAGGAAAAGGCCAAAGCTGTTCCATCAGCGCCTAGTGATGGCGACTATGTAGGCAGCGAAACCTGCATTACTTGCCATCAGGACCAGGATCATCGATTCAAGAACACGCCCATGGGGAAAGCCTTCGCGCAACCCAAGACGGCGCTGGAAGGTCGCGGCTGCGAGGCGTGTCACGGCCAAGGCAGGGCCCACGTGGAAGCCGGGGGCGGCAAGGATACGATTGGCATGCGCTTCGAGAAGGATTCACCAAACTCCGTTGCCGAGAAGAATGCGGTCTGCGAGAACTGCCACTCGCGGGGCACGCACCTGTTTTGGAAGGGCAGCCCGCATGAATCGCGCGGCATGGCTTGTGTGGACTGCCATCAGGTGAAGCAGGTCGTGCAAGTGTCGCTGTCGTCCGAGGGGCGCTACAACTCTCCCCTGTCGGACATTCGGGGGCTAAAGAAATCCCAACCGGAGTTGTGCCTGCAGTGCCATGAGATGCGGCGCGCTCAGTTGCAGCGCTCATCGCACATGCCATATCGAGAAGGCAAGGTGACTTGCACGAGCTGCCATAACCCGCATGGAACTCCCAATCCAAAACAGTTGATTCAGAGCACCACGAATGAAAACTGCTTGAGTTGCCACACGGAGCGGCGCGGTCCTTTCCTCTGGGAACACCCACCGGTGATGGAAAACTGCGCAAACTGCCATGAACCGCACGGCACCAGCAATCCGCAGTTGTTGAAGACGCGCATGCCACGTGTTTGCGACTCCTGCCATGTCAATTCGCGTCATCCGACTCAGGCACAGCCGCTCGGTTCCATTAAGAACTTCAACCGCGGCTGCACGAACTGCCATTCTGCCATCCACGGGTCCAATCACCCGTCGGGGAACTTCTTTCTACGCTAGCAAAAGGAGGGTGCACGAACATGAGAAAGCACAATCACTTCGTAATTCTCGCAGTCCTCGCGGTATTGCTGCCCTCCGGTTTGATGGCCCAAGACAAGACGGAGAAGACCGAGAAGACAGAAGACCATGGGAGTATCGATTTCGGACTTCGCTATGCCTGGGGCGATGTCTACGGCCGCCCAGACCTGCAAACCGGGCAATGCCTGGGCTGTGGATCGCCGTTTGATCCAGCTTTGAAAACCTCGAAATTCAACGAGTATCGTGACGTGCGGAACGGTTTTTACGTCCGCCGGTTCGATGCCAGATTCGAGAATGTGCTCAACTCAAGCAACAATTATGTTTCCCTGAAGTCGCAGCGGACGCTCTATCGCGACCAGAGTTACCTGGCCACGTTCGGCAGTTATGGCAGGTTCAAGCTCCAATTCCGCTATGACGAGATTCCCCACATTTACAGCGACACGGCGCGCACGTTGTTTACCGAGACTGCTCCCGGAGTTTGGAGCTTTCCGGCAGCGATTCGCTCCGCGTTGCAGGCGAGTACTCCGGCCAACCTCCCGTCCCTGATGGCAGGCACCGGTGCCAATGTCGGACAAGGCATCGTCACGGATTTTACTCTTATCACCCCATTTATCATCCGTAAGGCGGGAACCGCGTTGGTTTCTTATAACCCGAAGGCAAACTGGAATCTGAATCTGCTGTTCTGGCGCGAGAGTGAGAGAGGCACGCGGCCCATCGGGTTGATTATGAATTCGAGCCCAAGCGCAAGCGCTACGGCGGGCTACGGCGTCGAGCTGCCGGAGCCCATCAACTACTTCAATAACCGGCTGCAATTCGGCACTGAATTTGGCAAGCGAAGCCGGGCGATTCAGCTCTCGTACACAGGGTCGTTCTTTCAGAACAATACCGGCGTCATGACCTGGGACAATCCGTTTCGTCTCACGAACGAAACACTCGGCAATCCTCTGACAGGACGGATGGACTTGTATCCCGACAACAGGGCGCATTACCTGACTTTTGCCGGCGCAACGGATCTCGGCAAATACTTCCGAGTAATGGGCAGCATAAGCCCCGGGTGGCTGAGCCAAAACGACGCGTTTCTACCTTACACTACGAACACGGCAAACGTCACCTGCGGCGACGGAACACAAGCCTGCACTTCCCTTACTTCGCTGCCTGCAACCAGCCTCCAAGGGAACAAGCATACTCTCGCCGCGAACTTTACGCTGGTGACTACAGCGTGGAAAAGCGTGGAGGGGAAAGCCGTTTACCGCCACTACGACTACAACAATGACACCCCAGTTCATACGTTCACGCCGGTCCAGGGTGATGCGTCAGGGGCGGCTCTTGTTCCCACAGACAGCGACGCGCTTAGCTTTCACCGAAAGAATCTAGAGGTGGCTGGTAACTGGTTTTTTGCCAAGCGAAGTTTGTTCAAGGTCGGATACGAGGCCGAATGGATGGACCGCACCAATCTAGACGTCGCCCATTCACGCGAAGACGGCATAGTGACGGCCCTGGACTTCAGCCCCACGAAAGACCTGCTTTTCCGGTTGTCCTATCGGCACGCCAACCGGAAACCTGATTCTTATTCCGATGATCATTCTCAAGAAATCTCGGGCGGCATTCCTGTCGTAAGTCCCTTCGCGCGGCGCTTCTATGAAGCAGCCAGGTTGCGGGATCGCGGCGATGGACTCATTCAATACAACCTTAGCGACAAAATGACCGTATCTGCCTTCGGCGGAACCTTGCAGGACAACTACAATCAAGCCGGAGGCACGAATAACGCCACGGCACTGAACTTCCTCACCGGCTCTGCTGCTACCACGAATCCTTATTACCTATACGGATTGCTGAATGACCTGTCGTATAACTGGGGGGGCGACCTCGACTACGCGATAGCGCCGCAAGTAACGCTCTTCGCGGAGTACTCGCATGAACGCTACCACAAGCGTATGGTTACCCGCTACCGCGCTCCAGAATCAACTTCAGGGACCGGCGGGTGCGGCCCAAATAGTCTGGGAACTGCGGACCAAGGTGCATGCGACACCGCCAACAACGACTGGGAAAGCACTTCGCGCGAATTAGTGGACATCAGTTCTGCCGGAGTGGATTTCTATTTTGGCAAGAAGATTTACATCACGACATACTATTCGCTATCGGCAGTGAAAGGCAACGTTTTCTCCAGGTTCTTGGGCGACCCGATTGGCCATCCCAATACACCGGTCGCGAATGACCCAGATCGATTCATGCTGGTCGGCACAAACGCTGCCGTGGACTATCCCGAAACCGTGAACCGGAGCCATGAAGTTGCAATCATGTTCAAATACAAGCTCACCGCCAACCTGATGCCGAGAATCGAGTACCGCTACCAGCAATGGGACAACAAGGATTACCAGACTTCTCCGATGACGCAATACATGGGTTGCATCAGCCCGATTCCGAACGCGAACCCGCCAACCAATTCCGTACCGGGCTGCACAACCCCGGTGCTGACCAGCAATACGCCAACCCCGGTGGCGGTGCCGAACTCCTTCTATCCGTACTTTGTGGTGGGGGATCCGTCTGCCGCTCGGTATATGTTCCTTGGAACGGACCAGCCGTCATACCGGGCACATACTTTGATAGCTACACTCGAGTACCACTTCTAAGCGCTCTGTGTCCTTGGACCGAGTTGCAGCTAACCCAGGCACGGGGGCGACATCACGCTGCGATGTGAGAGTCACAGTCTGCCACGGGGCCCGCTATCAAAATGGGTTTCCGAGAATCTGATGAGGCCTTGCAACCCTTATGAAAACTGAGGAACCCGCAAGGATTCAATCGCAGCGGCGGCACATCGTTGAGATGCTGCTGGGAGGAGGGTTGTTCGCCTCCATCATTTCCGCCATCTATCCCGTGCTTCGCTACCTGGTTCCACCGCCCGTGGCTGATCTTGGAGGCGATGAGGTCGTTGCCGCAAAAGTAGAGGATCTCAAACCGAACGGCTCCAAGATCGTTCGATTCGGAACCCGGCCCGCGCTCCTGCTAATGACCGCTGAAGGAGAATACCGCGCACTGTCCGCGGTTTGCACGCACCTGAGCTGCACCGTGCAGTACCGCAACGATCTCCACCAGGTTTGGTGCGCCTGCCACAATGGAATGTATGACCTCAACGGGCGCAACATCTCCGGCCCACCCCCACGCCCACTCGAAACTTTCCAAGTACATGTGCGCGGCGACGAAATCGTAATCAGCCGAAAGCGGGAGGCCTGATTTGAGGCCCATCACACGCGTCCGCGACTGGCTCGATTCGCGCTTTCATTGGGATGAGCTCATCGGCCCACTGAAAAAGAAGACCGTCCCGGTTCACGGCCTCTCGTACTGGTATTTTCTGGGTGGCATCACGCTGTTTCTGTTCGGAATCCAGGTTTGCACGGGAATTCTCCTGCTGCTGTATTACCGTCCCGGCGCGAATGAAGCTTTCGAGAGCGTGCAGTACATCATGACCCGCGTGCAGTTTGGCTGGCTGGTGCGTTCGATTCATTCCTGGGCCGCAAACCTCATGATCCTCACGGCCTTCGCGCACATGTTCAGCGTGATTTTCCTGCGGGCGTACCGCAAGCCCCGCGAACTCACCTGGCTCAGCGGCATGGTGCTGCTGTTCCTTGCCTTGGGATTCGGCTTTAGCGGGTATCTCCTGCCGTGGAACACGCTGGCGTTTTTTGCCACGAAAGTGGGAACGGAAATTACCGGCCAAGTTCCAGTGATTGGCCATCACTTGATGGTCTTTTTGCGTGGCGGTGAAGATGTGACCGGAGCAACGGCGACGCGCTTCTTTGGATTTCACGTTGCGGTTTTGCCAGGATTGACGACGCTCTTCGTGCTGATTCATCTCGCGCTGGTGCAGTATTTCGGCATGAGCGTCCCGCCGGGCGTGGAAGCACGCTGGGCAGCTTCACCAGCGGAAGCGAGGCAAATGAAGTTCTTCCCGAACTTCTTTCTCCGCGAGCTGATGGCCTGGTACATCGCTCTCGGCGTTTTGGGAGCGCTCGCAGCGATTCTTCCCTGGGAATTGGGTACGAAGGCAGATCCCTTTGCGCCGGCGCCGGCGGGCATCCGGCCGGAATGGTATTTCATGTTCATGTTTCAAACGTTGAAGAAAATCCCGGCAAAAGTGTGGTTTATGGACGGCGAAGTCGTCGGCATCCTGGTTTTTGGGGCCGCGGGGCTGGTCTGGATGCTGCTGCCTTTTTTCGACAGGGCCGGCGGCGGGCGCGGCCGGAAATTCATCATGGGTGCCGGAGTTTTTGCGCTGGGTTATGTCATTGCGATGACTTTTTATGGATATGCGGCGAAATAAAGCGATTTCATACGCAGAGTTCCTGCTGCTGGCGCTGCTTTTTTGCGGAGGCCGGACGCTCGCGCAAGCAGGAAATACTTGCCTCGTTTGTCATGGCGCCATAGATCCGCCACTTCAAGTCACCGAACAACAATTTGCGAGCGACATTCACGCGCAAAAGGGGCTCACTTGCGCGAGTTGCCATGGCGGCGATCCCACTAAGGCGGACATGGACGCCATGAGCAAAACCGCCAAGTTCCGCGGGAAGATTGAACGCAAGGATGTGCCCGAACTCTGCGGCCACTGCCACTCCGACGCCGCGTTTATGCGCCAATACAATCCGTCTTTGCGCACCGATCAGTTGAGCCAGTACAAAACTAGCGTGCACGGCAAGCTCTTTGCAAAAGGCGACACCAAGGTAGCCGTTTGCATCGATTGCCACGGCGTTCATGGACTGCGGCCCGCCAGCGACACGCGGTCCAACGTCCATCCGCTCAACATTGCGCAAATGTGCTCCCGGTGCCACGCGGATGCGAACTATATGAAAGGTTACGGGATTCCGACCGACCAGTTTACAAAGTACGGCACCAGCGTCCATCACGACGCGCTGGCGGTCCGTGGCGATCTCAGCGCGCCAACTTGCACCACCTGCCATGGAAATCACGGCGCGGCTCCTCCGGGCGTAGATTCCGTGCAGAACGTTTGCGCAAAGTGCCACGCTTTCCAGGACCAGATGTTCGAGAAAAGCACGCACAAGGCGGCTTTTCAGTCCGCGGGGCTTCCGGGATGCGTCGTTTGCCACAGCAACCACGGCGTCACCCACCCGACCGACGCAAAGCTTAGCGCCGGCCCTGAGGCCGTTTGCATGAAGTGTCATCAGCCGGGGGATATCTGCGATCAACAACGGGCAGCCATGCTGACCGGCCTGAACAAATTGGATGATGCGGTTAAAGCCGCCGACAAAGTGTTGAGCGTCGCGGAATCCTCCGGCATGGAAGTGAGCCAGGCCCGGATGGACCAGGATCAGGCGCGCGACGCGCTGACAAAAGCGCGTGTCACGATTCACAGCTTCAAGCCCGAGCTCGTCGAACAAGACGTCCAGGAGGGCGTGAAGATTGCCGCAAAGAATCTGCAAGCGGGCCAGTCCGCGCTTGCGGAACGCGATTACCGTCGGAAGGGCCTGGGCCTTTCCCTCGTTTTCATTTTGATTACTGTGCTCGGGCTCTTTCTGTACATCCGGCAGATCGAGCATCCGATTGCGAAATCGTGAAGGCGGAAGACAGCCGAAACGCAGAGTCAAAAAGAGTGTTTCATGAGTAGAAGCAAAAAAGGCCAGGCAAGAGAACGGGACCACGGATTTTAGTAGTCGGGATATGTTAAAACTTGACAACAACGGCGCACGGTCTTTTGGCCGGGCGTTGACATCTCAAAGGAGAGGAACATGCGAAAGACAACCACTTGTGTCGCGGGAATCATGGCCGCTGCCGTTGCGCTGGCAACCATTGCCTTCCTGAGCGCTCCGGCAAAAGCGGATGCCGCCGCGGCCGAAGCGACGTACAAGGCAAAATGCGCCATGTGTCATGGACCGGATGGCAAAGGCGAAACAGCCACGGGAAAGATGATGAAGGTAAAAGACTTTGCATCCGAGGACGTCCAGAAGATGAGCGATGCGGATTTGACTGCAGCCATCAGTGCCGGTAAGGGCAAGATGCCCGCGTTTAAGACTCTCTCCGCGGATCAAGTGAAGGATCTGGTGGCCTTCATCCGAGCTTTCGGAAAGAAGAAGTAGGCGGAACGGCAAGTCAGGGAATTTCTTGAGGTGTAGTGTCTCCGCCGGAGATTCCTCGCCTCACAAGGAAGCCAAGGAGAAAGAACATGAAGAAGCTGATTGCTGGAATTGCGTTAGTTGCCGTGGTGTGCCTGGCAGGCTCAGTCTCGCGAGCCGATGATGCCGCCAACGGAGAGAAAACCTTCAAGGCAAAGTGCGCCGGATGTCACGGCCCGGACGCGGCCGGCAAATCCGCGTTGAAATCGCCTGCCATCAAGGGCAAGACTGCCGACGACATTAAGAAGGTGATCTCCACGTCGCCGAAACATGCCGGTTTGAAGAGCCTGACGGATGACCAGGTGAAGGAGCTCGCCGCTTATCTGGCCACTTTGAAGTAACTGCAACCAGAACGTTCCCCGTGCGGATACTGGTTGGGGAGCGAATTGAAGAAATAGGATTCTTCGGGGCCGCAGCGTCATTGAAGAAACTTCTGCTTGCGCGAGGGTATGGCTGCTCTTGCTGTAAGAGAATGTTTTTCTGCCCCACTGAGGAGGAAGGCGGATACGTCTCGAAATGACCCTTCGCGAAACAATCCGAAGTTGGCTGCGGCTCCTCTACTTTCTCGGGCAGAATTCCACCAGTTTCGTCGGCGCGGTACTCACCACCAGCGGCGGGATTACCCTGATCGCCTTCTGGTTCTATGACTTCCTGCTGCCGGGGCCTCCGCATCCGTATATCGGCATTTTGCTTTTTTTGATTTTGCCCGGCGTTTTCGTCGTGGGATTACTGCTGATTCCTATCGGCATTTTGCTGCGGCGCCGCAAGCTCAAAGCCCATGGACAGCTACGAGACATTTACCCAGCCATCAATCTTCGCGAACCCATGGTCCGCCATGGGGTTATCGTCGTTGGCGCGGCGACCTTCTTGAACGTCCTTATTTTTGGAACGGCTTCTTACCGCGGCGTGGAATACATGGATACCACACAATTCTGCGGGCAGACTTGCCACGCGGTGATGACGCCGGAGTTTACCGCCTATCAGAACTCGCCTCACGCCCACGTCAACTGCGTGGAATGTCATATCGGGCCGGGTGCGGGATGGTTTGTACGCTCGAAACTTTCCGGTGTGCGCCAGGTTTTTGCTGTGACGTTTCACACCTACTCGCGCCCTATTCATGCGCCGGTCAAGTACCTCCGCCCTGCGCGCGAGACTTGCGAGCAGTGTCATTGGCCGCAGCGTTTTACGGGCGATAAATTTGTCGTGAAAAAGACATTCAAGGAGGACGAAAAGAATACGGAGCAGACTACCGCGATGTTGCTCAAAATCGGCGGCCGCACCTGGCAAGGGTCTCAAGGAATCCACGGCCGGCACTTGGATGAAGGCGCGAGAATCCGCTACATCTCAATCGACGACCAGCGCCAGGTGATCCCGGTGGTTTATTACACGAACGACCAGGGCAAAACGGTTGAATACGTTTCGAGTGACGTGCAAGCCACCAAGCAGCAGCTCGATGCCGGCGAACATCGGTCGATGGATTGTGTGGATTGCCACAATCGCCCGACACACGCCTTTGAGGTACCCGAAAACGCGGTGAATCAGCAAATGTCCACTGGCCGGATCAGCCCCGAACTTCCCTTCATAAGAAAGAAAGCCGTGGAACTCTTGAAAGCAGATTACCCTGATCGCGAAGCCGCGCAGCAACGCATTGTTGAAGGGGTGAAATCGTTTTATCGCACGAATCATCCGGAGGTCTACGATTCGCGGCGCGCTCTTGTCGAGCAGTCCGCGCAGAGCGTGGCGGATATTTATCTGCGAAATATTTTCCCGGAGATGAAAATGACGTGGGGCGTGCACCCGAACAACCTCGGGCACAACGATTTCCCGGGCTGCTTCCGTTGCCACGACGGGAGCCACACGAGTGCGGACGGCCAAACGATTACAAATGATTGCTCTGCCTGCCACAATTTGCTGGCCGTGGAGGAAACCAGTCCCAAGGTCCTTACGGATCTGGGCCTGAAATAAGCGGCGGGAATCCTTACCGCTGCCATGAAGCGCTGTTTGATGGAGACGGGATCGCGGTGTGCACTGAGCATCAGCGAAGGACCTCGAGAAGATACTCGCTCAGAGAAGCGCGCTCCCGCATTCTTCTCTTCCTACTCCTTCTGGCATTTTTCCCCATGCTCGCGCTGGCCCGCCGTCAGGAAAAGCGCCCCCAGCCATTGAAGCAGGACGAAGCCTGCCTGGCCTGCCACGGCCAGCCGGACATGAAATCCGAAAAAGGCAAGAGCATCTCCATTCGCCCGGACAAACACGCCGCGAGTGTGCATAGCGCTTTGACATGCACCAATTGTCATACGTCGATTAAGGATTTTCCGCATCCGGCGAAGACCGCGAAAGTGAAGTGTGAAACGTGCCACGCGGAGGAAGTGGCAGACTCCGCGAAGAGCATTCACGCCGTTCTGGGCGAGGAGTCTTGTACTTCCTGCCACGGAAACGTCCACGAAGTGACTGAAGCCGTCAAACTCCAGCCAGCAAAATGCGCCGAGTGCCACGCATCGGAGGCTAAAGACCTGACGGAAAGCATTCACGGCCAGGTGGCGAGAGCCGGCGACACAGACGCCCCCAGTTGTCTTTCCTGCCACGGCTCAGTGCATAAGATCCAGGCTTCGAGTGATTCAGCTTCCCAGGTGGCGAAAAAGAATCAGCCACTTGCGTGTGCGCAATGCCATGCGAATCCCGGATTCTT
>Ga0126370_10000956_pt1 | contig 12838 bp, 15 predicted proteins | sample PanSoiMetaPlot_3_FD_92586 | JGI IMG/M metagenome (GOLD analysis project Ga0126370, IMG submission 92586) | Tropical forest soil microbial communities from Panama - MetaG Plot_3 | ecosystem: Environmental > Terrestrial > Soil > Tropical forest > Bulk soil | place: Panama | collected 2016-02-17 | reverse complement strand
GGGCACGTCGACATCGCGGTCGTACATTCGACGCCGCTGCGTCTTCCATGGCACGGACTGCCGCAGCTCGACGAACCAGGCCCGCGCCGTCTCGGCAGCCAGAAAATCGGGTGTGTACGCGACCCGGCCCAGCTCGTCGTCCACGAGCACGGTTTGACCGGAGCCGGCGAAGAGCGGCATTTGCGACATCAGCGTCAACTCAGATTACCGCGCAGGCGCCCGCGCGCCTCCACGAGCCACGCCGCGCGGGCCGCCGACGGCGAAAAACTAGACGGCTACAAACTCGAGGACGCGAATGCCAGCTCGTGCGCCTCGCGCGAGATCTTGCGATTGATCTGGGCCGTGGCGTCGAAGGTCCCCTGGAGCAGGCCCCAGCTCGCCATCCACTCCCAGGCCCACCGCGCCTCGTCCTCGGGAATCGGCGTGGGCTCGCGAAGCTGGATTCGTCCGAGATTGAAATCACCCGGCACCAGCGCCTGAACCGCGCGATCACCGGCGGCCCAGCCTTCCTTGAAGTAGGACACGTACCGCCGCTTGTCGGCGTTGATGCGACGCACGGCACGGGTGACGCTCCGCAGAAACGCGGCATAGAGCTCCGGGTCGAGGTCGGGGCCGGCGATCCACGTCCCGTGAAAGAAGGTCGTCGACACCAGCCGGCATCCGGCCTTCTCGGCGACGGTGATCCAGGGTTCCTGCAGCACGGTGGCGGCGAACTCGCCTCGCAGCATCGCCGCATAGCGCTCACCCGGATGGGTGACCGCAGCGCACGTCGCCACCGCCTCACGGGGCACCGCGCCTTCGAGCATCTGCAGGCCCGCGTAGGCCGTGCCGTTGCCGTAGTCGAGTCCCACTACGCGCCCAGCGAGCTCTTGCGGAACGTACACGTTCGAATCGGGCGGAACCACGAGTGCTGCACAGACGATCATCGACCGGCGTCCGATCTGGAGCGCACCGACCCGGCTTTCCGCCACCCGGCGGTTATTGCCGCACTCTCACCCCTGGAACATCGTGGCTTCACCGCGCTCGTGAAGCCGCCCCTGATTCGTCACCGGGCTCGACAACGTCCCCTCAGTGGTCGAGCGGATATCACGGGACTCTCGAGACGCCATCCGGACGTCCAGCCCCTCCGCCCTGAACAGCCCTTCGTCCATGGCGACCAGCACGTCCAGACTGCTGAACGCGGAGACCGGCTCGATCGTCATCGTCATCATCGCGTTCTCCCTCCATTCCGGGATTTCCTGGATCCGTGATTCGGCACGCCCGCTGCCCATCCTACTCCTCGCCAGCCCGGTTTTGGGGCCGTTCGACTCGCGCCGGTCCGCGCCCCGAGCAATGCGGAGGCAAGCCCGCCGAGGGTCTCGAGGCCCTTCTCGATCCGTGGGTGCCAGGTCGAGCCGCAGCTCACGCGCAGGCAATTGGCGTAGCGGCCGCTCGTCGAGAACACGTCGCCCGGCACGAAGCAGATCCCCTTCTTCAAGGCCGCTTCGAAGAGCCCTCGGCTCGCCAGAGGCTTCGGAAGCTCGAGCCACAGCACGAAGCCGCCATCGGGCCGGCTCACTCTGGTGCCCCTCGGGAAGGCGCGGTCGATGGTGCGAATCATCCGGTCGATGTTCTCGCGGAACGTACGGCGCATCCGGCGCAGATGGCTGTCGTACCCGCCGCTCGACAGGAACTCGGCCAGCGCCGCCTGCGGCAGCGCCGGTCCGCACATGGTCAGCGCGAACTTGTTGTCCAGCACCTTGGCCACGCGGCGCCCCGGCGCGATCCACCCGACGCGATAGCCCGGCGCGATCGTCTTGGAAAACGAGCTGCAATAGATCGTATTGCCGTGCGGATCCTGGGCCATGAATGGCCTGGGGCGCTCCTCGCCGAAATAGATGTCGCCGTAGATGTCGTCCTCGATCAGCGGCACCCTGTGCTCGGCGAGCAGCTCCAGGACGGCCTTCTTCCGCTCGTCCGACATGGTGCAGCCGAGGGGGTTATTGAAGCTCGACGAGAGCAGACACGCCTTGACCGGTGTCGCCTCGAGCGCTCTGCCGAGGGCCGCCAGATCGACGCCGGTGCTCGCATCGGTCGGCAGCTCGAGCGCTCTGAGATCGAGCGCCTCGAGCACCTGCAGGAAGCCGAAGTACGTCGGCGACTCGATGGCGATCGCATCGCCCGGGCGTGAGACGACCTTCAGCGCCAGGACCAACGCCTCGGTGCACCCGCACGTGATGACAATGTCTTCCGGCGACAGCACCTGTCCCCACCGCAGCGCGCGGCGCGCGATCTCGCGGCGCAGCCGCGGATCGCCCTTGGGAACGGTGTACTTGTTGTAATCCACGCCCTTCGCCCGCGCCGCCCGCGCCAGGAAGCGGTCCAGCCGTCCCGCAGCGAGGAGCTCGGCGTCGGGAATCGCGCAGCCGAGCGGCACGAGGCCTGGATTGGCGGCGTACTCGAGAAACTTCGCGGCAACGCCCGAGACGGCGACGGTCGTGGGTCTCCCCGGTGGATTCGAGACCGCCGGCGTCTCGAGCAGAACAGGGGCGCGCTTCGCCACGTAGAAACCTGACTGCGGCCGCGCCTGCAACACCCCGCGATCCTCGAGCGCCCGGTATGCCTGGAGCGCGGTCGAGAGGCTGACGCGACGCTGCCGGGTGATCTCGCGAAGCGAGGGCACGCGCGAGCCGGGAATCAGCGTCCCGCTATCCACGAGATCGGTGATGAACTGAGCGGTCTCCTCGTAGCGATATGCCCGCGCCGATCGATCCCGTCGCCCCTCGTCGACCGTTCGCGTCTTCACGCCGTCCATGGTGGCACGCCGGGAGGGTCAGGGCAAACTGTTATGGTCGTATATTCGATGATCTGTAACTGTTTTTCTCCATTCTCCTCTGGTAGCTTCCGATCGTAGGAGAGCTTCCAAGGAGGTTCGGGATGGAGAGACTCGCCTTCCAGCAAGTGGACGTGTTCACCGACGTGCCGTTCAAGGGCAACCCCGTCGCGGTCGTGCTCGACGGCGACCGGGTGTCGAGCGCCGCGATGCAGTCGATCGCCGCCTGGACCAACCTGTCCGAGACGACGTTCGTGTGCGCGCCGACCGACCCGCGAGCCGACTATCGCCTGCGCATCTTCACGCCCCGACGCGAGCTCCCGTTCGCCGGTCATCCCACGATCGGATCGGCCCACGCCCTGCTGCGCCATGGGCTGAAACCCAAGACCGCGGGCCGCCTGGTGCAGGAGTGCGGCAAGGGCCTGGTCGACATCAAGGTCGACGACGAGCGCTTGCTCCTGGCGCTGCCCGAGTCGCAATTCCGCGAGCCGACCGGATCTCAGGTGAACGCGGTCGCCGGCGCTCTCGGCGTCGCGGCCGCCGACATCCGGCGCGCGTCGATCGTCGACGTCGGGCCCGTGTGGTTCACGCTGGAGCTCGGAAGCGGCGACGCCGTCAGAGCGCTCGCGCCCGACATGGGTCGGCTCGCGGCGTTGAGCCCGATCGGCATCACGGGCGTCAACGTGTTCGGTCTCTACCCACGGGGCAGCGACCCCGACCTCGAAGTGCGCTCGTTCGCGCCGGGCGACGGGGTTCCCGAGGATCCGGTGTGCGGCAGCGGCAACGGGTGCGTGGCGGCGCTCGTGCGCCGGGACGGCGTGCTGAAGACACAGGCGTATGTCGCCTCTCAGGGCCGCTGCCTCGGCCGCGACGGCCGTGTCACCGTCCAGTTCGACGGTGGCACCATCTGGCTCGGCGGCCACGCCGTCACGTGCGTGGAGGGCTCGCTGCGAATCTGACGTGCGGTGGAGGTGTCACGATGGCGAAGTTTCCGCACAACGATATCATCTCGCTGATCGGACCGACGCCTCGCTACGATCTGGGCGAGAGCGTGGGGCCGGATCTGTCGCTGAGCGAAGTCCTGGGCTCTTCTGCGCAGGGGAGCTTCGACGACATGGCGCTCGGCTACGGCTCGGCGCAGGGCGATCCGCGGCTCCGCGGGCTGATCGCGGACGCTCACGGGGTGAACGCCGACGACGTCGTCGTCACAGTAGGCGGCATGCACGCGCTCTTCCTCGTCGCCTTCGTCGTCTGCGACCCCGGGGACGAAGCGGTGGCGATCTCGCCCATGTTCCCGCTGGCGCGCAACGCCTTGCAGGCCGTCGGCGCGACGATCCGGACCGTCCCGCTTTCGTTCGATCGCGGCTACCGGATCGACGTTGCCGACGTCGCCCAATGTCTCTCGCAGCGAACCAAGCTCGTGAGCCTGGCGTCGCCTCAGAACCCGTCGGGGGTCGCCACGCCACTGGCGATCGTCCGCCACCTCGTGGCGTTGATGGCCGAGAGAAGCCCTAACGCATATCTGCTGCTGGACGAGACTTATCGCGAGGCCGCCTACGGCGTCGACGCCGTGGCGCCGAGCGCGGTCGGCCCGAGCCGGCGGATCATCTCCTGCGCTTCGCTCTCCAAGTGTCACGGCGCTCCCGGCCTGCGGCTGGGATGGGCGATCGCGCGCGACCCGGCACTCAAGGAGCAGCTGGTCGTGGCCAAGTTCAACACCGTGATCTCGTGCTCCCCGGTGGACGAGGCACTGGCGGTGCGCGTGCTCGAGCGCCGTAATCACATCCTCGGCGAGCGTCGCCGGCGCCTGGCCGAAGGCCTGGCGCTCACCGCGCAGTGGGTGCGCGAGAACGACGCGTTCGTGGAATGGGTCCGGCCCGACGCCGGGGCCCTCTGCTGCGTGCGTCTGAAGCCGTCGGTCTTCGACGAGGGCGACGTCGACGGCTTCTACGAGCGCCTCGCGCGCGAAGGAATCAGGGTCGCGAACGGCCGCTGGTTCGGCGACGAGGCGCGGGTGTTTCGGTTGGGCTTCGGCCTGCTCCCGGCGGCTGAGCTCGAGGCCGCGCTCTCGCGCCTCTCGGACACCTTGCGTCGGATGTCTCGCGAAGCGGTGTGATCGTCACGCTGAACGGCCGGGGAAGGCGCTCACGACGACCCGGCCATTCACACGAGCCAGCGGACCAGCCACGCGAGGCGGCTGCCGCGGTCGGCCGCCCCATCCAGTCGAGGCGCCACGAAGGCGTCCACGCCGAAGCTCCGGCCGGCGTCCGTCAGCAGAAAGATCGCGGGCAGCATGAGTAGCATCACGTACGACCAGCCCCACTCGTGCGGCACGCCGAGAATCCCGATGGTGATGTTGGCGGCCATGCCGATGGCGACCAGCGAGCCCAGCCGCGTGAACAGGCCGAGGATCAGCGTGACCGCGATGAATGTCTCGGTGACGAGGGTCATCCAGCCGAAAAAGGTCCAGTGCGGGATCATCACGTTGACGAGAAAGTCACGATAGGCCGTGACGGTCGGGTGCTGGATCTCCTGCTGCACCCAGTACCACAGGCCACCGCCCGACTTGCGACCGAAGTCGTCCGACGGGACCTTCCAGCCCGATTGCTGCCACCAGAGATATCCGTAGAGAATCCGGGCCAAGGCGATCGGCCACAGCGGCGCAACTGCGCGTAGCCACCCACCGTGGCGACCGGATGCGGTGCTCGAACCCGCTGCGACGTCTGGAGCCGAATGCGCGTCTCGATCAGCCATCATCACACTCATATCAGCACCTCGTTGTCGGCCTTTGGACACGGCCCAACGGCCACGGGATTCGCCCACGAGGTGCGTCGCCGGGCACCGCGCCGCGGCCGGTTGCCGACCGGCCGACGCGAGCGTAATTTAGCATCGCTGTGACACCGTCGGCCGACCAGACGTGATCGTTCGGGCGGTCGGGAGGGTTGGCGTGACGACAGCGTTTTCGCTCGGGATCGGACTGACCAACGAGTGCAATCTCCGTTGCGCGCACTGCTACCGGCCGGACATGTTGGTCGATCGGCTCACCCGGGCTGACGTGCGCCGCGTGTGCGACGCGGTGCCGGCCGCCTCGATGAACCTCGGCGTCGGTGAGAACGGCCTGCACTCCGAGTATCGAGGCATTCTCGACGACCTGGCCAAGCGCGGTATCAAGACGAGCATCACGTCCAACGGCCTCAGCATCGACCGCCTGGACGACGCCCAGCTCGTCCGCTTCCACAGCGTCGAGCTATCGCTCGACTTTCCCACCGAGGCCGAGCACGACGCGTTTCGCGGCCGGGGCAACTGGCGGACGGTTGTCGCGGCACTGGAGCGCTGCGCTGGTCTCGCGGTTCCGGTCACGGTGACCGCGGTGATGATGACGATCAACTATCGGCGCCTTCCGGCGCTGGCTCGAGTGGCGGCGGGTTTCGGCGCCAACCTCCGGGTCAACGTCTACCAGCCCTCGAGGACCGATCGCTTCACGCTCGCCTACGACCAACTCTGGAACGGCTTTCGCGGCCTCGCGGCCGCCACGCGCCTCGTCGCGACCACCGAGCCGGTGCTCGCCGCCGCGCTAGGGCTTCGCGACTTTCCTGGACCGGGCTGCGGCCGATCGACCGTGCGCATCGCCCCCGACGGCCGCGTGCTGCCGTGCACGTATTGGCCCGCCAGTCGTTTGACGATCGCCGATCTCGAGCGCGCCGGTGGCGACATCGTCGAGGCGGACGAATTCGCCGCCGCGCGACGCTCGCCCCCGGCGTGCGCCGACTGCCTGTGTCGCGGCGGCTGCGCGGGTCGCCGCGCGCTGACCGGTCGCCCGGACGATCCGGATCCGTACTGCCCGTTTGCGCGCGGCGAGCGGATCGTCCTCGACTGGGAGCGCGCCGGCGGCCGAGATCTTCCGAAGATCGGCAGCGCGTGCACGACGGTCGTCTCGGCGCTCTGAACATGGCGCCAGCATGTCGGCCGGCCGTCGTGGGGACGCTGCCGCGCTCACTGTACCTGGAGGCGACCAATCGATGCGACTCGAAGTGTCAGACCTGTATCCGCACGTTCGAGACGCTGGAGCCACCGGCCGACCTGACGCTCGAGCGCGTGCAGGCCATCGTCGCGCAGTTTCCCGTCCTCGATCGCGTCGTCCTGCACGGCATCGGTGAGCCGCTGCTCAATCCGCAGATCTTCGACATCGTGGCGTACCTCAAGACGCGGGTCGCCTCGGTGCTGTTCAACTCCGACGCGATCTCGCTGACGCCGGCGCGGATCCACCGGCTGATCGACAGCGGGCTGGACGAGTATCGCGTATCGATGGACGCGGCCACCGCCACGACCTACCGCCGGCTCCGCGGCGTCGATCGCTTCGAGCGCGTCACGGGCAATCTCGCGCGGCTGCTCGCGCTGCAGCGCGAGCTGGGTCGGACGACCCCTCGCGTCTCACTCTGGTTCACGGCCACGCGCTCGAACGTCGAGGAGCTGCCCGGTTTCGTGCAGCTCGCCGCTGACCTCGGCGTCGGCGAGGTCTACGTCCAGCGCCTCGTCTTCAACGGCCTGGGGCTCGCGACGGAAGCCAACGCGCTGCACGGCCGGCTGAGAGCGCTCGAGCTCGCGCGGCTCGCCGAGGCGGAAGCGCTCGCGGCCCGCCACGGCATCGCGCTGCGCGCCTCTGGGCTGACCAGCCCCCTCGCCAGCCTGCAGACGAGCGACGAGGCGCGCCCCTGGTCGGGCTGCCAGCGCCCGTGGAGCTTGGCGTACGTCACCGCCAACGGCAACGTCCTGCCGTGCTGCATCTCGCCGTGGGTGGCCCATGATTACGCCGGGCTCATCCTCGGTAACGCCTTCGGCGAGCCCTTCGGGAAGATCTGGGACGGCGCGCGTTACCAGAAGTTCCGCACCGACTTCGAGACCGCCACGCCGCCCGACCCGTGCCGCGGGTGCGGACGGCTGTGGAGCATTTAGCCGTTGAGCACGATCGCCGTCGCGATTATGGCCAAGGCGCCCTGGCCCGGCGCGGTGAAGACACGGCTGTGCCCGCCGCTCCTCGCGGAGGAGGCGGCCGCTCTCTATCGGTGCTTCCTGCTCGACAAGATCGCGACCGTCCGGACGCTCGTCGGTGCCCGGCCGGTGATTGCGTATACCCCCGATGATTCGCAGACCGAGTTCGCGACGCTCGCATCGGATTTCACCCTGGTGCCTCAGCGCGGGCCCGACCTCGGCTCCCGCCTGCACGCGACCCTGGCGGGCCTGCTAGCAGCCGGTCACCCCGGCGCCATCGCGGTGGACAGCGACACGCCGACGCTTCCGCGAGAGTTCTTGCAGCAGGCCATCGACTGCTTGACCCGGCCGGGACCTGACGTCGTGCTGGGGCCCACGGAGGACGGTGGCTACTACCTCATCGGTGTGCGCGCCGCGCATCGCACATTGTTCGATAGCGTTCCGTGGAGTACCTCCGACGTCCTCGCGGTCACGCTGCGCCGGGCAGCCGCCGCCGGCTTGCGGGCGGTCTGCATGCCGGCGTGGTTCGACGTCGACACGCCCGACGATCTCCGGCGTCTTCAAATCGTGTTGGACGGCGGTGCAACGGTCGAGGCCGGGCAGACCGGCCGCTATCTCGCGACCATGCGGCGGTGACTCGCACGACGGACATCGCCCGGTGCTTCGTCGTCCTCACGGCCTGGGTCGCCCTGTCGTGGGGCCATGCGCAGGCGCAGACGGGGCGGTTCCCGCCGGCCGATCGGCCGGTCGCGCCGATCACCACGCCGGCCTATTCGACTGAGGCGACGCGAGACGCACACGGCGAGGCCGAGCGCGTGCTGAGCCGTCTGGGCATCAAGCCGGGAATGCGGGTCGCCGACGTCGGGGCCGGCGACGGCTACTACACAGTGCGACTCGCCAAACGTCTGGGACCGGGCGCGACGATCTATGCCGAGGACGTCATGCAGCCTCACCTCGACCGTCTCGCGGCACGGCTTGCGCGCGAGCGCATCGCCGGCGTGACGCTGGTGCACGGCGCGCCGGCCGACCCTCGACTACCCGCTCAATCCATCGAGCTGGCGCTCCTGGCGCACATGTATCACGAGATCGAGCAGCCGTACGAGTTCCTGTATCGGCTCCACGGCGCGCTGGCGCCCGGCGGGCGAGTCGCGATCATCGACAACGACAAGCCCACCGAGAAGCACGGGACCCCGCCGGCGCTGCTCGGCTGCGAGCTCGCCGCCGTCGGGTACCGTCAGGTCGATTTCTTCCCTCTCGTCCCGGCTGACGGATACCTCGCGGTCTTCGCTCCACCCGAGACCTTGCCACGACCGGAAGACATACGACCGTGCGGGCGCTGACGCGCGGAGCACGGGCGGGCCAGCACGCCGACCAGCGCGACCATGCCGGACGGCGCCTCGTGCCGCTCGACCGCAAATCCGGCGGCGCTCAGCCGGGCGGCTACCCGGGCGGGAGCCAGCCGCAGCTTGCGGTACACGCCCTTGCGGAACCGCCAGCCGTCTGGTTGCCGCACCCAGATGAGATCGTGCACTTTCACGGTGGCCGCCTCGTATTCGAGAAAGCACGTCATGACGAGGTCGTCCCACGCGCCGAGGGGGAGCGCGCGATCGAGGTCGCGCAGCTCGCCGCCGAGGTCACGGAACGAGAGCACGAGCCGGCCGCCGGCGACGAGCCGCGACCCGACACCGCGGAAGACACGGTCGAGGTCGGCCTCGCGCTCGAGATGCGAGAGCGTATCGCCCATGCACACGGCCACTTCGACGTCCGCCGGCGCGAGCCGCGCCACATCGCGAATGTCGCCCGCGGTCGCTTCGACCGGCATGCCGCGCGCCCGATCAGTCAGCTCGCGAAGCAGTCGCTGGCTGAAGTCGATGGCCCGGACCCGAAACCCGAGCCGTCCGAGCGCGATGGACTGGAAGCCCGAGCCGCAGCCGAGATCGACGGCGAGCCCGCTCGACGACGGCGCGGTGACGCCCAGCCGCTCGAGCAGCGTGCGCTGCTCGACCACTTTCGACTCGAAATCGCCGAACATGCGCGAGTAATGCTCCGCCAGCAGCGTCTCGTAGTGTTCGCGGACCGTCGTCATGCCGATCAATTGAGCTCGACGGACATCGGCTCCCCCTTCACGTGGATGCGGATCAGCAGAAACTTGAACGCTGCGCTTCGACTCGCATTGCGCCCGGCGTGTATCCGCCCGGGCGGTACGTGCGCGACCATGCCGCGACGCAGAGGTTGCGCCGGGGCGCCCTCGATCTCGAGCGTGCCCTCGCCCTCGAGCACGTATACGATCTCGTGACCGGCGTGATAGTGCCGCCCGTGCGACCAACCGGCGCTCGTCTCCAGTCGCGAGACGATCAGCTCGCGCTTGTCGATTTCGGCCAGGTCGGCGCGATAGAGTGGCGTTTCGGTGAACGACGCCGGCGCCGCGAGAAGCTGGCGGCCGATCGCCACCACGGCGATCCCGCCGAGCAGTGTCGCAACGACCATCGGGCAGCGGATCAGTCGGCCTGCTGAGCGCATCGCGTGCTCCTTCTCGCGCTGAGTGGGTCGGGACTCGGGCTCATCGCCGCCTGCTGGGGGCTGGCGCTGGTGCCAAATCTCGCGCTCGCGCCCGGCGCATTCCTGGTGCTCTTCAGCTTGGCGTTCCTGGCCTACGGCTGCGGCGCCCTCGCCGCGTACCACCTCCGCAACGGCCTCGGCGTCACGATCATCGTCGCAATCGGTCTCGTCGCTCGGGTGATTCTGCTCCCGACTGCGCCTTCGGTCTCCACCGATGCGTATCGGTACGTCTGGGACGCACGCGTCGCCGCGGCCGGGATCGATCCCTACGCGTATCCGCCGACCGCCCCGCAAGTCGCCGCGCTTCGAGATTCCAATATCTACCCGAAGCTGAACCACCCGACATGGCAGACGGTGTATCCGCCGCCGGCGCAAGCGTTCTTTCGCGCAGTGTACTGGATCGCGCCTGACAGCGTGACGGCCACGAAGCTGGCGCTGGGCATCGGCGAATTGCTCGCGCTGGCCGCGCTCGTCCCGCTGTTGCTGACACTCGACCTACCGGCCGGCCGGCTCGCGATCTACGCGTGGAATCCGCTGCTGCTCGTGGAGGTGTGGTGCAGTGGTCATCTGGACGCGCTGGTCCTCCCGACAGTCGCCGCGGCCGCACTGGCCTCGGCGCGGCGGCGGGATGGTCTCGCCGCCGCGCTGCTCGGCGTCGGCACGCTGTTGAAGCTGTACCCGGCCGTTCTGTTCGTACTGCTTCCCGGCCGCCGCCGCCCATCGGTCGTCGCCTCGTTCGCGTGTGTTGTCGCCGCCGGTGTCATCGCGACGGGAGGCCTCGAGCGCTGGCCGCTGGCGCCGATCGCGCGCTACGTGCGCGACGAATACTTCAACCCCGGGCTCGTGCGCTCGCTCGTGAACGAGCCGGCGCTCGCGCTGACGGTGACTGCCGCCTGGGTGATCGCCGTCGCATGGCGCGGGGGTGCCGCCCACCTGGCCGAGCGCGGCGTGCCTCTGGTGTCGGGTTTCATCGCGTTGTCTCCGAACGTCTTCCCGTGGTACGCGGTATGGCTTGTCCCCCTTCTGGCGATCACGCCGTCCGCTCCCCTGATCGTTTTCACGGGCACCATCGCCTTCGCGTACGCCTTCTTCCTTGCCGAGCCCTGGGCCATCCCGTGGTGGGCCCGCCTCGTCGAAGTGGCGCCTCTGGGGTTCGCGGTGGCTCGAGCGTTGCGCGCCTTGTCGGTAGAGACCCTTCGCGCGCGTGCCGGCGTGGGCGCCGAATGAAGACGGTCTTGATCGTCCCGGCGCTCAACGAGGCTCTCGTGATCGGCGAGCTCATCCGGCGCGTGCCTGGCGACGTCGTCGACGAAGTGATCGTCTCGACAATGCTTCCACCGACGCGACGGCCCTCGTCGCGCGGGAGGCAGGAGCCCGCGTCGTGAGCGAGCCCCGCCGCGGCTACGGTGCTGCCTGCTTCGCCGGCGTCACCGCGCTCCCGCCGGATACCGACGTCGCCGTGTTCATCGACGCGGACGGCAGCCAGCGTCCTGAGGAGATTCCACAGGTCGTCGCGCCGATCCTGTCGGGCCACGCGGACCTTGCGCTTGGCGCCCGCGTCCTGCTGGACCGGCACCATCCCCTACCCGCAGCCGCCGGCACTCGCCTGGTCGCGCGGTTCGTCGCCTGGCGCTGGCGGGTCTCGATCACCGACTGCGGCCCATTGCGCGCCGTTCGCACGGACTTGCTGCGGCGTCTCCGCATGCGCGACCGCGCGTCGGGCTGGCCCGTGGAGATGGTCGTCAAGGCCGCGGTGCTGGGGGCGAGGATCGTCGAGGTGCCGATCTCTCATTTGCCGCGGATCGCCGGACGCTCGAAGGTCTCCGGAACACTCCGCGGCACGGTTCGCGCCGGGTACGGCTTCCTCTCAGCCGTGTTGCGCGCGGCACGCGACGCTTCGACGGAAGCGCGCAAGACATAGCGCGGTTCCAGCGGTCAGCGCTCGCGACGGCGGCGACTCTAGCGCACGACCGGCCCGGTGTCGGGGCGGTCGCTCTTCAGCGGCGGCAGCACGTCGGCCGGATCGAGGCCCAGCTCGAACATGCCGAGGGTGGACAGGCAGAAGTCGCGCGGCGGGAATTGCACGGGTGCGACAGCACCGTCGCGAAAGAACCGCTCGAGCGGCGACGCCTTGAACAGCGCGTGGGCGCCGCCGAGGGTCATCGCCGTCCGCGTGACCCGCGTGACCGCCTCGCCCACGAAGTACTTGGCGCGGTAGAGCGCCGACAACGTTGCCGGCGTCGGGCCCTCCGTGTCGCTGAGCCAGGCCGCGTAATGTGTGAGCAGGCGTGCGGCCTCGAGATCGACGCTCATCTCGCCCACCTGCCGCCGGACGTCGGGGTGATAGGCGAACGACTGCGTGAAGCCCGGCGGCGTGCGGCCGTTCACGTTCTCGCAGATCGCCCGGTACGCCGCGACGCCGATGCCGAGATAGACGGGTGTATAGGAGCCCCAGAACCAGTTGGCGCCGTCCCGCCG
>Ga0126370_10000955_pt1 | contig 12846 bp, 14 predicted proteins | sample PanSoiMetaPlot_3_FD_92586 | JGI IMG/M metagenome (GOLD analysis project Ga0126370, IMG submission 92586) | Tropical forest soil microbial communities from Panama - MetaG Plot_3 | ecosystem: Environmental > Terrestrial > Soil > Tropical forest > Bulk soil | place: Panama | collected 2016-02-17 | reverse complement strand
CCGCAACCTGCGGTTCAGCGCGGCCAGCGGCGCGGTCACCGTGTCGTTCTTCACCCTGTTCGGGTTCATCTTCCTGATCACCCTGTACTTCCAGTTCGTCCGCGGCTACGGCCCGCTGTCCGCCGGTGTCCGCCTGCTCCCGGTGGCGGCGGCGGTAGCCGCCGGGTCGGTCGCCGGGACTCAGCTCGCCGTCCGGGCCGGGACCAAGCTCATCGTCACCACCGGGCTGGTCGCGATGGCCGGGTTCTACGGCTGGGTCGCGGCGACCACCAGCGCCACGCTCAGCTACGGCATCATCGCGGCGCAGATGGTGGTCTACGGGCTCGGCATGGGCCTGACCTCCGCGCCCGCCACCGAGTCCATCATGGGCGCCATCTCCCGGGCCAAGGCCGGCGTCGGCTCGGCCGTGAACGACTCCACCCGGCTGGTCGGCGGCACCCTCGGCGTCGCGGTGCTCGGCAGCGTGTACGCCTCCGTCTACGGATCGAAGCTGTCCGCCACCATGCCCGCGGCCGTGCCCGGCCGGGTCGCCGCGATCGCGCACCAGTCCGTCGGCGCCGCATACGCGGCCGCTCACAACATCGCCGCCCTCGGCCACCCGGCCCTCGGGCTGGCGCTGCAGCACGCCGCCACCGACGCCTTCCTGCGCGGCCTGACCATCGGCGCCCTCGTCGCCGGCGGCGTCGCCGCGGCAGGCGCCTTGCTGGCAGCCCTGTTCCTGCCCGCCCAGCCCGCCCAGGCCCCGCCAGCGAGCCAGGCGACCGTGGCAGCCGAAAGCGCACCCGACACCGAGACCCATGCGCACCCCGCTCCGGCGGCCCGGTAACCCCGCGGCAGCAACCGAGCATCTGTCCGGTGCCAGATGATCTTCCTCCGGTTCAGGCCGCTGACCTGGTGTGAGGAATTTCAGTGGCGAACCCAGCGTCAGTAAGGGGCCGCCTTCTCCCTGTGGAGGTCAGATTTTCGCCACTGGATCTTGCTCAGCCGTAAGTTCCGGTGTCCGGTGTCCTGTGCCCGAGAAGTTGAGGCATTGTCAGCGTGTGTGAGGCATCGTGCGGGCCGCTGCGAGTAAGTCGAGGCACCTTGTGATCAGTTCGTGGCGGCGCGGACGCAGGGCGGCGCGAGCCAGAGAGCCGGAGCGGTTTGTGTGATCGAAGCGGCAGGCTCTTCGGACGCTGGCCCTCGGTTGCGCCGGGCTGGACAGCGAGTCTTCGCAGACGTATCGTCGGGCTGCGCGGCTGCCCAGGCGCATCCTCTAAGCCAGTGCTCGGCCCACGCACGAGCCGGCGATGATGGAGCAAGGGACATCGTCTCGGGCGTGTCATCTCCGAGCATGGCCTGACGCGTGGGGTCTGGCCAGAGCAGGGGCTGACATGACCCGCAACCGGCGGTCAAAGCGCGCGATCCGCTCGCGCATGGCGCAGACCGGTGAGAAGTACACCCAAGCCCGGCGGGCGCTTGCGGGCACGGGCGGTACCAGCGGCGGCACGGGCGACGATCCCGGCGTCACGATCAGATGGCCGCAGGACTCGCTGGGCTGGTTTGACGACCAGGCCTACAACGCGATCTTGCTGGCCGATGACGAGGCGCGGATGCTGAGTCACCCCAGGGTTGACCCCGAGCATCTGCTGCTCGCGGCCGCTCGCCGCGGGAATGTTGCGCGTCTGCTCGCCGGTGCGGGCATCGACGCCCGTGCGATCCACGATGTGATCGCGGCGATCAACGGTTTCGGCGGCAAGCTCGAGCTCCGGCTCCGGCGGTCGCCCGCCAGCGAGCAGGTGCTGCGCCGGGCGGTCACTGCGGCCGCGGCCCGGGGTGTTCTGGGGCCGGGCACCGAGCATCTGCTGATCGCGCTCGGTGAACAGGAGCTTCCGGCCCGGATCCTCGCCGAGCTCGGAGTCAGCAGCGCCCAGGCGCTCGTCGATGCCCAATACCCAGTCGACCGGCCTCCGGTGGATCACGCGCTGCTTGAGCGGCGCGCCGCCCAGCTCACCGCCCACGGCATCGAACCACCGAGCCCAGGGCCCATCCCGCCCATCTTCGAACGGTTCACCGCCCAAGCCCGCGCCACCATCAACGCCGGGGTCGAGCACGCGCGCAGAGCCGACGATCGCTGGGTCGAGCCCGCTCACCTGCTGTTCGGAGTCCTAAACGCGAAAACCGGCGTGGCCGCGGCCGTGCGCACCAGGTATGGCTGGCACCGCCCGCCCGCCCAGTCCGCCGAGCCACCGGCATTTTCACCCCGGGCCACCGGCATCTTCACCCCGGAGGCGAGGCGCATCGTGGCCGAGGACGTGCTCATCATCGCCGAACGCCTCGACCACCCAGCGCTCACCACGGGCCACGTCCTCCTCGCCATCCTCGAACGCTACGCCTACCTCACCATCGACTTCATCAACGCGCTGCCCAGCATCCGCGAGATCACCGCGGCAGTCATCGGCGCCCTGCCCGGCGATGAGGACACCTGACACAGCCCCGAGCGTGCGCAGATTGCCTCGGATCGCCTGGCACGGGACATCCGGGCGGTGACCCATTGCGGTGGCGGTCAGCGCGATGGCGTCTCGGCAGATCGCTGCCTGTATGAAGGCTTTAAACCCAGCCGGAGTGCCAGGTTGATGGTTAGAGATCTGCATGATCAAGATCCGGTGCCTCCAGTGCGTGACGGGATGGCGGCTGCCGAGGCCAGCAACCGAGCAACCTACGGTGGCAAGACACGCCGGACGAGCAAGATTCACTGACAAAAAGGAAGATCAACTGTCATCGGACAGCATGTCGCCCGCCAGGAGCATGGGGCCAGGCTGAGCTGAGTTTCGCCAGTGGCATGGGTTCTGGCGCGAATTCTGTGGTCGGGGTCACGGTGGGTGGTAGATGACGCGTTTGCGCAATAGGTCGAGGCTGGCGCGGCCGTACATCCACCCCACGCCCAGATCTCGCCGACGCGCTCACGGCCCGGCACGGGACGCGCCCCGGCGGCGCTGCCCCGCCCGCCCGGCGGGCATGCTCAATGAAGCGCGCCAGCTGCCTGTGGAGCGTCGTGTCAGCGGTGCTGGCTATTACCGCCAGCTGACCCAGGTCTTACTTATCAGTAGCCGGCCTGCCCGGCACCTGAGCTTGCCCGCCCGGTTCGGCCAGATCGCCCCGTATCGCCCGCTGGTAGGCGTAGTACAGCGTGCGGTCTTCGGCGCAGTCCCGGCCGTAGCAGTCATGCTCAAACTGGTGCTCATGCCAGGCGATACGCGCCCGCTCGATTGCGGAACGCTGGTGATCATCCACGTGCCCTCCTCCCCACCCATCTGTGAGCCGCTCCCGCAAGCATGCGACAGGGCCGTCCGGATGCGCTGCAGGGGGGGTCCGCTGCGTGGGCCCGCGGCGCCGTGCCGGGGTTGCTCCCGGTCCGTTTCCCCGGGCCGCTCGCCGAACCGCCGTGCGTCTCGGCGCAGCGGGCTCCCCGCGGTGTCTGCCGTCAGGTGGGTTGCGTGACCCAGGGGGTGGGGATCTTGCTGCCGCGGTAGCGATACCGGACGATCGGGCCGGTGGCAAACATGAACGCAGGATTCGCCGAACCCGGTAAGGTACGGAAGCCGGATTGTCTCACTCATATCTCCGCCCTTGTCCCTGAATCGAGGACACCACGCGCGGCTCATTCTCTGTGCGTGATGCTCACGACTCAGGCAAAGTCGTAATTCGGGACCTTGGTCGGAAAGATAGGGTCAAGAAGGAAATCCTTGTCATCCCCATCGTCACCATTGTAGCCGGTCTTGGGGTCAAGCGGCTTGTAGGGGTCCTGCATTCTTCTCACCTCCCTGTTGTTTCCTCGCTTCCTAAGCAGAGGACACAAGGTAAGTCCGGTGTGTACTCACCATATGCTCACTGCTCAGAGCCAGCGCATAACACTGTCGTCTGCTTCGCTCATCTCGAAGTACCACAAGCCATGCTACCCAACGGCAACGTAGAGCAACCAAAGGCGAAGATCACTGGTTGATGGGACTAACGTCCTATCTGCTACCTGGTCGGAACCGCACAACCTTAGAGTGGCCTAGGTCGAGGGCACTTAATGATCGCGATCACAGATCCCGGGACGATATCTAATACGGTATTGCTCCAGAGCGCGCTATTGTGCGCGACTCGCTGCCGGGGAAATCAGAGATCCTGTCGCCGCTAACCCGGGTGCGTGCGGCCCGAACTCGCCTGATCCAAGCAGTATTAGCACGCCTTCGCTGCGCAGCGATTTCACGCTGTGCTTGTACGGCGCCCGCGCGGCGAGAGCGGAGTTGACGAAGGGCAGAACCACGACCGGGATACTTAAGGCCGCGGCTTCGGCGAGGATGCCGAGCGCGTCGGCGTCGCTGATGCCGGACGGCGAGAGTGGGCCGCTCGTCCGGTATCTCCTTGCCCAGCGCCGCGGACGCGGCAGGGGTTGCGCGCGATGATCAGATCGTCTGCTGCGGTCATCCAGCACCGCGCACGAAGCGGTACGCCTTGGCGGGGGCTCCGACACCGACGTCCCCGGTGCAGCAGCCGAGCATTGACCAGGCCGCCACTCGCACGGGATCGGCGCCTATCGCGGAAGATGGGAGCAGAGTAGGCGGGACCGCGTTTATGGCCCTGGGGCGGATTACGGTGGCGGGTCTGAGCCGGGTGCAAGGAATCGGGTTGCTGGTGCGTGTATCAGGTGTGGAGCACGACCGGCAAGAGTTCGCGGAGTTCTACGCGGCAGCCCGGGATGACTGCCTGCGTATCGTGCTGATCAGCGTGGGTGACCGGCAGCTCGCCGAGGACCTAGTCGCCGACGCCTTCACCAAGGCGTGGATGTCCTGGCGGAAGGTGCGCCAGCACCCGGCTCGGCAGGCATGGATCGTGCGGACCGCCCTCAACGCGCACGTCTCTTGGTGGCGGCGGCGGCGCAGGGAACAGCCGCTGGCCAGCCACGGCGAGACGGCAGCGACGCCACAGCATCCCGGGCTGGACAGCTCTCTCGTTGCGGCGTTGCGGCGGTTGCCAGTCCGGCAGCGCCAGGTCATCGCCCTGCGGGTCCTGCTGGACCTGGACACCGCCACGACCGCCCAGATGCTCGGCATGCCCGGCGGAACCGTCGCCTCCCACCTGCACCGGGGCCTGGCCGCGCTGCGCCGCGAACTTCCAACCCTCGACAATCAGGAGCGGATTACATGACCGACGACACCACACTGACCGCTCTGCGGCACCGCCTGACGGAGGTGCGTGACTCGATGAGCGACGTGCACATGACCGTCCCGGACAGTGCGATTTTCGCCAGCGCCAAGCAGCGCCGTACCCGCCGCGGAATTGCTGCAGCCATGACAGCGGTCTGCGCCGCCCTTGGCCTTGCCCTGGCCCTGGTGCTTCCGGCGGGCCAGGCCCGCGCCGTCCACGTGCATCTGGCCGCCTGGTCGGTGGACACCAACAGCAACGGCACGGTCACCGTCACGGTGCACGAACTGACTCACCCGGCGCTGCTGGCCAGGGTGCTGGGAGAAGCCGGGGTGCCCGCAGTCATCGCGCTCAACGCAGAATGCCTCAACCCGCACAACCAGAACGCCCTGGGCCGGTCCGGGGCGCTGCGGAGCGGGCATACCGGGGTCGTCATCCATCCTGCCGCCATTCCCAGCGGCGCCAGGATACTGTTCGGTCTCATCTCCGCGAAGTATGTAAGTGTGTGGAGCCCAAGTACCGGCTGGCAGCATTTCCACGGTAACCGGGTCGTCGGTTTCGGCTGGGGCCTGGTCAACAACGGAAAGCCACAGCACTGCATTTCCACGCACCATGATGCGAAGTACTACTACTCCAGAACAATCCACTAATGAACATCTATGGGAGCTTGGCAGTCAACCAGGCAGGGCCGAGCGAAGAGGATGGATGGCTGCCCCCCGAAGGGCACGGCAACATCCAGACCGCGGCCCCCGCGCTCGGCGCGCCAGGGCCCAGCCACTCAAGACAGACGGCCGCGTCGAGGACGCCTTGCGTGTCAGCCGGTGGCCCACGGCCGGAGCTTGCCGGGGTTGAGTATTGCCCAAATGCTGGTGATCTGGTCGCCTGCGATCTCGAACGCGTACACCGCCACGGTCATGCCGTCTTGCTCAGCGACCAGGCCGGGCTGGCCGTTGACGGTGCGCTCCAGGAGCCTCACGTTGCCGTGTGCTGCGCGGGCGAGATCGGCTAGGTAGCGCGCGATCTGCTCGCCGCCTTCGACGGGGCGGGGCGCGGCGGGGACCAGGCCGCCGCCGTCGCCGGTCAGGGTGGCGTCGGGGTCGAGGAGGCCGATGAGGGCGTCGATGTCCCTGGCTGCCCAGGCCGCCTTGAAGGCCCTGACGATGGTGGCCTGCCGGGCTGCCGGACTCGCGGGAGGCTGCGCGGCGCGGATGCGGCGGCGGGCCGCGGAGGCCAGCTGCCGGCACGCCGCCGGGGTGCGCCCGACGATCTGGGCCACCTCGGCGAAGGGGTAGCCGAACACGTCGTGCAAGATGAGCGCGACGCGCTCGGCCGGGGTCACCGCCTCGAGCACGACCAGGAAGGCCATGGTGACCGACTCATCCAGGGTGATGCGGTCGGCCGGGTCGGGCCGGGCCGTGTCCGGGCACAGATTGCGTGGTCATGGTGCCGCCGGCCTTCCTCGGTCGCCTCTGCCCTCACCAGGTCGACACGACAGCGCACCCGAATGTGAGGCCGGCCCGCCGCGTCACATTCCGGGGGGTTGCGTTGTCGTACTGCTGAGAGCAACACACCATCCAGCCAGCAGGAAAGCCCGGCGGCATCATGACCGGCTCTTGGGCACGCCGCGATCACCGATGGCAGTTCCGCCGGTTCGGGATGAGACAAGGAGGAAACGATGAGCGACTTTCAGGCCATCGCGGACCGGGTCGAGATCGAGGCGCTGCGCGGCGAGTTCACCGACGCGGTGATGATGGACGACCACGTCCGCCTTGCGTCGCTGTTCACACCCGACGGCGCGGTGCGGATCCCCCCCGTCATCGAGGCCGTCGGCCGGGAGGAGATCCGCGCCCTGGGCGAGCGGCGGGAGGCTCTCGCGGACTTCTTCGTGCAGACCACGCACCCGGGCACGATCCAGTTTGAGGGCGACACCGCGTCCGGCCGGGCCTACCTGTGCGAGCTCATCCACGGGCGGGACGGCAGATCGCACCTGAACTACGCCCTCTACCACGACCGCTACCAGCGCACCGGCGAGGGCTGGAAGTTCACCGAGCGCGTCTACGAGATCCGGTACCTCGACACCAGCCCGCTGGCGGGCTCGGCGCCCCGCGCAGTGGGGGCGCCCGCTGACCCGCTAGCCGGGGAGATGCCGGGCACCGGCGGCTCACCGTGATGAGCCGGCCTGCCTCCGGCACGGTCGTGCCGGGGGCGTACTGCGGAAGATTCCACCATCATGCCCACCTTCGGGTGACGCACTCCGCCAGCGCTGGCTCGTACCGTCCATCAGGAACTGGTCCCAGGGACGCCCGGGGCCCGATTGCCGGCCAGCCGCGGCGACCGGCGGAGGAGATGACCGTGAAGCTGATGCATACCCGGACGCTCAGGGCCTGGCGGGGCACCGGCCGGCCGGCCCGCCGGTGCGCATTTGGGGCGGCATGACCACGAATCTGATCGCGACCATGCCGCTTCGCGTAGCACAACGAGCTGATCGGGCCACCGAGACGCCGGGGCAGCGGGCCGTGCGGTTCGAGCGTGACGCGCTGCCGTACCTGGCGCAGCTCTATCCCATGGCGAGGCGGATAACGCGCAACACCGCGGACGCCGAAGATCTGGTCCAGGAGACGTTCGCCAAGGCGTACGCCTCCTTCGGGCAGTTCGAGCCCGGCACGAACCTGAGGGCGTGGCTGTACCGCATCCTCATCAACACGTTCATCGCCAGCTGCCGGAAGCGTCAACGCGAGCCCCGGCTGGCCGCCACCGGCGAGATTGAGGACTGGCAGCTGGCCCGCGCCGCATCACCTGCCCCCTCCGGGCTGAACCCCGCCGACGCCGAGGTCCTGTCGCACATGGCGGACCCCCGCGTCAAGCGGGCACTCCACCAGCTTCCCGACATCTACCGCACCACGGTGTACCTCGCCGACGTCGAGGGCTACACCTACCGGGAGATCGCCTGCCTCATGCGAACACCGGTCGGGACGGTGATGTCGCGGCTGCACCGCGCCCGCCGGCAGCTGCGCGACCTTCTCCAGGACTACGCTGGCGCGCACCGTCCGGCCCGGACGGCGCTGGCCGGGCCCGCCGGGGCGGGCGGGCGTATGCCGGACCGGTGATGACAGCCAGGGCGGGGGCATCGCGCGCGGGCGCCCGGCCGGTCACGGCGACGGCGGCGGCGCACCGGGCCGGGCTGGCCTGGCCACGCCTGCCCGCGGCCGCCGAGCTGGCCACGATCGGCGCTGGCTACGGCGCCTATGCCTTGGTGCGCCTGGCGATTCGCGCAGGCCGACATGCTGCCTTCGGGCACGCGGCCTGGCTGTGGCGGGCGGAGCGGCGCATGCACCTGACCGTCGAGCCCTACCTCAACCATGTCATCGCCGGCCACCCCGCGCTCGCCGAGATGACGGGGTACTACTACGGGCTTGTCCACTTCCTGGCCACCGCGCTGCTCCTGGCCTGGCTGTACGTGCGCAGGCCGGCGGTGTTCGGCCGGCTGCGGTCGGCGCTGGTGCTGGCCACGGCCGTCGCGAACGTCGTGTTCTGGGCCTGGCCAGCTGCCCCGCCCCGGTTCTCGGTGCGGGGGATGACCGACATCCTGGTCACCCGCGACATTCTCGGCGCGGCCCACCCACACGGCGCCGCCAGCCTGGCGAACCTCTACGCCGCGATGCCCAGCTTGCACGTCGCCTGGGCTGCCTGGTGTGCCGCCGCGCTCGTCGTGGCGACGCGCAGCCGATGGCGCCACCTGGCCTGGTTCTACCCCGCCGCGACCACACTCGTGGTGCTGGCCTCGGCCAACCACTTCCTGCTTGACGCGGTCGGCGGGCTTGCCGTCGCCGGCGTCGGCGTGCTCGCCGCCAGCCAGCCCAGCTGGTGGCGGGCGATGATCACCGGGCGTGGGTGGTGGCTCGCCGCCGCCACTGGATACACCGCCCTCGCGTGCTGTGTGAGCTCCTCAGCGTGGGCCAACCCCCCGCCGCCGGGCACCGTCGGCCGTGCCCACCGCGTCCACGGAGAGGCGTGATGGCCTGCGGTGCGCGGCCCGGAACAGGCGCGCCGGCCGGAACCGGCCCGAAGGCGGCGCGGCGCCAGGACACCGCCGTCGGCCGGGCCCCGGCGGCCGCCGGTGGCGCGGCGCGGGTCACCTCCCGGCTCGCCCGGCTCTCGCCGTGGGTACTGGCCGCGGGCGTGGCCGTGGCGGCCGCGGTGCGTGCTCCCGGCGCGGCCGGCGATGTCCGGGCCATACTCGGCCACCTGCCCGGCCTGCGGCTCGGCTGGCTGGGCGTGGCCGTTACCGCACAGGTCGTGTCGATGGCCAGCGGCACGGTGGCGCAGCGCCAGCTGCTGGCCGCCGGCGGCGCGCGGCTGCCGTGGCGGACCGTGTTCGGCCTGGTGTTCGCCTCCACCGGCCTGGCCAGGCTGATGCCGGCCGGGCCGGTCACGGGTGGCGCCTGGCAGGCGCGGGAGTACCGCCGGCGCGGCGCGGGCGCTGGCCTCGGGGCGTGGGTTGTGCTGGCCGGAGGGTTCACCTCCATATCGGTGAGCCTCGCCCTGCTGCTGACCGGGGCCGTGGTGGCCGGCACCGGCAGCCTCCCTCTGCTCGCCTGCGCGGCCGCGGTGCTGGCCGCGGCCGCGGCCGGGCTCACCGCTGCGCCCCACCCCGCCCGCGCCCTTCGCCGCTTCCTCGGCCGGCATCATGACCGCCGGCGCGGGCCCGGCCGGCTTGCCGCGGCCCTGGCCGTGGTGTCACGCCAGCGCGCAGGGGCCAAACGGGCCGCCGCGGTGCTGACGTGCACCGGCGCCGGGCAGGTGGCCGACGCTGGCCTGCTCACCGCGTGTTTCGGGCTGGCCGGGCTGCCGGTGCCCTGGCGCGCGCTGCTGCTCGCCTACGCCGCCGGGCAGCTGGGCGGGCGGCTGGTCCCGCTGCCCGGCGGGCTGGCGGGCGTGGAAGGCGGCGTGCTCGGCGCGCTCGCGCTCAGCGGCACCTCACCCGCCGCGGCGGCAGCCGCGGTCATCCTCTACCGGGTGGCCGGGTACTGGGCCGTTGGCGCCACCGGTTCCGCCCTAGCCGCCGCCCTCGCCCGGCGCCCTGGCGCGACGCTCCCCGGCACCCAGTGGCTGTGCCGTGACCGCGGCCGCAGGCGCCGGGCGCCGGCGCCGAACAACACCCGCCGGGGAAGCGGGCCTGAGCCCCGGGCGCACCGCAGTGCCCCCAGGCCGTCACGGAATGTTCCACCCTCAAGTGCACATTCAGCGGCGAGGTGAGCCCCGCGGGGCTGGTCAGGCATGGCGGGGGTCTGCCAGAGGCTGCGGCTGGACAGGTATCGGGACTCGTCCTGGGATCAGGGCGCCGCGTCGCCATGCAGTTGGAATCGGTCGACCTGGGACCGGCCGACAAGGAACCCGGCTGCATTGATTCGAGCCACGGTGTCGTGGTAGCGCGGCGAGGCCTCAAGAGCGTCCACGGCCGCGTGATCCTTCCAGATCGTGACGACAACGCAGTCTCCGCCGCGGCGCCCGAACAGGTGCCCTTCGAACCCTCGGTGAGCACGGAACATCGGCAGCGACTCCTCCGCGGCGAAGCGCTCGTATGCTGCGGCTCGTGCCTCAGCTATCTGGGTCCGCCAGATTCGCATGATCATTGTCCTAGTTTGCAGCGCCGGCCAGGCTGGATCTCCCCCGAACTTCTGGCGGAAGGACCCGGGGCCTGCTGCATCCCCGGGTTACGCAGGGAATTGGCGGATGTCGCGTTCGCATCCGCTGTTATCTCGCCAGGACCTCCCGCCCGCACCAGTGGACTCACTCATCGCTGATCCACTTCCCTAGTCAACATGTCTAGACAATTCATCTAGACATCATGTATGGTGTCCGTTCATGGGCACCTTGACCAGCCATCTGGTGACGCGTGACCCCGCCCGGGCCGCCGCCTGGTACGTGTCTGTGCTCGGCGCGGCGGAGACCAGCCGGATCACGCTGCCGGGCGGGCAGATCCTCACGATCGAGCTGCAGTTCGGCGACAGCGTGCTCGCCATCAGTGGCGAGTTTCCCGATAGGGGCATCGTGTCGCCGCTCACCCTGGGCGGGACCTACGGCGCGCTGCACCTGGCCGCCGGCGACGCGGACGCGGTGTGGCGCCGGGCGCTCGCCGCGGGGGCGACGGTGTTCGAGCCGCTGCACGATGCGTTCTGGGGTGAACGGACCGGCCAGTTCATCGACCCGTTCGGGCACCGCTGGGCCGTGGACCAGCACCTGCGCGACGTTCCGCCGGATGAGGTGGCACGGCTGGCGGCCGCTGCCTTCGCACCGGGCCCGGGGGGCTGATGCGGTACCGGACGTTCGGCGGCACGGGGCTCCGGGTCTCCGAGTTGTTCCTCGGCGCGATAACGTTCGGCGAGCAGGGCGGGGCCGGCGCGCCCATCGACGAGTGCCGCCGCATTCTCGACGCCTACGCCGAATCCGCGGCCGGCTTCGACATTGGCTCCCCGTCCGCGCTCGTCGGCGAGGCCAGCAACTGGGTGTTCGGCGCGGCGCAGGCCAGCTAGGGTGGATCGGCGTGGACCGGGACGGGGACGCCGCGCGGCTGGCCCGCCGTGACCTGCCGCGGCCCGGCCGGGGTGACGTGGCGGCTGACCGCGGCGGTGGCGCCGACGTCCGCGACGTCCGCGAGCTGATCCTGGACGCCACCGAGCGGCTGCTGGCTGCCCGGCGGTTCGAATCGCTCAGCGTGGCCGACGTCCTGGACGCCGCCGGGGTATCCCGCGGCAGCTTCTACTTCTACTTCGCCAACAAGCACGCGGTGCTCGGCGAGCTGGTCCGCCGGGCCGTTGGCAGCGCACGCGACGCAGCGGGCGCCTGGGCCGACGACGCATCTGGCGCACCCGGGGCCGCGCTGCGCCGGGGAACCGGGGAAGGATCCCGGCTGTGGCGCGAACACGCGCCCGTGCTGCGGGCGATCGTCGAGAACTGGCAGTCCGACCCAGCGCTGGCCCAGCTGTGGGCCGAGATGATCGACGGGTTCACCACGGTCGCGACCGAGCGCATCCTGGCCGATCGCGCCGCGGGCCGGGCACCCGACCGCGGCGGTGACCCGCGGGTGCTGGCGAGCGTCTTGTGCTGGATGAACGAGCGTGCCTGGTACCTGGCCGCGATCGGCCACCCGGCGTTCACCGACGAAGCCCGGCTCACCGACGCGCTCACCGAGGTCTGGCAGGCCGCGATCTACAGCACTCCCGCCGGCCCGGCCAGCACCTGACCGCCCGCCTCCGTCCTGCCGCCGGTCCCGGTCTTGGCCCTGCGACGAACTGACCGCAGATCGCGTGTCTTGCTGATCCCCTCGGTGAGCTTGTCCGCACCCTCGCTGGAGACCGGCAGCTGGAGACGAGTAGCCGCTTCTTGTGCTGGGTGCTCGGAGGTGTCACAACCGGGGCGGCCGTCTCGTCGTATGGGGTATGGATGATCCCTCGCTCAAGGAGCCAGCGATGAGAGTGTGTGTGGCTGGTGCGACGGGAGTGCTCGTGCCGCGGCAGGGGTTCGCGGCGTGAGCCCGCGGGAGGAGCTGCTCGAGGAGCTACGGCCGGTCGCGTTCGCGATCGCCTACCGGATGCTCGGCAGCGTGTCCGAAGCCGAGGACGTGGTGCAAGAAGCGCTGCTGCGGGTGCATCAGGCGCTGGCGGCCGGCGAGCGGAT
>Ga0126370_10000954_pt1 | contig 12847 bp, 10 predicted proteins | sample PanSoiMetaPlot_3_FD_92586 | JGI IMG/M metagenome (GOLD analysis project Ga0126370, IMG submission 92586) | Tropical forest soil microbial communities from Panama - MetaG Plot_3 | ecosystem: Environmental > Terrestrial > Soil > Tropical forest > Bulk soil | place: Panama | collected 2016-02-17 | reverse complement strand
GCGCATCGCGCGCCAGAGCCGCTCGGGCGTCGCCGGCATCTCGATGTGCCGCACGCCGAGGTGCGAGAGCGCATCGACCAGCGCGTTGGCGACCGCGGGCATGGCGCCGACGCAGCCCGCTTCGCCCGCGCCTTTGACCCCGAGCGGATTGGTGCCGGTGGGCACTGGGTTGCTCTTGACTTCGACTGCGCTCATGTCGTCCGCCCGCGGCATGGCGTAGTCCATGAAGGAACCGGTCAGGTTTTGGCCGTCGCCGTCGAACTTTATGTCCTCCATCAGGATTTGGCCGATGCCTTGCGCGACGCCGCCTACGATTTGTCCCTTCAGCAGCAGCGGATTGATGACGGTGCCGACGTCGTCGACGACGCTGTAGCGCACGATCTCCACTTCACCGGTGTCTTGATCGACCTCGAGCTCGCAGATGTGGCAGCCGTTGGGAAAGTTCTGCACCGGTGCAAAGTAGGTCGCGGTCGCGATCAGTCCGACATCCATATCTTTAGGCAGCTTGTTCGGCTCCAGTGCCTCCTTGGCTACGTCCTTGATGGTGAGCGTCCGGTTGGTTTTGGGACTGGAGAACACGCCGTCGGCAAAGTTGATGTCGGCAGCGTCGACGTTGAGGAGATGCGCCGCAATCGCCTTGCCCTTGGTTGCGATCCTCTCGGCAGCCGCGGCGACCGCCGATCCGCCGATCGTCGCCGAGCGCGATCCGCCCGTGCCTTCGCCCACAAAGACCTGATCCGTGTCGCCTTGCACGTAGTGCACCTCCCCCGGATCGACCCCGAGGCGGTCGCACATGATCTGCTTGAAAATCGTCTCGTGGCCCTGGCCCTGGGTGACGCTGCCGGCGAGCAGCGTCGCCGCGCCCGACTTGTCGAATCTGATCTCGGCGCCTTCAAAACCTTGCGCAGCTGCGCGCTCGATCGTGTTGGAAAGCCCGATGCCGCGCAGCTTGCCACGCTGACGCGCTTCGCTGCGCCGGCGCTCGAAGCCGGCAAAATCGGCGAGCGCCAGCGCCATGTCCATGGTCTTTTCGAACTCGCCGCTGTCGTAAGTGAAGGTCAGGCCGGTCTTGAACGGCATGGCACCGGGCGCAATGTAATTCTTGCGCCGCAGTTCGGCGGGGTCGATGCCGAGCTCGTCGGCGGCGAGATCGACCATGCGCTCGATCACATAGGCGGCCTCCGGGCGGCCGTTTCCGCGATAGGGGCGCACCGGATTGGTGTGTGTGAAAACCGCGGTCACATCCGCATGAATGGCGGGCGTGCGATAGACGCCGGCAAGCGTGCCAATATTGCCGGTGAAGGCAGGCATGCCGGTCTGCAGATAGGCGCCGATGCTGGCGATAGTATGCACGCGCAGGCCGAGGAAGATGCCATCGCTGTCGAGCGCAAGCTCGGCGGTGGTGACGTTGTCGCGCGCCTGCGCATCGCATAGGAATGATTCCGAGCGGGTCGACGTCCATTTGACGGGCCGGCCCAGCAATTTCGAAGCCAGCAGCACCAGCGCCACTTCGTTGTAGACGGCCGACTTCATCCCGAAACTGCCGCCGATGTCGCCGGCGATGACCCTGATTTTGCTCTCCGGCACCTTCAGGATGGGCGCGAGCTCGGCGCGGAATGGATGCGTCCGCTGCAGGGTCGTATAGACGGTGTAGCGCTCCTCTGCAGCGTTGTAGTCGCCGATCGATCCGCGGGGCTCCATGCTGGCGGCTGTGACGCGGTTGATCACGAAATCATGCTTAATAGTGTGATCGGCCTTGGCGAAGGCGGCCTCCGTCGCGGCTTTATCGCCGAAGAGCTGAACGAATCCGATATTGTCGGGGCATTCGTCCCACACGCGCGGCGCGCCCTTGGCTGTGGCCGCTCCCGTCGATACGACCGCGGGAAGCGGCTCGTAATCGACTGTGATCAGTTCGGCGGCGTCCTGTGCTTGGATCGGGCTCTCCGCCACCACGAAGGCGACGTAATCACCGGCGAAGCGCACGCGATCTTTGACGAGCGCGGGATAGGGCGGCCGAAAGCTCGTACCGTCGCGGCGCTTGAGCCCGCCGGGAACCGGAAGGTCGCCCCATCCCGAAGCCTGCCAATCCGCGCCCGTGAGCACCGCGAGCACGCCGGGCGCTGCCTTGGCCCGACTCGTGTCGATTGAGCGAATACGCGCATGCGCGTGCGGCGAGCGCAGCACGTAGCCGAAGGTGATGCCGGGCAGGACGATGTCGCCGACATAGCGGCCGCCGCCCCTGAGCAGGCGCGGATCCTCGAACCGGGACACGCTTTGGCCGATCGCAAATTCACCCATGATGTTTCCTTAAGTCTATCGAGCGCGGAAAGACGCCGTCCTGACAGCAAAGCGGAGTGTGTCAGTTCGTCGGTACGATGTGGGCGTCTTTGGCGAGTTTCACCGTCGCCGCGATATCGTCCTGGAAGAAGCGTTCAAATTGCGCGACGCTCATCGGCTGCGGCTCGACCCCGAGCTTCGCCAGTCTTTCCTGAATCACCGGCATGTCCAGAGCCTTTTGGGTTTCGTCGTGGAGCTTGTCGACGATCGACCGAGGCGTGTTCGCCGGTAGGGACAATCCGCCCCAGTACACGTACTCCGCGTCGGGATAGCCCGCCTCCGCCACGGTCGGAACGTTCGGCAAAGAGGGCGCGCGCTTGGCCGTGCTAACCGCGAGGATCGTCACTTTGTTATCCCCAAGCACCGAGGCCGCGGCTGCGATGGGGACATAATAAAAATCGATGCGTCCAGCCATCAGTTCGGCGAGTCCTTCTGCACCGCGGAACGGGATGTGCCGGACGTCGATTCCGGCGGCGACGCGCAGACGTTCGGCAGCCATGTGAGACGCGGAGCCGATCCCTGCGGACGCAAATGTTAACGCTCCCGGCTTTGCCTTCGCTGCCGCAACCAGATCGGCAACCGTCTTGAAGCCGGTCGCCGGCGCCGCCACGAGCACGTTCGGCTGAATTCCGAATAGGATTACCGGGGCGAAGTCGCGCACCGCATCGTAAGGCAACGTCCTGTGCAGCACGACCTGGGCGCTCAGCGAGGATGAGTGCAGCAAAATGGTGTAGCCGTCGGGATCGGCCTTGGCCACCATGGCAGCACCGATCGTTCCGCCGCCACCCGGCTTGTTCTCGATGACGAACGGCTGCCCGACCTGTCGCGAGACCTGATCGAGCACCACGCGGGCGACGCTGTCGTTGGCATTGCCGGCGGTAAACGGGCTGATGACCTGCATTGCCCGTGTGGGCCAAGGCTGCGGATCGGCCGCCGCCGTTGCCGCCAGGAGACTCATACCCGCGATGGCGCTCCACAAAGCACGATGTACCCTCATTTGCACCTCTCTGGATCTCCCCGAGCATACCGCAGCGACACGCTCCTCGGAAAGAACGTACTTGGCGCTATGCCCGCTGCAGTACGGCGTTGAAGAGCTTGAGCCTCTCTTCCTGCAGATTGCGCAACATGTTCTTGGTGACGGTTGGAAAGGCCTCTCCAATCAAGATGTGGAGGCCGAGCGGCGGCAGCGATCCGCTCTCGAGCGCCTTGCTGCGCGCCATCTGTTGCTGCAGGGCCTCCGCAGTTGTGTCCTGCCACGCGATGACGCGGAAACCGATGCGCTCGAGCGCGACTCGGGTCGCTTGGGGCGTGGACAGAAAGCTGATGGTTTTGTCGTTGGCCCAGGGCGCCGGATAATACGGCTCGCCGCCGGGCCCGGCGGCGATCTCCTGGAGCGCGAGGCGTCCGCCGGGAGCCAGCACGCGGCGCATCTCGCCGTAGAGGCGATCGCGATCGGCGATGTTCATGGCCGCATTCTGTGACCACACGATATCGAAGCTCGCGTCGGCGAATGGCAGGTCGAGCGCGTCACCTTGTCGATAGGCGACCTTGCCGGCGAGCCGCGTGCGCTGCGCGAGCATCGCGGCGAGCGCAACGAATTCGGCGGTGAAATCGAGGCCGGTCACCTGGCAGCCGAATTTGCTCGCGAGATAACGCGACGGCCCGCCGATGCCGCAGCCGACGTCGAGAACGCGGTCGGAGCCGTTGATCCGAGCAAGCTGCGCGAGCCGTACGGTCGCGTTGCGCCCGCCCGAATGGAACTCATCGACCGGCGCGAGATCGTCGGGCGTGAGATGCTCGATATCCTTTCCTGCCGCTTTCAGGGCGGCCAGGATGACGTCGCCCAGCGCGCGTTTTTTGTAATGCTCGGCGACTGCTTGCGGCGATCGCGACATCTCGAGCCTCTTCGGTTCGTAGCTAGGTTATAACCAGGGACGATGGGGCGCTGATAGCGCAGTGAACTCCACCTCGCCCCGCTTGCGGGGAGAGGGCTTTCTAAAAGCTGGGCTGTCACAGAACGCCCCTCACCCCGACGCTCTCCCCGCAAGCGGGGAGCGGGAGCGCACCGAGATCGCGGACGCTGCGGGGATTCACATATTCGCCGCGAGCTTTGGCTTCGGTGGCGGCGCTGCCGAACCCTTCGGCAGATCGAACATGCCGCCGGGAAGGCTGTCGAAGAAGGCCAGCACCTCGGAGGTCTTCACCACGTCGGCATATTTGGCGTTCATGTCGCACAGGTTGATGGCATGGCTCGCCTGCGACCGGTCGAAGCAGGCCTCCTCTGGGAGCGCGATGCGATAGTTGAGACTGAACGCATCGAGCACGGTGGCGCGCACGCAGCCCGAGGTCGTCGTCCCGGTAACGATTACGCTGTCGCAGCCGAGCAGCGTGAGATAGCTCGCCATATTGGTGCCGAAGAAGCCGGAGGGCTTCTGCTTTAGCACCACGATGTCCTGCGCAGCCGGAGCGATCTCGGCGACGATGTCGTTTCCGTCCACGTTGGTCGTGGGGCGGCTCGAGCGATCCTCGTCCGAGCGGGAGTTCTTCCAATTCCAGCTTCCGCCGTCCCAATTGTCCTCGCGCCGCACTCCCGTCGTGTAGATCACCGGGATCCCCTTGGCGTGCGCCTTGTCGATTAGTGCCTTGAGATACGGCATGGCAATCCAGGCGTCCTCGCCACAGGAATTGCGCCAGCGCTTGATCGATTCGAGGATTGGCACGGAGCGCTCGTCGCAGAACGCGTAGTTGACATCGATGATCAGCAGCGCGGGACGCTTGCCGAATCCGCCGCGCGCGCCATACCCCGACGTCGCGAAAACCGCTTTGTCGCGCTCGGTGAGGAACTTGTTCCAGATGGGCTCTGACATGGTCGTGATTCCCGGTTTCTCGGTTGAGGTTTGCTTGATTTGATCGTTTAAAGGCTCGCGCGCACGCTTTCGACGAAACTCATGTCGATGATCTCCTCATATTTGATATCGGCCTTGAGGATGCCGGCCTCGCGCACGACGGCGCTGCCCGTAGCCCAGGCCTCCTTGCTGATCATGCCGTCCTTGCTCCACATCTCGTCGCTGAACGAGCGGTCGAGCGTGGCCTTGAGGTCTTCCAGCGCCATGGTGGGAAATTGTTTCTTGGCGATCTCGGCGGCTTCGTTGGGATTGGCGTAGAGGAATTTCAATCCCTTCACCATCCCTTTCACGAACCCGCGGACTACCTCCGGTTCCTTCTGGATCGAATCGAGACGGACGTTGATGGTGGAATAAGCGTAGGGGCCGAGCTCCTTGGGCACATTGAAGAACGGCTCGCTCCAGATGTTTTGCCGGACGCCCTGCGTGACCATGGGCTCGGTGGTGTTGCCGACCACCGCCTGTCCACCGCGAACGGCGGCTGGAACGGCCGAGTTTGGTACCTCGATTAGCGTGACGTCGCGTTTGGCGTCGAGCTTCCACTTGCCCAAGAGGTAACGCATGATCGAGTTCGGCGTGCCGCTGTAGGGCCCAACCGCAATCGATTTGCCCTTGAAATAGTTCGGCCAATCCCTGTCCTTGGGCTCGTGGCCCTCGGCGGCGCAGAGATAGACGTTGCCGCGGTCGACGCAGTGCACGACGGCGCGCAGCTCCGCGCCTTTGGCCTTGGCGAAGGCGTTGTGCTCGGGCCCACCGATGAAGGCGAACGCCTGCCCCGAGAGCACCGCGTTGGTGTGGCCGCCGCCCGTCTCGATGGTCACGATCTTCACGACGATATCCGACTCGGCGAAGTAACCGTTGGCCATCGCGATGTACATGGGTAGATACCCGGTCGAGTGCACGGGTTCGGCGACCAGCAGCTCCTTGCTTGCGGCGCGCGCGATGAAGGGCGGGACTGCAAGCGCTAGACCGAGGCCGGTGCCCAGCGTCGTGCTCGACTGCAGGAATTTTCGTCTATTCATGACGTCCTCACCTTAGCTCGCTGCTGATTTGCCGAAAACACGGGTATTCGCCTCATTGCCGCACGCCCTTGCGCAGCATGCCTTCAACCCAGGACACCGTCGCGTACATCACCATCGCCAAGGTCGAGAGCACGAGCACCGCCACCCAGACCAGCGCGATATCATATGTCTGGCCGGCATAGAGGATCGCGCGGCCGAGACCGTGCTGGGACGCGATGAACTCACCGACGATCGCGCCGGTCAAAGCAAGGCCGATATTCACCCGCAGCACCGATATGATCCAGGGGAGGCAGAACGGAACGACGAGCTTACGGAACACCTGCAGGCGCGAGGCGCCGAGCGAATAGAACAGCTTCTCGCCGTCCGGGTCGAGCGCCTTTACGCCGGCATAGGCGGTGAGCGTCGAGACGACCAGCGTCAGCGCGGTCGCCACCGCCACCTTCGAGACGAGCCCGATCCCGAACACCAGGATGATGAGCGGGGCGAGGGCGAGTTTTGGGATCGACTCCAGGCAGATGACGTAGGGCTGCACGATCGCCGCGTAATTGCGCGACCACCAGAACGATAGCCCGAGCAGCGATCCCGCCGTGGTGCCGAGGAGAAAGCCGAAAATGGTCGAGCGGAAAGTGAAGCTGATATCCGTCCAGGCGTCGCCGCTGGCGAAGAAGATCGCCATGGTGTGCGCGATCGCGCTCGGCTGCGACCAGAAGAAGGCATCGATCCAGCCGGCGCGGGCGCCGATTTCCCAGAGCGAAAGGGCGCCGATGAGAATGCCGATCTGCGCGCTGATGAGTGCCCAGGCGGGCCAGTCCTTCTGCACCGGCAAGCGCCGCACGGGCTTCGCTGCGGGAGTGGCGCTTTGCACACTCGCTTGCTCGCGATCGAGCCTCTCCATGGCGCCGACGCTGGGGCTGGTATCTTGCACGGCCATTCCCGCTGCAACCTCAGGCTGCCTCGTTGATCTGTTCGGACGCCGTCCCTTCGAGATGCAGCAGTTCGAGGCAGCGTTCCTTGATGGCGAGGAACTCGCCAGTGAGCACGCTACCTCGAATTCGCGGCCGAGCGAGCGGCACCGGGATGGTGGCGATAATGCGCCCCGGCCGCGTGGCCATCACGTGCACCTCGTCGGAAAGATAGATCGCCTCCTCGACATCATGGGTCACGAACAGCACGGTCTTGTTGAAGTCGCTCCACAATTGCATCAGCCATTCCTGCATCTTGAGCTTGGTCTGGGCGTCGAGCGCCCCGAACGGCTCGTCCAGCAGAATGACGTCGGTATCGAACAACAGCGTGCGCAACAACGCGGCGCGCTGGCGCATGCCTCCGGATAGCGCATTGGGATGAAGGTATTCGAAGCCGGCGAGTCCGTACCGATGCAAGAGCGGCAGCGCCCGTTCGCGCGCCGCGCGCAAAGGCACGTGCTGAATTTCCATGCCGAGAATGACGTTGTCGAGGACCGTGCGCCAAGGCAGCAAGAGGTCCTTTTGCAGCATGTAGCCGACGCGGCCGATCGTGCCGGTAGCGTCGACCCCATCAATGAGCACGCGCCCGCCAGTCGGCTCCAACAATCCGGCGATGATGTTGAAAATGGTGGTTTTGCCGCAGCCCGAGGGGCCGATCAGGCTGACGAAGCGGCCCTGCGGGATGGCAAGCGTGACCGGCGCGAGCGCGCGGAAAGCGCCGCTGCGCGTTTGGAACGTCATGCTCACGTCGGCAACGCAAAGTTTTGGGGCCGAGGACGACATGCGTACTCCGCGCGATCGTATCGCGGCTCTCTCTACAGCAAACTATATCGCAAAAACCGTGCCAACCACCCCCTCCCGGCTTCGCCGCGGGGCAAGGGGACGCGCTCCGCCCGGGACACGTTCCTTAACTTAGCGGCTGTGCGCCTGCACGGGCATGACACGAGGGAAGCAAAATGGAGCGTCACTCCGCCGCCACCTTCTGCGCGGCCGACACGCCGCGCGCCTTCACGACGACCTTGATCGCGTCCTCGACGCGATCCTTGGCGTAGCGGATTGCGGTGGGCAAGTCGTCGAGCGGAAAGGTGTGCGTGTGGACCTTGGTGGCGTCGAATCGCTTCTGGCTCATGAATGCTTCGGCGCGATGGGTCGCGCTCTTGCCTTCGCCGCGAATGCCATAGACGTAGATGTTGTTGCGCACGATCTCCGCGATGTCGACCGGCGTCTCCTGGTGCGGGAAGGCGGCGAGGCAGATTTTGCCGCCGCGGTTGACCATGCGGACAGCTTCGTTGACGGCATTGGGCGCGCCGGAACACTCGAGCACGTAGTCGACGCCTTTGCCGCCGTTGAGGCGGCGCACCGCCTCGACCGCATTCTCCTTCGTCACGTTGACCACGTGGTCCGCGCCAAGGTCGCGGCCGATCCTGAGCCGGTTGTCGCGCGTCCCGGTCAGGATTACGGGTTGCGCGCCGAGCGCCTTGGCGACCGCGACACCAAGAAGCCCGATCGGACCGGGCCCCGTCACGGCGACGCTCTCTCCCGCGACGAGCCCGCCGAGTTCGGTGAGCCCGTACATGGCGGTGCCGGCAGTGACCACCAGCGTCGCTTCCTCGTCCGACATTGCATCGGGGATGGCAACGAGGGTGTTGATGTTGTTGACCTGGTATTCGCAAAACCCGCCGTCGGTGGTGAAGCCGTTGGCCCGGTGACCCTTGTCCACGTCTCCGTAATTGAGTCCGTAGTTATGGCAGGCGGTGTACATGCCCTCCCGGCAGCGCTTGCACTGGCCGCAGCCGGCATGAATCTCGACCGTGACGCGCTGGCCGATCCGATATTCGTCGACTGCGGGCCCGAGCGCGACCACGGTACCCATGTATTCGTGTCCCGGCGTGAAGTTCTGATTGTGCGGCATGCCGCCGCGGATCAGCGCGGGAGGTCCGTGATAGATGATCTCGAGATCGGTGGCGCAAATCGCGACCGCGTCGATGCGCAGAAGTACTTCCGCCTTCTTCGGAACGGGGACCGGCTTTTCCCGCAGCGAAAGCTCTCCGGGATCGCCCAGCACCCACGCCTTCATGTTATCCGGGATCGGGTAATCCCTGCTCGTCTTCACTCCGGCTGGCGCGTACATTTAAGTCTTCCTCTCGGTGCGTGCGGGCCGCATCTTACCCCCCGGTGCGGAGCTTGGCGGCGCAATCGTTCGGCCCGGAGATTAGTGTATATGTCAGCGATGTTCGAGGGGTACCAACCCTCAGCGCAGTTCCGCAGCGAGTGAGAGAGAGCGGGAACTATGGCCGCCCATTCGATCTCAACCCTGACCATCCGCGATTGCCGCGTCCGTCTCATGCGCGCAGGGGCCGGCGCCCCCCTCGTCTTTCTTCATGGCGGCGGCGGCATCGGCATTTGGCTTCCCTCTATGGCGCGCCTCGCGAAAAAATTCGATGTCATCGCGCCGGAGCATCCCGGCTTTGGCGAGTCGGACATGCCGGCATGGCTCGATACCGTGGGCGATCTCGCCAACTTCTATCTCGATTTTCTCGATCAGCTCGACTTGCGCGGCGTCCATCTGGTCGGCAGCTCGCTGGGCGGCTGGATCGCCGCGGATCTCGCGGTCCGCAATTCGACCCGCTTAGCCTCTGTAACCCTGATTGGCGCCGCCGGTATCCACGTCGATGGCATCGCGCAGGTCGATACTTTTCTGACCAATGAGGAGCAGCGCATCCGCGATCTGTTCTACGATCAGGAGCTCGTGGAGGCAGTCATCGCCGGCTCGCAGCGGCCGGAGCTCGAGGATGCCGCGCTCAAGAATCGGATGACGACCGCCAAGCTCTCGTGGCAGCCGCGCAACCATGATCCGCACCTGCGCAAATGGCTGCATCGGATCAAAGTACCGACGCTGCTCGTCTGGGGCGAACACGATCGCGTCTTTCCAAAGGACTATGCGTTTGCCTATCAACAACTCATTCCCGGCGCGAAGGTCGTCGTCATACCCGAATGCGGGCACCTGCCGCATGTGGAGAAGGGGGACATCTTTGCCTCCGAGCTCGAAGCCTTCATCGGCGCAATGAGGATCGCAGCATGAAATTCTTCAATTTCCATCTCATGCCCTACCGGCACGCCGACCTCGATGCGATCGCAAACAACGGCTCGGCCTGGGTCACGTTCTCGAACCGCCACTACGATCCGCGTAAAGGCGCTGAGCTCTACCACGAGTACCTCGATCAGATGGAGTTTGCCGATAAGCTCGGCTTCGACGGCGTGTGCCTCAACGAGCACCACCAAACCGCCTACGGCATGATGCCGATCCCCGGAGTTCTCGCCGGCGCGCTCGCGCGCAGCGTCAAATGCGCCAAGCTCGCTGTGCTCGGCCGCGCGCTGCCGCTCATCAACAACCCGCTGATGGTCGCAGAGGAATACGCCATCCTCGACAACCTAAGCCGTGGGCGGCTGATCGCGGGTTTCGTGCGCGGCATCGGCGCCGAATATCACGCCATGGGCATCAATCCCGCTTATTCGCAGGAGCGCTACGCCGAAGCGCACGACCTGATCGTGCGGGCGTGGACCGAGCCTGGGCCCTTCTCATATATCCGCAAGCACTACCAATTCCGCTACGTCAATCCTTGGCCGCGGCCCTATCAGCAGCCGCATCCGCCGATCTGGATTCCTTCGCAAGGCTCCGGCTCGACCATCCGTTGGGCGGCGCGCATGCGCTACACCTACTGCCAGACCCTGAGCCCCATCGCCGCGGTGGCGCGTTTTTTCCAAATGTATCGTGACGAGGCCGAGAAGGCGGGCTACCAAGCCACGGCGGACCAGCTCGCCTGGTCGAACACGATTTATGTGGCAGAGACCGACGAACGCGCGGTGCGCGAGGCGCGGCCGCATCTCGAGGCGCTGATGAATTATTTCCTGAAAATGCCGACCGAGATGCTGTTGCCGCCCGGCTATACCGATCCGGCCTCGATGAAGCGCGTGCGCGCAGCGAAAGTCACGGGCAAACCGCAATCGATCGAGGACGTGATCAAGGCGGGCGTCGTCATCGTGGGTAGTCCCAACACCGTGCGCGAGAAGCTTGCCGAATATCAGGATCTGGCCGGCTTCAACACCTCGCTCACCAAGACGCAGTTCGGCACGCTCCCCGATGACATGGCGCGAGCGAACATGACTGCGATTGCGCAGGAGATCCTGCCGCATTTCCGCGATCGCTCGCCGCAACGCACGCGCCGCGAAGCGGCGGAGTGAAACGACAGTTCTAGCGACATGCTCGGTCTGCCCCCTCTCCCGCTAGTCGATCTTCACCCCTGACGCCTTGACGACCTCGCCCCATCGCCCGCGCTCGGCAGCGATGTAAGCCGTGAACTCGTCGGGGGAGGATGTCGCCGGCTCCGCACCGACGTTCTTGAGCGCCGTGACGACCTCCGGCAGTTGCCAGACCTGTCTCACCTCCGCGGCGATCTTGTCGAGGGTCGCTCGCGGAATGCCTGCGGGGGCAAAGAGTCCCTGCCATGCGGTCGCCTCGTAGCCCTTGAGCGTCTCGCCGATCGTCGGCAGATCCGGCGCCGCAGCGCTGCGCTGCGGCGTGGTTACCGCGAGCGGGCGCACGCTTCCTGACGCCGCGAATGGCCACACCGTCGTCATGCTGTCGATGCCAAGCTCGATATTACCGCTGAGCATGCTGTTGACGACCTCCGCGGTGCTGCGGAACGGAACGTGAGTCATCTCTGTATTGCTCGCAAGCGCGAACATGACCGACGAAAGATGCGAGGACGTGCCGATCCCGGACGAGCCGTAGTTGACCTTTCCGCTATTCGCCTTCAGGTAATCGATCAGCTCCGGCACCGATTTCGCCGGCACCTTCGGATTGACGAACAGGAGATTTGGAAACCGCACCAGCAGCGATACGGGCTGGATGTCGCGTGCGACGTCGAAATTGAGCTTGGTGTAGAGGAAGGAATTGATCGCGATCGAGCTGACGGTGCCGACGAGCAGCGTATAGCCGTCGGCCGACGCCTTCGCCACAAAACCGGTACCGATGCTGCCGCCGGCGCCGGATTTGTTCTCGACCACGAACGGCGTGGCGAATTTCGCCTGCAGATGCTGCTGCAGGATGCGCGCGAGCAAGTCCGCCGATCCGCCCGCCGCGAACGGCACGATGATGGTGACCGGCCGTTGCGGCCACGCCTCTTGCGCCTGCGCCGGCGTGGCTGCGGCGAGGGCGAGGGTGGCGGCGATGAGAACAGCACGCATGTCAATCTCCACTGAATCGATACTTGCCCCGCCTCGTCCTGCGGAGCTGGCGTGAGGAGACCCGGAGGCGGTTACACCGCCTTGAGATGCGCGTCGCGCCGCTTGTAGAGCTCCTCGTCAGCGTAGCCCATGGTCTCGGGTTTGCCGCGCCCCAGCATGACCTGGAAATAGACGGGCTCGAGACTATCGTTCTGGTAGCCGTGGATCACACCGGCCGGGCACGAGATGCATTCCCATGGGCCCAGGCGGGTGGTGACGCGTTTGCCACCTTCGTCTTCGACAAACACGTCGAGATAGCCCTGGAGCACGAAGAAGCACTCTTCGACCTCGTGCGTGTGCGCGGCATTTCCCTGTCCCGGCTCCACGTACATGATCG